>Ga0316603_10001810_pt1 | contig 11529 bp, 8 predicted proteins | sample OWC_soil_day10_n_FD_207649 | JGI IMG/M metagenome (GOLD analysis project Ga0316603, IMG submission 207649) | Wetland soil microbial communities from Old Woman Creek delta, Ohio, United States - OWC_soil_day10_noCT | ecosystem: Environmental > Terrestrial > Soil > Wetlands | place: USA: Ohio...
TGGATGGACTTTTAAGACGCAAGATTTTCGATGAGCAGGAATGCAGTAAAGCTAATACGGCGGCGAAATCTCAGAAAACTGAACTGGAAGTGTGTAGAGAAGAACTATCCAGGCTCCTTAGCCAGGCTAAAGCCAATGAAGCCTTGGTTGAACGGGTCCCCAGAGCGATAACAGCTTTCGAGGAGGCTTTTCAAAACTTTGACCTGCGCCAGCAGAAAGCTCAACTCCAGACTATCTTAAAAGCAGCTCATATTTATAATGATGGCAAGATAGAGCTGGAGTTCAGAGGAGAAAGTGGTTGACTATTACCAATGGACAAACATCGAAGATCTGAACACCATATGAAGCTTGAATGTTTTAATTAGCGCCGAAATCCGCGAGCACAATTTGGCTGGTCTATCTAACTACTCTATCTTCCATCCGGCATTTTCAAGCTGCCGGTAGACACTATACCATCCATCTTTTCCTGCCAGAATTTCGGGTTTACCAGACTCAACAATTTTGCCCACATTCATGATATGTACCTCATCGGCATCCAGAATGCCGGATAGGCGGTGACTGATAGTTATGATAGTCCGGTGCTGGCTAGCATCGCGAAAGGCTCTGATGATGTTGGCTTCAGTAACAGCATCCACTCCGGATGTCGGTTCATCCAAAAGCAGAAGCGGCGGATCTAACACTAGAGCCCTAGCCAGAGACAACAATTGACTCTGTCCGCGGGACAGCTTCGTGCCTTCAACACCCAGAACCGTATTATAGCCATCTTTAAGACTCAAGATAAAATCATGAAGACTAACCAATCGAGCGGCTTTTTCAACTTCACCTTGCGGTATTCTGTCATTTCTAAGTGTAATATTCTCTTTGATAGTCCCTTCAAAGATGTGCACGCTCTGAGGAACGGCACCAAGAAGTTTTCCTCTGTCGGACGCATCTACTTGATAAGGGTCATATCCGAACACGGAGATTCGACCTTTATCAGGCCTATAGAGCCCGGCCATCAGATTTAAAAGCGTGGTTTTGCCAGCGCCAGTCCGGCCTACGATGGCGACTCGCGCACCCGGGGAGACCGTAAGAGATATATTGTCGAGTACTGGTTCTCCCGTGCGATAGCTGAAATCCACCCCTTTGACCTCTACGGTAGTACCGTTTCGGTAAACCGGAGCCTTCACATTTAAACCTTGCTGAATCCATTTCTCCTCAGGCTTTTCCTGAAGGAGCTCAACAATGCGCCGGAGTCCGGCCAGGGCCTGTTGCAGAGACTGGAATTGACCGGTAATATCATCAATCGGATTAAATAGCCTGGTGATAAGATCGGCCATAGCAGCCAGACTGCCAATGCTAATAGCTAGAGTCTCATTAATGCCAGTTTTAGCCCCGAACCAGATCACAAGAGCCACAACCGCCGCCCTAATGATCTGCATAACACAGGGGAAATAGGCGTCATAAACCGCTGCATTATTTACCGCCTTCAGATTATCACCGAGCGGCCTCTGGAAGCGGTCGCTGTATTCTTGTTCTTTGCCATAAGCTTTTAGAGTCCGGGCACCGTTAAACGTCTCTTGAAGAAAGATATTGATTCCACCTACAGTTTTCCTTACTCTTGTCTGAGCCCGGTAGGTATTACGCCGGAAGAAACTCGACACCAAATAAACCACCGGGGTGGCTGCAAGCACGATCAGGGCGAGGCGAGGGCTAATCGCAAACATGCCAACCAGAACTGCTATGATCTTAAACACATCGGTAGCGAGATTACTGAAACCTCCAGGTGATGGCCCAGGTGAGAATATCGTACTCACCGCGTCGACATCGGAGGTCAGGCGGCTGATAGTATCTCCCATCGGTGTGCGATTAAAGTAGCTCATCGGCAGTTTGGAGAGATGTTCAGCCATATAATATCTAAGTTGCAGAATCATGCTCTGCCCTATATAGCGGTTTACAAAGACCTGCGTAAAGCCGACGATGCTGCTGCCTAACAGGGCCAGAAAGTAAAGAACAGCCACTAGCGAAATGCCGCTTAACTGCCCGACGCTCAGGTTTTCATCAATTATCCTTCTTAGCAATAATGGAGGCACCAGCTCTAAAAGCGCAGCTGCAGCCGTAGCCAGAATCATTCCCAGGAAGGCCGGCCAAGCTCTGCGGAACGCCATGGCAAGGGTATGTCGTAAAACTCCTCGTGTGGTTACGTTATTTATGCGAGTACTTTGCTGCTCAGCCACTCTTCTCACTTTCCAACCAAGTTTGGGCAGAATAAATCTTTTGATAGATACCGGCGGCAGCCATTAGTTTCTGGTGATTCCCCTGCTCTGTCACTTTCCCCTTTTCGAGAACCAGAACCTGATTGGCTTCAGTGAAGGAAGCCAGCCGGTGAGAAAAGACCAGGATCGTATAACCTTTCAAAGATGGGCGGATGCGTTCGATTAATCTTTGCTCTGTGCCGATATCAACGGCCGAAAACGGGTCGTCCAGAACGAGAATCGGGTTTCCCGAATAGATTGCACGGGCTAAAGAGACTCGCTGTCTCTGACCTCCGGAAAGCCTCACTCCTCTTTCCCCAACCAAAGTATCCAGACCCTCTCGAAAGAGCACTATATCATCGGATAATGCCGCAATGTGGACGACCACATCCAGCCGCTCGGGCGCTCCCTGGGAATCGGCGACCTCCCGGAACATTATATTCTGTCGGATACTAGCGGAAAATAAGAAGGCATCTTCCCCGGCATAGGCTAAGGTCTCTGATCTTTCGGCAGAGGATAAAGTACTCAGTTCTCGGCCGCCGATGAGAATCTCTCCTGCGTAAGGATACAACCCGGTAAGCGCCATGGCCAGCGCACTTTTACCCGAACCGACCGGTCCGGTGATGCCAATAAAATCTCCCCGATTGACCGCAAAACTGATACCGTGCAGCACTTCCCTATCTGAGCCCGGGTAATGAAAGGATAAATTCCTGACCTGGATCAGCGGCAGTTTGCTGGTCGCGCCCTCACCTGTCCGAGGGACCGAGCCGGTGATGCCTACTCCTTCATTTTCATCCTCTGGCTCACCTAGCTTGACCTTGATTCTGTCCCAGGAGGCAGCAGCTGCATGGAATTGGTTAAAAATACGGGCTGCCACTTGCGTGCGTGCCGCCATGAGGACAAACATGCTTAGATAGGCAACGAAAGTACCGACGGTCCAGGCTCCATTTATCACCTTGCTTCCTCCCAGAATGACGACTCCGATAATACCGAGGGAAGCCAGGGCAGCGTAGATCGGCATCATGGCATTTTGCAGGAGACTGGTTCGGATATCCCATTTCATCTGATCTCGGCAATAGCTCTTGAGCCTATCCGCTTCGATGTTTTCACGACCGAAGAGCCGCAGAATGCTAAGACCTCCAAGCGTTCGCTGAACATGGGAAGTCACCACTGATGCTGCCTTGCGGGAATTCAAGGAGAAGCGATACACAGGATGCCTGACCAGTTCGGCTAGAAATATAGCAAATGGTATAGGAATTGAAGCCAGGAGAGTGATGTGCCAATCGTACCACATGAGCACGGCGAAATAGGAAATCATCAGCAACCCGGTATCCCAACCTTCGTTTATAATCTGTTGCAGGGTGTTGGTAATCTGGTCGACATCTCCTACGGTGCGGGACATTAAGTCGCCAACCGATTCTCGCTCGATTTTGGACATGGGATACCTTAGCACTCTGGAGAGCAGCCCAGAGCGCATATCACTGGCGATCCGGTTAGTCATGACACGGAGATACCACCTCTTGACATACCTGCCATACTGAAAGAAGATGGTCACCAGTACAAAGCCAACCACCAGAAGAAGCAAGTCCCTGACTCTTTCCGAAGTAACGCCGTTATTTTCCAGGCTCCCCGCGGCGTCCAGCATCTTACCCAATAGAATCGGGCCGGCGACGATCACGGTATTATAGACGATCCCCCCAGCCGTTTGTATCCAGAAATACCGGCTATATTTTTTCAGGTAGGATGCCAAACGCAAAGGATTACCTGGAAGTTTAAATCTGTCAGGTGTGTTACTCGTCATCCGTCAAAGCCAATATCTGCCATTTTCCCAATGTTAGCACGCAGTAATGTGAATTAACAATATAATTCATGCCTGACAGTATATTCCTCTAATAAAGCTAAGTATTAAGATCCTAAAATAAACTTCTCTGCGCACAGAAGTTTTATTGATGTCCGGTTTTATTGATCTAGGATGGTTATAGTTATCAACGAGCAGGAATTCACGAAAGCTAATGAGGCCGCAAGATCTCAGAAAGCTGAACTTGAAGCGCGTAGGAAAGAGGTATCCAGGCTCCTTAGCCAGGCTCAGGCCAGTAAAGCTCTGATCGAAAGAGTCCCTAGAGCGATAAAAACCTTTGAAGAGGATTTCCATAGCCTGGAGCTGCGCCAGCAAAAAGCTCAACTCCAGACTGTCTTAAAGGCCGCCCATATCTACAAAGATGGAAAGATATAGCTGGAGTTCAGGGGCTAAGCGATTTACATTATACTATCCGAATTTTTATTACCACTGTACAAACATCGGGATGTTTGTTCCGTTGTAGGTATATCTATTCAGATGACAATGGGTATGCACTATCCAAGGTCTAACGATTTATTCCGTTCTATGCCTTTAATGTAAACAAAGTTAAAACTCATTACCATTACACAACGCCGGGATGTTTGCCATTTCACGAATACTATTGGGGACTACGGTTTAGTTTCACAATTTAACCGTAATAATAGTATTATGATTGCGTGATATTCTAGCGAATATTGGGTGAACATGTATACAATAGTTTATTTTAGTCCAACAGGAAACGCCTTATATTTAGCAACAAAGTTGGCTAATCGTCTAGGGATATACAAGGACAAACTCTTTCCTCTTGAATTTACGGAGCCAGGGAAACTTACTAACGATAGCCACCTTATTCTCGTCTATCCTATTCATGCGTTTAATGCACCACGAAACGTAAAACGCTTTGTCAGATATTTACCCTCCGGGTTATACAATGACGTTAGCATAATTGGGGTTGGTTGTACTACCAATTGGGTAGATAAAGCAGCATCTGCCGATTTACGAAAACTACTCAGTGAAAAGGGATACTCAATAATTCTTGATGAACTCCTGGCAATGCCATTGACCTTTATTATGGCATTCCCCGATGAACTAGCACGGAAACTGATTGCAGAATCTGAAGAAAAGATAGACGATATTTGCATTGCTCTTGTTGATAGTAAAAAAACAATAATTAAACCTGAATTAAAATCGCAACTCCTGCATTTCATCGGTAAAGTAGAGCAGTTAGCTTCGCGAATATTCGGTCTTGAACTTCACTCAGATAAAAACTGCAATTCTTGCAGCATTTGCTGGAGTAATTGTCCTGAAAATAACATTAAAGTTGACAGTAATGGAAAACCAAAATTTGGATTTAGCTGTTTAATGTGCATGAGATGTATATATAATTGTCCTCAAAAAGCTATATCTCCACGCTTTTCAAAATTTATTCCCATCAAGAATGGGTATTCTATTACGCATTTTTTAGAATAAAAGTTACCATTATCTATTCGATGAACATAAAGATGAATAGGCTGAAGCATCAACGGCCACTTTGAAGCCAAAAGTTATATATGCATTGTGCCGCAAACATCGGGAAGATTGATCAGCCTCGCATACAAATATTTGATACCGTTTGCCTTTACTATAAGGTAAAAATAACGAAATCATTAAGCTTCCAAAAAATGTTTTAAAAACATACTAAAATGTTAAATGAAGCTCGCCCTGCTTTAGGCTATATTAAGGGATGTTAGAGATTAAATAAGAAACTAGTATACTCTCCACGAATTTAAAAAGGAGTGTATATATGTTTAGTCAAAAAATTAACGTCAATAAGCGAGTATATATTCCGATTTTGATACTTCGTATTGCCATGGGTGGGCTTATGCTGCAGTCTGGATTGACCAAGCTATTGTCGGGAAAATTCAGTGCAGCAGGTTATTTGCAAAATGGTATAGGACCGTTTGCCGATTTATTTAGCAACCTAACCCCAAATATTGCATTATTGAATAATATTGTTATCTGGTCAGAAATTGCTATAGGAATTGCGCTGGTGTTTGGATTATTCGTTAGGCTGGCATCCTATGGGGGTTCACTTATGATGATACTGTATTACCTGCCTTATCTTCCTCCGACTAGCGGCTGGATTAATCAACAAATTATCTATTTAATAGTTTTTATTGTGCTTATTTTCAGCGGTGTAGGCTATTTTCTTGGTCTGGATACCTTATTTATCGGATTAGAAAATAATAAAAAACGAACACGGTGGATTTTTGGTTGAAAGATTACCGCCTCCTTCAGTACGTCTGACTTTTCGCAAAAATATTGAAATTAGTCTCTATGGGTCAATTTTCCGCCGTAAAATCCCTCTATGATGGAGCCAGATATTAATAGGAGAGTGCCAAACATAAAAACCCAATGGGCAAAAACATACGGCTCATTTAGGAAAATATTATAGGCAAGGAACCGCCAAGTCGTTAAGGTAAGGGAGATTGCCAACATAGTGAAAGAAGTGATTATTTTGCGCTTAAAAAGAAAAGTGTTTGCACCTTTATATTTGTGTTTCCAGGTAGACCAGCCTGATATTGTAGTCGGAATCATTACCACTGTGCCAGAAAGAATTACAACTGTTGTGGCAAGAGTAAAGTCATCGGGTGAAAAGATTATATGCAGAATTTGAAAAAGAAAGCTACTCCAAAGAGAGAAATGGGAAAATGCACTAGTAACAGATGCCAGTGTATTTTGTAGGTAAGTTTAAGACGGCTGCTGATGAATTTATGAACCCTTTAATAAAATATCTGTTAATTACATTAGGGCAAATTTGAGACAACGAAAATCAATGAAAAAAAGCCCCCGCTGCTTACCATAACGAGGCCTATTTTCAAATTATTCGAAGCTAAAATTTATTGCCATTGCACAAACATCGGGATGTTTGTTCCGCTGTAAGTATAGCTATATTGAGTGAGAGGGTACGCACTATCAAGATCGCAGGAAAATCTACCAAATACTTTAGTTCAATGTTGAGATGGGTGGCTTGATTGGAAAAAGTAAAAGTCGCGGTATTTTTAAAGCACTTTTTAGGCAGCGGTCAATCTATCAATCTAACATTAAAGTTGGACTAATTTTGGGCGATCAGATCAAGGTCAACCGCAATCCTCTTTTTAATAATACGAATACGCAGAAATACTGCCTATGTGTAAGATAAACTTGACGCCTAAAACTTAGGTGATTTCTTCTAATTTAACAAATTTGACTGCCAATCTACTACAAGAATCTGCCAATACCAGTGTTTGCACGTTGCCTTGGAAAAGAATACATTGGAGTTAACAAGGTCACGGAGTGCCTATGTCAGAAAATATCATGCTGATAAATCCCCCCATTCGGCTCGATAGGCAGATTGTTCAACCTCTCGGTATCGCATCGATAGCTGGTCATCTGAGGAGGGCCGGTTATATAAATATAAGTATCATCGATGGCTGCTACCTCGCAAAGAAACATGGATACGAGAGAAGCTTTCAAATAATCGGGGAAGAGATAAAAAGATCAAGACCGTTCATAGTTGGATGTACGCTTCACAGTTCTATGCTGGAGGAAACAGAGAGAGTATGCGAATATGCTTTCCAATCCGATTCGCAACTTATAATTGGCGGTCATGGTGCGACAGTCTGCCACGAGGTGACTGCAAGGAACTTCCACACTCGTGCTAGAGTCTGGAATCCCTCATCCAACGTTGCTGTGGTAAGGGGTGAAGGCGAAGAAACAGCGAAACAATTGGTGGATGCATTGTTCCAAGGTATAAGTTTGTATGGAATAGAGGGTGTTACTTTCCATGATGGAAACGAAGTTGTGGTTAATCCAATCAGAGAATTGCTGGATATGAACACACTTGCACTGCCCGCAATGGATCTTCTCCCTCCACCAGGTGAATATGGTGGTTGGTTTAATATAGAAGAGAGCCGGGGCTGTTTCTTTAATTGCTCTTTTTGCTCTATCAGGGGTATGTATCCGGTTACCAGATTAAAAGACCCGGAAAGGATCAGAATCGAGGTGAAACAAGCCAGCAAATTGAGTGCAGACAAGATATATCTGACTGGTGAGTTAACTCTGCTGGATACCGGCCGGGCAAAAGCTATTTCTGAAATCATCAGAAGCTGCGGTCTACAATGGTCAACCAGTGCACACCCTTCACTAATAAGGAAAGCAAAAAGTATCTTGCCAGTTCTTAAGAGTAGTGGGTTGGCCTGTCTCGAAGTTGGCATTGAAGCTGGCTCTCAAAGATCGTTGGATATATTCAACAAAGGGACTACTCCAAAGATGAATAGACTTGGCATAAGGATTCTGGAAAGGGAAGGAATATCACAATGGTTACATTTCATTCCCTTTCATCCGTATATGAACATGAGAGACCTGTATGAAAACATGATGTTCATGGGCAGGAACTTATCGAATTTTCTGGGCAGACCAACCTATCCGGCATACCTATCGCATGCCTGGGTTCCGACCGAGGGTACGGCTCTGTTTGAAAGAGCCCGGAAAGACGGGTTGATCACAGGACGAATCGGAAGGGAACGGGTGAAATATGTGGATAGAAGAGTAATCGAAGCAAAACGGTCGTATGACCGCTATTTTTTAAAGAAATACGGAAAGGAATATTATCGACTCCATAGTGAGCTCCTCAAGATGCTTGACGCCATGAATTCTGAAGACCCGTATGAGAATAATAAATTCATGCTAATCGCGACTCTGCCATTATCGGCTTTTTATGTTACATATGCTTGTGCCTTGAATGGAGTCCCTGCACAAAAACATGTGAAGCATCTGGTTGAAAGATGCTTAGAGGTAATTCATTCGAAGAACAGCGGCATCTCCTATTCAGACTTATGCAGCAGCGTTCTTGAAGAAATAGAGGGATAGACCTTAGAGGTCCCTTTTATTTTCCCGGGAGTGTTCATTGTCCGCTGCAAAGTTAGGTGAAAGTTTTCGTCATCGACAAACGTGGGATTACAAGGTCTCTATTAGAGATTGATGACATCAGCAGTTATTCTTCCGCAGGAACTGGTATGAGCGGTACTTGGCACAGACCAGTGAAAACAATCACGCCACCCGGTCCAGAGGAAACAGCAGCATGCTGTGTGCGCTCAAACGTCTACCGTGATCCGCCAACTCACCTGTTTCTCCACCACGATGTTCTTCTGCTGCTCCTTTTTCACAAGATCTCTTTCCACGAAGAGCGGCTTTCCTGTGAAAGGGTCCAGTCCCGTGTAATACATCAACGCGGAATATGTAGACGGCACCGGCAGGAAAATCTGGACCTGCTCCGGGTTGATCTTGAGCGTCCGACTGGCAAACCGTTTTAGACTCTTCATGTCTTCGTCCGTGCAACCGGGGTGCGCCGCGATCAGATAATAGGTTAGGAACTGCTTTTTGCCCGCTTCACGAGTCATGCGGTCAAACGAATGCTTGAATTCCACAAGCGAGGCCGCACCAGGCTTGCCCATTTTGCTTAGCACGTGCTTCTCGGTATGCTCCGGCGCCACCTTCATCTGACCGGAAACGTGATGTTCAACCACTTCCCGGAGATAATCCTTGCCATATACCCTGTCGCTCAATAGGAGATCATAGCGCATCCCTGAAGCTACGAATACTTTTTTAATGCCCTTGATACGCCGGATTTTTCGGAGCAACTCCAGATGATGTCGGTGGTCTGCACGCAACGAAGGACAGACTACCGGATAGAGACAGCGCTTGTCTGGGCACGCTCCTTGCCGGAGCTTTTTCCCGCACTCGAAACCGTACATGTTGGCCGTCGGGCCGCCCAGGTCCACTATGTAACCCTTGAAATCGGAATATTTCATGAGCTGCCGGGTTTCCGCTAGTACCGACTCCACGCTGCGCCACTGGACGGTGCGCCCCTCGTGCACAGTGATGGCGCAAAAGTTACACTCCCCGTAACAACCGCGATGGGTGGGAATGGCAAACTTGATGGTTTCCAAGGCTTTGACTTTTCCAAGTCGCTCGTAAAAGGGATGCTGGGCGCGATCATAATTCAGCGCGTAGACGCCGTCCAGTTCGTCCTGTGTCAGTGGCAGGGCGGGCGGATTGTGAATAAGATAGCGTGTATTATGCTTTTGATAGAGACCCTTGGCCGTGAGAGCATCGTTGTTTTGATAGAAAGTGTTGAACATATCAACGAAGGATCGCTTGTCTTCGGCTACCGTTTCATACGGCGGCAATGCCAAATAGTCCAGTCTCTTCTGCTCGCTATCGTGTGCGCTGGCGATGTAGCACAAACCCCGGATGTCTCGTGGATCAGCGCTATCCCTCAGCATGTCCGCGAGTTGGACCACGGCCTTTTCGGCCATACCGTAAAGCAGATAATCGGCCTTGGCATCAAACAGAATGGAGGAACGTACGCTATCCGACCAGAAGTCGTAATGCGCGATACGCCGGAGGCTGGCCTCAATACCTCCCAGCACGATAGGTTTCGTCTTCTTGAAATAGCTCCGGAGCAGGTTGGCATAGACGATAACGGCCCTGTCTGGGCGACGGTTGTTGCTGCCGCCGGGAGTGTAGTCATCGCTTTTTCTTTTTTTCTTGAGCGAGGTGTAGTTGGCGACCATCGAGTCGATGCTACCACCGGTCACACCCCAGAACAGCCGTGGCTCTCCCATACGGGTGATATCCTCATCGGAGTGGAAGTCAGGTTGAGCGATGACGCCTACCCGATAGCCCGCGCTCCGCAGTACTTTCCCGATAACCGCCGTCCCTATGAACGGGCTGTCGATATAGCTGTCGCCCGTTACCAAGATGACATCCAACCCATCCCATCCCAGGCGGTCCAGGTCCTCACGCGTTGTCGGTAGAAACATCATTTATGTAGTTCCTCCGAGCACTTAAAAAATAGAGAGTATCAGCTCACGAGATAGTATAGCACCGAAGAAACGGCTCTGTTAAATCGACTATTGCAGTGTTATGACCCACAGATTCTTCCTGCAATTATCACCTGGTCACCTGGCTTTAGCTTTGCCATTTGTTTCCGTCTTTCTAGCAAGATAAACCGATTAACGGTGAAAAACTAATTATACGGAATTGAATATGGATATCGGTAATCTCAGTCGGACAGAATTAAACACTATTTTATTCCTAAATTTTCGAATATTGGGCAGCTTGCTAGCCGTAGGATAATATATTAGATATCAGGCTGTTTACTGGGTGCTGAAATGGAGGGGGTCTCTGAGGTTTTGTAACTCCCGGTAGTAATAGAGCGGGGTGGGTCGTTTTGTCTTGAATCTCAACTGTCTTAGAAACGCGATTTCCTCCTCACTAGCATCGCCGCTAAGCTGCGTGTCACGAAGGAAATTCTTGAGCCCTGGCTCATCCTCGTAAACTTGTTCGGGTTCCTTCTCAACAAACTCCAATTTTTTAATGTGCCCCGAGACTACTCTGTTATTCAAAGCAATTTCCATATTAAAAGTTTCGAGG
>Ga0316603_10001812_pt1 | contig 11522 bp, 13 predicted proteins | sample OWC_soil_day10_n_FD_207649 | JGI IMG/M metagenome (GOLD analysis project Ga0316603, IMG submission 207649) | Wetland soil microbial communities from Old Woman Creek delta, Ohio, United States - OWC_soil_day10_noCT | ecosystem: Environmental > Terrestrial > Soil > Wetlands | place: USA: Ohio...
TCACCATCGACGGACGGCAGAATTGGTTCGGCCAGTGAGGGTTTGAATCGCTGGCGGTCTGCTGGCTTTTTCCGGGGAAAACGGTGCGGGTGGACGCGCCCTGTCTGGATTGCGGCGAGCCGCTCTTCGTGGAAATCCGGGACGGAGAAATCGTGGCCAAAGACCCTGGCGGGGTGACGGGTTATGTCGCCGTCCCGTTCTGGAGGTGGGTCGAAAACCTCCCCTATGCCTGAAGCACCATGAACCTCTTCCGGTCGGAAGAGCACTTGCGCAATTGGAAACAATTCGACCCGGCGCATGAGGAAGGAATCGTCCCTCTGCCGGACCTGGTGAAATTATTTTCGGGAAGCTACTTCCGGCGCCGAATCGACGCGGACTGGTTTTCCCGCAGCCATGAATACGGCCGGGAGTGGGTTATGACCCTGATCGAAATGGGCAAAATCGGGCCGTTCTGGAGGAAGCCGAAAACGGGTTGAGTTCTTGAGACATTCCCGCCGAGGAGGAGGGGCTAAGATGATTCATATGGAAGGGAAGTCAAAGCTTGCGCCGGAAGAATTGCTCGGCCGGCTAAAAAAATTCTTCGGCAAGGGAGGGCAGGGGCTCGAATTAACCGAGGAGAACGCCTCCTGCCTCACTTTCACCGGGGGCGGCGGGTACGTCAACGCCTCGGTCTGCGTGGAGGGGAAAGAAACGAAGGTCGACTTGGTCTCTCAGGAATGGGAATACCAGGTCAAAGAATTCCTTTCAAAGCTTTCCTGATGTGTTCACCGCAGGGGGCGCAGAGAAGCAGAGAAATTCATGATTGTGAAAAGACGAGAACAAGGGGAAAGGCCTAAACCATTTTTAAGTTTTTCTCTGCGCTCTCCGCGTTCTCTGCGGCGAATCATCGCTCTAAAGATTGAAAAGCTTTTGGGCGTTTTTGAGGAGGATTTTCTCTTTCACCGCCGGCTTCAGCGGCAGGGTTTCGAAATCGGCCAGCCAGCGCTCCGGCGACAGGTACGGATGGTCGGACCCGAAGAGGCATTTGTCCTGCAGAAAGGTGTTGGCGTACTGCACGAGAGAAGGGGGAAAATATTTGGGCGACCAGCCGGAGAGGTCGAGGAAGACGTTCCCCTTGTGCATGGCCACGGCCAGCATCTCCTCCTGCCAGGGCCAGGCCGGGTGGGCTCCGATGATGGTCAACTCCGGAAAGTCGGCGGCCAGATCGTCGATATAAGGGATGGGCCGGCAATATTTCAGACGGACGCCGTCCCCCCCCGGGACGCCCGCCCCGTACCCCGTGTTCCCCATGTGGAATAAAACCGGCACCTTCAATTCCGCAATTTTCTCCCACAGCGGGTAGAATTGCTTGTCGCTCGGGAAGAAGGCCTGGGCGGCCTGCTGGAACTTAACCCCCCGCAGCCCCAGGTCTTTGATCGCCAACTCCACTTCCCGGATGGCCACCTTGCCTTTCCAGGGATCCACGCCGGCAAACCCGAGAAAGGTGCGGGGGTATTTTTTCACGAGCCCGGCGATGTACTCGTTGGCGACCCGTTTTGTCCCCGTGGTCGTTTCCGAATCCCAGCCTAAAAGGATCCCCATGATATCCAGCGCCTGGTACCGCTCGGCCAGGGCCTCTTCGGCCAGGACCTCGATTTTTTTCCCGAAGTACTGGAAGGCGTGGGCGATGTATTTCCCGCCGCAGTCGATCACGTCTTCCTTTGTTCCCGGGTGGACATGGGTGTCGATAGCGCGCATGGTTTCCTCCTTTTTATCATCCCGGCAGGCAGATCTGCGGGGGGTACCCCGCGTCGCTGAACGCCTGGGTGATTTCTTCGATGTGAGCGTGCCCCTTGGTCTCCAGGGTCAGGGAGACGTCCACGAATCCGAAAGGGGCCGGCGATTCCAGACGGTGGTGCATCACGTCGAGGATATTGATCTGCATCTTCTTGACGATTTCCAGCACGGCCAGCAGGGAACCGGGGAGATCGCGGATCCGCAGGGTGAATTGAGCCACCCGCCCGGCGGCGGCGAGGCCGCGGGTGATGATCCGGCCGAGAATATTGACGTCGATGTTCCCTCCGGAAACGACGCAAATGACTTTCTTGCCGGCGAACTCGGCTTTGCGGTTCAAGACCGCGGCCAGGGGGATCGCCCCCGCCCCTTCGGCCACGATTTTCTCCATCTCCAAGAGGAGCAGGATCGCGTTGGCGATCTGGTCTTCGTCGGCGGTGACCACTTCATCCACGTATTTCTGAACCAGGGAAAAATTCAGCGGCTCGACTCTCTTGATCGTTATACCGTCGGCGAGCGAGGAAGCGGCGGGAAGACGGATCGGGCGTCCTTCTTGGAGGGACTGCTTCATGGAGGGGCAGTTCGCCGCCTGGACGCCGATGATCCGGATTTCCGGCATGGTCTCTTTCAGGTAAAGGGCGATCCCGGAGATCAGGCCTCCGCCGCCGAGCGGGCAGACGACCGCATCCACGCCCTTGGCCAGATCCTCCTGCAGGAGCTCCTTGCCGATGGTGCCCTGCCCGGCGATGACTGCGGGGTCCCGGAAGGGGTGGATGAAGACCAGGCCCTCCTTTGCGGAAATCTCCAGGGCCAGGTCGGAAGCATCGTCCACCGTGCTGCCGTGCAGGATGACTTCCGCGCCGTAATTCTGGGTGGAGAGAACTTTGATCAGCGGGGTCCCCCGGGGCATGATGATTTTGGCCTTGAGGCCGAGGCGCCGGCAGTGATAAGCGACGGCCTGGGCATGGTTTCCCGCCGAGGCGGCGATCACCCCCCGGGCTCGATCGGGGAGAGAGAGGCTCAGGAGTTTATGCAGGGCCCCGCGCTCCTTGAAAGACCCGGTCATCTGGAGGTTTTCAAGCTTGAAAAGCGTCTGGCAGCCGCAAAGTTGGCTCAGCTTCTGGGAGTAGACCAGAGGCGTGCGGAAAACCTGGTCGCGAATGGCCAGGTAGGCTTTCTCAATATCGAGCTTGGTGATCAAATTAAGTCCTCAAAGGCACTCACCACAGAGGGCACAGAGAACACAGAGATTAAAAATCGAAAAAACTATAGCCAGATGCAACCTGTCCTCAAAATGTTTTCTTTTAAGTTCTTTAGATTCATTATTCCTGTTCTCCGTGTGCTCTGTGGTCTCCGTGGGGAACGGTTAAGGTTTCTGCCAGCAGCCGCAGTACACATCCCAGCCCTGGGGGGCGGCGGTGACCTCTTCCAGGGGGCAGGATGTTTTTAAGCGGTGGCTGTAAAACATTTCCTCCACGGGGATGAGTTCATCGCAAAATTCCCGGAGCATGGCGTAGCTGTAAATCCGGTGGGCGTTGAAGCCGATGGCCGGCCGGGCGCGGGTGATCGTCGTGGAGAAGAGCAAATGGCCGCCGGGTTTCAGGACCCGGACCATTTCCCGGAAGGCCTTGCCGTCGGCCTCGAAGTCGAGGTCGTCCCCGTACCGGCCCAGGCCGAGATGTTCCAGGGTGCAGAGAGAAAGCACCAGGTCGAAGGATCGATCCGGGAGGTCAAGCCTCTTGGCGTCCCCGGTGAAGACCGTTTCCCCGGGGAACAGGGGCTGCCGGTTGCGCACATCGACCGTGGCTACCGGGAAATGAGCCTGCAGGCCCAGGAGGAAATGCCGGTAAGACCCGACATCGAGAATGGACCGGGGGGCCAGGCGCCGGATGTTCCGGGCGGCGAAAGCGCATTCGTGGTCGACGAAATTTTCGGGGTGGCTTCCGCCGTCAAACACGGGCTCGGCAAATACCTGGAACCGCCCGGGCTTTCGTTTCAGGCTCTCCAGGTTTCGCTCGTATTCCTCTTTCCTTCCGGCCGACGTCTTTGCGTCCGCCTCTCCGGGGGGCTCCGTCGCCATTTGTTCCCCTCTTGCGCTGATCGGCATTTCTGATCCCAACCGGGACTTTTCCATTATTGAAAAAGACCGGTCATTTTGCAACTCAATTCGGGGTGCCGGAGGAGAGAGAAGGGAGCCCCAAAAAAAACTACCCCCGGATTTTGATTCATATTATGATATTTGTCAAAACAGCGAAGGGGGATCGTTTATGGAAGTCCGGGTCCTGGATGCCGTTCCGTTTCCGATCGACATGGATTCGTTGGCCAAACAGCTGCGGATCAGGGAAGGAAGCGGCCATCTGGAAAAATTGGAAAAACTGGCCGACCAGGCCCGGGCCGTCGGAAAACCGAAGGTCGTTTTCCGAGCGGCCTATATCGAGGAGCGGAGCGAAGACCGGGTCCGGGTGAACGGGGTCCTTTTATCCAGCCGGGTTCTGCGCGTTAATTTGGACAAGGCGCATCGGGTCTTTCCCTATGTGGCGACCTGCGGCGCGGAGCTTGAGGAGTGGTCCCAAGGGGTCACCGACCTGCTGGAAAAATTCTGGGCGGACGCCATCAAGGAGATGGCGGTGAAGCAGACCGTAAGGTATTTGAACGAATACTTGACTGAGAGTTTTCAGCCGGGCAGGCTCTCGCGGATGAACCCGGGGTCCCTCCCGGATTGGCCTCTCTCCGAGCAGCGCCCTCTTTTCAACATTCTGGAGGACGGACCCCGCGCCATCGGGGTCCGCCTGACCGACCATTTCCTGATGATGCCCATCAAGTCGGTTTCCGGGATCTGGTTTCCCACCGAGGAGAGCTTTGAGAGCTGCAAGCTCTGCCCGAGGGAGAAATGCCCGGGCCGCCGGGCGGCCTACGATCGGGACCTGTACACCCGCAAATACGCCAAGAAGACCTGAAGGTCCTTAATATTTCCAATGTCCCGGGATCCAAACCCTTTCCCAAACACGGTAGGCGCCATTCCAACGTCTGGCCCAATGCCCCGGCACCCAGACCCTTTCAGGCGGCGGACCGTCATACCGTCCGTACCCCGCCGGCGGAGGGGGCGGGTAATGGGGGTCGTAGACGACAACCGGGGGCGGGGCCGCGTGAATGAGGGGGGGGACAAGCAAGAGCCCCAGTCCGAGCCCGAAAAGGAAGGCCCCTCCGGGACCATGCCCGGCTTCCGCCGGCTGGGCAACCGCCCAGACCAACAAGGCTGCCAAGAAAACCATCATGATCTTTTTCATTTTTCCCTCCCGGCGCAACCTGTTCGGTTGGCCTTTGCGCATTTGTTTCTTCCTCTCCCCCTCGGAGGAGAGAATTGAGGTGAGGGGGAGATTCAGCGGTCCGCCCCCATCCTGTCCCCCTCCCGCCAGCGGGAGAGGGGACAACTATTTTTTCCCCGTTGCGGGCCGTGGTGGCGGGGCAAAAACTCATTCGGCTTAGCAGCTTTCGGGCATTCTGCCTTTTCTGAACCTTAGAACGAGCGAAAGGCCGCGGGGTTGACAGGAGCTTCCGGGTAAAGGTAAATTTTCATCCGGTGCCCTTTTGACTTTCAAACGACGAGGCGATAAAATTTAGCCATGCGGTTCGTTGCCGATCGGACCCTGGGAAAATTGGTCCGAAAACTGAGAACCCTGGGGTTCGACGCCCTTTACTGGCGCGGGGGGAAGCTCGGCGGGGCCCTGGAGGCGGCCCGGCTCGAAGGGCGGGTGCTTCTGACCCGGAGCCGGAAGGTCCGGGAGCAGCCGGAAGGCCTCGAGGTGGTTGTCATCGGGGCCAACGACCCCCGGGACCAGCTCCGAGAGCTGGCGAAAAAACTTCCGCTCAAGGCGGACGCGGAAAAATTTTTCCGTCGCTGCCTTCTCTGCAATGAAGAACTCCGGCCTCTGGACAAAGAAGAAGCGCAAGGGCGGGTTCCGGACTTTATCCTGCAGACTTACCGGGTTTTCCATGGCTGCCCCCGTTGCCGACGCGTTTACTGGCCGGGAACGCATTACGAAAGAATGAAGAAGGAAATGGGCGCGATGGCGGGCCGGGAAGAATAATTTCGGAGGCGGCGGGGATTTTGAGTTTTTTGGCGGAGCGCGGCTTGGCTCGCGCCATCAAGGGGGTGGACCCATGGCTCTCTGGGAGCAGATTAAAAAGGGATCGGAAGAAGGCCTTGAAGCCCTGAAAGGGGGAATGGCCGTTTTCGTGGCCGAGGCGGGGAAACAGAGCAAAATCATCAAGAAGCGGGTCGAACTTTCCGCCGTGCAAAACAACGTGCGCAAGGTTTTCATCCGTTTGGGAAGCATCATTTACGACCTGCACAGCCGAGGCGAACGGGCGTTCCCGGAAGATCCGGAAGTGAAAGACCTGATCGCCCAGATCGACGAATATCGTGCCCGGGTGCGGGAGATCGAGCTGGAAATCGAGGCGATAAAAAAAGAGGAGAATTCCCAGAGGCCGTCCGGAAAAGCCGGGAAAGGCTCGACCCCCCCCAATCCCTGAGCCGGGATCCGGTTTTTTGGGGGGATCGTCTCCAATTCCGTTGAAAAGAAAATTTCTTTTTTTTCTGAAGAGTTTTTATTTCGGTCGGTTCTGCGAATAGAGAAAACCGTCTATTGTCGAGTGGTCCCCTGCCCGGGCAAAAAAGCATTCGCCTCGCCAAAAAAAGCGGTGACCCTCTTTTCTGAATGCGGGCTTCCGCCGTTTCAGCCCGGCGGTCCCTCGGCCACCGCGTCTCTTTGCGGAAACGAAAAGGGGAATGGGAAGGTCTCTCCCGGCCCCTTTTGGTTTCGGCGCCTGCTTTTTTTCCCGGGCAACAAGGAGAGCGGTTCAAACAAGCAGCCAATTTGGAGAGGGTTCTATTTTTGATGGTCCCGGAAAAAGCCCGGATCCTCCGTTTTGCGGGAACTCAGTCGTGGGCGCGCTCCCTGCGCTCCGCGTGCTCGGCGGTTACGTTTTCTGAAATCCGGAATCCAAAATCTGCGCGGCGCAGTCCGCGGGATCGCCCTGGGCTTTCTCCATGGCGTGTTTGAGGACGGGGAGAACATAGGTGAGGTTTTCCCGGACGGCGCGGGGGCTTCCGGGAAGATTGATGATCAACGTTCGGCCGCGCAGGCCGGCGACGGCCCGGGAGAGAACGGCGGTGGCGGTGGCCTTCCTGCCTTCCGCCCGCATCGCCTCGGCGATCCCGGGGATTTCCCGGTCGATGGCCCGGCGGGTGGCTTCCGGGGTCACGTCCCGAGGGCTCAGCCCCGTCCCCCCGGTGGTGAGAATCAAATCCGCCTTCTTTTCATCCGCGTACTCGACCAGCTTTCGGAAAATCAGATCTTCCTCGTCGGGGATGATTTCGTAGGCCGCCACCCGGGCCGGCAGGGAAGCGATGATTCGGCCGATTTCCGGACCGCTCCCGTCTTCCCGCTCGCCCCGGGAACCTTTATCGCTGATCGTCAGAATCCCCACGGCAAACAAGGATTTCATCCCCCACTTGTATTTCCCCGCCTCTCAGGACCTTGGCAAAGATTCCTTCCTTGGGCATGACGCAGTCTCCCGCCTGATAGAAGATGGCGCACCGGGTGTGGCAGACCTTGCCGATCTGGGTCACCTCGAGGAGAGCCTGCGGCCCCATCCGGAAGCGGGTGCCGAGGGGGAGGCTGAGGAGGTCCAGACCCCGGGTGGTGATGTTCTCGGCAAAATCCCCCGGGCCCACCTTCAGCCCCAATTGCACCATTTTTTCGATGGACTCCGAAGCCAGCAGGCTGACCTGCCGGTGCCAATCGCCCGCGTGGGCGTCGGCCTCGATCCCGAACCCGGGGATCAGGCGGGATTGCCCGACATTTTTCTTCCGGGTTCCCTTGGCGGAGCTCGTGTTGATGGCGACGATTTTCCCGGGCCGGTTCACGCCGTTTTCCCTCTTTTCAGCAGGATGTTCCGGGCGGAGTGGTTCAAGACGGAGGAAACGTTCTTGTTCCGCGCCAGGGTTTTCAGGTCCCGTTCGGCCAGATACTCGAGAAAACGCATGGATATGTGGAGCGGGGTCTTCGGGTTGTTCACCAGGGCGAGCTTGACCGGGTAGTACTTGGTCCAGCGCTTGCTTTTCCCGAGAACGGCGAAAACATCCTGCGGCAGGTTACGCTGCTGGGCGTAGGAAAGGGCGTCGTTTTCGGACAGTTTCGGGCTGCGCAAAACGGCCATGGAGATGACCCTGTTGCGGTCTTGGATCAGAATGTTGCGGGCCTCCCGGTTTCCTAACATGGCCAGCCGGATCTTTTGGGGAATCGTCATGTGGAGAATCTGCTGGTGAAGGTTCTGCCGCTGTTCGTCGTTGAGGTGGGCCTGGGTTTCCAGGACCAGTTCCGAAGGGAACTGGGAGGAGTCCTCCGGCGTGACCGCGATCCGGTCGAGGAGGGCTTCCTCTTCGCTGAGACCCTCGCCCTCCTCGTCTTTTTCTTCGGGAATCGTTTCGTCGGTCATCGGAACCCCTCGGGCCGGAGGAATCTTACTCTTCTTCCTTCGGCGGCAGTTTCGCGGCGGCGACGATCTTCTCGGTCAGATGCGCCGGGACCTCTTCGTAATGGGACATCTCCATGGTGAAGGACCCGCGGCCGCTGGTCATGGAGGTGAGGTCCGGGGCGTATTTCAGCACCTCGGCGAGCGGCACCTGCACCTTGATCAGCTGCCCCTTGGGCCGCGGCTCGACGCCCAGAACCCGGCCGCGCCGGCTGTTAAGGTCGCCGATCACGTCGCCCATGTATTCATCGGGAACCGCCACTTCCACGTTCATGATGGGCTCGAGAAGAACCGGGTTGGTTTCGAGAACGCCCTTCTTGAAGGCCATGGCGGAGGCGATCTTAAAAGCGATTTCCGAAGAGTCGACTTCGTGGGACTTCCCGTCGTAGAACTTCACCTTCACGTCCACGACCGGGTAGCCGGCCAGGACCCCGGAATGCATGCCCTCGGCCACGCCCTTTTCCACGGCCGGGACGAAGTTCCGCGGGACGTTCATGCCCACCAGGGCGTTCTGGAACTGAAACCCCGTGCCCCGCGGCAGGGGGGACATCTCGAAATGGACCTCGGCGAACTGCCCCCGGCCGCCGCTCTGCTTCTTGTGCCGGTAGATGATTCCGCTCTTGGTGGACTTGATTGTTTCCTTGTAGGGGATCTTGGGGGTTCTCAGGTTCACATCCACCCCCAACTTGCGCTTCAATTTATCCACGGTCACTTCGATGTGCACCTGGCCCATGCCATACAGGACGAGCTCCTTGGTTTGCTCGTCGCGGGCCAGCTTGATGGTGGGGTCTTCCTCGATCAGCCGGGCCAGCGAAGAGGTGATCTTCTCTTCGTCTCCCTTGGACTTGGGTTCGACGGCGAAAGAGACGGGCGGAATCGGCAGAGCCATGGCCGGATAGACAATCGGTTTTTTTTCTTCGCAGAGCGTGTCCCAGGTGGTGGTTTCCCGGAGTTTGGCTACGGCGACGATGTCGCCCGCTCCGGCGGCTTCGACCGGCTTTTGCGCCTTGCCTTCCAGCTGCAGAATCTGCCCGAACCGTTCTTTGACCTTTTTGTTCGCATTGAAAATCGTGGAGTCCGCCTGCAGGATTCCCGACCAGATTCGGAAAATGGTGAGCTTGCCGGCGTAGGGGTCGGCCAGGGTTTTGAAGACGAAAGCGGAGAAGGGCTCGCTTTCTTCCGGTTTGCGGACTTCCTCGGTCTGGGTCACGGCGTTTGTCCCTTTGACCGGCCCCCGGTCCTCCGGGGAAGGCAGGCACTGAATCACCGCGTCCAAAAGCTGGGGGATGCCGATATTCCTCAATCCCGTTCCGCAGAGAACCGGGAACACCGACCTGTTGAGGACCCCTTTTTTCAAACCCCGGGCCAGCTCTTCCGACGAGAGCTCCTGGCCTTCCAGGTATTTTTCCAGCAGGGCGTCATCGGCTTCGGCGATCATCTCAACCAGCTTCTCGCGGGCGGCCTTGGCCTCTTCCTGCAGATCCGCCGGGATGGCTTTTTCCGAAAACTTTCCGCTTTGGTTGCCGTCGAAGTAATAAGCCTTCTGGGAGAGAAGGTCCACAACGCCGGCGAAGGAATCCTCCGCGCCGATGGGCAGATTCATAGAAACGGCCTTGGGGGAGAGGATTTTTTGGATATCCGCCAGCGTTTGAGCGTAATTGGCCCGCTCGCGGTCCATCTTGGAAATGAAAAAAATCCGGGGAAGGTTGAATTGGTTGGCGTAATCCCACACTTTTTCCGTGGTCACTTCCACGCCGGAAATGGCGTCGACGACCACGACCGCCCCGTCCACGGCCTGGAGGCTGTTCTTGGTGTCGAGGACGAAATTGGCGTCTCCCGGGGTGTCGACGATGTTGATCTTGTGCTTGTCCCACTCGACATGGTTGAACGAGGAGCTGATGGTCAGGCTGCGCTTGATTTCTTCGGGCTCAAAATCCATCACCGCGGTTCCATCGTCGACGCGCCCCAGGCGGTCCGTGGAACCTGCGTCAAAAAGCATGGCTTCGGCGAGGGAAGTCTTCCCCGCTTTCCCGTGGCCGATCAGGGCGATGTTTCGCAGGCGGTTGGGTTCGTATTTCTTCATGGCGGCTCCTTAATTTTATTGAAACTTTAAGATAGATTATATTAAGATAAAAAGTCAAGGTCAAATTCGGAATTTGAAACCGGCCGCGAAGAAGCGGAGGAGGGCTCCTGAGTCGGCGGAGCGGAGGATGAGGGACCTGATCGAAAAATTCCGAGATCACCTGCGGATCGAGCGGAACGCTTCGGCCCACACGCTCCGGAGCTATGGGGCCGACCTGGAGCAGTTTCTCGGCTTTCTAAAAGAAAAGAACCTTGCGCGGGGGGAGAGCGGAGAGGTGGCGGCGGACAAAATCGACCCTTTGGCCATCCGGGCTTTTCTGAGTTCCCTCTACCGCGACCACAAGAAGTCCTCTCTGGGGCGGAAGCTCGCGGCTTTGCGAAGCTTTTTTAAATACCTGGTCCAGGAGGGGTATCTGCGGCGCAACCCGGCGGAGATCGTGGCGACCCCCCGCCAGGAGAAGCCGCTCCCGAATTTCATGCCGGTCGACGAGGCCTTCGCCCTGATGGAAACCCCCGACGCCTCTTTGACCTGGGGCGCCAGGGACAAGGCGATCTTGGAGACGCTGTACTCGACGGGAATCCGGGTCAGCGAGTTGGTGGGCCTGAGCGAAGGGGACGTCGATTCGTCCCTGGGGATCGTGCGGGTCTTCGGCAAAGGCGGAAAAGAGCGGATCGTGCCGATCGGGGAGAAGGCGCTGGAGGCCCTGGGGAGCTATTTTGAGAAGCGGGACCGGGCGCTTCGGAAGGCCGGGGAAAAAGGCCGGAAGGCGCCGATCTTCATCAACGCCCGGGGCGGACGGCTCACCGCCCGCAGCGTCGCGCGGATCCTGCAGAAGCATCTTGTCCGCGGCGGAATCTGGCGGAAGGTCAGCCCCCACGCCCTGCGGCACTCTTTTGCCACGCATCTGCTCGACGCGGGCGCGGACCTGCGGGCGATTCAGGAACTCCTGGGGCATGCCAGCCTCTCCACGACCCAGCGTTACACCCACGTGAGCGTGGACAAGCTCATGGAGGTCTACGACCGGGCGCACCCCCGGGCGAAGTAGGGAATTTTCACCGCAGAGAGCGCAGAGCCCGCAGAGGAAAATTTTAGAAGGGCGGAAAATATTTTGAGGGAAGCGGCCCGCGGT
>Ga0316603_10001813_pt1 | contig 11522 bp, 12 predicted proteins | sample OWC_soil_day10_n_FD_207649 | JGI IMG/M metagenome (GOLD analysis project Ga0316603, IMG submission 207649) | Wetland soil microbial communities from Old Woman Creek delta, Ohio, United States - OWC_soil_day10_noCT | ecosystem: Environmental > Terrestrial > Soil > Wetlands | place: USA: Ohio...
GAGTCGAGCTGGTAGTGGCGGACCATGATCGCGAGCTCGAGGTCGAGGAGCTTGTTGACCGCGCGGACGACGTCGCTCGTCTCCGGGCCCGTGTAGAGCTCGCAGATCCGCTCCTGATAGGCCGATCGCACGACGCTCATCGCCGTGAACATGTACTCGTGGGCGAGCCCGATCTGGACGTGACGGCGGCCGATCCGCGAGCGCCGCTCGTAGAACCGCTCGTCGTGGGGACCGAGGAGCCCACTCGACATCCACTCGATCAGAGTGACCCGCAGGCGCTCGACCTGCTCGGGACCGTGGAGCACCGCGGCCGCCTTGGGGTGCGCCCACACGGCCTGGTAGAAGATCTCCGCGATCGCCGGGAAGTGCGGCGCGAGCCGGGGGTGCAGCGCTACGAGCCGTGCACGCTCGCTCTCGTCAAGCCCGACGTAGCTGATGAGCTCGTCGAGGAACGAGGTCACGGCTCCCCGGCCGCATCAGGCCCCATGCTCGCCTTGCGCACGACGTCGACGTCCGAGCGCGGCGCCTCGTTGTACTGGTGCAGCCGGTACTGGATGGTCCGGACGCTGATGCCGAGCAGCTCGGCGGCCTTCGAGGTCGAGCCGCCGGTCGCCTTGAGGGTCTCGAGGATCGCGTAGCGCTCGATGTCGGCGAGGGTCGCGCCCGGGATCACGGGCATCCCTGCCGGCGTGAGGCGCGGGCGAACGTTCGGCGGAAGGAAGCGGGCTTCGACGGTCGGGCCGGTCGTCAGCACGACCGCACGCTCGATCGCATTCTCGAGCTCGCGGACGTTGCCCGGCCAGTCGTACGAGATCAGCAGCTCCATCGTCTCCGGCGCGAAGCCATCGACCTGCTTGGCGTTCTCCTTCGTGTACCGATCGAGGAAGAACTTCGCGAGCGCCGGGATGTCGCTCCGGCGATCGCGGAGCGGTGGCATCTCGAGGGCGACGACGTTGAGCCGGTAGAACAGATCCTCGCGGAACCGGCCCTTCGCGACCTCCTCGACCAGGTTGCGGTTGGTCGCCGCGATCACGCGCACGTCGACGCGGATCGTCTGCGTGCCGCCGACGCGCTCGAACTCGTGCTCCTGGAGGAACCGCAGCAACTTGACCTGGATCGAGGGCGAGATCTCGCCGATCTCGTCGAGGAACAGCGTGCCACCGTCGGCGATCTGGAACCTGCCGTCCTTGCGCGCGGTCGCACCGGTGAACGAGCCCTTCTCGTGACCGAACAGCTCGCTCTCGAGCAGGGACTCGGCGAGCGCGGCGCAGTGCAGCTTGATGAACGGGCCGTTCGCCCGCGGCGAGCGCTGGTGGATCGCGTTGGCGACCAGCTCCTTGCCGGTGCCGCTCTCGCCGGTGATCATCACCGTCGCGCGGCTCGGCGCGACCTGATCGACGACCTCGAACACGCGCTGCATCGGCGGACTGACGCCGACGATGTTGCTCGGAGCGACGCGATCGCGGACGCGGACGCGGAGCTGGCGGGTCTCACGGCGGAGGGCCTGCTGCTCGAACACCTTGTCGAGCACCACGAGCAGCTCGTCGAAGTTCAGCGGCTTGGTCAGGTACTCCGCGGCACCCGAGCGCATCGCATCGACCGCGGACGACACCGCGCCGAAGGCGGTCATCACCACGACGGCGGCCGCGTCCTCCATCGCGCGGATCTTCTTGACGAGCTCGATGCCGTCCATCCCGGGCATCTTGAGATCGGTGACGACGACGTGCGGCGAGAAGGTCTCGTACTTGCCGAGCGCCTTGAAGGCATCGGCGGCGGTCTCGACCTCGTAGCCCTCGTCCCGGAGCAGCTCGGCGAGAGCGGTCCGGGCGTTCACCTCATCATCCACGACCAGAATTCGACCGGTTCTCATGGGTCACCTCGTTAGCGAACATCGTGCCAGCGAAAATCAGCTAGTTGGCCGCCAACTCGTGCACGGTTTGCGTCCCTTACCACGCCCACGCAAGTCCTGCGCGAACCTCAAGTCAGCCCGAACAGCTCCAGCATCAACCGGAGGCTGGACAGGAGCTCGAGCAGCCCCCCGGCGATCGCCACCAGGATCATCGCGTCCTGGAGCAGCGGCTCCTCGGTCGCGAGATGTCGGAACGCCATGAACCAGCCGTTTGCAGGGCACATGCCGGGGGGGCCGACCCCTTGGGCTCGCGCACGGCCAGCGCAGCGCGCGAGGCTTGCGCAGGCTCTCCCGGCGCACCGCAACCCCTGCGCGCAAGGTCACGCGCTGCACTGGCGCGAGGGATGCAATCCACCGGTTCATGACCGATCTCGACGTGTTCGACCGCTCCGTCACCCGCTACATGTCGACCGACCTCGAGACCGCTCGGCTCGAGAGCTCCGTCGAGACCATCGCGCGCGCGATGCACAGCCGCGGCGTCTCCGGCGTGCCGATCCTCGACGATGACGACTGGGTCGCCGGGGTCGTGACCCGGACCGATCTGATCCGCCTCGGTGTGCTGCACACCGGCCGGCGCGGGACGAGTCCCTCGATGCCGCTTCCGCATCGCCGCGCGAAGGACATCATGAAGCACCAGCCGATCACGATCCTGACCACCGCGACCGTCCGCGACGCTGCCCGGGCGATGACCGAGCACGCGATCCATCGCCTGTTCGTGCTCGAAGGCGAGCGGCTCGTCGGCGTGATCTCCGCGGTCGATATCGCGCGCGCGGTCCGCGATGCCGGCATCGACCACGAGCTGTCGACGATCATGACCGCCCCGATCGTCACGGTCGATATCAAGAGCCCGATCGGCGCCGCCACCGAGCAGCTCGAGCACCTCCGCGTGACCCAGCTGATCGTCACCGACGACGGTCAGCCCGTCGGCGTGTTCGCCCAGTCCGATGCGCTCGCGACTCGCGATCTCCCGCGCGGGACCCCGCTCGAGACCACCTATGACGCGGCCGTCCTGTGCCTGCCGGCGGCCACCAAGCTGAGCCGCGCGGCGGCCCACGTCGCCGAGCTCGACGTCCGCCGCGTCATCGTGTGCAAGGATCGCGAGGCGATCGGCATCGCCACCGCCCTCGACTTCGTGCGGTTCGTGACGCTGTGACCGCGGATCAGCGCTCGAGCGGCAGCCCGAGCAGCGCACGGCGCGCGAGCTCGAGGTAGTCGGTCTGGGTGATCATGCCGACGAGGTTGCCCTCCTCGTCGACCACGGGCAGCGAACCGATCTTGAGATCGATCATCAAGCTCGCCGCCTCGTGAGCGGCCGCCTCCGGACGGATCGTGACCACCTCGCGCGTCATGATGTCGGCGACCTTGCCGTTGCGCTTCGCCCCGACCACCCGCATGACATCGCGGTCCGAGAGCATGCCGACGAGCCGGCGGCGATCGTCGAGCACCGGGAGGTGGCGGATCACGCCCACCTGCATGTCGGAGTGGGCCTCCTTCACGGTCTCGCTCGCGTCGGCGGTCATCACGGCGGTGGACATCAGATCAGAGACTCGCAGGCTGTGAGCTTTCATGCCTCCAGGACCAGCGAGCCGCGTGCCAGCGCAGGGCCTGCGATCCGCGCAAGACGTGCGCTCACGTCGATCCGAGCAGCAACTCCTCGAGCACGCTCATCAGCTCGGCGACCTTCACGGGCTTGGTCAGGTAGCGGTGGAAGCCGGCCTCCTGGGCGCGGTGCGTGTCCTTCGCCAGGGCGGCGGCCGACAGGCCGACCACCGGGATGTCGCGGGTCTCCGGCCACTCGCGCAGCTGCTTGACCGCATCGAAGCCGCTGATCCCGGGCAGGTTGATGTCCATGATCACCAGGGCCGGCAACCGCGAGCGGATCAACTCGAGCCCGATCTCCGCGGTCGGGGCGGTGACCAGCTCGACGCTCGGGAGCTCGCCGATCAAGTCGCGCATGAATGCGATGTTCGACGGATTGTCCTCGACGTAGACGATCGTGTGATGCGTCGCCGTCGGGCTCGCGAGCGCCGAGGTCCCGGTCACGACCTCTGGGCCGCGTTCGCGCTCCCGGGTGCCGGCACGATGGATCGGCAGCTCGATCCAGAACTGGGACCCGACGCCGACCCTGCTCGAGTAGCCGACCGCGCCGCGCATCAGCTCGGCGAGCCGCTTGCTGATCGTCAGCCCGATCCCGGTGCCCTCGATCGGGCCGGTCTCCTGCCCGGCGCGCTGGAACGGCTCGAACAGCTTGTGCCGCTTGTCGTCGGGGATCCCGATGCCATCGTCGGTCACCGTGACCCGGATCTTCTGCGGCGCGACGGTGATCTCGAACCGAACCCGACCGCCGGGCCGGCCGTACTTGATCGCGTTCGAGCCGAAGTTCATCAGGACCTGCGCGAACCGCGTGCGATCCGCCACCGCGCGCGGGAGCAGATCGGGGATCACCGACGGCTCGATCTGGACCTGTGCCCGACTCGCCATCGGCTCGAGCGTGGAGATGACCTCCTCCAGCACCTCGACCACGCCGACCGGCTCTGGCGAGATCGAGATCCCGCCGGCCTCGATCTTCGCGAGGTCGAGGACGTCATCGATCAGGCGGAGCAGGTGCTCGCCCCCGCGGAGCACGTGGTGCAGCCGCTCGAGCTGGCGCGGCGCGAGCGGGCTCTTGCGATCGCGCTCGAGCAGCTGGGCGAACCCGAGGATCGAGTTGAGGGGCGTACGGAGCTCGTGGCTCATCGACGACAGGAACTCGCTCTTGGCCGCGCTCGCCGCCTCCGCGCTCTCGCGTGCGGCGCGGAGCTCCTCGGCCTGCTGCACGTCGTCGGTGACGTCGGCGATCACGACGACGGTCCCGTGCTCGGCGGTCCTGCGCTCGATGACGCGCAGGTACCGTCCCGTGCCAGTCCGGACGTCGAGCGTGCCCGACGGGTCGCGGTGATAGGCGAGCCAGCGCGCGAAGAACGAGTCGCGCGTCTCGTTGCTGAAGTCGAACGCGCCGCTGGCGAGCGCGACGCGCAGGACGGCCTCGAACGTCATCCCGACGATCGGCGTGTGGATGTCCCTGCCGAGCAGCTCGCGCCCGGTGCTGTTGACCAGCACGACGCGATCGTCCTCGTCGAACAGCGCGAACGCGTCCTGCACCGCCTCGACGGCGGAGGCCAGGTACGCCGTCGCGCGCCGCTTGTCGCCTTCGAGCGCGCGTCGCTCCGAGATGTCCCGGATGCCGGCCGTGATCAGCAGCCCGCTGCTGGTGCTGCGGATCGGCGACAGGCTGATCTCGACGGGGAACTCGCTGCCGTCCTTGCGCGCCCCGTGGAGATCGAGTCCGGATCCCATCGGGCGCAGGCGCGGCGCGCCCGTGAACCCGGTCACGTGATGGTGGTGCCGCGACCGGATCGAGGCCGGCACGAGGACATCGACCGACATGCCGAGCAGCTCGTCGCGCGAGTAGCCGAACATCCGCTCGGCCTCGGCGTTGACCAGCAGGATCGTGCCCTGCGGATCGCACACGATCAGGCCATCGGGGGCGGCGTCGATCAGCTCGCGAAACGGCAGATCAACCACGGGGGAGCCTCAGGCAGAACACCGCGCCCGGCGCGCCGTCCTCGATCCAGATCCGACCGCCGTGCGCCTCGACGGCGGCCTTGCAGAACGCCAGCCCGAGCCCGCGATTGCGGGACGAGCCGTTGGTCTCGAACCGCGCGAACACCTGGCCGCGCTGGTCCTCGGGGACGCCCGGGCCCGCGTCGCGGATCCGCCACTCGGTCCCGTCCTCCGCGTCGATCACGCTGATCGTCACGGCGGAGCCTTCGGGGGAGTGGCGGATCGCATTCTCGACGAGGTTGGCGAGCACGCGGCTCGCGAGGTCCGGATCGGCATGAGCGTGGAGCGCCGTCACCTCGGCGACCAGCGTGATCCCCGACTCGGTCGCCCGCGGGCGGAGCTCGTCGAGCACGCCGGCGACGATCGGCGTCGGATCGACCGCCTGACACGCCGGCGCGAGGCCCTCCTCATCGGCCCGGCTGAGGTCGAGCAGGTTCAGGATCATCCGCATCAGGCCGCGCGCCTCGTCGCGGATCGCGTTCGCGGCGCTGCGCGAGCGGTCGGACGCGGCGGGATCGCGGAGCACGCGCATCGCCTGGAGCTCGATCGCGGAGACCGGGTTCTTGAGGTCGTGGACGACGAACCCCGCGAGCTGCTCCTTGTGAAGCTGGAGCCGCTGGAGGGCATCGCGCTGCCGCTTGATCTCGTCGTAGAGATCCGAGCGCTCGCCGGCGAGGACGCGGGCGCGGAGTGAGGTCTGGACGCGGACGATCAGCTCGCTGGGGCGGAACGGCTTGGTCAGGAAGTCATCGCCGCCGGCCGCGATCGCCAGATCGAAGACCTCGACCTCGCGCTGCGCCGTGACGAACACGATCGCGACCTCGTCCCCGCCCGGCAGGGCCCGGATCTGCCGGCAGGCGGTGAGCCCGTCGATCCCCGGCATCCGGACGTCGAGCAAGATGCAGTCAGGGCGCGACCGGGTGAACGCCTCGATGCCCGCAGCCCCGCCGTTCGCGAGCAGCACCCGATAGCCCTCGTCCTCGAGGGTGGCCTGGGCGAGCGCACGGTTCTCCGCGTTGTCGTCGACGACGAGGATGAGAGGACCATCCACCATGCCAGCACGGACCATACCCGGGCTTGGCCAGATCCGTCTTCCCGGAGCGCCGGATCTGCGCAGCTCCCTCCCCCGCCTGCGCGAATCCTGCGGGGCTGTTTCGCGGACTTACTCGTCCGGGCTGGGCCCCCTGCTTGCAGATCTCCCGTGCTGGAGGCCCCCTTCATGTTCACGACCCCACCCCCCACGACCGGCGGGCACGCGGAGATCGGCCGGGTGAGCCATGCGCCCGCACGGTGAGAAGGTCACCGGCTGGCGGCGGGTCGCTGGCGCGATGTGGAGCGCGCCCGACGATCCGCAGATCTTCGGCGCCCTCGACATCGACGCCCAGGCGCTGCTCGCGTTCATCGCCCAGGAGCGGGCCCGCGGCCATCGCATCACCCCGACCCACCTGGTCGGACGCGCGATCGCCCACGCGCTGGTCAAGGTCCCCGATCTCAACGTCCGGATCAGCCACGGCCGGAGCGTCCCGCGCGACTCGATCGAGGTCTTCTTCATCACGGCGGTCGAGCACGGCCGCGATCTCTCGGGCGTGAAGATCGCGGACGTCGACCGCAAGCACGCGGTCGAGATCGGCGAGGAGCTGGCGCGCCGCGCGTCGGCGCTCAAGAGCGGCCACGATCCCGAGTTCGCCCGCACCAAGCACCTGATGGACACGCTGCCGCCCCGGATCCTGCGACGCGCGCTGCGCTTGACCGCGTTCCTCACCGAACAGCTCGGGCTCGATCTCCCCGCGCTCGGCCTCCGGAAGTCACCGTTCGGCAGCGCGATGGTCACCAGCGTCGGGATGTTCGGCATCCCCCAGGGCTTCGCGCCGCTGGCCTGGATGTACGACGTCCCGATCCTCGTGCTCGTCGGCGAGATCACGCCCCGCGCGGTGGTGATCGAGCGCCGCGTCGAGGTCCGCGACATGCTCCCGATCACCGCGACGATCGACCATCGCTACGCCGACGGGTGGCACATCAGCCAGGCGATGGCCGCGTTTCGCGAGTACCTCGCCGCGCCCCAGCAGTTCGAAGCGTGAGGCGGCTCAGCGCTTCGCGCGCTTGACCGGCGCACTCCGTGGCGCGCGGCCCTTGAGGGTCCACGGCGTGGCGCGCTCGATCGGCTTCTCGACGCCCTGGCCGATCAGCCGGAGGAGATCCGAGGTCGTGACGATCCCGACGAGCTTCTTGCCGTCGACGACCGGCAGGCAGCCGATGTCGTGCCCGCGCAGGAGGTTCGCGGCCGAGCGCACCGTGGTGTCGGGCGCCGCGACGATCACGTGCGACCTCATCACGTCCTGGACCGTCCCGGCGGGCAGCGATTCGGTGCGCGTGCCGCCGAGATCGCGCTGCGAGAGCACGCCGATCACCCGACCGTCTTCGACGACGACGAGGTGGCGGACCTTCGCCGACCGCATCGTGTGGCGAGCCGCGGCGGTATCGAGGTTGGCGGGGATCGTGCGAACCGACGTGGTCATGATGTCTTGAACGCGCATGGTGTCGGGTGCTGTCGCAAGGCGAGTGCCATGCCCCACAGGGCCACAGCGCGGCGGAGCCCGCGTGGTTTGCGTGGGGCCGACGGCGGGCGCACGGGGTGCGCGATGTCGGCGGGTCAGCGGCTGGGTGCGATCTCCAGGGGTGGGTCGCCGCGCTGCTCGACGAGCCGGCCGAACGCCGCGACGCGATCGCGGCTCTCCTTCGAGTGGCGGATGTACCAGGGACCGGCGATCGCGCCGATCACGCCGCCGATGCCGTCGAGCAGCAGATCGACCATCGTGTCATCGAGCGCGGTCATGCCCGGGGCGCCCTGGGTCGCGCTCCCGAACAGCCGATCGACGCCATACTCGGCGACCTCCCACACCGCGCCGAGACCGAGCGTGACCAGCAGGATCGCGACCCCATCGAGCCAGCGATGAAACCGCGTGCGGTGCGTCAGGTGGAGGACGTAGATCGCGAGGAACGCGACCATCCCGAGCAGCGCCGAGCTGCTGACGTGGAGCGCCTTGTCGTACCAGCTGACCTGATACAGCCCGAGCCAGTTCCCGACCGTCATGTCCGAGACCATCAGCCACAGTGCCGCGAGCTCGAGCTGCAGCGGGATCCCCGCGTCGAGGCTCCGCGCGCGCACCGCGGGGATCAGCGTGATGACGAGCGCGAGCAGACAGAAGGCGCCGTACAGCAGGAAGCCGCTGATCAGCTCCGCAACCGCCGTCACGAGGATCGCGACGCGTGGTGCGAGGCGGATCACCCACGAGCGGGGAGTCATGTTCGCGGTCGGTGCACCGATCGTGCCCCCGCGCTCACTCCGGAACCGACCGCAGCAGCCACGCGAGGAGCCCGAACGAGGCCAGGGTGACCGTCCCCATCGCGATGGCGACCGGCACACCGCCGCCGGAGACCGCCGCGACCTCCATCATCACCACGAGGAAGCCGATCGATCCCGCCATCAGGATGCCAAACGCGAGCATCACGGCGGCCAGCGCCACGCCGTTCGCACGCCGTCGCCACAGCCACACCCCCGCGAGGACGTGCAACGGGAGGATGAACGACAGGTCGAGGACGTGGATCGGGTTCGTGAACAACCCGGTGTCGACGAGCTCCTGCGGGTCGCGGCCATGGAGCGCGGCGGGGATCAGCTGCATCAACCACAGGGCGGCGAACGCGACGCCGACGGTGATCAGGAAGCCGCCGACCGCGCGACGCGGCAGGCGCGGATCCCACGACGTCAGCGAGTCGACCGGCGGAAGGCCCCGAGCGAGCGTGATCAGGCTGTACAGCGCGACGCCGAGGCCAGCGCAGTACAGCAGGAACAGGGCGTTGAGGTGGACGCCGAACGCGTAGATGACGAGCGTGTAGATCGTGTAGAGCAGGAAGCCGCCGAGCACGAGCTGCCCGCGGCGCGAACCACGCCACGCCGCGAGCGCGGCGATCAGCAAACACGGCCCGGCGACGATCAGGTCGAACCAGTCCTGCGCGACGGCCTGGACCGCCCAGCTCGGCGTCTCGCGCGCGTAGGCGTCGGACACCAGGAAGCCACCGAGCGAGATCGCGATGAACAGCACGGCGGCGACGACGCCGCCGTTTGCCGCGGCGCGTAGCTGGTGCTCGCGGGGCGTCGTCCGATCGGAGGAACTCTCGATCCAGGAGGTGGCGTCCATGCCCACCTCCCCATGCATACCGCCCGCCAGCTACCCCGCGGAGGGGTCGACGTGGAGCTGATCGATCACCGTCTCGACCCCGCGCGTTCCCCAGGCCGCACCGATCACGGCGTCGTGCTCGGCGCGCGACCGAACCGCACCGGTCACGGTGACCTTGCCATCGACCACATCGAGCTGGATCCGCTGCGCTTCGCGCTGCACCTGGCGCTCGAGCGCGGCCTGGATCGCGGCGCGCAGGGCGTACGGCGCGACCTGCGGCTGGAACACGACGAGCGCGTTGGTCACCCCGCGCACTCCTGCGAGGTTCCGGATCGCGGCCGCCGCATCCTCGCGTTGCGACGTGTAGTCGACGACGCCCTCGAGCGTGACGACCCCGTGGGCGACGGTCGAGTGGATCTTCGTGTGCGGCACGCGGGTGTCCCACAGGAGCGCATTGCGGACCGCCGCGGCGATCTCGGTATCACTCGGCGCCCCGCTGCCGGGCGGCCTCACCTCGAGGTCGTTCGCCACGTCGAGCACGCCGAGGACGCGGTGCGCGGCATCCTGCGCGGCGAGCTTCTTCGCGAACGACGCCACGGTGCCCGTCAACGTCACGATCCCACCGTGCACCGTGACGCCGACATCGGTCTCGTCGATCCGGCTATCCCAGTGCAGCTCGTGCAGCACGTCCTGCTGGAGCTGCGCGTCGGTCTTGTGGGTCGAATCGATCACCGGGGGGCTCCTTCCGGCTAGCCCCCGATCGGCGCCACCGACCGCGGGATCACCTCCCGGTTGCTGTAGCTGTAGACGTGCGGCTCGCGATGCGGTGTGCGCACGTGCTCGTACAGCTTGACCTTCATCAGGTCGATGTCCTTGTAGGTCTTGGGACGCACGACCATCACCGGGCACTTCGCCTCGCGCATGATGCGCTCCGACACCGAGCCGAGGACGAGCCGCTCGACGCCGGTCTTGCCGTGCGAGCCGACGAAGATCAGATCTGCGCCGACGTCCTCGGCGAGCTCGAGGATCTCGGTCGCCGCCTTGCCGATCCGTGCGTGAACGTAGAACTCGACGTCGGCCTGCGTCGCGCGCCCCGCGAACGCCGCGGCCGTGTGCTCCATGATCAGCTTCTGCACCTTGTCGGCCGTCTCGTAGGTCGCGTGCTCCTCTTGCCCGGCGATCGTCACGCGATCGTGCGGATTGAGGACCGCGACGATGTGGAGCACGTGCTGGGTGGCACGCGCCGCGACATCGACCGCACGGAGGAGAGCCTGCTCCGAGCTGGGGGAGAAATCATAGGCAACGACGACCTGGACGGGGGGGGGTGCTGTGGTCACGGAATCCTCCTGGGTGGGCGAGTAGTAGATCATGAATGCTTCGGACGAACGGTGAGCACGGGGCACGGGGCCGTGCGGACGACGGACTCGGCGACGCTCCCGAGCAGCATGCGCTTGAGACCGCGCCGGCCATGCGTCCCCATCACGATGAGGTCGGCGCCGATCGCCTTGGCCACGCGATCGATCACCTCGCGTGCGTCGCCGATCTCGATGCGGACCGGGGCGATCGCGGCGCGATCGCGATAGCGGAGGACCCGCGCGTCGAGCGCGTCCTGGGCCTCCTTGGTCGACGACTCCATCATCATCGCGCCGTACGCGACCCCGATCTCGGGGAGCCCGGCCATCCCGATCGAGATCGAGTGGACGAGGTGGATCGTCGCGTCGAACGGCGTCGCGAGCCCGACCGCGTAGTCGAGCGCCTGATCGGCGTACTCGCTGAAGTCGGTCGGGACCAGGATCGTCCGGGGTAGCGTCATGCCCTTCGTTCTTTCACGCCGC
>Ga0316603_10001815_pt1 | contig 11513 bp, 10 predicted proteins | sample OWC_soil_day10_n_FD_207649 | JGI IMG/M metagenome (GOLD analysis project Ga0316603, IMG submission 207649) | Wetland soil microbial communities from Old Woman Creek delta, Ohio, United States - OWC_soil_day10_noCT | ecosystem: Environmental > Terrestrial > Soil > Wetlands | place: USA: Ohio...
AAGGCATTCTAGCGCGAAGGGCATCTTCTTATCCGCTCCCGAGGTAGGCTTTTCGCACGTCTTCGTTGTGGATGAGATCCTTGGCCTTCCCATGGATGGTGACCCTGCCTAATTCAAGGATGTAGGCTTCGTGGGCGAGTCGGAGGGCCATGCGAGCATTTTGCTCGATGAGTGTACCGCTCCATCCAGTGCACGCTTTTAAGCCGCGGCATATTGCTGGGAGGGGCTCCATAAAGGTTCCCGCCCGGACGGTCCAAATGTCCGACAGGCCCACATCACGCTCCACGCTAGGCTTGATCGCAATGAATTTGGTCTTCCGTTTCTTTGCCGCCGGCAGATCCCGAAGCACGACTCCCGGATGTTCCGCCGTTTCCCGAGACTTGCCCCTAAATTCAATTTACAGATACCCCATTCTCCATTACATTGACCCCATGTACCCGCCAAGCCTGAGACATGCTGCGCTGATCATAGCCATGCTGAGTTCCTTCATGACCCCTTTCATGGGGTCGTCCATCAACCTGGCTCTCCCTGCGATTGCCAAGGAGTTCAAGATCGACGCGGTAATTCTGACCTGGATTCCCACGGCCTATCTCCTGGCCTCGGCCGTTTGCCTCGTGCCTTTTGGGAGGCTTGCCGACCTCTATGGCAGAAAAAAGATTTTCGGTTTCGGAATTGTCGCCTTCGCTCTGTCCTCCCTCCTCTGTGCTGTTGCCTCCTCAGCGTTCCAACTCATTCTCTTCCGCATTCTCCAGGGAATCGGAAGTGCAATGATCTTCGCTACAGGGCTCGCCATCCTCACCTCTGCCTTTGCGCCCAATGAAAGAGGCAAGGTTCTGGGCATCAGCGTAGCTGCGGTGTACACAGGGCTTTCCACGGGACCCGTGCTGGGCGGTCTCCTGACCCAACACTTCACCTGGAGAAGCGTTTTCCTTGCGATCCTTCCTTTCGGGATCGCCATCCTCTATCTCCTCCTGTTCAGGTTGAAAGCAGAGTGGGCTGAGGCAAAGGGGGAAGCTTTTGACCTCGTGGGCTCTGTGATTTACGGAATAGGGCTCACCGGCATCGTCTGTGGGGTCTCCCTGCTCCCTTCCATGGGGAGCCTGGGTCTCATCGTTTTCGGGGTAGCGGCCCTCTGCGCTTTCCTGCACTGGGAGAGGCGGACAAAGAGCCCGGTTTTTCCTATGGATCTCTTCACCACCAACCGGGTTTTCGCCTTTTCGAGCCTTGCCGCTTTCATCAACTACAGCGCGACCTTTGCGATCACCTTTCTCCTGAGCCTCTACTTGCAGCACCTCAAGGGGCTCTCCCCCCGTGATGCAGGGCTTATTCTCATCTCTCAACCGGTTGTCATGGCGGCCTGTTCCCCGGTGGCGGGGTGGCTCTCCGACAAAATCGAACCCAGGATTGTGGCAACCGCGGGCATGCTCCTGACCACCGTAGGTCTTGTGCCTTTCATCTTCTTGAATCAAGGATCCTCGATTCCCTTTCTCCTCACCGGCTTGATCATCCTCGGCATAGGGTTCGCTCTTTTCTCTTCCCCCAACACAAACGCGATCATGGGCAGTGTGGAAAAAAGATTTTATGGCCTTGCCTCAGGGGCGGTTGGGACCATGCGGCTTCTAGGGATGATGCTCAGCATGGGCACGGCCACGGTCGTGTTTGCCCTATTCATAGGCCGGGTTGAGATCAACGAAGCCAATTACCCGGCTCTCCTCAAAAGCATCAGAATCCTTTTCACTCTTTTCTCCACGCTCTGCTTCGGCGGAGTCTTCTCTTCCATGGTTAGGGGCAGGTCCCGATTGTCCTAAAGAAGTTCCGTGCTTCTGTGGCGGTGGAATTTTATATTATTTATAGTTATTAATCTTATATGTTATAAAATATATTTAAATTATATAAGTTATTATATAATATATTAAAATATAGTACCTTATTTTAAGTTTACAAAGTGGCCATTGGATTTTCTTGCTTGAAATGCGGCCTCGTGGTAGTAACCTTATTCTTTATCATCCACTTCACGCATCGCCGAACGCGAAAACGAAGTCACCGAGGCCACTGAATAGGAGATTGGATTGGGAGGCCATTCAGCGAAACAATCGTCCGGTTTGGTTAAGAAGCTTTCCTTTCCGGACCCGGATTTGGTCCGGCAGCTTTGCGGCGGGCAAAATGTTCACCTTCAGGTTATCAAGAACAAAATCGGGCTCTCCGCCAACGTACGGGGCAACGAGGTGATTCTGGAAGGGGGGGACTGGGAGATCGAGCTGGCGGAAAACACCCTGAACCAACTCTATGATCTTATTCACCAGGGCTATCCCATTTACAGGAACGATGTGGAATATGCGGTCCGGATCCTAAGCAGCGATCAAGGGGCCAGCCTTAAGAAGATTTTCATGGACCGGGTCTTTGTGGGATCCGGAAAAACGGTGATCGCGCCGAAAAGCATCAATCAAAAGGCTTACATCGACAGCATTCGGGCCTTTGATATCGTCTTTGGAATCGGGCCTGCCGGCACAGGAAAGACCTATCTCGCCATGGCTATGGCAGTAGCAGCCTTGGTCAAGAAGGAGATCAAGCGCATCGTGCTCACGAGGCCCGCTGTCGAGGCGGGAGAACATCTGGGATTTCTGCCGGGCGATCTCTACGAGAAGGTAAATCCCTACCTCCGGCCCCTTTATGATGCCCTTCACGACATGATGGACTTTGAAGATGCCTCTCGGCTCCTGCAAAAAGGAGTCATTGAGGTGGCTCCTCTGGCCTTTATGAGAGGCAGGACTCTTAATGATTCCTTTGTGATTCTTGACGAAGCTCAGAACGCGACCACGGAACAGATGAAGATGTTTCTCACCCGGCTGGGATTCAGTTCAAAGGCGGTGATCACAGGGGATGTAACACAGACGGACCTTCCTGAAGGGAAAACGTCCGGGTTGATCGAAGCGCGGGAGATCCTTCACGGAATCCAAGGAATAAAATTCATCAGTTTCTCCAGGGAGGACGTTGTTCGCCACCCCCTTGTCCAGGAAATCATTGACGCTTACGAGAATTTGGAGAACCAGAAAAAGTCGACGGTGAAGCGAAGAATTCTGCCCTCTCAAGCGGATTCTTGACGGCTTCCGACTCGATTTCTTCCGGTCCTTCAGACTACGGGGTTCGTTAAAAACAGTATGCCGGATAAACTAAAAGTGAGATCGATTTCAGGTTTAAAGCCTCAAAAAAAACCGGAACTGGAAACCGGCCTCCGGGCGACAATGAGGGGTCTTCTGGAGCAACTGACCAGACCCGCTCGGTTGCGGTGGATCACCCTGGTTTTCATGAGCCTGGTGGTTGCGCTGCTTCTTTTTTCGAATGTTTTGAGAAGCCCGGTATCCTACAAGGTCGGAGATGTGGCCAGCAGAGGGATCAAAGCTTCTGAGGACTTCCTCGTCGAAAACAAAGAGATGACGGAAAAAGACAGGGAAAAAGCCAGCCGGGAGGTCCAGGCGGTTTACGATTTCGATGAGTCTTCTCTGAACCTCATCCCCTCCATCAGAGAAGCGTTTGACCTGGCCAGGGACAGCCTTAAGAACGGCGTTGCCCATGACGGGCAGGAGACCGACAAAAATGCACCTGTGGACAGGGCTTTTTCAACAAAACGCGAGGGTTACCTCTTGGCGAAAGACCGTTTTTTCGCGATTATGGAGATCCCGGCGGACGATCGGCTCTTCGACCAACTCACCCGGCTCGGGTTCTCTTCCGCCATCGAAGAAACCGTCATAGAACTCGTGACGGACATCTCGGAACGAGGGGTGGTGGCGAGCAAATCGGCCATGAAGAGCCATATGGACCGGGGCGGGATTGTCCTTCACGAGATCTATTCCAAAAAGGAAAGCACGGTCATGGAGCCTGACCGATTCTTTGATCTGCAAGCTGCAAGAACTCGCATTAGAAACCAGGGCAAAGCACTGCAGGACAAAGGAGTCCCCGCAGAGATCACTGAAATGGCCATCAAGCTCGCCCAATCGCTGGTTAGGCCCAACCTCACCTTCAATCAGCGAGAAACCGAAGCCAGAAGGGAGTTGGCCAGGGACTCTGTCAAGCCGGTTTTCTACAAAATCAAGAAGGGCGAAATGATCGTCCGGGAGGGCGAGAGAATCGGCCCGGAGCACATCCTGAAACTGGAAGCGGAAACGAAGTCTTCTCGTCCTATAGACCTGGTCGGTCGCATTCCAGCTATGGCCATCCTGATCGGGGTTCTTTTTGCCTCCATCTATTTTGTCGGGCTCATGAGAACAAAATCCGCGGCAGAACTTCTCTTCAATGCCTCGCTGTTCCTCTCCCTTTTCCTGATAACGTGGGCCTACAATTTCGTGGCTGGAGAGATTGAACGAGGGTTTCCCTACCTCTCCTCCACAGCGCTCCTTTTTGGAATGCCCGTTGCCCTCGGGGCCATGCTTGTTTCCATCTTCCAGGGCGTGGGGGCGGCTGCGTCCTTCTCGCTGATCATCGCTGTTTTTGCATCCCTCGCCGCAGGAGCAAGAGTGGAGCTCTTCATTTATTTCTTTGTCAGCAGCCTGATTGCCGCTTACGGGGTCAGAAACTGCACAGAGCGGGTCATTCTGATCAAAGCCGGGCTCACGACGGGATTGATCAATCTCCTTTTGAGCCTCGCAGTTCAAATGATCTACGGGAGGCTCTACAACTTGGACGCCGTCTTCGCTTCCGTTGCAGGATTCCTAGGAGGGCTTCTGGCAGGAATCGTCGCCACCGGCGTGCTGCCTCTTGTCGAGATTATTTTCGGTTTCACGACGGACATCAAGTTGCTCGAACTGGGCAACATGGATCAGCCCTTGCTGAAGGAACTCATGGTTCAGGCCCCGGGAACCTACCACCACAGCGTTGTGATCAGCAACATGGTGGAGGCGACGGCCAAAGCTGTTCACGCCAACCCTCTACTTGCGAAGGTGAGCGCTTATTACCACGACATCGGCAAAATGAAAAAGCCCCTCTACTTTATCGAAAATCAGCCCGGGGCCGAGAACAAGCACGAGAAACTCGCGCCTTCCATGAGCAGCCTGATCTTGATCGCCCATGTAAAAGATGCTGTGGAGCTCGCCAGGGAACAGAAGCTGGGGAGAGACATCATCGACATTATCCAGCAGCACCACGGGACCAGCCTGATCTCCTATTTCTATCACAAGGCTCAGGAGCGCCAGCTCTCCAAGAGCGGTAAGGTCTCTGAAATCAAAGAAGAGGATTTCCGTTACCCCGGGCCAAAACCTCAAACCAAAGAAGCGGGCCTTGTCATGCTGGCCGACATGGTCGAGGCTGCCTCAAGGTCTTTAGTAGATCCCACTCCGGCCCGCATTCAGGGCATGGTGCAAAAGATCATCAATAAGGTCTTTTCTGACGGACAGCTGGACGAGTGCGAGCTCACCCTGAAGGATCTTCACGAAATCGCTAAGGGTTTTAACAAGACTCTGAGCGGTATCTTTCATCATCGCATTGAATATCCTGAGACGGTCCCAGGGCAGGCAAAGAAGGTGAGGAATGGAAGTTCAGATCACGTTCCAGCGGAAGATTCCGGGGCTCGGAAGCCGGACGATAAAACGGAAGTTGAGGAAACTCTTCGAAGACTTGGACTTTCATGAGGGTGAGCTGAGCCTCTTTTTCACCGATGACAAGAGGATTGCCGAGCTCAATCAAAAGTACCTCAAGAGACAAGGCCCGACAAACGTCCTTGCTTTTCCTATGCTTCCCGGAAGCCCCCCTCACCTCCTATCAGGCATGCTCGGGGACGTGGTCATCTCCGTGGACACAGCCGTTTCAGAGTCTTGGGAATTGGGGGAACCTCTCCAGCGCACCGTGGACCGACTCCTGATCCACGGCATCCTGCATTTGCTGGGATATGATCATGAGGGGTCCTCGAAGCAAGCGCTTCGGATGAGAAAGGAAGAAAACCGTCTCATGGCCCTTATGATGGAAGAATGACTTCGCCTTTCAAATCACCGGGAAAAAGGGCCTTCCCATTAAGGGAGGAAAGCTATGGCGCGTCTAGCCGTCAATGTGGATCATGTGGCGACAGTACGGCAGGCAAGAGGGATTACCGAGCCTGACCCGGTCATCGCTGCAGGAATGGCTGAGCTGGCCGGTGCCGTTGGGATTATCTCTCACCTGAGAGAGGATCGGCGCCACATTCAGGACAGGGATGTGTTCCTCCTTCGCCATGTCGTCAAGACCAAGCTGAACCTGGAAATGGCGGCAACCGAAGAAATGGTCGGCATCGCGCGCAGGATCCGGCCGGATCTTGTCACGCTGGTTCCTGAAAAAAGAGAAGAGCTCACCACAGAAGGCGGGCTGGACGTCAAAGCCAAAGCCCCTGTTTACAAGAAAGTGATCCGGCAGCTCCAGCAGAAAGGAATAGAGGTTAGCGTCTTCGTGGATCCTGATCCGGCGCAGATTCAAGTCAGTCACAGCATTGGAGCCGATATTGTGGAAATTCACACGGGACACTACGCCGAATCTCGTTCCGAGTCAGAGGCCCGTAGGCAATTTGCCAGGATTTCTAGGGCGGTCGAAACTGCAGCGAGGTTTGAATTGGGCATCAGCGCCGGACACGGCCTCAACTATGTCAACGTGAAGAGATTCAAGACTCTCCCCAACATCGAGGAGTACAGCATCGGGCACAGCATTGTAGCCAGAGCCGTCTATGTCGGCTTCGACCAAGCCGTCAGGGAAATGGTGAAACTGGTCAAAGATTTTTGAAAACCGTTATCCGTTGTCTGTTAACCGTTATCCGTGAATCCGGCCGTGCGGGAGGTTGTTGGTTGCGTGTAGTTCGTGGGCAGGGGTCAGTTGTCCGTCGACCAGGCGTCAGAGGGTTTATTCTGTCTCCTGTCTACTGTATTCTGTATTCTCTTTCTTAACTTTAGGCACTTTGTCTTTTCGTGTTTGGTTTTTGGGTTTTCAACTTTAGGCATTTTACGCATTTTAGACACTTTAGGCACTTCTTCATGATCTTTGGCGTTGGTATTGATCTCGTGAATATCCGGCGTCTGGAAACGGTACTCCAGAGGTGGGGCGATCGTTTTGTGAAGAGGGTCTTCACCGACCAGGAGGCTCAATTCTGTTTCAAGAGAGCCCACCCGGCCTCACCTTTCGCTCTTCGATTCGCAGCCAAGGAGGCCTTCTCAAAAGCCATCGGTCTGGGAATGCGGAGAGGGGTCCGGTGGCGGGATATTGAGGTCTTCCACCACCCTGGAGGTCGGCCTGGCCTTAGAGTTCAGGGCAGAACTTCTGAGATCTGCCGTGAGAACCAAATCATCCGTTTTCACCTGAGCCTTTCCGATGAAGGCCGTTACGGCATGGCCGTGGTGGTCCTTGAGGGAAACCATGAGATTGGTCAAAGCCTCTGAAATGCAGGAGATAGATCGTCTCACGATAGAGGAAATCGGCATCCCCGGCGTGGTACTCATGGAAAACGCTGCCAGGGGAGCCAGCAGGGTGTTTCTTGCTCACTTTGCTCCACCCCCGAATTCACGAGTCCTCATTCTCTGCGGTCGAGGGAACAATGGAGGGGACGGGTATGTGATGGCAAGGGTTCTCTCCGAAGCCGGGCTAAAGGTGACGGTCCTTGTTCTCGCGGGATTTCATAAAATAGCCGGCGATGCCCTCGTCAACCTGGAAATCCTCAGGCGGATGGGCCTGGACGTTCTGGAAGTGACCTCTGAGCAGCAGTGGAAAAAACAACGGCGTCTGCTCAAAGATTGCGACTTCATCATCGACGGCCTTCTCGGCACAGGACTCAATGCACCGGTCAGAGGCTTCTATGGCCGGGTTATACAGGAACTCAACAGAGCGAGCAAACCTTTGACGGCGATTGACATCCCCTCCGGCTTGAACGCAGACACGGGGCAGGTCATGGGAGTCGCAGTGCAAGCCGACCTGACTGTTACTTTCGGTTTCCCGAAGGTTGGGCAGCTTGTTTTCCCGGGCGCCGGTCTGGTGGGCCGACTGGTCCGGACCGACATCGGGGTCCCTGACGCGGTGGCCGATCGAATCCCCTACCGGTACCGATTGACCGAGGCGAGGGATTTCCATGATCTCTTCGCTTCAGACAAGCCGGACATTCACAAGGGCGACCGGGGTCACCTGCTCGTTCTCGCAGGATCAACGGGGAAAACAGGAGCCGCGACCTTGACCTCACTCGGCGCTCTCAGGGCCGGTGCAGGACTCGTGACTCTCGGCATACCGAACAGCCTCAATCCCATTCTGGAAAGCAAGCTGACCGAGGCCATGACCTTTCCCCTGCCCGAGACTGCCGAATCCAGTCTATCCCTGGAAGCGGAGAAAGCGATCTTTAGACTCATGAAGGGGAAAACAGCAGTGGCGATCGGACCCGGGCTTTCGACTCACGGGGAGACAATCTCGCTTGTGAAGAGAATCGTGGCCAAGTGCCCTTTACCCATGGTGATTGACGCGGACGGCTTGAATGCCCTTGCCACTGACCTGGCCGCCCTGACCAAGTGCAGGGGCCGAGCGATCCTGACCCCTCACCCCGGTGAAATGGCCAGACTCGCCGGGATCAGGAACTCCGATGTCCAGACCGATCGAATCGGCACCGCAGAAGCTTTTGCTCAGAAGCACGGCTGCTGTCTTGTCTTGAAGGGTGCTCGCACCGTTGTTGCCGAGCCTGAGGGACAGATCCACATCAACCCCACAGGGAACGCCGCTCTCTCGAGCGGCGGTTCCGGGGATGTCCTGACAGGGCTCATCGCCGGGTTTCTGGCAAGAGGATGGCCTCCGGGCAAGGCAGCCGTCACAGGGGTATACCTGCATGGGCTGGCTGCCGATCGGCTTTCCGAGGACATGGGTCAGTCCGGTATCCTGGCCGGTGAACTTCTCGATGTCATTCCGGGGCTTGCCTCTTCTCTGGCACGGGCCGAATGGCCGCTCAAGCAGCCCCCTATGGAACAAGCGCTTCATCAGCCTCTCTAACCCTTTCAACACAAGAGGACTCCTCATCAGGGCGTTGGAAGAAAAGACTTTCACGATCACGACCGAGTCGGATCAGGGCACGATTCGAGTCGGGCAAGAGATAGGGCGCCTCCTTATGGAGGGAGATGTGGTTGGCCTCGTGGGCGAACTGGGAAGCGGCAAAACCCGGCTCACCAAGGGGATTGCCCTGGGTCTCGGGGTGAACCCCAAAACCATCGTGAGCAGCCCTTCCTTCACTCTTGTCAACGAGTACCAGGGCAGGGCCGCCTTGTATCACATGGACGTCTACCGGCTGGGAAGCCTGGACGAAGTCCTTTCAGCAGGCATTGAAGAAACCGTTCACACCGGCGGGGTGGTCGTCCTGGAGTGGGCGGACAGGTGGCCCGAAATTCTTCCTGAACACACCGTGACGGTCGAGCTGCTCATTGTCGACGAGCATCGCCGCGTCCTCACCCTCTCCGGCCGTCATCCCAGAGCAAACGAAATCATTGCACAGCTGAAGCATCCAAGTTCTCAGACCTTCCCCACCTCCCCGTGAACCGTGCACCTTGCCCCTTGGGCCTTCCCGCATATTTGAGGGCTTGTCTCGATCTCTGCGATCGTGTATACTATTAAAATTAGTTTCTCCAGGATCTGGGGATGGTTCGAGGGGAGGGTATGGCACTCATTGTTCAAAAGTACGGGGGAACCTCTGTAGGCACCATCGAGAAAATCAGGAATGTGGTCAAGAGGGTTCTGGAAGATTACAAAAAGGGCAACGCCATGGTGGTGGTCCTCTCCGCCATGGCCGGACAGACCGACGGGCTGATCCGCCTGGCCAAGGAAATGTGCCCCGACCCTGATCCAAGAGAACTGGATGTGCTCATGGCGACCGGCGAGCAGGTGTCCGTGGCTCTGTTTGCCATGTCCCTGAAATCCATGGGGTATGATGCCCGATCTCTTCTTGGATTCCAGGCGGCGATCCGCACGGACCGCCTTTACGGCAAAGCGAGAATCCAGGAGATTGATGCCACAAGGATCTTCAAGGAACTGGAGAAGAACCGCATCGTGGCGGTCGCCGGTTTTCAAGGGCTGGATGAGAGAGGAAACATCACGACTCTTGGACGGGGCGGTTCCGACACCACAGCCGTCGCCCTGGCCGCCGCTCTCAGCGCGGATGTATGCGAGATCTATACGGACGTCAACGGCGTGTACACCACCGACCCCAGCATATGTCCCAAGGCGAGGAAGCTGGACGCGATCTCCTATGACGAAATGCTCGAGCTGGCAAGCCTCGGGGCCAAAGTGCTCGAAATCCGGTCGGTGGAGTTTGCCAAGAAGTACAATGTGCCCATTCACGTCCGATCAACGTTTACACAAGAAAGGGGTACGATGGTGGTGGCGGAAACAAAGGACATGGAAAAAGTTTTGGTTTCAGGGGTCGCCTACAACAAGAATGAAGCGCGAATTACAGTGAAAAGGGTTCCTGACCAGCCGGGCACCGCAGCTCGGATTTTTGAACCCATATTCAGAGCGGGCATCATCGTCGACATGATCGTCCAGAACACCAGCGAGGACGGGAGCACGGACTTGACCTTCACCGTGGCCAAAGCGGATTTCCAGAAGAGCATGAAACTCGTCAGCGAGGTGGCCGGGCAGATTGGCGCGGAGAAGGTTCTGGGCGATGAGGATATTTCCAAGGTCTCGATCGTGGGCGCGGGCATGAGAAACCACGCAGGTGTCGCGCAGAAAATGTTTCACATTCTGGCCAAGGAAAACATCAACATCATAATGATCAGCACCTCGGAAATTAAGATATCGTGCGTCATCGATGAAAAATACACGGAGCTGGCGGTCCGAGTGCTTCATGAAGCCTTTGAACTGGAAAACGACCCCACAGAGGATCGGTGAAAGAGCCCCAGGACTACTGGTCCTCCTCCTGATCCTCTTGCTTCTTCCCTTGCTGAAGCCTGCACCCTACCGGCTTGGGGCCGAGACCCTGCCCTGCGATTACCCTGTTTATGCCCAGATCGAAGGGGAGATCAGGCATCCGGGCGTCTATTCCTTTTGTGCCCCTCCCACTCTCGGCGAGCTGACCCGGAAAGCGGGAGGGCTTCGGGAAGGGATCCTCCCAGCCCCGGATCTGCGCCTCACCCCCAATTCCGGGATCACTGTGACAAAGGAGGAGGGAGCCCTGGAGGTTCAGCTCCATGAGATCCCTTCTTTCTACAAAATCACGCTTGGGCTTCCAGTCTCGGTGAACACCGAGACCGAGGAAGGGCTCACGGCTCTGCCGGGTGTAGGGAAAAACATGGCAAAGGCCATTGTGGAGGAACGGGCGAAGCGCGGCGGGTTCAAGAGCCTTGACGAGATCATGGGAATCCCCGGCATCGGTCCCAAGTTGTACGCGAGAATGAAACCGTATCTCGCGTTGTAAGATCCTGATGAAGAACAGAGAGGACTGAGCATGAGAATAAAAAAAGTCTTCCCGGACTGGTTGATCGGCATCCTCCTGACCCTTTTCTTTTTGTTCATCACCTTGACGGGGGTCCTGGATTTTCCCGGCG
>Ga0316603_10001818_pt1 | contig 11507 bp, 10 predicted proteins | sample OWC_soil_day10_n_FD_207649 | JGI IMG/M metagenome (GOLD analysis project Ga0316603, IMG submission 207649) | Wetland soil microbial communities from Old Woman Creek delta, Ohio, United States - OWC_soil_day10_noCT | ecosystem: Environmental > Terrestrial > Soil > Wetlands | place: USA: Ohio...
AGCCGCGCGTCGTCGTGCCAGCACCGCGCCCCGCGATCTATGCGCTACAGGCTCCTACAGGCTCCTAGTTGAGATCGGCGCGGCGGGTGCGCCACTCGACGAACAGCGCGGCAAACCGCGGATCGCTCTGCAGCGGCGCGAGATCGTTGTCGGTCTCCATCTTCTCGGTGTGCTCGTACTCGTGCTCGATCGCCTTGGCGACCTGCTCGAGAGCGCGATCGATCTGACCGACCGCAGCATACGCACACGCGGCCGAATGAAAGATGTACGGGTTCTCGGGGCCGAACGGCTGACCGCCATCCGCCAGCTCGACGGCGAGCCGGTAGTCACCGAGCGCATGGGCGTGGATACAGGCGTTGTTCCAGGCCATCACGAGCGCGGTACGGGCTTCGCCTGCGTCTGCCGCCGGGGCGGGTAGCGCGAGGACCTTGCGGAGGATCGCGAGCGCCTGCGGCCGCTCGACCGCGAAGCTCGCGTTGTAGAGAAACGGGACGAGCGCGCCGTGGTTGGGCAGGCGCTCCAGCACGGCAGCGAGATACGCCGGCGCATGGCGCGCGATCGAGCCGACGAGCTCCGCGAGCTCCTCGGGATCGGTCGCCGAAAGCGTCTGATCGTCGAGCAGCTCGAGCGCACCGTCGAGCTCGCCCGGTGCGTGCTCGGAGATCTCCCCGACCACGAGCAACCGGACATCGCGGCTCGGCGCCTCACGGGCGAGCGCGATGGCATCGCCGAGCCGGCGCTGGCGGACCAGCACGATCGCCAGGTAGCCCGTCGCGTCCGAGGCGGGGTCGAACGACAGGGCCCGGCGGAGCAGGCGCTCGGCCACCAGCGACGTCGCCGGGTCGTCCGGGTCATGGTCGAGTGCCACCTCGATCAGCATGCCGGCGAGCTCGCGCTTGCTCCAGGCGCTCTGGGCGACCGCCCAGGACAGCGCGGCCTCCTCGCCGTGGCGGGCAAATCGTTCGGCGAACGGATTGCCCGCGAGGATGAACGGCTCGCCGCCGGCCTCGCCCGAGGCCCGTGCCTTGACCGCATCGTCGATGACGTCGAACCGCGCCCACATGATCGGCAGGACGTCGTTGATCCTCGCGACGATCCACAGCAGGAAGTGCACCTGATCCGAGGAGGTCGCGGGGACGGCGAACCGCTCCACCCACATCAGCGCCGAATGATGCCGGCGATCGTGCACCACGTCCGCGCGCTGGAACGCCTCGAACTCCTCGGCGCGTTCGTCCTGGTAGACCGAGAGCCAGAGCGCGAAGAACGCGTTGATCACGGACTCCTCGCCTGGCAGTGGCGTGCCGGCGAGCTTCACCGAAACCCCGAATCGCTCCCAATCGTAGTCGTCGATGATCTCTGGATAGCGCTCGATCGGAAACGCGACCGAGTGCTCCAGTGGGGGCGGGCCGTTGCGCCAGTGGCTCTCGATCATCCCGCCCAGGTCGAGCTCGTCGTCGCCGGCATCGCCCTCGTCGTCGTCCTCGTCCTCGTCGTCGTCCTCCTCCTCCGGCTCGGGGATGTCGGGCGCGTCAGGAGCGGAGTACAGCACCTCGGCGGGCTCGTCGAACACCGCATCGACGACCTCCGGCGGGCCTGCGGGCGAGGCCTCGGCCGCTTCGTCATCCTGATCATCGGGCTCGATGAGGGCGAGCTCGAGCCAGGCCACGCCATCGATCCCGGTCTCGACCTTGATGCACCAGATCGCCTCGAGGTCGTAGGTCGCCGCGACCAGCTCGAGAGCGGCACGCTGCTTCTCGAGCTCGGCCGGTGTCGGCGGCAACCACGGCGCGGCGAGCCACTGGCGGTCCGGCTCGATCTCGGCTTCATCGCGATCGGCCGAATCGTCGGATTCGTCCTCGGTCACGCCGGCGGCACCGAGCACCTCCCACAACGCGCGCTGGGCGGCGTGATCGAGGGGACGTGCACTGCGCGCGATGACGATCCCGCGTGCCAGGTCGTTGCGCCGCGGCTCGAGGCCGGTGAGCTCCACTGATCTCAGCGTACCTCAGGTCGAGCGACCAGGTTCGATCAGCACTCGATGATGTTGACCGCGAGGCCGCCGCGCGCGGTCTCCTTGTACTTGCTGCTCATGTCTGCGCCTGTGCGCCACATCGTCTTGATCACCTTGTCGAGCGAGACCTTGTGGGTGCCATCGCCCTGCAGCGCGAGCCGAGCGGCATTGATGGCCTTGACCGCGCCCATCGCGTTGCGCTCGATACACGGGACCTGGACGAGGCCACCGATCGGGTCGCAGGTCAACCCAAGGTTGTGCTCCATCCCGATCTCGGCGGCGTTCTCGACCTGGGCAGGCGTGCCGCCCATCACCTCGGCGAGCGCGCCGGCCGCCATCGAGCACGCGACCCCGACCTCGCCCTGGCAACCGACCTCCGCGCCGCTGATCGAGGCGTTCTTCTTGTAGAGTGCGCCGATCGCCGCCGCGGTCAGCAGGAACCTCAACGTGCCCTCGTCGTCGGCGTTGGGCAGGAACCGCCGGTAGTACATGAGCACCGCGGGGATGATGCCGGCGGCGCCGTTGGTCGGTGCCGTGACCACGCGCCCCCCTGCCGCGTTCTCCTCGTTGACTGCCAGCGCGAACAGGTTGACCCAGTCCATGATGACCAGCGGATCGCTATCGCCGCCGGGGTCACTCTTGAGCCGACGGTGGAGGGCGGCCGCCCGCCGTTTGACCTTGAGCCCGCCGGGCAGGATGCCCTCCCGCTCGCACCCCCGCTTGACGCAATTCTCCATCGCGCACCAGATCTCGTGGACGCGCTTGCGGACCTCCTCCTCGCCCAGCTGGGCCTTCTCGTTCTCGAACATCAGCGACGAGAACGCCATGCCGTGCTCGGTGCTGAGGCGGAGCAGCTCGTTGCCCGAGTTGAACGGATAGGGCACCACCACCTGATCGGCGGGAGTGCTGCCATCGGCAGGGACGCCCGCGTGATCGACCACGAAGCCGCCGCCGATCGAGTAGTAGATCCGCTCGACGATCACGGATCCCACCGCATCGCGCGCGGTGAACCGCATCCCGTTCGAGTGCAGCGGCAGCTTCTCTCGCCGGTGGAACACCAGCTGGTCGGCCGGATCGAGCGCGACCTCATGACGGCCGAGCAGCTTGAGGCGCTTGGTCGCCGCCACCTTGGCGATCCGCGCCGCCATGCTGTCGATGTCGACCAGGGCCGGATCTTCCCCCTCGAGCCCGAGGATCACGGCGCGATCGCTGCCGTGGCCCTTGCCGGTGAACCCGAGGCTTCCGAACAGCTCGATCTTCACCCCCGCGGTCTGCTCGAGCTGGCCATCTGCCGCGAGCCGCTCGGCGAACCTGCGCGCCGCGCGCATCGGCCCGACGGTGTGCGAGCTCGACGGCCCGATGCCGATCTTGAAGATGTCGAAGACAGAGATGTGCATGGCCCGCCTGCGCCAGCTTGCCACGTCTGTGCGGACGTTCCCATGATCGGGAAGTCACGACCGACGAGCGCGGGCTCAGAACAGGATGCGGGTCCTGATGTTCGTCTCGAGCGCGGCGATCTCGCGCCGGACGTCCTCCGACACGTCATGGTCGAGGTCCATGAGCAGGTAGCCGATGTCGGGATCGGTCGACAGCACCTGCGCCCGGATGTTGGCGTTGAAGTCCGACACGATCTTGTTGATGTCGCGGAGCACGCCCGGGACGTTGCGATGGATGTTGAGGATGCGATGAGCGCCCGGGGTGACCGGGACCTCGATCTGCGGGAAGTTCACCGCGCCGGTGGTCGAGCCCGCGTTGATCAGCTTGATCAGCGCGGCCGAGACCTCGCGGCCGATCGCCTCCTGCGCCTCCTCGGTGGAGCCGCCGATGTGCGGGGTGAGGATGACGTTGGGCAGCCCGCGCAGCTGCGACGCGAAGCCGTCGCTGTTGCCTTCGGGCTCGTCGGGATAGACGTCGACCGCGGCGCCGCTGATGTGGCCGCGCGTGATGGCATCGGCGAGGGCATCGATCACGACGACCGTGCCGCGGCTCGCGTTGAGCAGGCACGCGCCGGGCTTCATCCGGGCGAGCTCGTCGCGGCCGATCATGTTCTTGGTCTGCGGCGTCTCGGGGACGTGCAGGGTCACGAAGTCGGCGATCTCGAGCACGTCCTCGAGCTTGGGCATCGACCGGTTGTTCCCCATCGGGAGCTTCGCGGACACGTCGAAGAACACGACGCGCATCCCGAACCCCTCGGCGAGCACGCCGATCTGGCTGCCGATGTGGCCGTAGCCGACGATGCCGAGGGTCTTGCCGCGGACCTCGTGGCTGCCCACGGCGACCTTGCGCCAGCGGCCTTCGTGGACCTCACGGGTGCGGTCTCCGAGGTGGCGGGACAGCATCACGACCTCGGCGAGGATGAGCTCCGCCACCGAGCGCGTGTTCGAGAACGGCGCGTTGAACACCGGGACGCCGCGATGGTTGGCATGCGAGAGCGCGACCTGGTTGGTGCCGATGCAGAACGCCCCCACCGCGAGCATCCGTCGGGCCGCGTCGAGCACGGCGGGAGTGACGCGCGTCTTGCTCCGGATCCCGAGGATGTGGGCGTCGCGAACCCGGGCGATCAGCTCGGGCTCGGACAGCGAGCCTTTGACTTGCTCGACGGCGAAGCCCTCCGCCGCGAAGGCCTCCGCGGCCACCGGGTGGACGTTCTCGAGCAACAGGATCTTGATCTCGCTCTTGGGGAATGACGTGGCTGGCATGCGCTTCAGGGCTCCGCGGTGAACGTATCGCAGGCATCGAGCCGACCGGTATCGAACCCGCGTCGAAACCACCTCATGCGCTGCGCCGACGTGCCGTGCGTGAACGTCTCGGGATCGACGGCGCGGCCCGCATCTTTCTGAAGGCGATCGTCTCCGATCGCGCTCGCGGCGTTGAGCGCCTCCTCGAGATCTCCGATCTGGAGGATCTTGCGCTCGGCGGCCGCGTGTCCCCACACGCCTGCGTAGCAGTCGGCCTGGAGCTCCTGGCGCACCGACGCGGCGTTGCGGCTCCGGCGATCCCGACCCAGACGCTGGGTGGTCTTCTCGATCCCCGACAGGTTCTGCAGGTGGTGACCGATCTCGTGGGCGAGCACGTACGCCTGGGCAAAGTCGCCCGGCGCGCCGAACCGTTGCTTGAGGTCGCGATAGAACGACAGGTCGATGTACGCCTGCTCGTCGGCCGGACAGTAGAACGGACCGATCGCCGAGGAGGACAGGCCGCATCCGGTATCGATCGCGCTCGTGAAGATGAACAGCTTCGCGCGCCGGTACGGCTTGCCGGCCTCGCGAAACTGGGTCGCGAAGGTGTCCTGGATGTCCTTCATCACGAACTTCACGAACTCGACGAGCTCGGCTTCCGGATCCGGGCCCGCGGGCGGCACCGAGGTAGGGGACGGGGCTGGCGACCCATCCTCACTCCCGAGCAGCCCCGTGAGATCGACGCCGAGCAGCCGCGCGAGCACGACGACCACGATCAAGGTCACCGCGCCACCAGCACCGACCTTCGCGCCCATCCCGCCAGCTGGCTTGCCGCGGACGTCGACGACATCGTCGTTTTGCGTGCCCCGCGTCCACTTCACGAAACGACGGTACTACAGTCCGAGGCATGCCATCGAAGCCTGCCTCGAAGGCGCCCGCAGCGAAGTCCGGCAAGAAGTCTGACAAGGCCGGGGCGAAGAAGCCTGCGGCGGCACGCAAGCCCCGCAAGGCCAAGGCCGAGGCTGGTTCGGTCGGCCTGACGTCCCAGGAGTGCGCGAGCGGATCGCCATCGCCCGAGGTGATGCGGGTTCGCACGCAGATCGAGGACGCCAACGGGACCGTGCTCGTCACCTACCGCGAGCCGTTCGGCGGGCACTGGGTCGCGCTCGCGGCGCTGCCGCTCGACAAGGTGAAGCCGACGCCCTACCAGCGCGAGCTGTCCAAGACCCACACCGACCGGCTCGCGGCCGTGATCCCGAAGGTGGGGCGCTTCCTCGATCCCGTGATCGCGGTCCCCTACGGTGACGGCTTCATCTCACCGAACGGCATGCACCGGCTCGCGGCGCTCGCCCAGCTCGGGGCGAAGACCGTGGTCGCGCTCGTGATGCCGGAGCCCGAGATCGCGTTCCGGATCCTCGCGCTCAACACCGAGAAGGCGCACACGCTGAAGGACAAGGCGATCGAGGTGATCCGCATGGCCCGCGCGATCGCCGCGACCGACGACGACCGCAGCGAGGCCGACGTCGCGTTCGAGCTCGAGCAGGCCTCGCTGGTCACCCTCGGCATCTGCTACGAGAAGCACGGACGGTTCTCGGGCGGGGCGTACAACTCCGTCGTGTCACGCACCGAGACGTTCTCGACCGAGCCGATGGCGAACAGCTTGAAGCTGCGTGAGGCCCACGCGGACAAGCTGCTCGAGCTCGACGAGGCAGTCCTGGCCGCCGTGGTGCGGCTCAAGGAGGCCGGGTTCACCAGCGGTTACCTCAAGCCGATCGTCGTCGCGCGGATCAACCCGCTGCGGTTCGCCAAGCCCGGCATGGACGACGCGCGGCCCGACTTCGACCGGACGATCGCCAAGATGCTCGAAGGCGCCAAGAAGTTCGACGCCTCCAAGGTGAAGGCGCAGGACGTGGCGATCGCGGCCGCGGTCGGCGGCAGCGACGAGTAGCGGCTCTCCGAGCGCGCCGCGCTAGAAGAAGTAGTAGTGGATCCCGGCGCTGCCGGTCGTCTGGCCACCGATCAGCGTGCCCGAGGCATCGACCGCGCCGAGCACGAACCCGATGGTGAACGACAGCGCCACGTTCGACGCGACGAACGCTCGGATCTGCACGCCCGGCTCGATGAACAGCAGCGTGTCGCGGTTGTTCTGGTCGGTGGCGACCGGATTCGGGATGCTGAGGATCCCGAGGGTTCCGCCGACGCCGAAGTCCGACATCGCAGTCGAATGGACGTGGTAGTAGAACCGCCCGGACAGCGAGTAGACGGTGTCGTGGGAGCCGCCCCCATCGGCAAACCCGAGCGCGCCGCCGACGTGGAACTTACCCGCGTCGTAGTTCATCGACGCGCCTCCCTCCCCGACCGCGGTGCCGCCGCCGCCGGCGCCGGCGGGGAGGAACGAGGCCCCGAGCCCGAACTCGGCACCGACGCCGATCGATCCGCCCTGGCCGCCGGCGCTGGCCGCGCCAGTGGTCGCGAGCACGAGCATCGCCGCAAGCGTAATGGTTCTTCTCATGCGAGCCATGCTCACCCCAATTCCGGGCCGTGCGCAAGTTGGTGGTAGGCTGCCGACGTGCTGTCTGCCGAGCTCGAGCTGACCTCGCTCGACGCGCGCCACTGGAAGAACTGGTGGCAGCTGCTCGTGCCACCGCGCATGCTCGCCCAGCCGCCGTGGGCGCTCGCCGTGCTCGACGAGGGACGCGTGGTGAAGCTCGTCCTGAGCGGCAAGGGTGCGATCGATCCCGCGGACCATCCGATGCCCGGGCTGGGAGATCAGGCGCTCGCGGCATGGGCGAGGATCCTGGGGGTCTCGGCGATCGTCGCGATCGAGCGGCGCGTGATCGGCGAGCTGTCGGCCGAGATCGAAGGCGCGCTGCGGCTCGACCAGGATCTCGTCGAGCAGGGGCTGATCGCGCTGCGTGCCCTCAAGCGCCACGCCGGTCGCGGACTGTGGACGGAGCCGCCGATCCTGGACGTGCTGCCCGCGCCGAGCTACGAACCGCTCCAGCGCACGTTCGATCTGCTCGTCCCCGATGGCTCCTCGCTCGTGGCCTACGTGATCGACGATGATCGCCACAAGGTTCACTCGTCGATCATCGCGGTCAAGCGCGCCGGCGACATCACGCGCGCCGCGACGCACCGGGCGATCGCCGATCTCGTCCCCGAGCCGTCGCTCGCGCGCGACTGGGACAAGGGCTACAAGCGAGTGCTCGACGCCGTCGAGGACCGGTTTGCCAGGCCGAGCATCGCCGTGTTCCTCGAGCGCGCCACCCTGCTGCGCATCCTCACCGGCCCGAGCGATCAGCTGCCGCGCGAGCTCAATGCCAAGCACGTGGTGATCGATCCCGCGCCGGCGTGGTTGCTCGGGTTGCTCGGGGGCGCCGCGGTCGCCGCGATGGCTGGGCGCGCGGCCAGTGCGCTCGCGAACATGCTGCCGCAAAACGCGCGCGATCGCGCCTCGGCAATCGCCAGCCGCGCGCGCGGGGCGATGAAGGACTCCGGAGCCAGCCCGTTCGCGCTGCTCGGCTTCGATCCCCTCGAGCTGTGGTCACGCCTCAAGCAACACTACCGACCCTGAGTCCTCACCGCTGCGTCACAGCCGGACGAGCCCGTCGGCCTGCTCGCGATAACGCTCGCCGCAGCGCGCACACGCCAGGGCGTCGAGGGTCTCGCCGCACCGACACGCCCACCCGGCTCGGACCGCGGGCGTGCCGATCATCACCGCGTGGGCGACCACATCGCGCGTGACGACGGCGCCGGCGCCGACCATCGCGTATGCCCCGATCGACACGCCACACACGATCGTCGCGTTGGCACCGATCGTCGCACCGCGGCCGACGTGCGTAGCGGCGTAGCCAAGGGCCTTGCGAGGTACGGCCGCGCGCGGGTGCTTGACGTTGGTGAGCACGCACGACGGACCGAGGAACACATCGTCGTCGAGCGTGACCCCGTCGTAGATCGAGACGTGGTTCTGGATCCGGCAGCCGTTGCCGATGCGGACGTTGCCGACGAAGCAGCCCTGGCCGATCGAGCAGCGCTCGCCGATGTGGGCGCCCGCCATCACGTGGGTCCAGTGCCAGATCGCGGTGCCCGCACCCACCTGCGCGCCCGCGTCGACGATCGCCGTTGGATGGACGAGCTGCATCGGGAGGTCATAGATCGAGGGTCGCCGGGTTACCAGGCCCCCCTGCAGGGCGAGATCAGACGGGCCGTGTAGGCTCGGTGCCGTGCCGAAGCGTCCACCCAGGGTCGTCCGCGAGCTCGCGGTACCGCGGGACCTCAGAGGCACCGGGCCCACCCGCGCGCTCGCCACCGAGGGCGGCGCCTGTCGCGGCGAGCTCTGGCATGCCGACGTGCTGGAGCTGCTCGGACGCCTCCCGGATCGATCGGTCGACCTCGTCGTCACCGATCCGCCGTACGCGATCGCCAAGGCCGAGTGGGACGAGTTCGAGTCGCTCGAGGCCTACGTCGACTGGTGCGACCTCTGGCTCGCCGAGGTGGCACGCGTGCTCGCGCCGCACGGGTCGGCGTATGTCTGCGGCTTCTCGGAGATCCTCGCCGACGTCAAGGTGCGCAGCGCCAAGCGGTTCGCGAGCTGCCGCTGGCTCATCTGGTACTACCGCAACAAGGCGAACCTCGGCCGCGACTGGGGCCGCTCGCACGAGTCGATCCTGCACTTGCGCGGCGACGCGGCGCGCGTCGACGTCGATGCGATCCGGATCCCGTACAACGGTCACACCACGAAGTACCCCGCGCGCATCCAGGCGGTGTCATCGCAATATGGCCGCGGCGTTCGCCGGGATCGCTGGGAACCCAACCCCCTCGGCGCCAAGCCGCGCGACGTGATCGAGATCCCCGTGATCTGCAACGGCATGACCGAGAAGACCCCGCACGCCACGCAGAAGCCCGAAGCCCTGATCGAGAAGCTCGTGCTCGCCTCGAGCTCGGCCGGTCAGCTCGTCGTCGATCCGTTTGTCGGCTCGGGCACCACCGCCGTCGTCGCCGCTCGGCTCGGCCGAAGCTGGCTGGCCGGTGATGCGGACGCCCGGTTCGTCGGCTTGACGCGCGAGCGGCTCGTCTCCAAGCGGGCCTGACCTCCGCCTGCGCTCACTGCTGGGTAGGTTTGCGCCCGAACAGCCGGCGCCACAGCGAGGTCGGCCGGTAGCCCTCGTCGAGATCCGCAAAGCTCTCCTGGGGGGCGTTGGATTCGGTTCGGCTGGCGCCTGCCCGAAAGAACTCTTCCTCCACGAGGGAGAACACACGAGAGCTGTTGCGGTTGGAGTCCGACATCGCCCGGGACCGAGGCAACTTCGGTGCCATCAGGTCCGCGAGCCATCTTGTGCACTTGAGGATCCCGGAGCTTGCCGTGGTCACTCGAGTAGCCGGCGCACCTGCTTGCTCACAGCGTGAGGACCTCGCATCGCACTTGCGAGCCGGACCCTGAGGCTACTTCTCGCCGAGCTTCGGCTGGAGGCCCATCTCCTTCAGGAGGTGATCGGCACCGTCGAGCAGGTCCATCGTCCACAGCATGTAGCGGGCATCGACCGAGATCGTGCGCGTCGTCGCGCCATTCCACACCACGTCCGATGAGACGCCCTCGATCGTGCCATCGAATGCGAGGCCGACGAGCTCGCCCTTGTTGTTGAGCGTCGGCGAGCCCGAGTTACCGCCCGTGATGTCGAGGTCGCTCAGGAAGTCGATCGGGAGCTCGCCGCCGAGCGAGGCGTCGGCGTACGGACCGTAGGTCTTGGCCTTGATCGCGGCGAGCGTCTTGGCCGGCATGTCGAACGGCTCCTTGCCGGTGTTCTTGGCCAGGATCTGCGACGCCACGGTGAACGGCCAGTCGGCCGGCTCCTTCGAGCCCGGCTTGAACCCCTTCACGGTGCCGTACGTGATCCGCAGCGTCGAGTTGGCGTCCGGCGCGAGCAGCCCACCGAGGGACTCGCGCATCGCCTCGGCGTAGTACGGAGTCACGAGCAGGAACTCGCCGCTGCGCGCGTCCGACTTCTTCTCCTCGGCCTTGTACGTCGCCCAGATCCGCTGCGCGGCCTTGACGAACGGATCCTTGGACGCCTTGAGCTGCGCGGGCGTGCCCTTCTGCAGGAGCTCGAGGCGGAGCTTCTCGTCTTCGAGCTGCTGCGCCGCGTACCAGCCGTCGAGGGTCTTGTCGAGCAGCGCCTCGTCGAGCTTCGTGCCGGGCTTGGCGTCGAGCAAGGTCGCGAGCCACGGGCGCTCGGCCTCGGGCAGCTGGAGCGCGCGCACGAGGGCGAGCCGGAAGGCCGCGCGGTCGAGCGTGCGATCGAACTGCTTCGCGAGCTGCTTCTGGCCGGCGATCGCGCGCGGCATGTCGCGGTCCTGGAAGCCCGGCTTGCGATCCGGATCCTTCTTCGTGCGCTCCTCGGCCCACCGGGTCAGCGAGATCGCGGTCGACAGCAGCCTCGACCCACCGAACGCCACGCCGCGATCGAAGTCGACCCGGGCGCTGCGCTGCTGCTCGAGGAGCAGCTGCTCGAGCTTGTCGATGGCCTGCTTGTAGGCCTCCTTGCCCGGCCCAGAGGCCCAGTCCCGGACCTTCTTGTCGGTCGCATCCTTGCGCTGCAGCAGATCGCCCTTGGTGAGGCCCTTCAGGACGCCCTCGTTCTTCTCGAGCCCGTTCTGCACGCTCTGCTTCGAGACGCCCGCCTTGCGACCGGTCTCGCCGCCATCCTTCGCGTGCGCCTCGACGATGGCGTAGCGCTCCTTGAGATACGTGATGAGGTACGGCAGGTACCACTCGACGTCATGGCGGACCTCCGAGGCGGTGTCGGTCCGGCTCGTCGAGC
>Ga0316603_10001821_pt1 | contig 11496 bp, 8 predicted proteins | sample OWC_soil_day10_n_FD_207649 | JGI IMG/M metagenome (GOLD analysis project Ga0316603, IMG submission 207649) | Wetland soil microbial communities from Old Woman Creek delta, Ohio, United States - OWC_soil_day10_noCT | ecosystem: Environmental > Terrestrial > Soil > Wetlands | place: USA: Ohio...
CGTCGATCACCGGTCGATTCAGCGGATGGGCCAGGATGCCAGCGAGGCTGGCCGCGACGCCGGCGGGCATGCGGGTGTCGGCGTCGAGGGTGATCACCAGCCGGACGCGACGGAATTCCGCCATGTCGGCGTGGCAGCACTCGAAGCTGGTGTCCCGATCGCCGAGCAGCAGGCGGTTGAACTCGGCGAGCTTGCCGCGCTTGCGTTCCCAGCCCATCCAGCAGGCTTCCGCCTCGTTCCATTGTCGCCGGCGATGGAACAGCGCGAACGGACGGCGCGCGTCGTCGCCATATCGGGCATTGAGTTCGTCGATGGCGGCGACGGCCAGTGCCAGCCGCTCCTCGTCGCAGGCATCGCGTTCCGATGCGGCGTCGGGGAAGTCCGTCAGCAGCGCGAAGCGCAGCGCCGGGTCTGCGTTGCCGAGGTAATTGAGCTCCAGGTTTCGCGCCAGCCTGCGCACTTCCTCGGTGCCGCTGAGCATCGCTGGCACGACCACGGCCGTGGGCCAGTCGGCCGAAATGCCCAGCTCGAAATCCAGCCTGGGCAGCGTCTGCGGCGGCACGAGCTGGGTCACGAGCCAGTTCGCGGCGAGTGTCGCCAGGGAAGTGGCCGGCATCACCGCCAGCGCCGCGAACAGCGGCACCCAGGCCGCAGCCAGTCCCTGCGCCGCGAGAACCCACGACGCCAGCAGCACCAGCGTCAGGGCGGGGACCAGGATCAGGCCGAGGTACGCGCCCGTGGCGTGCCGCCGCGCGAGGCGTGAAAGCCGTTCGGCCATGCCGGGCCGGGCCGTGACCCGTTGCTCCAGGGCCTCGCGCCCTTCATCCACGAGGAAGTAGCCGACGTGACGCCGGCAGGAATCTGCCCCCGGCGCCTGCAACCCGGCCATGTCCACCGCAACGCGTGCGACGTGCGGCTCCGCGAGGCCGCAACGGTCGGCGACTTCCTCAACCGCCCTGCGATAGCGGTCGCGCGAGGTGAAGTCCATGCGGCCATAGACGCCCGCCGGGTCGTTGCGCAACGCCTCCTCGACGAGACTGGTCCGCTCGACGAAATCCAGCCAGCGGAACGTGGCCAGCTGCCGCAGTCCCAGGATGCAGGTCGAGATGACCGTCCCGGATGCGGGGCCGGCGCTGCCGTCATCGTCCGCCACGACGTGCTCTGGCCGGGAAAGTATCCCCGACGCCGCATCGGCGAGCTGGCGCAGGAGTTCGGCGCGCAGGAATACCGGCAGCGCCCACAGTTCGCCCAGCCGGAACGGCAGGTCGGCCTCGAGCCGGAGTACCGCGGCCTGCATCCGCTCCAGGTCGAGCGGCATCCCGGTGGCGTCGAGGAGCAGGCGCGTGATGCGGCCGAGTCGCGGCGCCGGCCGGCCCTGCTCATCACGGACCGCCGGCAGGTGTCGGTAGTGGCCAGGCGGCAGGTCCTGGCCGAGCTGGTTCAGCGCGCCGCGGATCAGGTAGTGATTGTCGAGAAGCCACTCGACTCCGGAGGCTTCGCTCGACCCGGCTGGAGCCGTGAATGTCGCGAGGCGGGAATAGATCGCGTCGAACCGTGGCGCCAGCTGCCGCTGCATGCGCCGCCCGCTGCCGCGCGGCCGACGCGGGTCGGCCGTCTCCTCATGCCAGGCGGCAATACCTGCGGCAAGGGAGTCGAGCGACCCCGCTTCGATCGCCCGTGACATGAAGGGTCAGGCCATCGACGGCATTCGCCAGCGACCGGACTCCTCGGTCGGGCCGGTCTCCCCGGCCGCGGCGGCGGTGTCATGCTGCAGAATGAGGATCGGGCGCGTGGCGTGCATCAGCAGGCGCTCTGTCACCGATCCGTAGCGGCAATCCATTTCATGATCAAACCCGTGCGCGCTCAGGACCATCAGGTCCACGCGCCGCACCTCCGACAACTCCCTGATCACCCGATCGACGCTCGGGGCCACGATGACCTGCGTCTCGACAGGCAGCTGCGGCGGCAGTTGCGACCTCAGGAGGCGCAGCCAGTGGCCGGCCGCCACGCGGGCCGTCTGCGTCAGCCGCTCCGCGAGGCGCCGGGTTTCGCGTGAGTATCCGGCGGGGCGCGGCAGCTCGGGCGCCCGGACGACACGGACCAGCAGCAGGTTGGCGCCGCTGGCCATCGCAATCCCTGCGGCGACCCTGGCGGCCCAGCCCGACCCGGGCGAACCATCCACCGGCGCCAGCACCGTCTGGTAGGTGGACGTTTCGGCCGCCGCCTGCGGATCCCGCTGCGGGACCAGCAGGACCGACGCGTCCAGCCCCGCAATGATCTTTCCCGCCGTGCCGCCGAGGCACCCGGGACCGCTGGCGCCTCCGCCGCTGTCGGCCAGGATGACGAGATCGATGCCATGGTTGCCGGCATAGCGGAGTATTTCCTCGTCGACGCGTCCTTCCTCGACGGCCGTGACGACCTCGTGCCCGGTCGTGTCGAAGTGCGAGCACACCTCCGACAGGTAGCGCTCCGCCTGGCGGCGACGCAGCTGCCAGTCGAGCAGGCTGGTGACCGCGCCCGGCTGGACCGGATCCGTGGGAACCACGCGCAACAGGACGCACCCGCCGCCGAATGCCTGAACGAGCGCGCGACCGTGCACCAGGGCGCTCTCGGCGACGCGGGAGCCATCGAGTGGAATGAGGATCTGCATACATCGCCTCCATGCAGGATGATCGCCGTCGGCCGAGGGACAGCCGAAGGATCAGGACGGGTCCTGGGAGCTGACTCGCAGTATCAGGTCACTATACGCGCCGCCGACGGTTTGCGGTCAGCTTGCGGTGCAGCAAGCGGGTCCCGCCCGATCCGGGAGGCCCGGAAGCCGCGTCAGCCGGGGCTTCTCGCGCGCGAATTCCCGGACGATCCGCCTGTCTGCCGCGGCCGCTTCGCCCGGCGCAGTCCGGCGCGGGCGCCCCGTATTGCCAGCCCCGCAGGGGCGGCGTCAGCATCGGGACAGGATCAGACGGCGGCTTGCCGGCTGTGGGTCAGCCAGGTGGACCGCCGCGAGGAGGCAGACACATGCTGTTGCCCGTGCAGGTCACCTTCAGGCACATGGACCCGTCGCCGGCCGTCGAGGCACGCGCACGCGAACTGGCCGCGAGGCTCGAGCGGTTCTACGACCCGATCACCAGCTGCCGTGTCGTCATCGACACGCCCCCCGCCCATCGCCACAAGGGCGGCCCGTTCTCCGTGCGCATCGACGTGACGGTCCCGGGCGGCGAGCTGTTCGCCACCAGCGAGCACCAGCCCGAAGGCCCGCACACGGACGCCTACGTGGCGATGCGCGACGCCTTCGACGACCTGCGTCGGCAGCTCGAGGATTACGGCCGGCGCCAGCGTGGTGACGTGAAGCGCCACGAGACCGCTTGAGCGGGGTCACCAGCTGTAGCGCACGCGGTAAGTGATGACCGCCTCGCCGTCCTTCGCGACCTTCACCGGGAACTCGATGGTGCGCGCGTCCTTCTTCTCGTGAGGCATCGAGCTCGATAGCACGCGCCAGTTGCTCCAGCGATAGAGGTTCTCGCGGACGACGACTTCCACCGCCTCGTCCTTGTGGTTGCGCAGCTTGATCTCGAACGCTTCCTCCATCACGCGGCCGCGGCTGTCCACCGTGAAGTCGGTCTGCGTCCGCTCGCCCACGACGTCGAAGGCGACGCCGAGCTTCACGCGCACGTTCTCGTCCTTCGGCGTGTGCTCGATGGTGTCCTCGCCGATGAACTCGAGGCTGCCATCGGCCGTGTCGAGCTGCGACACGCGGATGCGGCCGGCCGGGAGCGGCATGCCCAGTCCCGCCTGCTTGTCGTTGCGGAACTCCAGCCACACGTCCACTTCCTGGTTGGAGGCCGGGCCGTACTCGCGTTCGATCATCGGCGAACCGCCCCAGCCGAGGTCCTGCGCGCCGTAGTACACGAGCTTCTTGCGCGCCGGGATGCGCTTCGCCGCGTCGAACAGCTCGATCTGCTTGGTGGAGTTGTTGGGCAGCGTCGTCGTGCGGCCGAGCGTGTACAGGTGATACTCGAAGAACGCCTTCTCCTCGAAGCCCCCGTCGGCCTCCATCGCGACCGCACGCATGGCGCTCTTGACGTACGGCGGCGCCGCCGGCTGCGCGCGGTTGACCTCGCCCGCGACCAGCTTGAGCTTTGCATTCTCGTAAGTCGCGCCCGACTGGTTCAGCAGGCTGACCCAGGCGCCCAGGTCGAGGAAACCGGAATTGGCGTCGGCTCCCGGCGTGAACAGCAGGTTGTAGTCGGCCCACCAGGTGATGCCACCGGTCTGGTAGGCGACGCGGGCCTTGTGCGTGCCGCCCTTCGCGGCGGCGATGTCCCACTCGAGCGTCGGCTGCGTGATCAGGCCGCCGGGCAGCTCGCCGAAGCGGATGCCGTTCCACTGCTGCAGCGCGTGCACCTGCCCGTCGTCGCCGCGGATCACCAGGCCGTCGTTTGCGGAGAGCAGCGTGCCGTCGAGCAGCCTGACGCCGTCGCCCTGCGGGCTCTCGACCGTCACCTTGCGGTCCACGTAGCGCGACAGCAGCTTCTGTGTGCTGACCAGGTCGAACTGGAAGTTCTGTTCCAGCACGCGCGTGCCGGCGGGATCGGTCAGCGACTGGAACGTGACCGTGGTCGGATCGATCAGCGCCGCCACGTCGGTGAACTTGAGCAGCGAGCGGCCCTGTTTCAGCGACAGGTCCCGGTCCACGCGCACGACGGCGAAACCCGGCAGCGAACTGGCCGGCGGCGTGCCCTGCCCGGGCAGCGGCCGGTACCAGTCGGCCGGGATGGCGCCGGGCCGGGCTGAGCTGTAGACGGTCAGCGCGGTCTGTGCCGCCTCGGCCTGCGCCAGGGGCCCGGGGACGACCAGGGCGACGCCGGCCACCAGGGCCGCCGATCGGCTGAGAATGCGAAGCATGTAGGACTCTCCTGTCCGGATAGACGAATAGAATAACGGCCGGGACCGGCCGAACGGGTTGAAGTCCGGCTACCGCATGCAGGTACCTGATGTGAAAGCAGATTTTGATTCGCCCGCGGACACCGGGCAGCGCCTTTCGTGGTGGCAGGACCGCCGCGTGGCGGCCGGCGCGGCCGTCGGCCTCGTCCTGCTCGCGATCGCCTGCGCGTGGCTCGCCCACCGTGCGGGGATCGCGCAGGAGCGGATGGCGCTGCTGGAAGCCCAGGCCGAACAGGGCTTCCTGACCCCGCCCTCGACCTCGCGCAGCGTCCGGGTGAACCTGGAATCGGGCCGCACCATCAGCCTCGGCGGCGGCACGCCCGAGCGGCTCGAGGTCCACCTCGACGCGCGCAGCAACAGGTTCAACCTGTTCCGCGTCGCGATCGCGCGCGACGACGGCACGGCCGTGCTGCATTTCGACCGCCTGCAGCGCGACTCCAACGGCGAGATCCGTTTCGCGCTGAACTCCACGCTGCTGCCGCCGGGCCGCTACACGGTCCGCGTCGAGGGCTTTACGTGGCGGGGGGAGACGGTGCCGGTCGGTCGGATCGGACTGACGGTCGCCCGGTAGGAGGTACCCGGTACGGACCTGTCCCCGTCGGGGGCAGGACCGTACCGGGTACCTCTCGCGTTACGCCTGCCTGAGCGTGGTGATCGGCGGCTGGTTGACCACCGAGCGCGCGGCCAGCGTGCCGGCGCCACCGACGATCACGACCCCGAGCCCGATGCCCGCGAGCCACACCGTCGGGTCGAACCGGTACTCGAGGTTGAACAGCTCTGTCGCGAGGAACCAGCCGCCTGCGGTCGCGCCGACGGCGGCCAGGAACCCGGCCAGCACGCCGAGCACGGCAAACTCCGTCGCGACGCCGGCGAGCACCACGCGGCGGCTGGCGCCGAGCGTGCGCAGCATCGCGCTCTCGTAGGCGCGTTCGTCGCGCGTGGACTGCACCGCCGCCAGCAGCACGGTGACGCCCGCGAGCAGCGTGAACAGGAACACGTACTGCACGGCCAGCGACGCGCGGTCGCCGACCTGGCGTATCTGGTTCAGGATCGCCTCGACGTCGAAGATGGACACGCTCGGGAATTCCCGCACCAGCTGCACCAGCGAGCGCTTGCCCTCCTCGTCCAGGCTGACCGCCGTGAGCCAGGTCCCCACCATGCCGTCGAGCGTCCCGGGCGAGAACACCAGGAAGAAGTTGGGCCTGAACGTGTCCCACTGCACCTCGCGCAGGCTGGCGATCTCGGCCTCGAGCGGCTCGCCCGCGACGTCGAAGGACAGCACGTCGCCGACCTTCAGCCTGAGCTCCTCGGCGTAGTCCGTGGACACGGACACGAGCTTCCTGCCGCGGTCCGCCTTGGTCCACCAGCGCCCTGCGACGACCTTGTTGTCGGCCTGCAGGTTCTCGGCCCAGCTCAGGTTCTGTTCGCGCTCGGCGAAGCCCTTCGCCCGGTCGCCCTCGAGCGCCAGCTCCGCGATGGGCGTGCCGTTCAGCGCCGTCATGCGCGCGCGGATCATCGGGAACATCTGCGGCTCCGAGAATCCGCGCGAGGTGAAGAAGCGCTTGAAGTCCTCGACCTGGTCGGAGCGGATGTTGATCAGGAAGTGGTTCGGCGTGTTCTGCGGCAGGCTGGCCCGCCAGGTGTCGAGCAGGTCCTTGCGCACCACGCCGAGCAGCAGCAGCACCATCAGCCCGAGCCCGAAGGCCACCACCTGCACCACGCTTTCCCGGCCGCGCCGCGACAGGTTGGCGACGCCGTAGCGCCAGGCGACACCGACGCCGCCGCGCAGGCGGCCCGCGGCGCGCACCAGCAGCCACCCGGCGCCGAGCAGCAGTCCCAGCGTCGCCGCGGTGCCGGTGGCGACGTAGGCCACGAGCTTCGCGTCGCGCACCAGCCAGAAGAGCATCGCCAGCAGCGCGCCGACGGCGACGAGGTAGGCGGCGGCGTAACGCAGCGGCGGCGGCTCGAGGTTGCGCCGCAGTACCCGCGCCGGCGGCACGCGCTTGAGCTGCAGCATCGGCGGCAGCGCGAAGCCGATGAGGATCGTCCCGGCGGTGACGAGGCCGAGCAGCGCGGGCGCCCAGGAAGGACCCGGCAGGTCGCCGCGGATCAGGTCCTTCAGCAGCCAGGCAAGTCCCGCCTGCGCCGCGAGGCCGAGCGCGGTGCCGACCGCCGCGGCCAGGATCGCGAGCAGCGTGAGCTCGATGGCCGTGACCCGCAGCACGAAGCCCTGCGACGCACCCATGCACTTCATCAGCGCCACGTTGTCGAGGTGGCGCCGGACATAGCGGCGCGCGGCCATCGCGACGGCGATGGCGGCCAGCAGCACGGTGGCGAGCGCGGACAGGTTCAGGAACCGGCCCGCGCGTTCCATCGACGCCTGGATCTGCGGGCTGGCCTCGGCCACGTCCACCAGCCGCTCGGCCGGGAGCTTGGTGGACTCCAGCCAGGCCTTGAATTCGCGCACCGCGGGCGGCACGCCGGCAAACAGGATGGCGTGCGTGGCGCGGCTGCCGGGCTGGATCAGCTCGGTCGCCGGCATGTCGTCCAGGTTCATCAGCAGCGAAGCGGCGAGGTCCACGAAGGCCGAGCCCTGGTCCGGGCGATACGCGAGCACGCGCGTGACCCGGAAGGTGGAGGCACCGATGCTGACGCTGTCGCCGACGCGGGCGCCGAGCCGCGCCAGCAGGCGTGAGTCGAACCACACTTCACCGCGGGCCGGGATCTCCGCCGTCTCGCGCGCCTCGCCGAAGGGCGCATCGGCGACCTTGACCCTGCCGCGCAGCGGATAGCCGGGGCTCACGGCGCGAATGGCCGCCAGCGTGGACTCCTCGCCGAAGAACACCACCGTCGGGAAGCTGAGCGTGCGCGCGGTGGCCAGGCCCCGCTTCGTCGCCGCCTCGACGTAGTCCTCCGACGGCGGCTTGCTGGCCTGCAGCCGCAGGTCCGCGGCGATCACCTCGGCCGCCTGCTGCTCGACCGCCTGCCCGACGCGGTCGGTGAAGAAGCCGACGCCGGTCAGCCCGGCGACGGCGACGAGCAGCGCGGCCAGCAGCACGGCGAGCTCGCCCGACCGCCAGTCCCGGGACAGCGCGACCAGCGCGAAGCGCAGCGCCTTCATTTCAGGCCACCAGCCTGCCGGCGTCGATCTCGATCATCCGGTCGCAGCGCGCCGCGAGCTCGCGGTCGTGGGTCACCAGCACCAGCGTCGTGCCCGAGGCCTTGTTGAGGTCGAACAGCAGCTGCACCACGCGCGCGCCGGTCGCCGTGTCGAGGTTGCCGGTCGGCTCGTCGGCGAAGAGCACCGTCGGACTGGTGACGAAGGCGCGCGCGATCGCGACGCGCTGCTGCTCGCCACCGGAGAGCTGCCGCGGGTAGTGGCCGGTGCGCCCCGCCAGGCCGACCTTGCCGAGGACCTCGCGGGCCGTGGACCGCGCGTCGCGATGACCCGCCAGCTCCAGCGGCAGCATGACGTTCTCGAGCGCGGTCAGCGACGGCACCAGGTGGAAGGACTGGAACACGAAACCGACGTGGCGCGCGCGCGCCGCGGCGCGCCCGTCCTCGTCCAGCGCGGAGAGCTCGGTGCCGTCCAGCCACACCTCCCCGGCCGACGGCTCGTCGAGGCCGGCCAGCAGCGCGAGCAGCGTGGACTTGCCGGCACCGGAGGCGCCGACGACCGCGACGGACTCCCCGGCCCGGACCGCCAGGTCCACGTCGTCGAGGATGGTGAGCGTCCCTTCCGGGCTGCTGACCTGCTTGCGCAAACTTTTCGCCTCGAGCACTGTCCTGATTGCCATGCGTACGATCCTGGTCCTGCTTCTTGCATTCCTGGGGCTGTCCGGAACCGCGGCCGCGGCCGGCAAGCCGGTCATTCTCGTGCTCGGCGACTCGCTGTCCGCCGGCTACGGCATCCCCGTCGAACAGGGCTGGGTCGCGCGACTGCAGCGGCGGCTGGACGCCGAAGGGTACGGGTACGCCGTGGTCAACGCCAGCGTGACCGGCGAGACCACCGTGGGCGCTCTGGAGCGCCTGCCGCGGGCCCTCGCCCGGCACAAGCCCGCGCTGGTCGTCATCGAGCTCGGCGGCAACGACGGCCTGCGCGGCCTGCCGGTCGCCGAGCTGCGCACGAACCTCGAGGCGCTGGTCAGGACCAGCCGCGAGGCCGGCGCCCGGGTCCTGCTGGCCGCGGTGCGCATGCCGCCGAACTATGGCCCGCAGTACACGGAAAAGTTCTATGCCGTGTATGAAGGCGTTGCCCGGGACCTGCGCGTCCCATGGGTGCCGTTCTTCCTGGAGGGCATCGCCCTGCGCGAGGACCTGTTCCAGGACGACGGCATCCACCCGGACCTCGCCGCCCAGCCGATCCTGCTGGACAACGTCTGGCCGGTGCTCGAGCCGCTGCTGAAGCGCTGATCCTGTCGTCCTTCCCTTCGGGCCGCCTTGCCTTGTGGATGCACCTGATCACATTGGCGGGTCCGGCGGGCGATGCTATAAGAACCTGAAAAATACGGCGTCGCAGCCGGAATGCTGCAGCGCACCATAAAACGATTGATACCGCGGAGACGGTCGTGGAAAAGATCTGGCTGAAGAACTACCCGCCCGGCGTGCCGGCCGAAGTCAACCCCGAGGAATATCCCTCCCTCAAGCACCTGTTCGAGGAGGCGTTCCGCAAGCACGTGACGAAACCCGCGTTCACCAACCTCGGGCGGACGCTCAGTTACGCGGAGACGGAGGAGCTGTCGCGTCGCTTCGGTGCGTGGCTGCAGAAGGAAGCGGGACTCAGGAAAGGCGATCGCATCGCCATCATGATGCCGAACCTGCTGCAGTACCCGATCGCCCTGATCGGCGCGCTGCGCGCCGGGCTCACCGTCGTCAACACCAACCCGCTGTACACGCCGCGCGAGCTCGAGCACCAGCTCAAGGACTCGGGCGCCCAGGTCATCCTCATCTATGAGGGCGCCTGCGCGACCCTGCAGGAAGTCGTCGCGCGCACGCCGGTGCGCAAGGTGATCACCACGGGAATCGGCGACATGCTCGGTTTCCCGAAGGGCCTGATCACCAACCTCGTCGTCCGTCACGTGAAGAAGATGGTGCCGGCGTGGAGCCTGCCGGGCAGCCTGCGGTTCAACGACGTACTGTCGAAGGGCGCGTCGCTGACGCTGGACCCGGTCGAGGTCGGCCCCCAGGACGTCGCGTTCCTGCAGTACACCGGGGGTACGACGGGCGTGGCCAAGGGAGCCGTGCTCACGCACCGCAACCTGGTCGGGAACACCATCCAGATAGTCTCCTGGATGCCCGAGCTGGAGCGCATCGACGGCCCGGTGGTCATCACCGCGCTGCCGCTCTATCACATCTTCGCGCTGACCACGAACTGCCTGGTGTTCACCTACGTCGGCGGCCAGAACGTGCTGATCACCAACCCGCGCGACATGAAGGCCTTCGTGGAGGAACTCGGGAAGGTGAGGTTCACGTTCATCACCGGGGTGAACACGCTCTACAACGGGCTGATGAACACGCCCGGCTTCGACAAGCTCGACTTCAGCTCGCTCAAGATCGCGCTGGCCGGCGGCATGGCGCTGCAGGGCGCGGTGTCGGAGCGCTGGCGGCAGCTGACCGGCCGCGACATCAACCAGGGCTGGGGCCTGACCGAGACCTCCCCGGTCGCGACCGCCAACCGTCCCGACGAGACGCGCTACACCGGCTCGATCGGCTATCCGCTGCCTTCGACGGAGCTGTCCATCCGCGACGACAATGGCAACGAGCTTGCGATCGGCCAGCCCGGCGAGATCTGCGTGCGCGGCCCGCAGGTGATGCGCGAGTACTGGAACCGTCCCGACGAGACCGCGAAGGTCATGCTGCCTGGCGGCTGGCTGCGCACCGGCGACATCGGGCGCATGGACGAGATGGGCCTGACCTACATCGAGGACCGCAAGAAGGACATGATCCTGGTGTCCGGCTTCAACGTATACCCGAACGAGGTCGAAGGCGTGGTGGCAAAGATGCCGGGCGTCCTCGAGGTCGCGGCCGTGGCGCAGGACGACGAGAAGTCCGGCGAGGTCGTGGCGCTGTTCGTGGTCAAGAAGGACCCCGCGCTCACGAAGGAGCAGGTGATCGACTTCTGCAAGAAGGAACTCACCGGCTACAAGGTGCCCCGCGCGGTCTATTTCCGTGACGAGCTGCCCAAGACCAACGTCGGCAAGATCCTCAGGCGCGAGCTGCGCGACGGGCTGAAGAAGCCGGGCGCCTAGCGCCGGCCGCCGCGGCCGATTTCCGTCGACTCGATGACCCGCCTGCCCGGGCGGTCCTCGCGCGCCGCGGCGACGAGCGCCGCCGCGACGTCGCGTGCCTGCACGGGCTTCCACGCCGCGGGAGTCAGCCACGCGAGGCGCTTGCCGAGTTCCTCGCCCAGCCGGAACTCGCCGCGATCGCCGAGCAGCAGCGACGGCCGGACGATCGTGAAGGCCGGATAGCCGAGCGCGCCGATCGCTTCCTCCAGCTCGCCCTTCACCCGGCTGTAGAAGACGCGCGAGCGGCTGCTGGCGCCGAGGGCGCTGA
>Ga0316603_10001823_pt1 | contig 11492 bp, 7 predicted proteins | sample OWC_soil_day10_n_FD_207649 | JGI IMG/M metagenome (GOLD analysis project Ga0316603, IMG submission 207649) | Wetland soil microbial communities from Old Woman Creek delta, Ohio, United States - OWC_soil_day10_noCT | ecosystem: Environmental > Terrestrial > Soil > Wetlands | place: USA: Ohio...
AAATACAGGGATGCCTCCGCGGAGATCCACCGTGCAGGGCTCAAGTTGGTGGTGACCTATGAAATCGATTATGCCATCAGGCGTCTGCGAAGGGAGCTTGAAGACAAGCAGTCCCCCTCTTCAGACAGCAGGCAAAAGCAGATCCATCATCTCATCGCCTCCCTGGAAGCCATGAAGAAAGATGAGCAGCCTATCGAGATTCGCGAGGAGGATGGCGATCCGGTTTTCTTTTACAGAGGCGTGGTGGACGCGAGCACGCCCGCTTACTTCATGAAATTTCCCAGCTCCATGGACACCCTCATGCAGGTGGCCGACATCAACGTGGAGTTCTTCCACGTACGCTTTGTCCTCAGCTGCCTGATCCGCGGCTTGGAGAACAACCTGATGGCCTGCGTGGCAGGAGAGAACCTTGTGGGCCTCCTTTACCTCACCCTGAGGGAGCAATTGTTCAAGAAAGATCTGGAGATCAAATACCTGGCCACGCTTCGGGGCAAAACCTGGAACCCCAAAGGCCTTTCCCCCAAACCTCTCAAAGGGGTGGGGACTTTTCTCGTAGCCGGGGTGTGGATGTTGTGGAAGAACGAGATGCCCAACCTCGGGGAGATTGTGCTGGACGCGGAGGTCGGAGCCAGGCGGTTCTACGAGGCGGTTGGATTCGAGTCCAGGGGCCTTTCCAGCTATGTGCTGAAAACGCCGAAAGGGTATCTCCTGAGATCCATCTTGACCATGACTCACCATTGCAGGAACTTGAGGCCCGGGCTCATTCAGGAGCTCGTCAAGCTGATCGTCAAGGAGGTGAAGGGGCTTCGCAAGAAGGCAAAGGATGAAGAAGCTTTGGCGAGGAGAAGAGCCTCCATCAGCGCCATCCAAGAGTGTTTGAAGCCGGAAACCCGGCCTGAGCTTTCAAAAGCCGCCTCCATAGCCCTTTTGAAGTACCAGAAAAAGATACCCGAATCCCTGGAGATTCTCACGGAGGATTCATCGAAGGAAGCCGTTGGACATGCAACCTCTTCTGGTCGTTAAAGACGAGAGATACGCGCTGCATCTTGAGAATGTTCCGCACATCGAGAGCCCTAGGCGGGTCAGGGCCATCCATGAGGCTTTGGACGACCCTTCCCTTCGGGGGAAATGGCTGGGGATCAAACCCAGAGAAGCCTCTGAAGAGGAACTGGCTTGGGTTCACACGAAGGAGTACATCGAGCGGGTGGCCAGAAGCGCCGGGAAACAACTCACCTCCTTTGACCTTGACACCCAGGCTTCGGAGCACTCCTACGATGTGGCTCGCCTGGCCGCGGGAGGAGTCTTCACCCTTCTGGACGAAATCATGAGCGGAAAGGGGAAAAGGGGCTTTGCGTGCGTCAGACCGCCCGGACATCACGCAGAGCCGGACAAGGCCATGGGTTTCTGCCTTTTCAATAATGTCGCCCTTGGCGCGCGATATCTCCAGCAGCGCCATGCGATGAAGAAGGTGATGATCATCGATATCGATCTTCATCACGGCAATGGCATCCAGCGCGCCTTTTACTATACAAACCAGGTCCTCTATGCCTCGGCGCACCATTTCCCGTCCTATCCCGGAACAGGGAAATTCGGCGAAGTGGGCACAGGAAAAGGGGAAGGGTTTACCGTGAACATTCCCCTGGGTAAAGGGCAAGGCGACGAGGACTTCGCAAGGATCGTCTATTTCGTGTTCAACCCCATTGCCCAGGCCTTTCAGCCGGAGTTCATCCTGGTCGCCTGCGGTTTTGACCTCTATGAGCACGATCCCCTGGGTTCAATGAGAGTCACCCCCGACGGCTACGGCCTGATCACCTTTTTCCTGCTCGCCATTGCAGAGAAGGTGTGCCAGGGCCGGATCGGTTTCATTATGGAGGGCGGCTACAGTCTTCGGGGAATCCGTGGGTGCGGCCTCCGGGTTCTGCAGGAACTTTGCGGCGTTTCGAGCGTAGACGCCAAAAAGCTGGACAGAATTGTCGGAAGCTCTCCCAGAAAAGTCCCTGCCATGAGCAAGGTCATGGAGGTTCACTCCAAGTACTGGCCGGTGTTTAACAGACAGTGACAAGTAACGAGTGACAAGTAACGAGTAAATGTGGCAGGGACAAGCATCCGCTTGTCCGTGCTACCGAAGAAATGAGTTTGTCTTGGATATTAGCAAGGGGAAAGTGGGTGGCACGGGCAAACGTGTTTGCCCGTGAGTTGGAAAGGCAGATTCCGCACTACCACGGACAAGGCAAGCTTGTCCGTGCCACCCCATCCTGTTCTGACTGTTTTCATTGCTCTGACTTGTCACTATTTACTATTCACTATTCACTATTTACTGACCTTCCCTGTGTACACTCTCTGTCCTCCCAGCGGTTACACTCACCTCTTTTCCCCCACGAGCAGCATGTTAGGGAATCTTAAATAAATCAACATGATAGGTGCTTTCGCGTGATCTGGGGATGGTCGCCGAGGTTGGCATGCATCTTGAATTATATTGACAGTTATATTGCAGTCATAATATAGCTAATCCCCAGCGTTGATTTAGCAAGCGTAAAGAGCGATCCGGTTGACACGAAATTGGGATCCTCGCTTGTCTGAACAAGCGTCTCATTTTATGCGAAAAAAAGGAGGTTTGTGATGGCAGAGAAAAAAGGCGGAGGTATGGATTCGGTATACACGGAAAAGAGGGTCTTCCACCCATCGAAGGAATTCGTTGAAAAGGCCCGTTTGAAGAGCATGGATGAATACAAGAAGATGTGGGAAAGATCCATCAAAGACCCCACGGGGTTCTGGGGGGAGATGGCTTCGAAGCATATCGACTGGTTCAAGAAATGGGATGGGGCGGTTGAGGAGTACAGCTTCAAAGACAAAATCTGGCTCAAGTACTTCGTAGGCGGGAAGCTTAATATCACTTACAACTGTTTGGACCGGCACCTCACGACGTGGCGGAAGAACAAGGCGGCCCTCATTTTCCAGGGCGAGCCTTTGGAAGAAGCCAAAACCTACACCTACCAGCAGCTCCATAGGGAGGTCTGCAAGTTCGCCAACGTCCTTAAGAAGTTCGGTGTGAAGAAAGGGGACAGGGTCGCCATCTATCTTCCTATGATCATGGAACTCCCAGTGGCCATGCTGGCCTGCGCCAGAATCGGTGCGATCCACAGCATCGTTTTTGGAGGGTTCAGCGCCGAGGCACTGCGCGACAGGATCAACGACTGCAAGGCAGAGACCCTCATTACCTGCAACTGGGGCTACCGGTCAGGGAAGGTGCTTTCGAGCAAAGGGAATGCCGATGTGGCCATGGACGCATGCCCGAGCATCAAGCGTTGCGTGGTCGTGAACCGGATCGACAAAGAGACCAAGATGAAAGAGGGCCGCGATTTCTGGTGGCACGAATTGATGAAAGGCGCCTCCCCGGTTTGCGAGCCTGAGTGGATGGATGCCGAAGATCCTCTCTTCATCCTCTACACCAGCGGCAGCACGGGGAAACCCAAAGGCGTGCTCCATACCACGGCGGGTTACCTGCTCTTCTGCATCATGACCATGCTCTATGTCTTTGACATCAGGGATGAAGACGTTTACTGGTGCACGGCGGACATCGGCTGGGTCACGGGTCACAGCTACATCGTTTACGGTCCTCTCGGCGTGGGCGCCACCTCGATCGTGTTTGAAAGCGTTCCCAACTATCCTGAGCCTGACCGGTTCTGGGAAGTGGTGGAGCGATACGGCGTCAACGTTTTCTACACCGCCCCCACCGCCATCCGGTCCATCATGAAGAGCGGTGAGGAGTGGCCCAACAAGAGGAATCTCAGCAGCCTGAGACTCCTTGGCAGCGTGGGTGAGCCCATCAATCCCGAAGCCTGGATCTGGTACTACAGGGTCATCGGAAAAGAAAAATGCCCGATTACCGACACCTGGTGGCAGACGGAGACAGGCGGCCACCTGATTTGCGGGATTCCGGGCGCCATGCCCATGAAACCCGGCTCTGCAGCCCTTCCGTTCTTCGGTTTGGACCCGGTTATTCTTCGCGCCGATGAGACCGAAGCCAGTGTCAATGAGGGTGGGCACCTGTGCATCCGGAAACCCTGGCCCGGCTTCATGAGAACCGTTTATGGTGATCCGGACCGGTTCAAAGAGCAGTACTTCATTCAACATCCGGGCACCTATTTCACGGGCGACGGTGCGAGAAAGGACGAGGACGGCTTCTACTTTCTCATGGGCCGCGTGGATGACGTGATCAACGTTTCCGGTCACCGGCTGGGAACCGCCGAGATCGAAAGCGCGCTCGTTTCCCATCCCTCTGTTGCGGAATCGGCGGTCGTGGGCTTCCCCCATGACATCAAGGGCCAAGGCATCTACGCCTTTGTCACCCTGAAAGAAGGCTTCAAGGCTTCTGATGACATGAAGAAGGAACTGGTCGCCCACATTCGAAAAGAGATCGGGCCCATTGCATCACCCGACAAGCTCCATTTCGCGGATGCTCTTCCCAAGACCCGGAGCGGCAAGATCATGCGGCGGATTCTGAGGAAGATTGCGGAAGGCGCGATCACTGAACTCGGAGACACCTCCACGCTGGCTGATCCGGACGTGGTAGGAAGACTGGTGTCGGGAAGACAATAGTCTTACCGGCAACACCTTTGCAGGATGAAATACTAACGCCTCTTCATTGCGCCACAAAAACTCAATGCCAGTCTTTTGTGGGCAATTCTTCACCTCCTTCACCGAGTTTTCCCCTGGGGTTTTCTTTGCGGCAAAGCCCTGGGGGAAAACTCCCGCCAAGGGGAGTGTTTCATCCGGAACTGGGCGCAGGAGAAGCTTTTTATGGCAAAGAATCGCGGTTGGACGGTTACCTTCAGCGGCACGGGCATCAACCTGGCTCTGGGGATTCTCTACACCTGGAGCGTCTTCAAAGGGGCCATCAGCACATCGATCACAAAGGGAGGCCCGGGCGCCTTTACCTGGGAACCCGCGGCGCTCAATGACCCCTATGCGATCTGCTGCCTGGTCTTTGCTTTTGCCACGGTTCTGGCAGGCAGGATCCAGGACAAGTGGGGCCCCAGGGTCACGGCCTTCATGGGCGGGGTCCTGGTGAGCATCGGGCTGATCCTCATTTCTCAGACCACGAGCTATGCCGTCTGGGTCATCGGGTTCGGGCTGCTTGCCGGAACGGGAATCGGCTTCGGCTATGCGGCCGCCACGCCGCCGGCGCTCAAATGGTTTCCCCCTCAGAAGACCGGTTTGATCGCCGGGCTGGTGGTTTCCGGTTTCGGTCTGGCCTCGGTCTATATCGCCCCTCTGTCCCAATATCTTCTCAGAGCGTGGGGCATCCAGAGCTCCATGCTGTTTTTCGGAATTGCCTTTCTCGTTGTCGTGTGCGGACTTTCCATGTTTCTGGTGAACCCGCCGGCCGGCTTTGTTCCCCAGGCCCCGGCTCCGGCAGCCGGGACCCAGCCTGCGGCCCCCAAGCCCCAGGCGGACGCCAAACCCTCCGAGCTGATCAGGACCGGGAGCTTCTACATTATCTGGTTCATTTTCTTCATCGGAGCCGGCGCAGGCCTCATGGTCATAGGATTTGTGGCCGGCATGGCACAGAAGAGCCTGGGAGAATTGGCTTTCATCGCTGTGGCCATTCTGGCGATCGGAAATGCCGGGGGTCGAATCATTGCAGGAATTATATCGGACAAGATTGGTCGCCGCCTCACGCTGATCATCATGTTGCTCTTCCAAGCGGCTCTCATGCTTATCGCTATTCCTGTTGTAGGGGCTCAGAAAGCAAGCCCGATTCTCGTTGTGCTCATCGCGACCTTCATGGGGTTCTGTTACGGCACCAATCTGTCCCTCTTTCCCTCCCTGACCAAAGACAAGTGGGGACTGAAAAACTTCGGCATCAACTACGGGCTCGTGTTCACCGCCTGGGGCGTCGGCGGATTTGTCATGGGCCGATTGTCGCAGATGCTGATCGCCAGCACGGGCAAGTACACCTCCTCCTTCCTGACTGCGGCAGCGCTGCTTGTCGTCGGTGCCGTCCTCGCGGTGTTTCTGAAAGGGAAAAAGAGCGAACCGCAAGCCGCGGCTCAGAAGTAGCCTGCTTTAATCGATTCGATCCGGCATGAACATGGGATCAGGAGTTTTCCTGATCCCATGTTTTTTTTGAAATGGGATTAGAATCTTAGTCTGTAACTTCTACGCAAGCTGCATTGAAGTTCAAAGGCGAACCGCAGAATACCCGCCTGCCCTGCGGAGAGCTTTGCAGCGCAACGGAAACTGCAGCATTTACCAATATGGCGGATTTAATTCAAATCCGATTGCGGGCATAGCGGGCAGGTCGAATAACGAATATCGAACTCCGAAGGCAACTACAGGAGGAGTTCACTTCATCATTCGAAATTCCTTGTTCGATATTCGACATTCGGGTTTGGTGTTTTTTGCTTGCGGCCAAAGGCCAGCATTAGGTTTACTTGATGCCGTGAATCGGGAAGATGGTCTCCTGGATGTAGGCCACGACCCTTTTGGCTTCCTGGAAAGCTTTCTCTTTCACCTCCCCCTTGGTGAAGAAGGCGTGATCGTAGAGACTGCCCACTTCCTTTTCAGGGCCGAACATCATCCCGCCCACCAGGCCGGCGAACTCGTCCACAGGCTCCACGTGATTGAGAATGGACCAGGCCAGGGTCCAGCAGCGGGACGTGCGGTAGAGGTCGTAGCCTCCGCCGCCCAGGGCCAGGATCTTGCGGCACAGGGGCATGATCCCCCGGAGCGCCTTCTGATAGCCGTTGTTGGTGAGCTTGAGATGAGTGAGGGGATCGGAGATCAGGGTGTCCGCTCCGATCTCGGCCACGATGAAATCCGGGGCAAAGGCTTTGAGGATGGGGAACACGGCGGAATCCAGCACGTAAGAGTACACTTCGTCATCGGTGCCGGGCTCCAGGGGGATGTTGACCGTGTACCCGAGGCCAGGGCCTTTTCCGGTCTCGGTTTCGCTTCCGGACCAGGGGTAGAGGGTGCGGCCGGTTTCGTGGACCGAGACAAAGAGGACCCTGGGATCTTCGTAAAAGGGCACCTGGACTCCGTTTCCGTGGTGGGCATCGAAATCGACATAGGCGATTCGGGTGCCCGGGAAGAGGCGCAGGCAATCGAGGATGGCGATCACGATGTCGTTCACATAGCAGAAGCCCTCGGCATTGCCGGGCATGGCATGGTGAAAACCGCCCAGCGGATTGAAGGCCGCCTGGGCCCGGCCGCTCAGGATCTCCATGGCGGCATGGTGCGTTCCCCCGCAGGCGAGCAAGGACCACTCGTAGATCCCTTTGATGATGGGCGTGTCCTGAGAACCGAGGCCGCAGGCGAGCATTTCGAGGCTCACGTTGCCCTGGCTGGCCTGGCGGAGAAGGGCAAGATACTCTGGCTCGTGGTACAGGACGAGGAGCTCGGGATCAAGAGGCTCGGGATTCACCACCTGCATCCAGGGGTAGTTGAGCACGCCGTAGCGGTTACAGAGGTCATAGGTCTTTGTGGCTCTTTCGGGCTTGAAGGGATGATCCGGGCCGAACTCGAAACGGCCCATTTCGTCGGAATACACAAAGAGAGATGGGGTTCTGTCAAAGGATGGCGCCATGAATTTAGTCAGATTGTCGATATCAAGCTGGCGCGCATCCTAACAGAAGCTGAAAAGAAGGGTCAAATGAATTCTGGGATTCCCCACTCCTTGCCCAAGAGTTTCTTTTGACACCTGAGCAAAAATCATTTAATGAAAATAGGACGATTACCTCGATCACCTTCACCTCACGGCTAAAGAGCGCACCTCATGCCCTGGATTCACAGAATCAATCGCCTGTACCGGATGGAGAAGGAAGGGTTTTACCGGATCCTCATCCCCCCCTCCCTTTTCCGCCGGTTCAGAATCGATCCCCTGACCCTTTGCGACGAGCAGGGGGAAAAGGCAGCCCGTTTCTTCTGCCCCCAGGGCGACAGGACCTCCCTGATCGAGGTCAAACTGCCGGATAACGAGGATCCGATTTTTTCCTTTCAGCTCACGGATGCCGCGGACTTGACCCAGGTGGAGTGGGATTTCCTTGTGGTGAATGACCCGGCTTCGCCCAAGTTCAACACCAATGTGGATGAAGAGGGGCGCGACACCCTTTTCGGGTGGGCCTCGCGGAACATCTCTGAAGAAGTGAGGGCGTTGGAGGCAGGGCTTTACCCGGGACAGATCCGCAAGGGACTGGGCGTCACCCGGGAGCTGGTTTTCACGCTCGACTTTTTCTGCAAGGTCCTCGATGTTAAGACCGTCCGCCTGGAAGCCCTTTTCTACCACAATGCCGTCACTTACGAGAAGCATGGGTTCAGCTATTTCAGCGGATATGCGCAGATGAAGAGGATCCACGAGCTCTTTCAGCCCGGAGAGAAGCTGCACGGAAAGCTGGACGGCAGCACGCCTTTCCGCAAACCGGAGTTCGCGAACACTGTGAGAGGCCGGAGCTGGGCCATCCACGACGGGGTTCTCATGGAGATCGAGGACCAGGTCTTAGAGGAAGGGTGGGTCTCTCCGGTGATGTACCGCATGGTGGAAAGCCCGCGAAGTATGGTGACCTTCCCCAACCCCGTGTTTTAGGTTGCGAGCCCGCGGTTTTTCGACATGCTGCGCAGAAACTCAAGGGCGAACCGCAGAATATCGAATAACGAATGACGAACACTGAAGGATAAGACAGAAGAGATTTACCTTCATCATTCGATATTCCTTGTTCGATATTCGACATTCGATTTTCGGGGCTGTGATTTGGCTGGAGTAAAGTCACGTTATGAGGAAAACCGCGTCAACATAAGCATTGACTGATTCTTTCTCCCTGTGCTAACACCATCGGGCGGTCCTGGTGAAACTGAAACCACTTATTCTGCTGAGAAAAAGCGCCCGACAAAGAGGGTAAACGTGGCCTTCCCGGAAAAAGACCAATATACCGGCATGCGCAGGATGATCCTTTTTTGCATGATCCTCGTGCCGCTCATCCCCTTTATCGCCGTTCTCGCAATCGGCTATTACCACTTCAAGACGTCCATAGAAACGAGCACCCTGGCCACCATGAACCGCATCGTGGAAGACCACCGCCAGATGATCGACGGCTTCCTGAAGGAGAGGCGGGGGGACCTGGGGTTCATCCTCAACACCAATAGCTACGTAGATCTCACGGAGCCCGAGAGATTCTACGCCCTCTTCGCCCAGCTCCAGCGCTATTCCAACGCCTTTGTGGACCTGGGGGTCTTTGACCAGGACGGCATCCATGTCATGTACCAGGGGCCGTACCGGCTCGTGGGCATCGACTATGGGAAAGAGGAGTGGTTCCGCCACGTGCTGAGCGAAGGGTACTACATCAGCGACATTTTCCTCGGGTTCCGGAGGATCCCGCACTTCGTGATCGCTCTCAAGAGAGAGGAGGCCGGAAAGACATGGGTGATTCGTGCGACCATCGACACCTATGTCTTCAACGAACTGGTGGAAAAAGTGCGCATCGGCAAGACGGGCGAAGCCTACATCCTGAACACCGAGGGGGTCTTTCAGACCGCGCGCCGCTCCGGGGGAAGCCTCCTGGCCAAGGACCCGGACGACGTGCATGAATCGAAACCCCACCAGGGAGTGAGGACCTTCATCAGAAAGGATGCCCGGGGCGACGAATGCGTGTTCGCCACCACGTGGCTCCAGGAAAAAGGGTGGATGCTGGTGGTGCGGCAGGAGACGGCCGACGCCCTCAAGGCACTTCGCTCCGCCACGTTCATGATCGTGGTCATCATGATCCTGGGCGGGGTGACCATCGCGATCCTGGCCTACACCGTGACCCGCCAGATCATCCGGCGCATGCAGCGCATGGACGTGGAAAAGCAGCAGCTCGGCAAGCAGCTCGTGCGGGCTACGCGCCTGGCGGAGCTCGGTCAGATGGCTGCGGGCTTTGCCCATGAGATCAATAACCCTCTTCAGATCATGAAATCCGACCGGGCCCTGATGGAGATGATTTTCTCCGATCTGAAGAAGAGGGGGGATGTGAGGGAAGAGGACGTCAAAGACCTGGAAGAGACCTTGGACCAGCTCAAGCTGCAGATCGAGCGCTGCTCCAAGATCACCCAGGCGATTCTGGAGTTCGGAAGAAAGAGCGAGCCCACGAAGCAGGATGTGGACGTGGGCGAGTTTATCTCCCATCTGACCTCCATGATCGCCGAAAAGGCGAGCGTTCAAGGGATCCGGGTGAAAAAAGAGATCTCGGAGCAAACCCCTCTGCTTCGTGCCGATCCCGCGCAGCTCCAGCAAGTGTTTCTGAACCTTTTCAACAATGCCATCGATGCCATCACGGAGCGGCACGGTTGCGAGGGGGGAGAGCTGTCCATCCAGGCAGGCCCTGACACGGATGAAAGGGTGAGGATCTCCGTGAGGGACAACGGCGCGGGCATCAGCCCGGATAACCTGAAGAAAATCTTCGCGCCTTTTTTCACGACCAAACCGCCGGGAAAGGGGACAGGGTTGGGCCTCTACGTCTGCTTCGGGATCATTGAAGGCATGGGCGGCAACATGGAAGTGGAGAGCCAGAGGGGCGTGGGCACCACCTTTATCGTCCACTTGCCGGCAAGTCGCGCCGGTCAGACCGAGTGCGAACCAAAAGAGTCATGAGGCATAACTATGGACAAGATGAGAATGATGCTGGTGGATGATGAAGAGGGTTTCCTGTCTACGACAAAGAAGCTCCTGGAACGAAAAGGCGTCCAGGTGACCACGGCTTCAAGCGGCCATGAGGCCCTGGAGAAGCTGGCAGGAGAAAGCGTTCACGTGGTGATCCTGGATGTCAAGATGCCGGGGATGGACGGGGTAGCGGTCCTGAAAGCCGTGAAGAGCCGGTACCCGCTCGTGCAGGTGGTGATGCTCACAGGACACGGCACCGTGGACTCTGCCATGGAGGGGCTCCGATCCGGCGCAACCGACTACCTGATGAAACCCATAGACATTGACGAACTGATTGCAAAGGCGGAAGAGGCCTTTGTTCGGTGGCAGATCATGGAAGAGAAGATCCGGATCGCCGAAGGGAAAACACCGGAAAAGAAGTAGTAAACAGTGATCAGTAAACAGTGAGCAGTAGTCCAGAACTCTTCCCCTGTTTCACTGATTACTGTTTACTGATTTCTGATGCCTTCTCCCAGAAGGCGAAATCCTCCTGGATGAACGCATCCCGGACGCGAGCAACGACTTCTTCTGAGGCCATGGCCGCATCCATCTGACGGAAGAACTGGAGAAGCCTCCCCACCATCTCCAGTTGGGAGGCGGTCTCCTGCTGGCTTCTCTTGCTCAGCCGGCCGGTCAGGGCGTCCCCCCTCACGTTTGTTGAAAAGCCGTAGTGTTCCAGGATTCCCGAAATGGCCCTGGCGCGGCGATAGCGGCGGGTGTAATCCGCCGCCCCCCCGCGAAAGAGAATGCTGATGTAGTTCTTGTTGATCGCTTCCCCGCAATAGGCGTCCACCACCCCGAAGTGATAGCCCACGCG
>Ga0316603_10001824_pt1 | contig 11492 bp, 4 predicted proteins | sample OWC_soil_day10_n_FD_207649 | JGI IMG/M metagenome (GOLD analysis project Ga0316603, IMG submission 207649) | Wetland soil microbial communities from Old Woman Creek delta, Ohio, United States - OWC_soil_day10_noCT | ecosystem: Environmental > Terrestrial > Soil > Wetlands | place: USA: Ohio...
GGATTTTGAACCGGACATGGAGAGAATCAAGCCTGACGTCTTCATCGTAAACACCGACGGGCATACGATTGAAAAGGAAAGACTATGCGGGAAGTTAGGAATTGAATACAAAATACTGGAACGAATACCCGAAAAGGATTTGCCCGCCAGGGCAAGTTCGTCAATAAAAAAGGAACTACAATTTCCCTATAGAATCTGTATCACCGGCGGCTGGTTGGACCAGCCCTGGGTTTCAGAGATATATCCCGGGAATGTGGTCGTTGCCCAAATTTATCCCACTGTAGAATTTAACGATCGATCGGGTCTTGGGACGAGTTCGAGAAAACTCGCTTTGGAAATCTGGAAAAATGGTATCCCGGCCGGAGACCCCCTTCAGAATGCCAGAATACTCTTCGGAGCCGAAAATCCTCCGGGCTCAATGTACGTTTCTGGATCCCAGGATCACATTGGTCTGTTGAATCCAGGCATCAGCCGCCTCTTCTATAAGGGCGAGTACTGGCCCGTGCAAATCGATGCGATACGTGACAAAGACATCTGCGACTGGCTCTCGAACGTTCTCCGCCTGGTTCCACTTGAACCCAGACAGATGGGTTATGATCCTCTTGTGGAGCAAAACCTCACATACGATAATGTCAAAGCGCTTGCAGATGCAAGCGAACAATGCTGGGGAAGCATTCTGAGAAAGGATGTTCACGGATTGGGGGAGTCCATGACAAAAACGTTGCTCGCATGGAAAATGCTGCTGCCTAACACCGTACCCGATCATGTTTTACGGGAAGTCGAGAAGAAGTATTGGTCGAAGTATCCAGGGGCAACAACGTCGGGGAGCGGAGGGGGGTATGTTATCGTCGCCTCAGAAGAAGAAATCCATGGATCACTCAGGATGCGCGTGAGGACATGATCACTCGATCCGCCTCAAATCCGGATGACCGAACCGGGGTTGTCCCAGAAAAAAACATTGTGAATGGACCTTGACATGAAGTATCAAATACTCATCGCCATATGCATGCTATTGCCGACAGGTCTGTGGGGGCAATTGCCGTATCAGGACCCCCGTTTGGGCTCCGAGGAACGAGCCAAGGACTTGATTTCCCGGCTCACACTTGATGAAAAGGCGTTGTTGATGCTCGATGAGTCACCTGCCATCACGCGCCTCGGCATCAAGAAGTTCAACTGGTGGAGCGAGGCGCTTCATGGTCTCGCCAATAATGATAGTGTTACGGTGTTTCCGGAGCCAATCGGGATGGCGGCCTCGTTTGACGATGCACTGGTGTACCGAATCTTCAGTGCTACCTCGGACGAAACACGCGCCAAGTATAACGAGGCCCGGCGAAGAGGCCAAGAGAACAAACGATTCCTGAGCCTTTCGGTCTGGACCCCGAATGTGAATATCTTCCGTGACCCGCGCTGGGGAAGAGGCCAGGAAACCTACGGGGAGGATCCCTATCTGACATCGCGCATGGGAGTTGCTGTCGTGAAGGGACTTCAGGGTCCCGCCGATGCAAGATACAGGAAGTTGCTGGCCTGTGGCAAGCACTATGCCGTTCATTCGGGTCCTGAATGGAGCCGGCATACACTCAACCTGAACAACGTCGATCCCCGCGATCTGTATGAGACCTACCTTCCAGCGTTCAAAGCGCTCGTCAAAGAGGCCGATGTCCGCGAGATTATGTGCGCCTACCAGCGCCTGGACGATGATCCCTGTTGTGGAAGCACTCGCCTGCTGCAGACTATCCTCCGCGACGAGTGGGGCTTCAAATACCTGGTTGTCTCCGATTGCGGTGCGATATCCGACTTCTATCGCGGCCACAACGTCTCGTCGGATCCGGTCCATGCAGCCGCGAAGGGAGTCCTGGCAGGGACCGATGTCGAATGCGGATATGACTATCCGTTCAAGCAACTGCCTGCTGCCGTTGCCAGGGGCCTTATCACCGAAAAGGAGATCGACACGCATCTGTTGCGTGTACTGGTCGGTCGTTTTGACCTGGGAGAGATGGATGATGACGCCCTGGTCCCCTGGGCGAAAACACCCATGTCCGTGGTCAATTCCGATGAACACAAAAAATTGGCCCTGGACATGGCCCGTGAGACAATGACACTTCTACAGAACAAAGGCGAGATCCTGCCGCTCTCCAAGTCCATGAAGACACTTGCCGTCATAGGGCCGAACGCTGACGATATCCCTCTTATGTGGGGGAACTATAACGGCACACCCTTCAAGACCATCACCATCTTGGACGGCATACGAACCAGACTCCCCTCCACGAAGATCGTGTATGACAAAGGGTGTAACCTGGCCGAGAATATGGTCACCGTGAGCGCGATGGGTGAGTGTGTTTTTGAGGGGAAGGCCGGCATCAAAGCTACATATTGGAACAACCGTGATCTCAAAGGCGACATCGCGGCCACGGAACAGATCGTGCACCCGATCAGACTTACGACGTTCGGGCAGCACGAATTCAGCAAGGGTGTTCATCTTGAGGACTTTTCGGGCACATTTGAAACTGTCTACCGGCCCTCGCAATCAGGCGAGATCGCGTTCAAGCTTGAAGCCTGCGGGTCATTTGTGCTGAAGGTCAATGGTGATACGCTATCGCGAATCTGGATGTGGAGGCCGCTTCCCAAGCGCGTTCCCCTCAAGGTGGAAAAGGGGAAAGAGTACAGAATCGAGGCCCATTTCCGGCAGGTGCAAAACTGGACGGCCAGTCTGAGCATCGATTTCGGCAGAGAGGTGCCGGTGAAGTACGACGACCTGATCGAGAAGCTGGATGGCGTTGACGTAGTCATTTTTGCTGGAGGTATTTCTGCGCAATTGGAAGGGGAAGAAATGCCCATCGAGCTGCCCGGCTTTAAGGGGGGCGACCGGACCGATATTGAGCTCCCGGAGGTGCAGCGCAATTGCCTCAAGGCACTCAAGCAAGCCGGGAAGAGGATCGTCTTTGTCAATTGCTCGGGTTCTGCCATCGGGCTGCAGCCGGAGACGGAAAGCTGCGATGCGATTCTCCAGGCCTGGTATGCCGGAGAATCCGGCGGCCGGGCAATCGCCGACGTGATCTTCGGGGACTACACTCCATCCGGGAAACTCCCCATCACGTTCTACAAGAACACGCAACAGCTGCCTGATTTCGAGAATTACTCCATGAAAGGGCGCACGTACCGTTTCATGTCCGATCCGCTTTTCCCGTTCGGTTTCGGCTTGAGCTATACAACCTTCTCGCTCGGCGACGCGACGCTCAGCAAGAGCGCCATAAGGCAGGGCGAGTCCGCTCAAGTTACCATACCCGTGACAAACAGCGGCAAACGCGACGGGACGGAAGTCGTTCAGGTATATGTGCGAAAGCTCAACGACACCGATGGGCCGTTGAAGACCCTGCGGGGGTTCCAGCGTATTGAGGTCGGGGCCGGCAAGACCGCTCAGGCGGGGATCACCCTTCCGCATGCCGCATTCGAGTTTTTCGACAGGAGAAGCGGCGCAATGGCTGTGGCCCCCGGAGAGTATGAGATATGGTACGGGAATAGCTCTGACACAAAGGATCAGAAGAACATAAGGATCACGGTTCAGTAGACTCCATCAGGAAAAAAGGGCAATGCCGGATGTTGGGTGGATGCGTGATACTCCAGTCTTGTCTGATGGCGCTGGCGGTCTACCCGCAACAGGCCGATCGGATGGATCTTGGAAGTCTGAATACCGGGGCCGTTGTCTCGTTCCTCCGTGTCGATGGAGGAGAATGGGGTGTCCACATCTCGGGAGGCACGGCGCCAGATATCGCTCAATGGAAGCCGGCACGGGTCGAAATCCTACCGGCCGGGGAGGAAGGGCGCGAACTTGCGGCTGGATACAGGACTGTCAAACGCTCTGACTCCGGAATCGATGCCCTCGCGGAAATTCCCTATGGAGCAGGTGCTGTGTTTCGTGTGCAGGACCGTTGGAGTCTGACCGGGGCCGTGGTCACAGTCAGCAGAAAGGTGGAAGTACGAGGAAGCGCTCCGGGGGGGTTCGCCTCCTCTCTTGTGTTTGCGGTAGACCCTTCCGTGCAATGGCATGAGGTGAATTACCTGGCTCCGGGAGCGCTGTACGGGGATTCTGCCTACAATGGTGAGCGCTCGCCGGGCGGCTCGTTGAACTACGCGGCGCGACGTTTCCTCATGCGCGAAGACATGCTCCCGGCTCCTCTGTTTGCCCTTTCGTTCAGCAATGGCGCATCAGTGGCGATGCTGGATCCTGCACCGCGAGGTGAATCGACCGTCGAAGAGACGAAGCTCTCGAGCGACGTGATGACCGATGAGAGATTCCAGTTCGGGGCGCTCGGGGCGTGGCAGGGAGACAGGAGACCGATTGAGTTCGGGTTCCAATTCCCTGGCACGGCAGTCTTTTACCCGTTTGGCCCGAACGCGCCTGCGCAACCTCGATGGACCCGGCGTTTCCATCCGATCTCTCAAGGCGTCCCTCACGGCTATACTGTGAGTTTTCGATTCGGGATTGACGAATCGTTTCGGGACGTCACGCGAAACAGCTGGCGTTGGGCATGGAATACGTTAAATCCCGCGGTCACGGTAATCGATCTTGATCTGGTGCGGCGCGTTCTGATAGACCACCTTGCCGCTCAGGCTGCCACGATTGACGGACGTACGGCCATTCCTTTCGCCGTCGCCACATTCGATACGAACCGCCCTCAATGGAATTGGACGATGGCGGCGATGGGCTTCGTCAGCAAGAACATCGAGTGTGCTGACCAGTTGTTGCGCGAGGGCGATCGTGACAGTACCGAACGCGGGCGGAGAATGCGTCAGACCGGACTGGCGATCATCTCATCCATGCTCAAAGCTCTTCCAACGGTGCCGCTTCAGGGAACCGGTTACGATCTGGCAACAGGCAAGCCCTGGGACCATATCTGGCTTGCGCCCTGGCTCAGAAATGCGACGGAAGATATGCGCGTACTGATGCGGGCATACCGTCGCGAGCGCAGCTTCGGTCGCGAGCATACGGAATGGTTCGCATGGGTCAAGTCATACGTGGATTGGCTGATTCTACAGCAACGGGAGGATGGATCGTTCCCCCGACGATGGAAGGCTGGAAGCAGCGAGGTAGCGGAGCCGACAGGGACCACGAGCTACTGTCCCGTGCCTTTGCTTGTCATCATGGCGGAAGAGACCGGTGATCCCACGTACAGAGATGCGGCCATCCGTGCGGCAGAATTAGTCTGGGCAAACTGGGGAGTGAAGGGACTTTTCGTCGGCGGTGCCAGCGACAACCCCAACAACACCGACAAGGAGGCAGGTATGCTGAGCATGGAGGCCTTTCTGAGCCTCTATGAATCCACCCGGGAGGCCAGGTGGCTGGAGCGTGCAAAGGCTGCAGCAGACTTCACCGAAACCTGGATGTGGATCTGGAACCTGCCAATGCCGCTCGACGCGGAGGATGCGCACCTCCACTGGAAGAAAGGCGTGTCTACCGTCGGAGTTCAGGGAATCACAGCCCGTGTTGCCGGCAGCGTGGATGAGTACCTGGATTGGGCTGTGGCATCGTACGCGAAGTTGTATTCCTACACAAAGGATGAGCATTACCTCGATGTCGCCCGTGTGCTGCTCCATAACACCAAGGCGATGGTCGCCCTTCCGGGACGTCAGTACGACTTGAAGGGCATCGGGTGGCAGCAGGAGGGGTGGCGGATGGGGCCAGGGGGTCCCGGTCGCGGCGTAGGAGGTCACCGTTTCTGGCTGCCCTGGGTTTCAGCCAACCATCTGTACAGCATCACAGGTTTGGAAGAATTTGACCCGGTCCTGTATCGACAGTTGGCGAAAGGCGACTGATGAGCCCCCAGACCACAGAGACGGATCCGGAAATCTCGCGGCCATGGCCACGTACCGATACGATGACTTCCAAACTTCTGCGACCTGATGAGGACAAGAACTATCTTCTTGTTCCTGGTATTCTGTCGATTGCTGCCCTCGCAATACAGGTGGCGACAAATACGAACTACGGCATGTTCACCGACGAGCTCTATTACATCGCTTGTGGGAATCATCTGCAATTTGGATATGTCGACCATCCCGCAATCGCTCCGCTCCTGACACGGATCAGCATGCTGGTCGGCAAATCACTCGTTGCACTCAGGTTTTTCCCTGCTCTGGCTGGTTCTTTGACGGTCTTGCTTACTGCTTTGATTACGTACGAACTTGGAGGGTCACGGTTTGCCGCGGTTCTCTCATCGTCGACGATTCTGTTCGGGATGGCATTCTGGATAGTGTTCGGAATGATGGGGGTGAATGCTTTCGATGTTTTCTTCGTAACGCTTTCGATCTACTTCTTCATGAAGGCGATCGAGAGCGATTCAATCAACTACTGGATAGCCTTCGGTCTCTCCGCGGGGATCGGTTTGAACTCGAAATTGACCATGCTGTCGTATGGTTTCGGGCTCCTCGTCGGATTAGCATGTACAAGCAAGCGCAGACTTTTCCTTTCGAGGAATATCTGGACCGGTGGTTTGATCGCCACGGTGATGTTTGTCCCGTTCCTGGTCTGGCAAATCGCGAACGACTGGCCGACGCTTGAATTCATCCGCAATGTGTCGAGCGGCAAGAACCTGGTTGTGTCACCATCGATGTTTCTCTCTCAGTTGGCCCTTGGCTTGAATCTGTTCACCTTTCCTCTCTGGAGCGGCGGACTCGTCTACCTTTTTGTTCAGCGAGGCTCTACAACGAAAAGAGTCCTTGCAATCGCCAGCGCTGTCTTTCTTCTTAGCTTGTTGGTGACCCATTCCAAGTTCTATTACGCGCTTCCTGGGATGCCGCTGTTGCTTTCAGCGGGTTCAACGGCATTTTCAGAGTGGACTGCATCGGCGGGCAGGACATGGATCCGACCGGCGTATGTCGCACTTCTCTCCATTCTGGCAGGGATAATGTTGCCTTTCGGAATCCCCATTTTGTCAATCGAGACGGTGGGTGCTTACGCGCAGAAGCTCGGAGGTACCGAGAGTATCAGAACAGAGCGCAATGAAGCTACCGGGATACCACAGTACTATGCTGACCGGTTCGGTTGCCGAGAACTTGTGCAAAGCATTGCGTCGGTGTATCAATCACTTCCCGATTCTGATAGGCAGGAATGCGGGATCCTGGGGGCGCATTACTCGGACGCGGGAGCTGTCGACTACTTTGGCGAGGAGTTTGGTTTGCCGGAAGCTGTGTCCAGGCACAACAGTTACTGGCTCTGGGGGCCGAAACAATATACCGGAAAGATAATGATCGTCGTGCAATCCCCCGGAGTGAACCTGCACAGTCAGTTTCGTACCTTCGAGTTGAAGTCCACGTATCGATATCCCTATGGCGAGGGGGAGAACAGGGTCCGACGGATATTTCTCTGTCGCGATTCCAAAGAACCTCTCCCACAATTGTGGTCCAAACTCAAAACATTTGATTGAGTCAGGAAGCAAGATCGACGTTGAACGCTGGTCACGAGGCAAGCTCGCAGGCGAGGTAACCTGCAGAAGATCTATCCAAGGAAACGCAATGAAGTGGATGGTCGTATTTGGGGTGTGCTTCGTGACCTTTGCCACGGGCGCCTTTGCACAGGATGGCAGCCAGCGCAAGCAGCTTTTCGATGAGAGCTGGAAGTTCCTCCTGGGAGACCCCCCGGCAGCCAACACCAAGGACTTTGACGATAGCAGCTGGCGAAATCTCGATTTGCCCCATGATTGGAGCATCGAAGGAAGGATAGATTCCACAAATCCGACCGGCGGCGGGGGTGGCTACTTTCCTGCAGGAATAGGATGGTACCGGAAGAAATTCAATGTTCCACCGGTCTGGAAGGACAGACGTGTTTCGATCTATTTCGAAGGGGTATACATGAATTCCGAGGTTTTCCTCAACGGGAAATCTCTCGGTGTGTATCCGTACGGATATACGCCGTTCAGCTACGATCTCTCGCCGGCCCTGCATTTTAACGGCGAGAATGTCCTGTCAGTGCGAGTGGACAATTCGAAACAGATGAATAGCCGATGGTACAGCGGCTCCGGTATCTACCGTCATGTGTGGCTGATGGTCACTGACCCTGTGCATGTTGCCAATTGGGGGGTGGGAATTACAACCCCGGAGGTGTCCTCTGAAAAGGCGAATGTAGTGATACGGACAATGGTGAAGAACGAGACCGATGTTCCACAAAGCATTACCCTCCAGAGTCAGCTTCTGGGCGCAAACTCCGACAGAGCGGGAGACGATCAGCAGGATGTGAGGCTCCCGGCACATGGCGAAATGGAGGTGAAACAAATCATCACCATCGCAAAACCTTTGCTGTGGGCGCCGGAGACACCTCATCTTTATCGGGCCAATGTACAGGTGGTAAAAAACGGCAGGGTGGTGGATGAAACCTGGACTACCTTTGGGCTACGCTCTGTAAATTTCACGGTCGAGAGTGGATTTCAGCTCAATGGGAAGACAGTGAAGATAAACGGAGGTTGCGTGCATCATGACAATGGCTGCCTTGGTGCCGCGGCTTTCGACCGAGCAGAAGAACGCCGAATTGAGCTGCTGAAATCGGCAGGATTTAACGCGATTCGCACTTCGCATAACCCGCCTTCGGAAGTGTTCCTGGATGCTTGTGACAGGTTGGGGATGATGGTGATCGACGAAGCGTTTGACGGTTGGAGGGAAAGCAAGATGCCCCACGATTATGCCGAGTATTTCGACGCATGGTGGCAACGCGACCTTGAAGCGATGGTCCTGCGGGATCGTAACCATCCTTCCATTATCCTCTGGAGCACGGGCAATGAAATCATCGAGAGAAAGAAGCCGGAGGCTATCCGAACCGCAGCGGCGCTTGCGAAGTGCGTGCGCAACATAGACCCGACCCGTCCTGTGACATCAGCAATGACCACCTGGGACAAAGAATGGGAGATGTTTGATCCGCTCTTTGCAGTTCATGATATCGCCGGATACAATTACCAATTGCACCGTGCCCCGTCGGACCATGCGAGGGTTCCGAACCGGATCATTGTACAGACGGAATCATTCCCGAGAGACGCCTTCTCCAATTGGGAGATGCTGCAAAGCCACAGCTATATCATCGGCGATTTTGTCTGGACGGCGCTTGACTATCTGGGTGAATCGGGCATTGGTCGCTGGTATTATTCAGGCGAGACGCCGGGTGAGCACTGGGAAGCCGACCTGTTTCCATGGCACGCCGCCTATTGTGGGGACATAGATTTGATAGGATGGAGAAAGCCGATCTCCCACTACCGGAGCATCCTGCATAACACTACCGAAAAACTCTACATGGCTGTCCGGGAGCCCGAAGCTGATTCGGGCAACATTCATGAAACCCAGTGGTCTGTCTGGCCGACGTGGGAAAGCTGGAGTTGGCCGGGCTATGAAGGTAAAAACATTCAGGTAGAAGTATATTCCAAATACCCAAAGGTCCGTCTTTACCTGAATGCAGAACTCGTCGGCGAACGTGCGACAACGGAAAAGCAACAGTTCAAGGCGACGTTTGCTGTGCCGTACGCTCCTGGCTCCTTGCGCGCTGTCGGCGTTGTGGACGGCAAAGAAGGTGAGACTATCGTCCTCCAAACAGCAGACAGGGCCGCAAAGATCAGGCTCCTGCCAGACCGGACGAGAGTGTCTGCAAACGGGCAAGACCTGTCGTTTATAGGAGTTGAAATAACCGACAAGGACGGGACCCTGCAACCAAACGCACAGAATCAACTACAATTCAGTCTCGATGGTCCTGGTGTGATCGCCGGTGTCGATAATGCAAATATCACGGATACCGATCCGTATGTCGGCAAATCACGAAGCGCCTGGCACGGGCGTGCGCTTGTGGTAGTCCGAAGTATGGCAAAGGCCGGCAGAATTACGCTTAAGGCAAGTTCACAGGGATTAACAGAAGCCTCTGTAGACATCACTGCAGAGTAGGAGAGTTGTCTTCGATCGAAGGAAGATCAACCTGGTGTAAGAAACGAAGAATTACTGACGCCCAGAAAGGTAAGGAGCTATGCGGTATAAAACTGCAGTTCTTCTGCTGCTGTATGTCACGGTCTTGTCTGTCGACATCTCTGGTCAGACTCAAGGGCCGGAATTTCGCCCCAGCTTTGCATCGTTGGAGAAGTCAAATCCTGCCCCCGAGTGGTTCAAAGACGCCAAGTTCGGCGTCTATTTCCATTGGGGAGTATACACGGTTCCGGCGTTTGGGAACGAATGGTACCCCCGCAGCATGCACATCCCAGGATCTCCCGAAAACAAGCACCATACAGAGGTCTACGGGGACCCGGCTCAGTGGCCTTATAGCAATTTCATCACAGGAGCGAAGGATAAGCAAGGGAATTCCGTTCAGTTTGCCCCGAGGCTTAAATCCGAAGGGGGCAATTTCGACCCCGACGAATGGGCACAGCTTTTTGCTGATGCTGGAGCGAAATTTGCTGGACCTGTGGCCGAACACCACGACGGCTTTTCGATGTGGGCAAGCAAAGTGAACCCCTGGAATGCGAAAGACATGGGACCGAGACTTGATCTGGTGAGTCTCTTGACGGATGCAATACGCAAAAGGAACATGAGAGTGATTCTCTCCATGCATCATGCGTACAACATCACCGGATTCTACAACGTCGTGCCGCAAACAAACGATCCGGAGCTTCAGATGCTCTACGGGCAACAGGGAACAGGAAAGAACGAAGCATTCTGGCTGGCCAAGCATAAGGAGATCATCGACAACTATCAGCCGGACATTATCTGGCAGGATTTCAACCTGCATGTCATCTCGGAAGACGTTCTTCTGGAATTCCTGGCGTACTACTATAACAGGGCGGCGGAATGGAAGAAAGAAGTCGTAGCCACATATAAAGATGGCCTGAACACCAGATGCGCTGTGCTGGATTACGAGCGCGGGGGTCCGGCCGATATGACGGACAATTACTGGCTTACCGATGATGCAATCAGCTCATCGAGCTGGTGTTACACCGAGGGAATTGGATACTATACCGCGAGACAGATACTGCACAGCTTCATCGACAGAATCAGCAAGAATGGGAATGTGCTCCTCAATGTTTCTCCAAAGGCCGACGGCACCATTCCTCAGGAGCAAAAGGAGATCTTGCTTGCCATGGGTGCCTGGCTCAAGAAGTACGGCGAAGCGGTCTACGGAACGCGTGCATGGGAGAAATACGGCGACGGACCCACGGCAATGGGAGCTGCGCATGGAATCATGGGGGCTCCGGGGGAGGGAACCGCCGGGGATGTCCGCTACACCAAGTCGAAAGATAACGCAACGCTCTACGCAATACTGCTGGGTTGGGAAGAGGGCCAGAAGGACATACGGCTCCCTTCCTTGTCTTCCAGAAGAATTGATCTCAGAAATCTGAAGTCCGTTGCGCTTATCAATGGCGCAGCAGGCAAATACTTGCCCCTGACATTCAAGCAAGACACAAGTGGATTGGTCGTCGGTTTGCCGCAGCGCACTCTCGAAGAACTTGCCTATATTCTGAAACTCAGCTTCGAGGACAAGA
>Ga0316603_10001826_pt1 | contig 11489 bp, 10 predicted proteins | sample OWC_soil_day10_n_FD_207649 | JGI IMG/M metagenome (GOLD analysis project Ga0316603, IMG submission 207649) | Wetland soil microbial communities from Old Woman Creek delta, Ohio, United States - OWC_soil_day10_noCT | ecosystem: Environmental > Terrestrial > Soil > Wetlands | place: USA: Ohio...
AGGACCAGCCCGGCCACCGCCCAGGTGCCGAGGCGCGCAGGCGCCGCATCGGACGGCGGCCGCGCGCTGGCCGCCAGGCGCCAGCACAACGCCAGCATGACGAAGCCGCCGAGCAGGTTGCCCATGGCCACCACCGGCAGCCGCGCACCCGGCGTCGCGATGCCCAGCAGCGCCAGGGCCAGGGCCAGCAGCAGCAGCGCCAGTGACAGCGCGCCGGCGCGCTTGAGCACCGGCTTCGTGGCCAGCGTCGTCATGGCCATCACGATGACCAGGATCAGCGTCAGCGACGCCACGACGCGATGCGCCAGCCGGGCCGCCGCCACGCCATGCCCGGTGGGCGCAGGCTCACCCTGCTGCACGGCGCGGAGGTTCTGCGCATAGCAGGCCGGCCAGTCGGCACAGCCCAGGCCCGCCTGCGACAAGCGCATGAACGCGCTCAGCGAAATGGTCGCCAGCATCAGCACGGTGCACAGCCAGGCCATGCCGCGCAGCAAGAGCCAACGCCGGTCCGGGGGTGCAGTGGTGTGGGACATGGTGGCGCCGCATGGTAGTGCGCCGCGCCCGCCTCGCCGCACCGTGCGCCCAGGGGAAGACCCGTGTTCTGGTCTTTCCTTGAAGTGGTTCAAGTCAGCCCGGCGCGCCGCGCAACAGAATTCCCTGCACCCGCAGGACCGGCCCGGTACGGGCCACAGCGTCGAAGGAAAGCACATGAGCCAGCCCGTCAAGGACGACCCCAATGAACCCGTTCCGTGGATGCAGCAACTGCTCGACAACCCGTTCCTGCTGCTGTTCCTGGGCGTGATGATCCCGATGCTGGTCTACGTCGTGTGGGGGGTGGTCGACATCCTCACCATCCCGATCAGCAAGTAGGCGAATCGGCCATCCTTTCCATCCCTAGAGGAGTCTGCCCATGAGCCCGCACGGCCGCCCGAAGGGCGAATTGACCGCAGTGCAAAGCACGGAGGTTTCCCAATGAGCGCCATCCTGCCCCCCGCAGACCGGCTTTGGTACAAGCAGCCCATCGATCGCGTCGAAGGCACCTGGATCGTCATCGCGCTGCTGTGGTGCCTGATCATGTTCGGCATGATGGTCGGCTGGCATGTCTGGGGCAACCAGAACCTGTCCACCGAGACCTATCGCACCACCCAGAACCAGTTCCTGCTGAAGGCGCAGGCCGTGGCCGAGAAGTACACGGTGCGCACTGAGACCGACCAGAACATCCCGGTGGTGGCGCCGCCGCCGGGCAGCGATGTCTACATGCTGGCGCGGCTGTGGTCCTTCTGGCCGATCCTCGAGCTGGAGAAGGGCAAGAGCTACCGTCTGCACCTGACGGCGATGGACTACAACCACGGCTTCTCGCTGCAGCCGGCCAACATCAACATCCAGATGGTGCCGGGCTTCGAGCACGTGGTCACCGTCACACCCAACCAGACCGGCACCTACTCGGTGGTGTGCAATGAATACTGCGGCATCAACCATCACACGATGGTCGGCCGCATCTACGTGAAGTAGGAGACGCAGACCATGGGCCAAGTCACGACCTACCGCACCTGCCCGCGCACGGGCCTGCAATTCGAATCCAGCGCCGAGAAGCTGATGATCGCCAACGCCGTCACGGCGGTGGTGTTCCTGCTGATCGGCGGCATCCTCGCCGTCGGCGTGGTGCTGACGCGCTGGCCGGCCATCCACTGGCTCGAGGCCGACACCTTCTACCAGGTGCTCACCGCGCACGGCATCGACATGCTGATCTTCTGGATCATCTTCTTCGAGATCGCGGTGCTGTACTTCGCGTCGTCGACGCTGCTGCGCTGTCGCATCGCCACACCCAACATCGCCTGGGCCGCCTTCGCGCTGATGCTGATCGGCGCGGTGATGAACAACGTCGCCGTCTACCAGGGCGGCTCGAGCGTGATGATGACGTCCTACGTGCCGATGATGGCCGCGCCGTCGTTCTATGCCGGGCTGATCCTGTTCGCGGTGGGCGCGCTGATCGCCTGCTTCGTGTTCTTCGGCACGCTGGTGGTCGCCAAGCGCGACAAGACCTACCAGGGCTCGGTGCCGCTGGTCACCTTCGGCGCCATCACCGCGGCGATCATCGCGGTCTTCACCATCGCCTCGGGCGCGATCATCCTGATCCCGACCTTCCTGCTGTCCATCGGCTGGATCAGCGCGGTCGACCCGCTGGTCTACCGCACCATCTGGTGGGCCTTCGGCCATTCGTCGCAGCAGATCAACGTGGCCGCGCACATCTCGATCTGGTACCTGGTGGCGGCGGTGGCCTTCGGCGCCAAGCCGATGAGCGAGCGCGTCAGCCGTACCGCCTTCTTGCTGTACATCCTGTTCCTGCAGCTGGCCAGCGCGCACCACCTGCTGGCCGACCCGGGGCTGTCCACCGGCTGGAAGATCGTCAACACCAGCTACTTCATGTACTTCGCGGTGCTGGCCTCGATGATCCACGGCCTGACGATCCCCGGCGCGATGGAAGTCGCACAGCGCGGCAAGGGCTTCACCAAGGGCCTGTTCGAATGGCTGCGCAAGGCGCCGTGGAGCAACCCCACGTTCTCGGGCGTGTTCATCTCGATCATCGGCTTCGGCTTCCTCGGCGGCATCTCCGGCGTGATGATGGGCACCGAGCAGCTGAACATGATCATCCACAACACCATCTACGTGCCGGGGCACTTCCACGCCACGGTGGTGGTGGGCACCACGCTGACCTTCATGGCGCTGACCTACCTGCTGATCCCGGTGCTGTTCCGCCGCGAGATGATCGCGCCGAAGCTGGCGATGTGGCAGCCCTACCTGTTCGGCTTCTCGATGTACTTCTTCTGCCTGGTGATGATGGGCGCGGGCACGCTGGGCGTGTCGCGCCGCCACTGGGACATGGCCTTCCAGGGTGCGGCGCTGGCGTACGAATGGCCCGGCGCGGCCTACCTGATGATGGGCCTGGTGGGCATCGGCGGCATCGTGGCCATCGTCAGCGGCGGCATCTACATCTACGTCACCGTCGGCTCGCTGCTGTGGGGCAAGAAGCTCGAGCCCGGCGCGCAGAGCCCGAAGTTCACGCCGATCCCGCGCACCGCGCCCACGGTGGTGGCGCAGTCGCACGGCTCGGCCGGCTTCGCCGCCCCCGGCACCTTCGTGCTGGCGATGGTCTTCCTGGTGGCCTTCGTGCTGTACTACTTCATCAACTGGAAGTACCTGTCCACGTTGTGGGGCCTGAGCTGATCCGCTGAACCCTGCTTCGCCACTGCCGCTCCAGGAGACCGCCGATGAACACCACCGTGATGCAGGCCACCGACCGCCCCGCCATCGGCTTGCTGCGCACGGTGCTGGGCGTCTTCAAGATGCGCATCGGCGTGTTGATCATGATCACCGCGCTCGGCGGCATGGCCATCGCCAGTGGACCCGGTTTGAGCCTGGCGCAGGTGCTGGTGCTGGCGTTGTCGGTGCTGGTGGCGTCGGCCAGCGCGGGGGCCTTCAACCAGTACATCGAAGCCGACAGCGACCGCCTGATGGTGCGCACGCGCCGTCGCGCCTTTGCCAGTGGGGCGTTGAAGCCCACGCCACTGTGGCTGCTGGCCATCGGCGCGCTGCTGGCCGGCGCGGTGGCTGCGGCGGCCGTCGTGCTCAATGCCACGTCGGCGCTGTTCATCTTTCTCGGTGCCTTCTTCTACGCCGTGGTCTACACGCTGTGGCTGAAGCGGCGCAGCTGGCTGAACATCGTCGTCGGCGGGCTGTCCGGCAGCTTTGCGGTGCTGGCCGGGGCCGCGGCGGTGGACCCGACGATCGGTGCGCTGCCGCTGCTGCTGGCACTGGTGCTGTTCCTGTGGACGCCGCCTCACTTCTGGAGTCTGGCCATCGCCAACCACGCGGACTATGCCGCCGCCGGCGTGCCGATGCTGCCGGTGGTGGTGGGGCCCGCGCGCGCGGCGCGCATCGTCTACGCCAACACGCTGCTGCTGGTGGCGGTGTCGCTGCTGCCGCTGTTCTACGGCGCCGGCTGGATCTACGGGCTCGGCGCACTGGCCGGCGGGGCGCACTTCGTGCGCAAGGCCCACGCGCTGGCACGCGCCCCCGGTCGCGGTACGGCGATGGCGTCGTTCTTCGCCTCGATGGTGCAGCTCAGCGTCCTGCTGGCTGCGGTGGCAGTCGATGCGGCGCTGCGCTGAACGATCGATCCCACGACGCCTGCGCGCCACGGGCTTCGGGCTGCTGCTCGCCGTACTGCTTGCTCCGGCGCTGGCCGAGACTCCCTCCGCGCTCGACGAGCGCAGCGCATTGCAGGCCGGCGACGCCGCGGTGGGCACGCGCGTACCCGACTACACGCTGCTCGACCGCCAGGGCCGCCCGGTGCGCCTGTCCAGCTACCGCGGCAAGCCGCTGCTGGTGAGCTTCATCTACACCGGCTGCTTCCAGATCTGCCCGGCCAGCACGCGCGCGCTGCACGAGGCGGTGAAGGGCCTGGACAAGCTGCTGGCGCCGAACCAGTTCAACGTCATCAGCATCGGCTTCAACCAGCCTTTCGATTCGCCGGCGGCGATGCGCACCTTCGCCGCCCAGCACGGCATCGACTATCCGAACTGGGAGTTCCTGAGCCCGCCGCCGGCCATCGTCGAGGCGCTGACGCGCGACTTCGGCTTCCGCTACGTGGCCACGCCCGCCGGCTTCGACCACGTGCTCGGCATCACGCTGGTCGATGCGCAGGGCCGCATCCACACCCAGGTGTATGGCGAGCGCATGAACGCGCAGCGCATCGGCGAGCCGCTGCGTCAATTGCTGACTGAAGGAGCGCTGCCGCCGCGCCTGCAACTCACCGACGTGATCGAACGCGTGCGCATCCTGTGCACGGTGTACGACCCCGAGACCGGCGAGTACCGCTACGACTACGCGCTGATCTTCGAGATCGTCGGCGGGCTGCTGTTCTTCCTGAGCGTGGCGGTGTATTTCGGCGTGGAATGGCGCAACCGACGGCGCGCACGCCAAGCGCATGCCGGCACACCACGGATCGCCGGCGAGCTGTCTCGCTGATGCCTCGGTGAAGCGACCATGCAGCACCTGGCCACGTTTCGGTTGTACGGTCTGGCCGGCTGGCAGCGCATGGAGCGGCTCTTCGACGCGGCCTTCGGCTCGGCGCTCAACCCGCTGCGCCACCTGGGCTCGCTGGGCTTCCTGTGCTTCTGGCTGCTGGCCGTCAGCGGCATCTACCTTTACGCCGTCATCGACACCTCGGCCGCGGGGGCGTACCGCTCGATCCACGGCCTGGCCTCGTTGCCCTGGTACCTGGGCGGCTGGCTGCGCAGCCTGCACCGCTACGCGGCCGATGCCTTCGTCGTGCTGATGCTGGCGCACCTGGCGCGCGAATGGCTGCATGGCCACTACCAGGGCATCCGGCGCTTCTCGTGGCTGACGGGGGTGCCGTTGATCGTGTTCGCGTTCGTCAGCGCGATTGGCGGCTTCTGGCTCAACTGGGACCAGTTGGGCCAGTTCTCGGCGGTGGCCAGCGCCGAATGGCTGGACGCGCTGCCGCTGCTGGCGACGCCGCTGGCGCGCAACTTCCTCACCGTCGGCGCGGTCGGCGACCGGCTGTTCTCGCTCTTCGTATTCGTCCACCTGGGCGTGGCGCTGATGATGATCTTCGGCCTGTGGTTCCACGTGCAGCGGCTCACGCGGGCGGCGGTGTTCCCGCCGCGGCCGCTGGCGCTGGCCACCTTCGGCGTGCTGTGTGTGCTGGCGCTCGGTGCGCCGATCACCAGCCACCCGCCGGCCGACGCCGGCACAGTGCCGGCGGTGCTGGCGCTGGACTGGATCCTGCTGTTCCTGCACCCCCTGACCTACGCCACCTCGGCCGGCGCCGTCTGGTGGGCCGTGAGCGCCAGCCTGCTGCTGCTGCTGGCCCTGCCCTTCCTGCCACAGCCGGCGCGCGCGCCGGTGGCCGTGGTCGACGCCGCCAACTGCAATGGCTGCCGGCGCTGCTTCGCAGACTGCCCCTATGCCGCGATCACGATGGTGCCGCACCCCAACGGCAAACCGGGCAAGGAACTGGCGCGCGTCGATGCCGACCTGTGCATCGCCTGCGGCATCTGCGCCGGCGCCTGCCCGTCGTCGACGCCATTCCGCAGCGTGGCCGATCTGGTGACCGGCATCGACATGCCGCAGCTGACGGTGAGCACCTTGCGCCGGCGCCTGCAGCAGGGCCTGGGCGCGCTGCAGGCCGAGCGGCCCATCGTGGTCTTCGGCTGCGACCGGGGCGCGCGCGTGGAGCGGCTGGCCGGCACCGACGTCGCCGCCTTCAGCCTGATCTGCACCGGCATGCTGCCGCCGTCCTTCGTCGACTACGCGCTGCGTGACGGCGCCGCCGGCGTGCTGGTCAGCGGCTGCGCCGAAGGGACCTGCGAATTCCGCCTGGGCCAGCGCTGGGCCGCCGAGCGGCTGCAGGGGCAGCGCGAACCGCACCTGCGTGCACTGGACACCCCCGAAAGGCTGGCGGTGGCCTGGGTGGATGCCACCGATGCGCAGTCGCTGGCGGCCGCACTGCAGCAGCTGCGCCAGCGCCTGCAAGGCTTGCCGATCGCGACGACGGCATTGCCGGCACGCCATGGCTGACGCACACGCCACCCTGGCCGCCCCGCGGCCCCACCGCGCCGCCGCCTGGGTCGGCCAGGCGCTGCTGTACGGGCTGTTCGCACTCGCCATCGGCGTGTTCTCGCGCTGGCCCACCTACCAGCACCTGGGCCCGGACCAGGCCTTGATCAAGCTCAGCTTCACGCACACCGGCAAGCCGGTCGGCGATTGCCGGCCGTTGAGCGCGGACGAACTGGCCAAGCTGCCGCCCAACATGCGTGCACCGATGAAATGCCCGCGCGAGCGCTCGCCGGTGACGGTGGAAGTCGATATCGGCGGTGTGCCAGTGCTGAAGCGCGTGGCCGCACCCTCCGGACTGTCCCGCGACGGCGCCTCGGCCGTGTACCACCGCCTGCAGGTGGCCGCGGGTGAGCAACGCATTGCCGTGCGCCTGAACGACGACGCACGCCAGGCCGGCTTCACGCACCAGCGCGAGGAGGTCGTCAAGCTGGCGCCGGCGCAGATCCTGGTCATCGATTTCGACGCCGAACAAGGCGGCATCACCTTGAGATGAGAGCCTTCGCATGAACACCCTGGTCAATCCCTCGGCGCTGGCCCCTTCACAGCGCGGCGCGGCCGCAGCGTCCCACGACTACAGCCTGCCCATGCCCACCACGGAGCAGCGTGCCTTGACGCGCGCCTGGCTGTGGCTCGGGCTGCTGGCGCTGGTCGGCTCGGGCGTGTTCTCGATCCTGCTGGTGGCAGCGCGCACGCCCGGCATCAACCAGTGGCTGCCGGTGGCCGACTTCTTCCGCGTCGCGCTGGTGGTGCATGTGGACCTGTCGGTGGGGGTGTGGTTCGCCGCCATGGCCGGCATGCTGTGGAGCCTGAACGCCACGCCGCGGGTCGAGTCCTGGAGCTGGGTCGCGCTCGGCCTGTGCGGCGGCGGCACGGTGCTGATGGCGCTGGGCGCCTTCATCTCGCCCGGCACGCCGATCATGGCCAACTACATCCCGGTGCTGGAAGGGCCGATGTTCCTGGCCGGGCTGGTGGCCTTTGCCGCCGGCTTCGCGCTGCAGGTGCTGCGCGCCTTGATCGCCGCGCCGCGCCTGGGCGGCATGTTCGGCGGCGCCGATGCGCTGCGCTTCGGCCTCAATGCCAGCGCGGTGTCGGCCGCCATCGCGCTGATGGCCTTTGTCTGGTCGCTGGCGGTGGTGCCCACGGCGCTGGACGGCAAGGCCTACTACGAGATCCTGTTCTGGGGCGGCGGCCACGCGCTGCAGTTCACCTGGACGCTGCTAATGCTGGTCGGCTGGCTGTGGCTGGCGCAGGCCTGCGGCGCGCGCGTGCCGTTGAGCCCCCGCATCGCGCTGCTGATGTTCGCGCTGGCGCTGGCCAGCGTCTTCGTCACGCCCTATGCCTACCTGGCGCACGACGTCGCCAGCGTCGAGCACCGCAACCTGCACACCGCGGCCATGCGCTTCGGCGGCGGCGTGGCCATCTTGCCGGTGGCGCTGGCGGTGCTGCTGTCGCTGCTGCCGCTGCGCGGTATCGAGGCGACGCGCCGGCCGCTGCGCGCCGCGCTGGTCTCGTCGATGCTGCTGTTCGCCGCCGGCGGCCTGATCGGGCTGCTGATCGGCGGCAACAACGTCAAGATCCCAGCGCATTACCACGGCTGCATCGTCGGCGTGACGCTGGCGCTGATGGGCCTGGTCTACCAGCTGCTGCCGCGCTTGGGCTACGGCACGCCGCAAGGCCGGCTGGCCGTGGCACAGCCCTATCTGTATGGCGCCGGCCAGCTGCTGCACATCGTCGGCCTGGTCTGGTCGGGCGGCTACGGGGTGCAGCGCAAGGTGGCCGGCAGCGAGCAGGTGCTGCGCAGCAGCGCCGAGGTGGCGGGTATGGGGCTGATGGGGCTGGGCGGCTTGCTGGCCATCGTCGGCGGCCTGCTCTTCGTGGTGGTGGTGGTGCGCGCGCTGCGGCAGCCGGGTGCGCAGTTGGGTCTGCAGGCGCCAGCATGATCGCGGCGCTGCAGCGGCTGCTGCGCTGGTTGTTCATGCACGCCGAGGCGCTGTTCAACCGCGCCTTCGGTGACCGCCTGAACCCGCTGTACCACCTGGGCGCGATCAGCTTCTTCCTGTTCTGGATCGTCTGCGGCACCGGCCTGGTGCTTTTTGCGTTTTTCAACACCAGCGTGACCGGCGCCTACCGTTCGGTAGAGATGGTGACAAACGCGCCGTGGCTTGCGGGCAGCGTGCTGCGCAGCCTGCACCGCTATGCGTCCGACGCGATGGTGGTGACCATGGTGATCCACATGCTGCGCTACTTCGCCTTCGACCGGCTGCGCGGTTTTCGCTGGTTTTCGTGGGTCACTGGCGTGGTGCTGATCTGGCTGGTCTACGTGGCCGGCGTCAACGGCTACATGCTGCCCTGGGATCAACTGGCACAGTTCGTCATCACCGCCAGCTTCGAGTGGCTGGACTGGCTGCCCAGCTTTGGCGGCGCGCTGATGCGCAACTTCATCTACCCGGCCAGCGTCAGCGACCGCTTCTTCTCGCTGCTGGTCTTCATCCACATCGGTGTGCCGCTGCTCACGCTGCTGCTGATGTGGGTGCATGTGCAGCGCGTGCCAAAGGCCAGCACGCAGCCACCACGGCCCATCGCCATCAGTGTGAGCGTGACGCTGATCGTGCTGTCGTTGGGGCTGCCGGTGGCCAGCCAGGGCGGCCCCGCGCAGCTCGATGTGTCGCCAACCGCACTGCAGCTCGACTGGTTCCTGCTGCCGCTGCTGCCGCTGATCGACGACTGGCCGCTGGGCTCGGTGTGGGCGCTGATGGGTGGCGCGACCGCGCTGCTGCTGGCGCTGCCGTGGTTGCGCTGGCGGCGCGGCGGCGCGAAGGCCGCAGCGCTGCACCTGACCGTGCACCCCGGCGCCGTGCCGGTGACGGTGCGCAGCGGCGAGACGCTGCTCGAAGCCGGGCTGCGCGCCGACCTGCCGCTGCGCTACGACTGCCGCGCCGGCGGCTGCGGTCTGTGCCTGTGCACGGTGCTCAACGGCCGCGTCGAACAGGGCGCCTACCAGCCCGCCGTGCTGACAGAGGCCATGCGCGCGCGCGGGCAGGCGCTGATGTGTTGTGCCGTGCCGCTGGAGGACCTGGAAATCGAGGTCGAGTCGATGGCGCCCGCGGGCGGCAACGTTGTGCGCCAGTTGGTCGGCAGCGTGGTGCGTATCGAGCCGCTGGCCGCCGATGTGAAACGCCTGCTGCTGGCGCTGCCCGAGGGCGAGCGGCTGGACTTCGCTGCCGGCCAGTACCTGAACATCGTGCTCGACGACGGCCAGCGGCGCGCGTTCTCCTTCGCCAACCCGCCGCACGACAACCAATTCATCGAGCTGCACGTGCGGCTGATTCCGGGCGGTCGCTTCACGAGCTTCGTTTTCAATCAACTGAAGGTCGGCGACAGCCTGCGCCTGGAAGGCCCGCTGGGCCGCTTCACGCTGCATGAAAGCGAACGGCCGATCCTCTTCGTCGCCGGCGCCACCGGCTTCGCGCCGATCAAGAGCATCGTCGAGGACGCATTCCATCGCGGCATCCGCCGGCCGATGCGCCTGTACTGGGGGGTGCGACACCGCGACGACCTGTACCTGCTCGACCTGACCGAACGCTGGCAGCGCGAGCACGACAACTTCCAGGTCGTGCCGGTGCTGTCCGACGGTGCGCCGGGCGACGGCTGGACCGGCCGGCGCGGGCTGGTGCACGAGGCCATGCTCGAGGACTTCCCCGACCTGAGCGGCCACGAGGTCTATGCCTGCGGTTCGGTGAAGATGGTCGAGGCGGCGGTGCCCGCCTTCCTGGCGCAAGGCCTGGGCGAATCGTTCTGCTTCTCCGACGCCTTCACGCCCTCGGGCGCAGCGCCGGCGGTGCCGCGTCAGGGCGCCTGATAGGTGGCCAGGCGCTTCGGGTCGAGGATGTGCACATCGCGTTTGTCGATGCGCACCAACCCGGCGGCTTCGAACTCGTGCAGCACGCGCGAGAAGTACTCCGGCGTCAGCGACAGGCGCGAGGCGATCGTCGCCTTGCTCACCGGCAAGGTCACGGTGAAGGGTTCATCGGGATGGCTGTCGTCGACAGCCCTGTCGCGCAGCAGGTAGCCGATGACGCGCTGCGCGCCGCTGTGCAGCGCGTAGGCCTGCACATCGCGCACCAGGCCATGCAGCCGGCGCGAGATGCCGGCCAGCATGCGCAGCGCGAAGCGCGAATCGCGCCCGATCTCGTCGAGCACGGCCTGCTTGCCGACCGACAGCACCAGTGAATCGGCCAGCGCCTGCGCATTGACGATGTAGGGCCGGTGGGTGAACATCAGCGCTTCGGCAAAGCTTTGGCCCGGGCCGACGATCTCGATCACCTTCTCCTGGCCGGCCGGCGACAGCACGAACAGTTTGACCTGCCCCGTGACCATGACATGGAAGGCCTCGCAGGGCTCGCCCACGCGAAAAACCATGTCGCCGCGGCTCAACCGGGCAGGGCTGCAGCCTTCGGCCAGACGCTGCAGCTCTTCGCCGTCCATCTCCTGGAACAGGGGCTGAAGCGACAGGTAGCGGGCAATATCAAAGCCGCTGGCGTGAGATCGGTGGTCCAAGGCGTCGGTCCGGTGGGCGTTGCCGCATTCTCGCGCACTGGCGCCCTCGGTCCGTCACACGGCGTTGCGGCCGTTCGCCTGGATCAAGGCCTGGCCTGCAGCGCACGGATTGGCTTTGAGCGTGGACGATACCTGTGCCAGGCTGCGGTGCACTGACCCCGGTGCTGCGGGGCATGGCGAGGAGGCAGGACCACGACAGGCATGCACGGACAAGGGCTGCGCGATGCGCTGAGCCGGTTGGTCGATCCCCAAGCCGACATGAATATCGTCGAACCGGGGCCGGCGTATGG
>Ga0316603_10001827_pt1 | contig 11485 bp, 8 predicted proteins | sample OWC_soil_day10_n_FD_207649 | JGI IMG/M metagenome (GOLD analysis project Ga0316603, IMG submission 207649) | Wetland soil microbial communities from Old Woman Creek delta, Ohio, United States - OWC_soil_day10_noCT | ecosystem: Environmental > Terrestrial > Soil > Wetlands | place: USA: Ohio...
TGCGTATATCCGCTGGTATAACGAAAAACGGATCAAGGTTTCCCTGGGATCGCTCAGCCCAATGGAGTACCGGGCAAGCCTTGGAATTACAACTTAAACCAGTCCAAGTTTTTCGCCGCACCCCCGGGTTTTGCATTGAAATCTGACTAACGCCACGTCGATCACTCCTTCGTCTCCCTGCTCGTCCCCGAGCAGGTCAGTGTCGTACGTGGGTCAAAATTCGATGCAAATACCTACGGCTGGTGGGTCAGTTTTAAGTGCAAATCAACACTCTGAGGCTGTTAACAGCCACAAACCCGTCATAGAGTCGCCCCGGCTCTAGTAGACACTTTCGAGCCGGTTGAAATACTGCTGCCCGGGTTCGGCTTCAGGCGGGGAGGGGCCCTGCCTCACCGGAGGGGACGGGCAGCCTGGATGCCCGGGTCAAAGGGGCCTGAATCCGAGCAGGGTGACGTCGTCGCGCCGGGGTTCTCCGCCCCGGTAGGACTCTAGGGCCCGCTGGAGCGAAAGGATCTGCTCTTCCATGGGGCAGTCGGCATTGGCCGCGATCAGGGAGGCCAGTCTTTTGCGTCCCAGCAGGCGCCGCGGGCGGCCTCCCATATGGTCGGGCACGCCGTCGGTGAGCAGGTAGAACGCCATCCCCGGCTCCACCTCGATGACGTGGTCGGTGAACGGGACATCTCGCAGCGGGGCGCTGTACCCCAGGCTGGCCCGGTCGCCGGGAATTCGGCGCACTTCCCCGGCGGCGTAGCAGAACAGGGGCAGCCCTGCCCCGGCGAAGGTGAGCCGGCGGGTTTCCGTGTCCCAGAGGCAGACGGCGGCGTCCAAGCCGTCGTCGGAGGCGGCGTCAGGACGGTCCTGGCGCAGGCGGGTCCGCACCATCCCGTCAAGGGCGTGGAGGATGGCCGAGGGCTGCCTTTCCCGGTTCTCATGGAGGATGCGGTCCAGGGCGGAGGCCGCTACCAGGGTGATGAAGGCCCCCGGCACCCCATGGCCGGTGCAGTCGGCGACGATGAGCAGGTTCTGGCTGCCGAAGCGTTCGAGCCAGAAGTAGTCGCCGCCCACCACATGGAGGGGTTCCCACCAGACGTGGAGGTCCCGGACTGCGTCCCCCAGGGCGCCCTTGTCCGGCAGCATGGCGTGCTGGATGCGCCGGGCGTAGCGGATGCTGTCTACCACCTGCCGGTTGGCCTTGGCTAATGCTTCGTGGGCTTGGCCGAGCTCGGCCTTCTCGGCGGCCAGAGCCTGCATGGCGGCCTGGAGCTCCCGGGTTCGCTCGTCTACGCGCTTTTCGAGCTCCTGGGTCAGCTGGATGAGCTCCCCCTGGGCCTTGTCCCGCTGCCACAACCCCTGCTGGAAGGCCTTGAGGAGCCTGTCCACCGTCTGCACCAGCAGCCCCAGTTCGTCCCCCCCATGACGGCGGAACCGGGGCGCCGGCCATTCCCCAGGACGTTCGGGATCCACCTGGGAGATGGCCTGACTCAGTCGGACCAGGGGCCGGGTGATCATAAAATAGAAGATCAATACCACCAGGGTCGAGATGAGAGTGTCCCGGATCAGGAACAGCATCCAGTTGATGGCCGCCAGGTCGAGCACCCGGGTTGCGATGACCGCGGGGGCGAGGGCGATTTCCAGGCGGCCGACATTTTCCTGTGTCTGGCCGGAAAGGGCGTAGTCCAGGGTTAGGGAATGCCGGGCGAGGTCGCCGAAGAGGGCCGGGCCCAGGCGGGCGCTGAGTCCTTCCACTGGCCGCTCCCGGGACTGCCGGGCGAGGACGCGGCCGAAATTGTCCTTGAGCACCGCCTCCTCCACGGTTTCGTCGTCGAGGAGGCCATCCACGACCCGCTGGGAGAGCTCTGGATTGAGTTGGTAAGCGGCCTCTGCCGCGCTCCCCCGGATCAGGTTGGAGACCTGCTGCATGTGGGTAACGGTATCACTGCGGACATCGCGCCACTGCACGAAAAGCTCCACGGCGCTGCCCAGGAAGCCCAGGGCCATTACCACGGCCAGGGTGACGGCCGCCTGGCGGAAGGTGAGGCCGCGGGAAAAGGGAATTCGGGCGAGGTTCACCGGGATCCTCGCCGGCGGCGGGCCGCCGTCACTGGGGGATGCCTTTCTCGACCCCGTACCGGGTCTTGAGGCCGCGGACCAGGCCCGGGTTGTTCCGCAGCCAGTCGTTGAAGTCCCGCAGCACGTCCGGGTGCTTCAGGGTAGAAAGGAAATAATGGTCCCGGGAGTGGGGCAGCCTGGGGTTGAAGACCAGGGCCCCCGGCGTCTTGAGAACATGGTCCAGGCGGTAGTTCATGACCGCTACGCTGCCGTAGGCGGCATCCACCCGTCGGGCGATCACCTGCTCGGCCAGGGCGGCGAGGTCGGTGTTTTCTCGCAGGGTCACCTGTCCCCGGGCGATGGCCTCCTTCCAGGCCCAGGGGGTGAAGCCGGAGACGATCCCCAGGGTCCGAATCCGGTCTGCGCCGGCATTCGCCAGCTCGGGCCGTACCATGGCGCCGTCGATATAGGTGGCGACGGCGGCGCTGTAGACGATGTTCCTGCCCCGCCGCATCTCCGCCTGCCAGTAGGGATTGTCCGGGAACTTGAAGTCCAGTTCGCCCTGCAGGAAATTGGCGAACAGGCGGGGCACCGGGAAGGGCCGGTATTCGAAGCGGTAGCCCCGATCCCTGGCGAAGGCGTCCAGGAGTTCGCGCCCATAGCCGGTGTATTCCCCCTTCTCCAGCCGGGAGACCGGGTAGTAGTCGGTGTTCTCGACCCCAATGACGAAGGTCCGGGGAGAGGCCGCCCCGGCCACCGGCGCGATTCCCAGGACCCAGGCCAGCAGGAGGGAGGGGAGGGCGAGGAGGAGCTTCTTCATCGGACGCCCTCGGAAAGGTCTGCGGCCAAGTCGAGGGGGATCACCCGGATACGGTTGCGGCCTGCATTCTTTGCTTCGTAGAGCACCATGTCGGCCCGGGACACCACCTGGTCGAAGGAGGCGTCCCCCGCCAGCGCCTCGGTGACACCGATGCTCAAGGTGACCCCGATGTTTCCGCTGGGAACCGAAATGCTTTCCGCCTCCAGCGCTCCCCGGATCCGTTCCGCCACCAGGCAGGCCTCCCGGGGGCCGGTGGTGGGAAGTATGGCCATGAATTCCTCGCCGCCGATGCGCCCGACAATATCCACTTCCCGGAAGCTGCCCCGGCAGATGGCGCCGAAGCGGCGCAGCACTTCGTCCCCTGCCCCGTGGCCATGGCTGTCGTTGATCTGCTTGAAATGGTCCAGGTCCATCATGAGCACGCTCAGGGGCGCCTCATCGCGCTTCCGGCGCTTGAATTCGAGCTCCCCCTGCTCGAACAGGTAGCTTCGGGAATAGAGGCCGGTCAAGGCATCCTCCCGTGCCACCCGGCGCAACTCGTCGGCCAGTTGCTCCCGGAGCCCGATCTCCTTCCGCAGGGCGACATTGAGACGCTTGAGCTCCGCCGCCTGGGCGCCGAGGGACTTGTTGGCCAGCCGCAGTTCCAGTTGCTGGCGGTCGCTGATCCGCAACAGGCGGCATTGTTCCCGGTAGGCCCGTTGGTACGCCTCGGCCAGGCGGCGCACGCTGCCGGACACCTCTTCCAGGGTCTGGATCATGATCCCGGTGTCCCGGATCACCTGTTCTTCCTGGGTGAAGAGGGAGAACTCGCCTCCCTCCGATGTCTTGGTCATGTCCATCATCTTCATGATTCCGATCCTGAAAGGGCCTCCCGGCGGTCGGCCGGGCCGCGGTGGGGCGGGATGCGCAGGCAGAAGCAGCTGCCCCGCCCCGGGCCCGACTCCACCGTGATCCCGCCCTCATGGAGCTTGGCGATCCAGTCCACCAGGAAAAGGCCGAGCCCCGCCCCCGGGATCCGGTCCGGGACGGTTCCCCGGATGTACTTCTGGAAGATGGCCTCCCGCATGTCCTCGGGGACGCCGATGCCCCGGTCGGCCACTTCGATACAGATGAAGCCGCTGCGGTCCAGGTAGGAGCGCAAGGTCACGGGGCCGCCCTGAGGCGAGTACTTGACGGCATTGTCCAGGAGGTTGGAAACCGCCACTCGCAGCAGTCCCGGGTCGCCCTCGGCGACCGGATCGGGGGCCCCCAGTTCCAGGGCCAGAGGGTGGAGGGCACTGTTGCCGAAGGGGGACGCCGCCTCCTGCAGGACATCGCGGATGGGGAAGGGGGTCTTCTGGATGTTGATAGCCTCGATGGAGACCCGCTCGCTCGCCAGGCAGTCCTCGATCAGAGTGGACATCCGCTGCACCGCCTTCAGGAGGCGCTGGTAAAGGGGTTCCCACTCCGGATGCTCGTTCTGGGACAGGGTCTGGAGCACCTGCACGGTGCTGCTCACCACCGCCAGGGGATTCCTGAACTCATGGGAGATCATGGCCAGGAAGCGGCCCTGGAGCTGGCGGCTGTCCCGTTCCTGCTCCAGGGACTCCCTGAGCCCGCTCTCGGCCGCCCGCAGTTGGTCCGCCTGGGCAGCGAGGGCCTGATTAGCCTGCTGCAGGTCGGCCTGCAGGCGGTCGCCGATGTGGAGCAGGCGGCGCTGCTCCCGGTAGCCCTGGTCGTAGGCGGCGTCGAGGCGGCGCACGCCGTCGGCGACATCAGCCAGCCGGGCGATCATCTCCTCGGCTTCCCGCATCACCTGCTGTTCCTGGTCGAAGAGGGAAAATCCTCCTTCAGCGACGGGTTTCATCTCGGCCATGGGATTTACCTTCAATCATCCAGGCTGGGGCAGAGGGTGAAGGTGGCGTGATGGAAATCCTCGGCGAAGTCCTGGCCGAATTCCTCCATGGTGTCATCGTCTGGGTGGTAGCGCCAATTGATGCGGATGTCCCGGCCGGCGGCAGCCGCCTGCTCCAGGAGCATGAACATGTTCATCAGGGCCTTGGCGCTGCTGCTGTTGAAGTAGTTGAGTTCCAGGTCCACCACGAAGGGGGCGTCGCCGAGGCCGGCGACGTAGTCCCGCAGCGCCTGCTGGAGGGGACCGAAGAAGGCTGCCGCATCCTCGGGATAGGATTCCCCCTGCAGGACCAGGCGGTGGGCGTCGGGGTCGAAGGCGGTATAGGGCGTCCGCTCGGTCGCCTTGCGAAGAATTTTTTCCATGGTCAGATATAGGCCTTGAGGCAGAAAAAGGCGGCCGCATCGTCAATGTCGATGAAGTCGAACTGGATCGGGGAACTCGCCCGGCGGGCGATCTCGATGAGCCCGAGGGAAGCGCCCCGGCTCCGCCCTTCCGGCGGCTCCTTGAGTTTTTCCTTGTAGTGGAGCTTGAGCTCCTCCCGGCTCATGGCGGCCAGGGCGCTGAGGCGCTCGCGCATGGCCAAGGCATCCTCCTGGCGGACGACGTTGCCGCAGACCACGAAGAAGCGCTCCCCCTCCCGGCCGACGGTGATGGTGCCGGAACTCAGTTCCACCCGCTTCCCCAGGTTGCCCTCCACCCGTTCCGCGGAGTAGCGGATGATGTTCTGCACCTGCTCGACGAAGACCGAAAAGACCCGCTTGGTGACATTGGCGTCGGCCTCGTCCAGGGCCATCTTCTGCCGCAGGGCGTCCCCCAGGGCGAAGAGAATGCCCTCGGAGACATAGCCGGTGAAGGAAAGGATGATGCCCTGCTTGGCAAGGCCCTGGTGGAAATCGTAATAGTCCTGGGCGAACATGGAGTCTCCTAGGGGGCTGGGCCGGCGGAAGGCCGCCGGGATGGACGTGGGGCAGGCCATTCAGAAACCCGCCTCTCGCCAGAAGAGGGCGAGGGCGGCCCGCAGGAAGCGCCAGCCAGGGGCTGACCAGCGCCCGGCGATGGTAACCGAACCGCGCCAGCTTTGTCCGGCCAGGTCGCCGCCGGGGCCGATGGCCTTGAGGGTCACCCGGTACACGGCCCGCTCGGGATAGAGCAGGCCCTTCTTCTCCCGAACCAGGACGCCGCCGCCGTAGAGGCTGGCCAGCTCCGGCTCCGGCAGGGTGCGGCTGGCCTGGGGATCAATGCGCGCCACTTGCAGCGGCAGGAAGGGGCCTTCCAGGCCGTCGGCATGGAACCTGGCGCTATCCCCTACCGCCACCCGTCCGATTTCCTCTTCATCCAGATAGGCGACCACCTGTTGCGGTCCCTCGGCCACCAGCCGGGCCAGGGGCTCGTTCTGGCTCAGCCAGACGCCGGGCCGCAGGTCTGGATCGAAGTCCCGGAGGACGCCGTCGAAGGGGGCCGCCGGGGCGTAACGGGCGGCGTCGGCCTGGATGCTGGCGAGTTCGGCCTTGGCGGTGGCAAGTTGTTCCTGGAGCACCTGCCACTGGGCCCGCTGCTCGTTGTCGAAGGCGCCGGCCGAGGCTTGCCAGCGCAACCGCTCGATGCGTGCCTGAGCGCCTCGTTCGCGGCTCTCCAGATCAGGGGAGGCGAGCTGCAGCAGGAGCGCGCCGGCCTTGACCGCCGTGCCCTCCGGCACCGGCAGCGCCGCCAGCTGGGCATGGGCTGGGGCGTAGAGGACGAATTGCTCGGCCGGGCGCAGCAATCCGCTGGTGGCGATGCGGGTGGGCCAGGGCACCGCCAGCAGCAGGAAGGCCGCCAGGGCGATGGCTGCCGTGCGCCGGGCGCGGCGGCTGGCGGCCAGGGCCGGCAGGCGCTGGCGCCAGGCCTGGAGTTCCCGGTACAGGGGCAGGAGGACGAACCAGCCGATTTCCACCAGGAAGAGGAGGATGCCGACTGCCTTGATGAAGAAGGTATAGACCAGGAGGGCGATGCCCAGGAAGAGCACCAGCCGGTAGGCCCAGGTGGCATAGGCGAAGAGGATGAGGCCGGCGTGGCGGCGGGGCGGGAAGACCTCGGGCACTGGCTCGCCGAGGGCGAACAGGCGCTCACGCAGGTCCCAGCGGGCGAGGGCGAAGGCGCGGGCGTGGAGGTTGGGGATCTCCAGCCAGTCGGAAAGCAGGAAATAGCCGTCGAAGCGCAGGAAGGGGCTGGCATTGACGGCGACGGTGGAGATCCAGGTGGTGGTGGCGAGAAGGAAGGCCACCGCCTTGGGGCCACCCTCGGGCAGCAGGGCCCAGGCCAGGGTGGCCCAGACGGCGATGGCCAGTTCGGTGGCCACCCCGGCGGCGGCCACCGCGAGGCGTTGGTGCCGGTGGGTGAGCTTCCACACCTCGTTGGTATCCGTGTAGGCCACCGGCCACAGGACCAGGAGGGCGACCCCCATGGTCGGCACCCGGCAGCCGAAGCGCTTGGCGGTGACGGCGTGCCCCAGCTCGTGCAGGACCTTGACCGCCACCAGGGCGGCGCCGTAGCCCGCCATGCCGGACCAGGTGAGGGTATCCACCAGGGTGGCGGCGAAGCCGTCCCAGTCCCGGTAGACCTCGATGAGGCCCAGGGCCAGGGCGGCCAGGGTGAGGTAGAGGAAGCCGGCGGAGTAGAAGAAGTCCAGGCGCCCGGCCAGGGGGGCGAGCCAGCGGTCGGGCTTGACCAAGGGAATGCGGAAGAACAAGTAGTTGTGGAGCAGCCACTCTCCGGCACTGCCCCGGCTCTTCTTGAGGCGCTGGGCGAATTCCGCCGCGGCCCCCGGGGGCGGCTGCAGGAGCTGGTTATCGTGGAGGAAGCGGAGTACCCCCTCGACGTCGCGGGTCTCCAGGTGGAGGGTGGTGGCGCGGCCGATGTCGGCGGCGATGGCGGCCGGGTCGTCCAGGTGCCAGCGGCACAGGATCTCGAAGGTCGGCCAGTCGAGGCGGAAAAAGAGGTTGCGGACCGGGTCGTGCAGGGTGTGGCTGGGCTGCCCGTCGGCCAGGGCAGGGCCGGGCAGGAGAACCAGTTCCTCGCGTAGCGGCGGCAGCGGCATCAGACCCCCAGGGCCTGACGTACCGTGGCCAGGGGCCGGCGCAGCACCCAGTAGGCCAGGGGCACCCAGTGCCCATGGACCTTGGCCGTGCCCTTGAGACCGATGCGGTGGTCGGTGGCGCCGTCGAGGCGGGCCCGCAGGCGGTAGGCGTAGGTGCCGTCCGGCCGCGGCACGCTGTCGTGGGCCAGGTAGCGCAGGTGGGCCGACACGGGCGACAGCGGGTTGGCGGCGAGGTAGAGGGTGACGTCGGCATCGGCCGGGACGGGAATGGCGTCGGCCAGGGGAATCCAGGCCTCCACCTCGATATCCCCGGGGGCGGCGATGCGCATGATGCGCTCGCCGGTCTGGACCGGCTTGCCGATCCACTCGCTGGGGTCGTCGAAGAGGGCGATGCCGTCCTGGGGGGCCGTCACCCGGGATCTTTCGAATTGCCCCCGCAGGTAATCGGCCTCGGCCCGCTTTTCCTCGATCTTGCCGAGGAGGATGGCGAGTTGGGCCTTGGACTTGCTGTCGGAGAGGGCGGCCTGGGCGAATTGCCGGTACTCGGCCTCGGCCGTCGCCTGGGCCTGGGCGGCCACCTCCAGGCGGGCGGCGATGGGGGCTTCGTCGAATCCGAACAGGGGCTGTCCCTTCTTCACCGGCTCATTGGGATGGACGTGGAACTGGCCCACCACCCCGTCCAGGGGCGCCCGGATCGCGGCCGGGTTGGCCGGCACCAGCTCGCCGTGGGCAAGGACGGTGAGGCGGACGGGGAAGAGCAGGACCGCCGCCACCGCCGCTGCCGCCCGCAGGCGCCGTTGCTTCCACCAGGGCAGGCCGGGCTGGGGCGTGAGGCCGGCCCGCAGCCGCGTTTTCCAGCGGGACCATGACCACGGGTGGGCGGGCAGGCGGGCCAGCCACTTGTGATGCCAGGTCTCCACCCATTCCTGGAGGAGGGCGATGGAGGACTCGGGCCAGGGGTGGTCGGCCGCCAGCAGCAGGCCGCCGCCCGGGGCCCCGGCCGGTTCCGGACGGCCGGAGATGGGCAGCCAGAGGCCGAAGGGGGGCAGCCATTCCGCCCATTCGGCGGCCTCGGCGGTGGGCAGTTCGGTTGCCGCCAGAGGGCGGATGTTGCCGCCCTCGCCGTGGAGGTGCCGGCAGACCCGGTTCAGCCAGTGGACGTAGGGGGCGTTGGCCTCGGGCTGGACCACGCCGGAGAGCGCCTTGATGCCCCCCGCCTCGAACCACAGGGCGGCCTGCCGGTAGGGGGCGAGCTGATGGCTATCGTTGACCAGGAGAAAAGCGAGCTCCTCCAGGCTCTCTGCCGAGCGCGCCCGGCGGTTGAGGTCGAGGAGCAGTACGAGGGGGTTGTGCTGCATTCAGTTCTACGCGGCGCGGCGCGCTCCATTGGCTCCCAGGCGGGACAGTTTTTCCAGGTGGGCCGGCCGCTTGGCCTGTTGGCGGAGCTGGTCGGTCAGGCTGGCACGGCCTACCGGCTGTTGCTCCCGCTGGCCCTTTTCGGCAGTCAGCTTGATCCGGAAGATGGTGGAAGCCTCCCGGCCCTCGCTGTCCCGGGCGGTGACGCGGACCGAGACTTCCCGGGGGGCATCGGCCGGCGGGGTGCCCTGGAACTTGCCGGTGGTGGCGTCGAAGCGCAGCCACGACGGCAGCGGGCCGCCTTCGGTCTTCTCGGCGGTGATGCGGACCACGGCGTTCTGCTGGGTATGGACGAAGGCATCCGCCGGGAGCTGGAAGCGGACCTGGGAGCCGGTATCGAAATTCTGGTCGGGCACTCCGTGGAACCGCATGAGGGAGGGCTCGTCGGCCTTCATGACCGCGATCCGGGTGGCGCCGGGGGCATCGCTAGTGAGGGAGGCATCGACCTGGGAGCGGTTGCCGGGGCCATTGGCGGCGTCGTCGGCCAAGGTCCGGACCACCATCGTTTCGAGGCGCTGGCCGAGCACCCCGTCGGCCAGCGGGCTCGCCGGGGCAGGGGGCTCGACCGGCGGAGCGGGGGGCGCCGCTTCGGCCGCCGGGGGAGCCGCCGGCTCGAGGAGCATGACCGGCACCGGGGCGACGGTGAGCTCGTTGCTGCCCTGGTCGACGCTGATGTTCCCGGCCAGGTCCCGGGCGGCGGCGACCACGTCGTAGGTGCCGACCCGCAGGGTCTGCCCGGCCCGGGCGAGATCCAGGGACCAGGTGTTGCCATTGGCGGTCAGGGCCGCGTCGACGCCCAGGGTGTAGGTCCGGCCATCCACCGTCACCGTGAAGCCGCCGGCCGCGTCGGCGGCGCCGAAGGTGCCGGTGATCACCGGCTGGGCGCTGAAGGCAGTCTGGGCGGCGATGGTCGGGGCGGCCGGCGCCGTGCTGTCGATGGTGACGGAGCGGCTGATCGGTGCGCTGCTGTTGCCGGCGGCGTCGGTGGCCACCGCTGTCAGGGTGTAGGCACCGTCGGCCAGGGGGGCGGCGGTGCGGTCCGCAGTCCAGGTGCCGGCTCCATCGGCAATCACGGTTGTCCGGAAAACCTGGCCGCCCCCGCCGGTGAGGGTCACCTGGACCGAACTGCCGGCCTCGGCGGTGCCGGAAAAGACGAGGGCATTGTCCCGGGTGAGGAAGTCGCCGGGGACACCAGTGTCCTCCGTGATGCCGCCGATGGCGACGGAGGGCGGTATCTCATCCACGTCAGCCAGGTTGATGACGAAGTCGCCGCTCTGGACACAGCCGTCGCTGGAGGTCGCCTTCACGGTGATGGTATGGCTGGTGGCGGTCTCGTAGTCGAGGGGGGCGGCGACGGTGACTACGCCGGTGGCGGGGTCGATGGCGAAGCGGCCGCCGGCATTGTCGGTGAGGGCGTAGATCACGGTGGCGCCGGTGTCGGCGTCGGTGCCCAGGGCGGTGATCCCGACGGTAGTACCGATGGCGGTATTCTCGGCCACGGTATTGGCTGCGGCGTTGCTGTCGCTGAGGACCACGAGGTTGTCGTTGGCGTTGGTGATGGCAATGACGAAGTCACCGGAAGTAATGCTGCCGTCGCTGGATGTGGCCTTGACCGTGATGGTGTGGCTGGTGGCCGCCTCGTAGTCGAGGGGGCCGGCCACAGTCACCACGCCGGTGGCGGGATCGATGGCAAACCGGCCGCCGGCGTTGTTGGTGAGGGCGTAGGTGACGGTGGCGCCGGGATCGGCGTCGGTGCCGAGCGCGGTGACCCCGACCACGCTGCCGACCGGGGTATTCTCCGCCACCGTATTGACGGCGGCGTTGCTGTCGGACAGGACCACCGGGTTGTCGTTGACGTTGGTGACCGCAATCGCGAAGTCACTGGAAGTCACGCTGCCGTCGCTGGAAGTGGCCTTGACCGTGATGGTGTGGCTGGTGGCCGCCTCGTAGTCGAGGGACCCGGCCACGGCCACCACCCCGGTGGCGGCATCGATGGCGAAGCGCCCGCCGGCATCGTTGGTGAGGGCGTAGGTGACGGTGGCACGGGTGTCAGCGTCGGTCCCCAGAGCGGTGACCCCGACGGCGGTGCCCATAGCAGCATTTTCCGCCACCGTATTGACGGCGGCGTTGCTGTCGCTAAGGACTACTGGGTTGTCGTTGACGTTGGTGACCGCAATCGCGAAGTCACTGGAAGTCACGCTGCCGTCGCTGGAAGTGGCCTTGACCGTGA
>Ga0316603_10001829_pt1 | contig 11481 bp, 5 predicted proteins | sample OWC_soil_day10_n_FD_207649 | JGI IMG/M metagenome (GOLD analysis project Ga0316603, IMG submission 207649) | Wetland soil microbial communities from Old Woman Creek delta, Ohio, United States - OWC_soil_day10_noCT | ecosystem: Environmental > Terrestrial > Soil > Wetlands | place: USA: Ohio...
TCGTCAGCGATCTCGGAAGCCTGTGGGGCCTCGCCGAGATCGACGAAACGAAGCTCCCGCTCGTCCGGGCGGGCGAGACGGCGGAGATCCGCGTCTCCGCCTGGCCGGGCGAGGTCTTCCGGGGACGCGTGACGTTCGTGGGCGACGCGGTCAATCCGAAGACGCGGCGCGTCATGGTCCGCTGCCAGGTTCCGAACCCCGGCGGCCGGCTGAAGCCGGAGATGTACGCCTCGATCGCGATGGGAGAAGGGGCGCCGCGGATCGTCCTGGCCGTCCCTGCAGGCGCCGTGCAGGAGATGGACGGAAAGGCCGTCGTCTTCGTCCCCGGCGCGGCGGGCCGCTTCGCGCGCCGGGAGGTGACGGTCGGGACGGAGGCCGACGGGTGGATCGAGGTGGCGTCGGGGCTGACGGAGGGAGAGAAGGTCGCGTCGGACGGGAGCTTCCTCCTGAAGTCGGAACTATTGAAGAGCACGGAGCCCGCGAGGGACTGAGATGGGCTTCGTCGAGCGGCTCGTCGCGGCCTCGCTCCGGCAGAAGGTCTTCGTCCTGCTCTGCCTGGCCGCGCTCGTCGGCGCGGGGCTCTGGGCCTGGCGCTCGATCGGCGTCGAGGCGTTCCCGGACCTGACGAACAACCAGGTCGTCGTCGTGACCGAGGCGCCGGGGCTCGCCACCGTGGAGGTGGAGCAGCGCGTGACCTACCCGGTCGAGACGGCGCTCATGGGAGCGCCCGGCGCGACGGAGGTCCGCTCGCTCTCGAAGTTCGGCCTCTCGATGGTCACCGTCGTCTTCGAGGACCGCGTCCCCGTCTGGTTCGCGCGGCAGCTTGTGAACGAGCGTCTCGACGAGGCGCGAGGCCGGATTCCTCAGGGACTCGAGCCGTCGCTCGGCCCGGTCGCCACGGCGTTCGGCGAGATCTACCAGTACCTCGTCGAGGGTGACTCCGCCGACCTGATGGAGAAGAAGACGCTCCAGGACTGGGAGGTCCGGCCGCGACTCCGGTCGGTGGCAGGCGTCTCCGAGCTGAACTCCTGGGGTGGGCTGACGAAGCAGTTCCACGTCGTCGTCGATCCGCGCAGACTGGAGAAGTACGGGCTGTCGCTCCGGCAGCTCTTCGTGGCGGTGGCGGAGAACAACGTCTCCTTCTCCGGCGGATTCATCGAGCACCGCTCGGAGCGCTTCACGGTCCGCGGCGTCGGCCTCGTCCGCGGCGTCGAGGACCTGAGACGGCTCGTCGTCGCCTCGGTGGAAGGAGTGCCCGTCTTCGTCGGGGACCTCGCGGAGGTGACCGTCGGCGCGATGCCCCGGCACGGCGCGGTGACGCGCGACGGAAAGGGGGAGTCGGTCGCCGGCATGGTGATCATGCTGAAGGGGGAGAACGGGAAGACCGTCGCCGAGCGGGTCAAGGCCCGGGTGAAGGAGATCGAGCAGAGCCTGCCGAAAGGGCTGTCGATCGCCCCCTTCTACGACCAGACGGAGGTGATCGACCGGACGTCGCACACGGTCCTCAGGAACCTCCTCGAAGGGTCGCTCCTCGTCATCCTCGTCCTCTTCTTCTTCCTTCGTGATCTCCGCGCCGCGCTGCTCGTCGCATGCGTGATTCCCGTCGCGATGCTCGCGGGCTTCCTCGGGATGAAAGTCTTCGGGGTCTCGGCGAACCTGATGTCGCTGGGGGCCATCGACTTCGGCCTCATCGTGGACGGCGCCGTCGTCATGGTCGAGAACATCATCCGGAAGCGCGAAGAGCGCCGCGGGGAGGAAGGGCGCCGCCGGGAGAGCCGGGACGTCTTCTTCACGTCGGCCGCCACGGAGGTCGCCCGCCCGATCCTCTTCGGCGTCCTGATCATCATCGCGGTCTACATTCCCATCTTCGCCCTCGAGGGACTCGAGGGAAAGATGTTCCGTCCGATGGCGATCACCGTCTGCTCGGCGCTGGTCGGCGCCCTCGCCCTGGCGCTCACGGCGGTGCCGGTCCTCGCGTCGCTCGTCCTGCCGGCATCGGCCGGCGAACACGCGGAGGGGTGGTTCCTGAAGCTGCGCCGGAGGTACGTCACCCACCTCGACGAGGCCATGGGCCACCAGCGGAGGACGCTCTCGGTGGCGCTCGTCGCCGTCGCGGCCGCGGTCGCGTCCGTTCCCTTCCTCGGCACGGAGTTCATGCCGCGCCTCGACGAGGGATCGATTCTGATCGAGACCCGCAAGCTCCCTTCGGTCTCCCTCACCGAGTCCGCCGCCATCTCGGGCCGCGTCGAGCAGATCCTGAAGCGCTTCCCGGAGGTCCGGCAGGTGGTCACGAAGATCGGCCGGCCCGACGTGGCGACGGAGGCGATGGGGATCTACCAGGGGGACGTCTACGTCGTCCTCCACCCGCGGGAGGCGTGGAAGTCCGGCCGGACGAAGGAGCAGCTCGTCGAAGCGATGGCGGCGGCGCTCGCGGAGATGCCGGGGCTCTCCGCCAACTTCACGCAGCCGATGGCGATGCGCCTGGACGAGGTCGTCTCCGGCGTGAAGGCCGACGTAGCGGTGAAGATCTTCGGCCCCGACGCCGAGGTTCTCGAAGAGCTCGGGGAGAAGGTGCGCCGGGTGCTCGAGCCGGTTCGGGGCTCGGCCGACCTCCAGGTCGAGGCCCTGACGGGCGCGGCGCAGATCCAGATCGACGTCGACCGGGAGGCGATGGCGCGTTACGGTCTCAACGTCTCGGATCTCCGGCAGGTCGTCGAGACGGCCGTCGGGGGCTCGGTCGCGACGGAAGTCCTCGACGGGCCGCGCCGGTTCGGGGTCCTGGTCCGGTTCCCGGACGCGCTACGCGCCGACCGGGCAGCCCTCGAGGCGCTCCTCCTCTCGGCGCCGGGCGGCGAGAGGATTCCGGTCGGCAACGTGGCCCGCGTGTCCACCGTAAGGGGACCCGAGGCGATCAATCACGAATCGGGTCAGCGGCGGCTCGTCGTGCAGACGAACGTGCGCGGGCGCGACATGGGAAGCTTCGTGGCCGAGGGGAAGGACCGGCTCGGGGCGACCGTCACGCTTCCGCCCGGCTATCACTTCGAATGGGGCGGTCAGTTCGAGAACCAGGAGCGGGCCATGAAGCGCCTGGTCGTCGTCATTCCGCTCTCGCTCGTCATCATCTTCCTCCTTCTCTTCGTCACCTTCGGGAAAGTCCGGCAGGCGACGCTCGTCCTGGTGAACGTTCCGTTCGCCCTCGTCGGCGGAATCGGCGCGCTCTGGCTGCGCGGGCTGAACCTCTCCCTCTCGGCCGCGGTCGGGTTCATCGCTCTCTTCGGCGTCGCGGTGCTGAACGGCGTCGTCCTCGTGACGGCGATCAACCGGCGGCGCGAGGAGGGAGCGTCGCTCCGGCCCGCCATCGTCGGCGCCGCAGCCATGAGGCTCAAGCCGGTCCTCATGACGGCCCTCGTAGCGGCGCTCGGGTTCGTTCCGATGGCGCTGTCGAGCGGCGCGGGATCCGAGGTCCAGCGCCCGCTCGCGAGTGTCGTGATCGGCGGCGTCGTCACCTCGATGCTCCTGACTCTCATCGTCCTCCCGACCCTCTACGAGATCGTCGAGGGGTGGGCGGCACGCCGCCGCCAGGCGGAGTTCTACGCAGACGCCGTCGAGGACGAGCTTCCGACCTGACGCTGATAACCTCCGAGGGCGATGCGCGCGCTCGTCTGCACCGGGCCCGGGGAGGCCGCCCTCCGCGACGTCGCGGACCCGTCGCCCGGCCCCGGAGAGATCGTCGTCCGGGTCGCCGCGGCTCTGACCTGCGGCACCGACCTGAAGCTCTACCGCCGCGGCCACCCGAAGATCCCGTTCCCCCTCACCCTCGGCCACGAGTTCTCGGGCGTCGTCGAGGCCGTGGGCGAGGGCGTGCGCTTCGCGCCCGGCGATCGGGTGGCGTCGTCCGTCACGGCCCCGTGCGGAGCCTGCGGGCCTTGTCGGGCGGGGCGCGGCAACCTTTGCGAGTCCGCGTTCGAGGAGCCGCTCTGGGGGGCCTTCGCCGGCAAGCTCCGCGTCCCCGCCCGGATCGCCGCGCGCGGCGTCAAGCGTGTCCCGGCCTGCGTCTCGTGGGAGGGGGCGGCGCTCCTCGACCCGCTCGCGGCGGTCGTCCACGGGCTGGCGCGGGTCCCCGCGTCGAAAGGGGCGTCGGTCCTGATCGCCGGGGCCGGGCCGGTGGCGTATCTTTTCGCCTCGCTCCTCTCCGACGCCGGCGCCCGCGTGTCGGTCGTCGGCCGGCGGACGGCCCGCCTCGACCGCTTCGAGGCGCTCTGCACGGAGCGCCTCACCGCCCGTCCGGAGGGACGCCGCTACGACCTCGTCGTCGACACGACGGGGGACCCCGTCATCTGTGCGTCGCTCCCGGCGCTCGCCGAGCGGGGCGGCACGGTCCTTCTCTTCGCGGGCATGCCGCGCGGCGCGCACGTCGAGGTGGACGCCTTCAAGGTCCACTACGAGGAGGTCTCCGTCGTCGGCTCGTTCCACTACACGCCGGCCGACGCCGACCGCGCGCTCACGCTCCTCGCCGACGGGCGGATCCCGGTCGAGGCGATCGTGACCGGGACGAGACCCCTGGCCGAGTGGGCCGCGGCGTTCGACGACGTCACGCGCGGCGGCGCGATGAAAGTGGCGCTGATTCCGTGAACGGGTCCCTCCGCGCCCAGCAGAGCCGGGGGGTCCGGGGGAACGACGGGGGTGGGGCCCCGTCGTTCGAAGCCATGCGCCCCGGCGAGCTGGCGCTCGTCCCTTGAAGGCGGCGCTCGTCCGCTCGCTGTCCGACATCGAGGTCGTCGAGATGCCCGTGCCGGCCATCGGCCCGGGCGAGCTTCTCGTCGAGATGAGAGCCGTCGGGCTCTGCGGCAGCGACCTCGCTCCCTGGTACGTGGCGTCGAAGGCGCCGGCCGTCCTCGGTCACGAGCCGGTCGGCGTCGTTGCCGCGGCCGGGGCCGGCGTCTCGGCGTTCCGGCCGGGCGACCGCGTCTTCGTCCACCACCATGCGGCGTGCGGGCGCTGCCGCTTCTGCTCGGCGGGCGAGCCGGTGATGTGCCCCGAGTGGAAGCCGAACCGCCTGCACCCGGGTGGGCTCGCGGAGTTCTTCCGCGCGGAGGCGGCGACGGTCGCGACCGACACGCTCCTCATCCCCGACAACGTTCCGTTCGACGACGCGGCGCTCGTGGAGCCGGTCGCCTGCGCGCTCAAGGCGGTCGACCGCGCGGCGGTGAGGCCCGGCGACACCGCGGCGGTGGTCGGCCTCGGCTCGAGCGGCGTCCTTCTCGGGCTACTCGCGCGCGAGGCGGGGGCCGTGCGCCTCGTCGGGAGCGACCCCGACCCGGCGCGGCGGGAAAAGGCCCTCCGCCTCGGCTTCGACCGCGTCCTCGACCCGGCCGAGGGGCTTGCGGCCGTCGTCAAAGGGGAGTGCTCGGGGCGAGGCGCAGACGCCGTCTTCGTTCTCCCGTACGACGCGTCGGCCTTCGAGGCGGCGATGGACGCGGCGGCGCCGGCCGGACGGCTCGTCTTCTACTCGCCCGTCCCCCCGGAGACGCGCTGGAGCCTCGCCCCGCACACGGCCTATCTCCGCGATCTGACGCTCCGGTTCTCGTATTCGTGCGGGGCGGGGGAGCTGCGCCGGGCGATGTCGCTCATCGAGAGGCGGGTCGTCCGCGCGGACCGGATCGTCACGCACCGCGTCCCGCTCGAGCGGGCGCCGGAGGCCTTCCGCCTCGCTCGGGCGTGCGGCGACGTCCTGAAGGTCCTCGTCACACGGTGACCGTGAAGCCCCGCCGGCTGCGCCTAGACCGGCTCCTCGTCGAGCGCGGCCTCGCCGGGACCCGCTCGCGCGCCGAGGCGCTGATCCTCGCGGGCCGCGTCCGGGTGCCGGGGCACGAGAGGGTGAAGCCCGGGACGCCCGTCGCGGAGGACGCGGAGGTGTCGGTCGCGGAGCCGGAGTTTCCGTGGGTGTCGCGCGGCGGCGTCAAGCTCGCGGCGGCGCTCGACCGGTTCGGAATCGACCCCGCCGGGCGGATCTGCCTCGATGTCGGCGCCTCGACGGGAGGGTTCACGGACGTCCTCCTCGCTCGCGGGGCCTCGAAGGTCTACGCGGTGGACGTGGGGTACGGGCAGCTCCACGCGAAGCTCCGCGGGGACCCGCGCGTCGTTCTCCGTGAGAAGGTGAACGCGCGGAGGCTCTCCCGGACCGAGGTGGAGGATCCGGTCGCCCTGCTCGTCGCCGACGTCTCGTTCATCTCGCTGACGCTGATCCTCCCCGCGGCGGTCGGGCTCCTCGCTCCGGGGGCCGACGTCGTCCTCCTCGTGAAGCCCCAGTTCGAGGTGGCCCGCGGCGAAGTCGGAAAAGGCGGAATCGTCCGCGACCCGGCTCGCCGCGAGCGCGCGGTCGCGCGCGTCGTCGCCGCGGCCGAGGCGCTCGGCCTCGAACCCCGGGGCGTCCTCCCGTCCCCCATCACGGGAGCCGACGGCAACGTCGAGTTCCTCGCCGCCTTCCGCGCCGGAAACGGCCGGAATCGCGCTAAAGTCGGGGCGTGAAGGGGTTGCGCGCCAGGTCCCGACCGGTCAAACGGGTGGGCCTCGTCACCCGTTACACGAGCGCGGAGGCGATCGGCCTCTCCCGGAGGCTCGAACGGGAGCTCAGGAAGCGCGGCCTCACGGTCGTCCACGACGCGGAGTCGGCGGCGGCACGCGGAGTGGCCGGGGGCGTCCGGCGCGCCGAGATCGCCCGGGCCGTCGACCTCATCGTGAGCCTCGGGGGCGACGGCACCCTCCTCTCCGTCGCGCGCCACCCGGCGCCGGGCGTTCCGATCCTCGGCATCGACGTCGGGACGCTCGGCTTCCTGACCGCCTGCGGGCCCGAGCGGCACCGGGCCCTGCTCGAGGAGGCGCTCAACGGGACGGCCCGTGTCGAGCCCCGGCGCCTGCTCGCGGTGACGGTCGCCGAGCCCGGGAAGCCGCCCCGGAGATGCCGCGTGGTGAACGACGCCGTCCTGTCGAGGTCGGCTCTCGCGCGGATCGCGACGATCTGCGTGAGGGTGGGCGGCGCGGTAATCTCGCGCTTTCGCGGCGACGGGATCATCGTCGCGACGCCGACCGGTTCGACGGGCTACAACCTGTCGGCGGGCGGTCCCATCCTGGAGCCGCTCCTTCCCGCGCTCACGCTCACGCCGATTTGTCCGCACACGCTCTCGGTCCGTCCCCTGATCCTCCCCGATAGCGTCCGCCTCGAGCTCGCGGTCGAGAACGACCCGACCGACGTCTACCTGACGCTCGACGGGCAGGAGGGCTTTCCGCTGGCGGCGAAGGCGCGCGTCACGGTGGAGCGGTCCCCGCAGACGGTCGGGCTCGTGCGCCGTTCCGACAGCTCCTTCTTCGACGTCCTGGCCGTGAAGCTGTCGTTCGGGGGCGAGCGGGAGAACGGGAACCGCTAGGGCGGCATGGCGACGCCGGCGCCCGATCCGACGACGCCCCGCCGGAAGCGGCGCGTCCGGATCCCGCACCCCCATCTGCCGCACCTCTCGCTGACCCAGGTCCGCGTCCTCAGGCTCTTCGCGCTGCTCGCCCTCTTTTCGGGCCTCGTCCTCTACGCCGTCTTCCGCTCGGTGCGTTTCCAGGAGTTGTTGCGGAGAAAGACCGAGATCGTCCTTCAGAAACGGCTCGGGCGTCCGGTGACGATCGGCGGGTTCGACCTGGCCCTCGTCCCCCCGTCCTTCGTCGTCCGCGACGTGTCGATCGCCAACGACCCGCGCGGCGTGCCGGGACCCTGCTTCGCGGCCGCCGAGCTCGAGTTGCGGGGCTTCCCGTATCTCTTCGGCCGGACGCTGACGCTTCCGAAGTTCCGGGTGGTGTCGCCCACCGTCGTCGTCGAGGTCTTCGAGGACGGCACGGACAACTTCTCGGGCCTCCTGCCGCGCAAGGGCGAGGACGAGGGCGGCGGTCCCGACCTGCAGCTCGAAGAGGCCATCGTCCAGCGCGCCACGCTCCGCTTCCGGGAATGGAGCGCGAAGCTGGACGTCGTCCTCGCCGACGCCGCCTTCACGGCGCGGCCGGAGCCCTTCGGTTCCCGGACCTTCCTCGATCTCGCCGTCCGGAGGATGCGGCTGAAGCTCGAGGAAAACGAGACCATCGAGGGGGCGTTCGGTGTCAAGGCCACGCTCGCCCCCGGACGGCTCCGCTTCAGCGAGATCCACCTTCGGGGGCCGCGGCTTTCTCTGGACGCGACCGGCGGCATCGACAACCTCCGGAAGCCGTCCCTCCAGCTCTTCGCCTCGATCGTCACGAGGGGTGAGGAGCTCGATCCGCTCTTCGGCATCGAGCTGCCACTCCGGGGTCCGCTCGAGCTTTCCGGAACGTTCCGCAGCGAGGAGCGCGGCGGGTTCCGGGCCCGGGCGAGCTTCCGGCTCGGCGACGGCGCCTTCGGACCGTTCCCCATGGACGCCGAGGGCGTTCTCCGCATCGACGCGCGCGGCCTCCTCGCGCACATGACCCGGGCCGGCTACGGCGGGGGAACGCTGGAGGCGCTCGTCCGCGTCGAGCGGCTCAAGAACCCTCCTCTCCCGGTGAAGCTCCTCCTCCGCGGCCGCGGCATCGGCTTCGAGTCGTTCTTCCGCGACCTCGGCCTCGCGGGAACGGGAATGCTCGCCCGCGCCGATCTCGACGCGTCGCTCGCCTGGGGGAAGGGAGGCCTCGAGCGGGCTGACGGCGCCGCCATGCTTCGACTGGCGCCGGAGCCCGGCGCGGCCTCCGCCGTCCGGGGACGGCACACCCTTCCGACGTCGGGCGGAGGGGCGATCCTCGTCGAGCGCGGAAAGCTCCTTTTCGGCGGGATGCCCTTCGTCACCGGCGGCGGCACGAAGGTCGCGCTGGACGGCTCGATCGCCATCGAAGGCTGGACGCCCGACCTCGGCCTTTCCGTGGAGTCCCGAGACCTTGCGGACGCCGAGCGGGTGGCCGAGAACTGGTACGCCGCAATCCAGGGCGAACGGCTCCAGCCCCCCCTACGCCTTTCGGGCTCGGGGACGCTCCAGGTTCGCCTGACGCGCGCCTTCGGCGACCCCCGGGTCGAGGGGAGCTTCGAGCTCGGCAACCTCTGGCTTCGCGGTGCGCGGTTCGGCGACACGACGGCGGAGTTCGTCGTCGACCGGCGCGTCCTGTCGCTGGCGCGCTTCTCCGCGGCGGACGAGGGAGGCTCGCTCTCCTTCTCGGGCCGGATCGGCTGGGGCGGCGAGCTGAAGGAGAACTACCGCTTCGAGGACTTCTTCGCCGACTTCGGGGCCTGGCCTCTCGAAAGGGTCCTCACATTCCTCGACTTCGATCTCCCGATGTCGGGGCGGGTCACCGGGAGGCTGCCGCTCTCCGGCGTGACTCCCGCGCTTCGCGGGCGCGCGCCGCTCGTCTGGGAGAAGGCGACGGCATGGGACCAGAAAGCCGACCGTGTGGAGGGGACGCTTTCGTTCGAGGGCGACCGGATGCGGCTCGACGGTGCGACGGCGGTTCTCGGCAGCGGACGGGCGCGCGGCGGCGGGATGTTCCGGTATGCCGACGGTGGCTACGAGGTCTCGCTCGCTCTCGAGGACGTCGAATCGTCCGCGATCGGGGCCGTCGTGGCCGCGGCGCCCGCCCTGACCGGCCGGCTCTCGGCCGAGATTTCCGGCGAGGGGACGGTCGAGGAGCCCGGCCTGACATTCGAGGGGACTCTCGCCAACCCGGCGCTCGACGGGAGTCCCGTGGGCGAGCAGGGGCGTCCGGTCGTCATTTCGGCGCGTGCCGCGGCGGGCGGCTGGACGGGCCGGCTCGAGGTGCCCGGCGCGGCAACCGTGGAAGCCGTCGCGGCGCCGGCCCGGGGAGAGCGTGCGCTTCGCGTGGCGGTCCGGGCCCCGCGCCTCGCCCCGTTCGCCCCTCTTCTCGGCATCGGCGAGGAGGCCCGCTTCGACGGCCGCCTCGAGGCCGAGGCGACGCTCCGGCCCGCCGCCGAGGGAGACGCCTGGGAGGGATCCGGGGAGATCCGCGACGCGTGGCTGACGGTCCACGGCCGCTCGGTCGGCGTTCCGCGGACGACCACCTTCCGCGTCGCAGGCGGGCGCCTCGTCCTCCCGCGGCTCGACGTCGCCCAGACGTTTCTTCCCGGTGAGGCGCAGCCTCCGGTGCCGTCGACGGCGATGCTCTCCGGCTCCGTCGGCCTTTCGGCGCCCTTTCCGATCGATCTCTCCACGACCGCCACGATCGACGCGTCGCTCCTCGCGCCTCTCGTAGCCAACGCCAGCCTCGCGGGACGGCTTCTCGTCGACGCGAAGGTCTCGGGCACCGCCGAGAAGCCGGAGGTCAACGGACGCTTGGTCCTCGACGCCGTCGACTACCGGCCGGCGGAGGGGAACCCGCTCGAGGGAATCACGGGGACGCTCCAGCTCTCGCCCGAGCGGATCCGGACCGACGACCTGACGCTCCGGACGTCGGGCGGGACCGTCGACGTGGGGGGCGTTCTCGTGCTGGACGGGCTCCGGCTCGCCGGCCTCCGGGCGAACCTCCACCTCACGGGGATCCGCTTCCAGCCGATGGCGGGATTCCGCGCGCAGTTCTCGGGCGACCTCCGCCTCGACGGCGACACGGCGGTCAAGAGCGCCCGGGGGGAGATCGTTCTCGACCGGGCGGTGTACGACGCGAATCTGGACCTGGACCTCACGCTCCTCCTCTCGGGCCGGCGGTCGGGCGCCGTCTCGGCGGCGGCCGGGCCGTTCGACGCGGTCGCCCTCGACGTCCGGCTCGTCGCGCCGCCGGGCGCCATCGAGGTGAAGAACAACGTCGCGAGGCTGCGGCTCTCGGGCGACCTCCTGCTCCGCGGAAACGTCGGGCGGCCGGTGCTCTTCGGGCAGCTCGACGTCGAGGAGGGGGGACGGCTGAAGCTGCGCGACCTGAACTACGACCTCGTGTCCGGGAAGATCATCTTCTCGAACCCCACGCGGATCGAGCCGTTCTTCGACGTCGACGCGCAAACGACGGTCCGCACGACCCAGGGGGACTACCGCGTGCGGGCGGTCGTCACGGGCACCCCGTCGCGCCTCGCGCCCCGCTTCACGTCGGAGCCGATGCTGACCGAGGCGCAGATCGTCTCGCTCCTCGCCACCGGGGCGCTTCCGCCCTCGGTGACCGGAGGCGTGGCGCCGGGGGGAAGCCTCTCGTCGGACGAGTCGGTCGCGAACGCGGCGCGCGACCTTCTCGCGGGCCTCGCCACGTCGGCGCTCACGAGCCGCACGAAGGAGTTCTTCCGCCTCGACCGGCTTCAGATCGACCCCAACTACGTCGGCTCCACGCTCACCGGCCCCCGCGTGACCGTCGGCAAGACGTTCGGCCGGGACTTCACGGCAACCGTCGCCTACCAGTTCGGCTCGGCGAACTCGCAGCAGCAGCAGGTCATCACGCTCGAGTACCAGATCGCGCCGAACACCTTCCTCCAGGCGATGCAGGACGAGTACGGCATCTACTCGATCGACC
>Ga0316603_10001831_pt1 | contig 11479 bp, 9 predicted proteins | sample OWC_soil_day10_n_FD_207649 | JGI IMG/M metagenome (GOLD analysis project Ga0316603, IMG submission 207649) | Wetland soil microbial communities from Old Woman Creek delta, Ohio, United States - OWC_soil_day10_noCT | ecosystem: Environmental > Terrestrial > Soil > Wetlands | place: USA: Ohio...
GACGTAGAGGTCGCAGCGTTTCGGATCCATCGGATCCTTGCAAGCCTGCACGCGCGCCTCGCGTTCGCGCTGCGTGATCTTGACGTCGGGTGGAATCTCGACGGCGACGCCGAGGAGCTTCCACACGCCTTCGTGGTTGTGCAGGCTCACGGACGCCTTCGTCTTGCCTCGTTCGTACGCGACCGTCAGCGAGACGCGTCCGACGCGACCGGTGGGACCACGCGTGACGAGCGTGTCGTTGACCGCCGAGATCTCCTTGAACTTGCCGACCGTCGCGTTCAGATCGGTCATGTCGTCGATGAAGCGCTCCTTCGCGACGAATTCCTGAAAGCGCGGCGAGGCCTGTTCCCACGCCTGCCCGATCGCGTCGGGGCCGCTCGAGAGCTCGACGAGCACCTTCTCCGCGAACGGCCGGAAGTCGATCTGCTCCGACGTGCCGCCGCGCAGCTGCAGCGCGACGATCACGGCGATCCACGCGAACACGAGGAGGAGGCCGACGACGAGGCTGCGCACGAGCAAGCGCCCCCGCCGCGTCCCCGCGACGCGCGGGAGCTCGGTCAGCGACTCGCCGACCGACGTGATGCTCTCCCCGATCGCGGCGACGCTCGAACCGACGAGCGGGACCTTCTTCGATCTCTCGCCGAGCTTCGAGACACCGCCGCCGAGCGTGCCGAGCCCGCTGCCGAGCTTCGTCACGCCGCCGCTGACCGCATCCTTCGCGGCGTCGGTGAGCCGCTTCGTGCGGCCCGTGCTCTCGCGCGCGGCGGCCGCGAAGACCGCACCGCTGGCGACGGGCGCCGAATCGACGTCGGGCACGGCAACCGGCGTCCCGTCCGCACCCACCGCGGGCAGCTTCGTCGACGACACGGCGACCTCGATCGATCCGCTCGCGCCCGACGGAATCGCCTCGTGCTTGCCGCTCATCGCGACCTCGATCGATCCGCTCGCGCCCGGCGGAATCGCCTCGTGCTTGCCGCTCATCGCAACCTCGATCGATCCGGACTCGCTCGGCGCCGCGACGGGCTTGGGACCCGCGCCTTCCTCGGCGACTTCCGTCGGCGCCGCAGGATCAGGCTTGTCGGGATCCGAAGACACGCCGAATCATGACACGGGTTTCACGACGGCGAGAAGAAGCGCGCGACCAGGTTCTCGGCGACTTCCCGACGATAGGTTGCCGTCGAGCGGACGTCATCGATCGGCTGGATCGCCGTCCGCAGCGCCGCGCGCGCGGCATCGGCCGCTTGCCCCAAGCGCTGCCCCTTGACCGCGTCCTCGACCGCCGCGATCCGGATCGGTCGATTCGCCACGGCGCCGAGCGCGACCCGCGCGGAGACGATGGTGTCGCCGTCGAGCGTGATCGCGGCGGCGCCCATCACCTTCGAGATCGACTGCGCGCGGCGCGTCCCGACCTTGCGCCACGTCGTGCGCGTCGCGGCGTCCGGAATCGGAACGTGCGCCGCCACGATCAGCTCGTCGGGTGCGAGCTTCGTCGTGCGATAGCCGGTACACCACTCGCGATACGGCACGCGACGGCGGCCGCGCACCGAGGCGACCTCGAGCTCGGCATCGAGCGCGAGGAGCGCGGGCAGGCTGTCACCGACGGGCGACGACGTCCCGACGTTCCCGCCGAGGGTGCCGCGCGCTTGGATCTGCAGCGCGCCGATCTCGCGCGCGGACAACGCGAGCGGAGCCAACCGCTCGCGGATCGCGGGGTGGTGTTCGACCTCGCTCCAGGTCGTGCCCGCGCCGATCGTGATCGCGTCGCCGACGTGGACGAAGCAGAGCTCGGCGAGCCGCCACAGATCCACGATGCCTGCCGGCACCACGCGGTGGTTCGCGTTGACCATCAGATCGGTCCCGCCAGCGAGCACCATCCAATCGGGGTGCGCCGCACGTGCGGTGACCGCTTCGTCGAGATCGCGAGGACGGAGGTACTCGGTCACCGGGTCACCTCGCGCGCCGCGACGACGATCGCGTCGACGATCAATTGATAGCCGGTGCACCGGCAGATGTTGCCGGCGAGCAACTCGCGGACCTTGGTTCGCGCGGTCGCCTCGTCGGCACCTTCGAGCAGGCCGCGATCGATGACGTGTGCCGCACACACCGCGATGCCCGGCGTGCAGATGCCGCACTGCGCACCGCCGCACGCCACGAGCGCGCGCTGCACGGCGTGCAGCACGTCTCCCGTTGCGAGTCCCTCGACGGTCGTCAGCGTCCGCCCATGACATTGGCCGATCGCGACCAGGCACGAGTTCACCGCTTCACCGTCCATGATCACCGTGCACGCGCCACACTCGCCTTCGCCGCAGCCTTCCTTCGTACCGGTGAGGCGCAGGTCTTCGCGCAACACGTCGAGCAGGCGCTTCCACGGCGACGCTTCGACGCTGTGCATCTGCCCGTTGAGCTCGAACGTGATGTTCACGACAGCCTCCAGCGCGGCTTCGAAGCCGCGACGACTTCCGGCGAGATCGGCAGCGAGTCGAACGAGCACCCCAGCGCATCCTCGACCGCATTCGCGACGGCGGCCGCCGGGCCGTCCATCGGAATCTCGCCCACGCCCTTCGCGCCGTGCGGGCCGTACGGATACGGGCACTCGACGATCACCGTCTCGAGCTCCGGCGCGTCGGCGAACGTCGGCACGATGCAATTCGTCATGTTCGCGTTCGCGACCTTGCCGTCCTTGTAGATGACGTTCTCGAGCACCGCCCAGCCGAGCGCCTGCAGCGTGCCGCCTTCGATCTGTCCCTTCACGATCGACGGGTTGATCGCCTTGCCGACATCGACGGCTTGCACGCAGCGCTCGATCGCGACCTCGTAGGTGTCGAGATCGACCGCGACATCGACGAGGCACGCGGCCCACCCGTAGACCGGATACGCCGACCCCGTGTACGTCGCGTCGTCCCACGCGATGCCCGGCGGCGGCTCGTACGTCACGAGCTCGGCGAGCTCGCCTTCCTTGCGGGCATACGCGCGCGCGATCTCGAGCAACGGGACACTTGTGGTCTCCGCGGTCGCGGCGCCTTCGGCGCCGACTCCCCTCCGGCCAACCACGCCATTCGCCGCGCCCCACTGCTCGAGCTTCGCGCGCAGCGCCTTCGCCGCGTGCTCGACGACACCGCCCACGACCATGCACGTGCGGCTCGCGACCGTCGGTCCCGAATCGGGGACCTGCGCCGTCGACGGATCGATCACGGTGATGGATGCCGGGTCGACGCCGAGCGCGCTCGCCGCGATCTGCGTGAAGATCGTGATCGCCCCCTGCCCGATGTCGGTCGACGACGATCGCACTTCGAAGCGACCTTCCGCCGTCACGGCGACCGTCGCCTTGCCGGCCAAGCGCTGCTCGCCCGAACCGGTGAAGCCCGCGCCGTGGAAGTAGAAGACGTAGCCGCGGCCGCGGCGCAGCGGCGCGCCGTTCGCGGCTTTCCCGTCGCGCGCGGGCGGCGGCCCCGCGACCTTCTCGATCGCCGCCAAGACCTCGTCCGTCCCGACGGAGAATCCGAGCTGCTGGCCCGTCGCCGTCGTGTCGCCGCTGCGCAGGGCGAGGCGCTTGCGGATCGCGAAGCCATCCTCACCGAGCGCGAGCGCGAGCTTCTGCATCTGCCGCTCGTACGCGAACGTCGTCTGCGGCGCGCCGAACCCGCGGAAGGCGCCGTGCGGTGGATAGTTCGTCGCGACGACGCGCCCGCGCACGCGCACGACCGGGCAGCGGTACGGCCCTGCCGCGTGCAACACGCCGCGCGAGAGCACGACCGGTGACAGCGTCAGGTACGCGCCGCCATCCATCACGACGTCGACATCGATCGCGACGATCTCGCCGTTCGCATCGGCGGCCAGGCGGTGCTGCGTGCGGCACGGATGGCGCTTCGTCGTCGCGGCGATGTCTTCGTCGCGCTCGTACACCATCTTCACGCGCTTGCCGGCCTTCTTCGCGAGCACCGCGACGTGCGCGGCGAGCATCGACGGATACTCTTCTTTTCCGCCGAACCCGCCGCCGGTCACCGACTGACTCACGACGACATCGTCGGCGTCACGATCCAAGAACGCCTTCATCGCCTTGTGGACGTAGTACGGGCACTGCATCGAGCCGACGAGGTAACACCGCTCGCCGTCCCACTCCGCCATCATCGCCTGCGGCTCGATGTACATCTGCTCCTGCGGCGACGTCCAATAGGTCCCCTCGATCACCTTCGTCGCGCGGGCGAACGCCGCCTCGAGCTCCGCATCGGTCGCGTGCCCCTTGCGGACCAAGAACTGCTTGAAGACGTTGTCGCTGCCGTACAGCTTCTGCGTGACCGCGAGCGAGCTGTCGATGTCGAGCACGCCCGGCAGCGCACGAACCCGCGGCTTCACCGCCTTCGCCGCGGCAAACGCGAGCGCCTTCGTCGGCGCCGCGACGAGTGCCAGCGCCTCGTCGACGTGCATCACGCGTCCGCCGATCGGCACGAGCGCGACCTGATCGTCTTCGATCAAACGAATGAAGTTGTTGCCCGGGACGTCGGCGGCGGTCGCGACCGTGACTTGCGACCAATCGAAGCCGGGATCGAGATCGATCGCTTCGAGGACGCCGTGCGCGACCGTCGAGCGCACCGTGACGCCGTGCCAGGCGCCCGGCGCGTCGAGATCATCGAGGTACCGCGCGCGCCCGGTGACCTTGGCGATTCCATCGACGCGCGGAACAGAGGCGCCGACGGGCCCTGCTGATCGATCCATCGACCGATCTAACCTCAGCGCGTGCGCCGAGTAAACCCGGGCAACGCGGACGTCGGCCCCGGCGGCTTGATCGCGCCGACCTCGACGAAGAACGTGAACGACGCCTTGCCGCTCGCGCCGATCGCGATCTCTTGCAGCGCGGGGACCGCGAGGACGTTCGCGCGGACGGCGTCGTAGCCACCGGGCACCTTGCCCGTGCGCACGTCCAAGCCGACGAAGTCGCCGGCGATCGGATTGAACGTCGACGATGCAGGGAGCACCGGCAACGCGGCCTGCGTTCCGCCGGGCGCGGCGATCGTCCAGCGCCAGGACTGGAGCGGCGTGCTGCGGTTGAGGAACGCGGTCACGAGCACGAAGTCGGACTGCGAGGTGCCGCCACCCGCCGTCCACGTCACGCTGTGCGTCGGGATATCGAGCGCCGGCGCGGACTCGAAGTTGGGGAGGAGCAGCCCGGTCGCATCGAGCGCGTAGCTCGAGCCCGCCGGGCCCCACTCCGTGACCAGGTGCTGCGTGAAGATGTTCCCGACGAACGTCGTCGCGGTGACAGCGGTCGCGTTGCTGATCGTCGGGACCTTCGTCGTGAACGACGCATTGCCGGCATCGACGGTCGCGGTGCCGTTGAGCTCGTAGATCTTCCCCAGCGACGTCACGCGTACGCCGTTGACGAAGATGCTCGACTGCCCGGCCGGGACGTTCGTATAGGTGAACGTCACGTCGGGGATCGCCGTGTACGTGTCTGCGGTGAGATCGATCGTCCCGTTGTCGGTCAACGCGACGTTCTGCTTGTAGATCGACGACACCGGCGCGAGGTTCGCATCGAGCGCCTCGACGAGCAGGTTCGAGGTCGGCCCGCATCCGAACAGCTGCAGGCTCCCCATCGGCTGTCCGCCCGAGCCCCCCGTGCTGATCGCGTTGTACAGGGAGCAGTTCGTCGAGACGCGATACTCCGTCGAGTTGTTCTCGATCGGCAGCACGACGTTGACGGTGATCGACGTCGAGGCGATCGGCGACTCGAACAAGCGCAGCTGATCGCCGGGCTTCACGCCGGCGAACGTGCGGAGATCGCTGGTGGCCACGCCTTGTGGGCGATTCGGAAACGGATCGATCGCGGTGACGTAGCCGCCCGGCATCATCATCGCGCTCGCCTTGCCATCGGTGCCCGTCGTGGTCTCGGAGACGACGGTCGAGTCCGCGTTCTGAAAGATCACGAGAACCCCGACCTGTGGAGTTGTCCCCTCGAGGATCGTCAAGCTGACGGGACCGAAGGTCGACGCATCGACGTCGGCGTCCGGCGGTGGCGGCGCATCGGGCAGGTGACGAACCTTGCTGTCGTCACTACAGCCGACGGCCATGACAATGCACGTGAACCCGACGAGCAGACGCATTGGCCGACTATACAGCAGCGCTTCACACGCCGTGCGGGATCACGGCGTGGCCAATGTCACCTCACGCAGACGAGCGCGAACGTGTTCCCCGCGCCGGGCGCGACATTCGCCCACCACGCGCCGTTGTTCTGGCACGAGTTGTCGTTGCCACGATTGAACCGCAGCTCGTAGACGCCGGGCGTCGCCGGCGCGGTGATCGTGCGCGTCGCGACGCCGGTCGTCGGCGTCATGCAGTTGCCGTTGCCGTTGGGGTTGCCGTTGTAGAGGCACGCCGCCTTGCCGCTCGTGTGGAAGCCGATCTCGATCTGATCGATGCACCCCGGGCAGACGCAGTCGACGATGTTGTACCCGGCGGTGACCGAGACCATCGCGCCGGCGGCGACCACCGCACGTTGCCCCGCCGTGGAGATGTCGATCCCCGACAGCGTGACGTTCTCGGCGCCGCTCACCCACGTCACGACCGCGCTCGGCGCGGCGGGCTTCACGCCGCACGGCCAGTCGTCGCACGCGTCGGCGATCCCGTCGCTGTCCGCGTCCTTGTTATCCGGCCCCTGCGCGCAGGTGTCGGCGGAGTTGCAGACACCGTCGCCGTCGCTGTCGTCGGGGTTGTCGGTCGGGCACGCGTCGCACGGATCGTTGACGCCGTCGCCGTCGCTGTCGGTGCCGGCGCACTTCGGCGAATCGACCGGCGGCCCGTCTCCATCGCTGGGGACGCTCTCCGAGGTCACGGTCGTCGAGAACGAACAGCTCGCCGCCAGGACTACGATCCAGCGCCACATCACTCCCAGGCTCTCGCGAGGACCGGGGAGCCTGCAACTCACCGTTGCTCTCCAGATGTCGTCGTGCCGGAATGCGGGCCCGAATCGCCGTGTTGCGAGCGCGGGCATTACACTCGCGGGGTGAGATCGCGCCTGCTCGGATCGATGCCTGTCACCGTGATCGGCTGTGGAGACGTGCGCCTCGCCACGGCCGCCGCACGCGGACTCGATCGGCGCGACGTCGCCGCCGCCGTGCACGAGGCGCTCGAGCTCGGGATCCGGCTCGTCGACGTCGCCGACGAGCCCGACGCCGAACGGTTGTGTGCCGACGCGATCCGCTCGCTGCGGCTGCGCGACGCCGTCGTCCTCGCCTCGCGAGTCTCGACGGTCCCGCCGGTGCCCGGCCGGCCGAACCGCGACGTCTTGCCGGAGCGCCTACCGCCCCGTTACGTCCAGGAACGTGTCGAAGCGACGCTGCGCGCGACGCGGCTCGATGTCATCCCGCTCGTACAGCTCCCGCTGCGCGCCGCATGGCGGACGTCGACGGCGTGGCCGGAGCTCGCGGGCACGTGCACCCGACTCGCCCGTGAAGGCAAGGCGCTGCAGTTCGCCGCGCTCGTCGACGACGTCGAAGGCGCGGCCGACTTCGAGAACGACCCGTGGCTCGTCGCGCTCTCGATCGAGTACAACGCGTGCGCGCGCGCTGCCGCGCCTCTCCTCGACGGCCGGTTGCCGATCCTCGCGCGCCATCCGCTCGCCGGCGGGGCGCTCGCGGGGACGCTCGGTCCGGGCGTGCGCCTCACACCGCGCGACGACCGCAACGATCTCGACGACGCGACGCTCGAGCGCATCGCGACCGCCGTCGCGAAGCTCGCGCGGCTCGTGAAGCACGAGCCACCGGCCGCGCGCTCGTGCGAAGCGGCGAAGGCCGCGCTCGAGCACACGCGTCGTCCCGACCACCTCGAGGCCACCAACGTCGCCGAGCTCGCGTTGCGCTACGTCTGCGATCGCGCGATCGCGCTCCCTCGCCTGCACCGGCGCCAGCACCTCGTCGATGCCCTGGCCGCTGCGAGCGCGCCGCCACTCTCGCAACCGCTCCGCGAACGGATCGAGGAGCTCCTTGCCTGATACTGAACATTAGCGCAGTATCGGTGCGTGAAGTCTCGGCAGGCTGCGAACCCACACAACCGGTTTCACGAGCGGGTCATCGAGTACGACGACGGTGACGGCCCGCCGCCCGCCAACATCACCGTGATCGAGGATCACGCGCGCTCGATCCTCTCGGAGAACGACTCGCCCGACCTCGGCTTCCGCTGGAGCGCGAACCCGTACCGAGGATGCCAGCACGCGTGCTCGTATTGTGTGTCGGGCGACACCGGCATCTTGCTCGCGGATGGTCGCGTCCGCCGAATGGACGAGCTCGCCGTTGGAGCCGAGATCTACGGCACGCGCTTCGACGGCAGGTATCGGCGCTACGTCAAGACTCGCGTCCTCGATCACTGGACGGCGCTGAAGCTCGCCTATCGAGTGCGGCTGAGCGATGGCACGACGCTCGTCGCGAGTGGAGATCACCGGTTTCTGACCCATCGCGGGTGGAAACACGTCACGGGTGACCAACATGGCGCTCATCGCCGACCGCACCTGACGCTGACCTCGCTCCTGCGCGGGACCGGAAAGTTTGCGGACTCCCCCACGATGAACGCGGAGTACCGGCGTGGCTATCTCTGTGGAATGGTTCGAGGCGATGGCACGATGGGCATCTACGGACACGCCGGAAATCGCATCACCTCGTTCCGCCTTGCACTCGCGGACATGGAGGCGCTGAGCAGAACGAAACAGTTCTTGCGTATCGAGGGTATCGACACGCACGACTGCATCTTTGCTCCTGCCACTGCCGCGCGGCGCGCGATGCACGCGATCCGAACCTCCCGACGTGCGTCGTTCGAACAAATCCGCGAGCTCATCATGTGGCCGGAGCTCGAGGACCGGATCGGGGACTGGTGCAAAGGGTTCCTCGCAGGAATCTTCGATGCAGAGGGCTCGCGTAGTGCGCACGCGCTCCGCATCCACAACGGAGATGCGACGATCCTGGCCGCGATCCGGCACGCACTTTCACAGTTGGGGTTCGCGCATGTGCTCGAGGAGAGAGTGGGGGGCGTTCCCTCGATTCGAATTCGCGGTGGGCTCCGCGAGCACCTGCGCTTCTTTCACTCCACGGGATGCGCGATCACACGAAAGTGGAACATCGCGGGCAACGCGATCAAGCACGGTGTCGAGCTTCGCGTGGTCTCCATCCAACAACTCGGCCTACGACGGCTGTTCGACATGACCACCGGGACCGGTGACTTCATCGCGAACGGCGTCGTCAGCCACAATTGTTACGCGCGGCCGACCCACGAGTACCTCGACCTGGGCGCGGGGACGGACTTCGACACCAAGATCGTCGTGAAGAAGCAGGCGCCGGAGCTGCTACGCGCGGCGTTCGACAAGCCGAGCTGGAAGGGCGAGCTCGTCATGTTCTCGGGCGTGACGGACTGCTACCAGCCGATCGAGAAGGAGCTCGAGCTGACGCGGCGGTGTCTCGAGGTCTGCCTCGAGTACAAGAATCCCGTCAGCATCATCTCGAAGAGCGCGCTCGTCGAGCGCGACCTCGATCTGTTCTTGGCGCTCGCGAGCGAGGCGCGGTTTCACCTCGCCGTGAGCTTGGCGTTCACCGACAACGCGATGTCGCGGGCGATCGAGCCTTGGGCCGCGTCGCCCGATCGCCGGTTCAAGGTGATCGAGACGATGGCGAAGGCAGGCGTGCCCGTCGCCGTGATGCTCGCGCCGGTGATTCCCGGCGTGAACGACAGCCAGATGGTCGAGCTGCTCGAGCGCGCGGCGAGCGCGGGCGCGACGGAGGCCGGGTGGGTGTTGTTGCGGCTGCCCGGCGCGGTGAAGCAGGTGTTCGAGGAGCGCGTGCGCGGCGCGCTGCCGCTCGCGGCCGACAAGATCCTGCACCGCATTCGCAGCACGCGCGGCGGCGACAAGCTGTACGACCCGCGGTTTCATGCGCGCGGCCGCGGCGAGGGCCCGTACGCGAAGATGCTGCAGACGATGTTCGACTCGACGACGGCGCGGCTCGGCATGAACCTGCGCACGGACACGAAGGACGACGGCGACGAGCCGACGACGTTTCGCCGGCCCGCGAAGACGACGAAGCAGCTGTCGCTGTTCTGAGCCGCATCCGACAATCCGGATCGAGCTCTCCGATCTCCTCCGACGCCACGAGGAGATCGGATCGCGCGCGCCGCACCGAAACCGAAAAACTCGTACGCGCGAATCGAATAACTTAGATGCGTTCGCGGTGCGCGCTTCGATAGAATGAGCGAACCCCGTGGAGCTCCCTGAACGCGCCGCCGTCGTCGTTCGCACGCTCATGGAGTACGTGCGGTACGAGCAAAACGTCTTCGACAATATCGAACGCGTGCTCGCGATCGCGCGCGACTCACCCGACGAGTACCGCGTCGCGATCGAGATCGCGCTCGCGAGCAATGTCGCGCTCGCGAACCTCGGTCCCGAATATCACCCCGAGGTGATCGTGCGCCGCTTCCTCGCGGAGATCCGCCAGCGCCTCGATTCGGTCTCGTTCAACTAGCGCCTCACGACGCGAGGATCCAGACCAGCGCGATCACCGCGAGCATCGCGATCGACGCGGCGACGACGAACGGCACGGCACTGCGTCGCTGCGGCGGTGGCGGTGGCGCCGGCAACGGCTTGGTCGGCGTCGCGAGCCGGCGCTCCGCCGGATCGGAGAACCCGATCACCACGTTGCCGAGCGCGATGCGCGTGCCGTCACGCAGCGCGACCTCGCCCTCGATCCGCTTGCCGTCGACCCGCGTGCCGTTCTGCGAATCGAGGTCGCGCAGCCACGTACCATCCCATCCGCGCCGGATCTCGGCGTGGCGGCGCGAGAGATCCTCGTCGAGGATCACCCAATGCGCGTCGTCGCCGCGACCGATCACGAGCGTCGAGTCCGGTGGTGCGAGCACGCGGCGTGCACCGGCGTTGGTGCCGCGCTCGATCGTCAGCACCGGCTCCGCACCGTCGCCGAGCAAGCTCCGCATCAACTCGCGCGCGAGGCTCTCGGTGCGCTGCGGCGGCGAAGGCGCCACACCCGCAGGCGCGGGCGCGACACGCACGCGATAGTTGCCGATCGCGAGCTCGACGCCGTCACCGATCGTCCCCCGCGTCGTGCCGTCGCTCCAGCGCGTGCCTTCGATTCGCACGTGCGCCTCGCGTGCCGCGGCGGCGGGCAGCCGGATGTTGGCTTCCGCGCCGCTGCCGATGACGATCACCGGCGCGTCGATGTCGACGCTCGGCAGTGCGGGCTGACCGTGCTCGCTGACAACGAACCGCAGCACTACTTCAGCCGCGCCTTCGCTTCCTCGTCCCTGTACTGGTAGTAGCGCTCGAGGACCATCTTGAGGTACTGCCGCGTGAACTTGTAGGGCGGCACCGTGTAGCCGAACTTCGCGAGCGAGCCGAGGCCCGCGTGGTAGCCGGCGATCGTGAGCACGAGATCGCCGTCGAGCCGGTTCGCGAGCCACCGGAGGAGGCGCGTCCCCGCCATGATGTTCGTGC
>Ga0316603_10001832_pt1 | contig 11479 bp, 11 predicted proteins | sample OWC_soil_day10_n_FD_207649 | JGI IMG/M metagenome (GOLD analysis project Ga0316603, IMG submission 207649) | Wetland soil microbial communities from Old Woman Creek delta, Ohio, United States - OWC_soil_day10_noCT | ecosystem: Environmental > Terrestrial > Soil > Wetlands | place: USA: Ohio...
TCACCGATCAATACAAATGATACCATGACTACCGCACCTTCTCTCAAACGGACCGCGTTCTACGAGATCCACAAGAACCTCGGAGCGAAGATCGTTGAGTTTGGCGGGTATGAAATGCCCGTCCAATATTCCGGCATCATCGACGAGCACAAGCGGGTCCGCGAGCGGGTGGGCCTCTTCGATGTCTCGCATATGGGAGAAGTGGAAGTGTGGGGGCGTGACGCGCTCGCGTTTGTTCAGCGGGTGACCACGAACGACGCCGCAAAGCTCTCCGAAGGGCGCGTGCAGTATTCCGCGATGTGCTATGACGACGGGGGCATCGTCGATGACCTCCTGGTGTACCATATGGGTGATCACTATATGCTGGTGATCAACGCGTCCAACATTGCGAAGGACGTTGCCTGGCTGGAGTCGCATGTCTTCGGCGACGTGAGGCTGAAGAACCGTACGGATGATATCTCGTTGCTTGCAGTCCAGGGCCCGCGCTCATTGGACACGCTGCGCAAGCTGACCCTGGCGGACCTGGGTGCCGTGGAGTACTACCATTTCATCCGGCACAAGCTGGCCGGCACGGACATGGTCATCTCCAGAACAGGGTACACCGGAGAGCTGGGCTTCGAGATCTATTTCCCCTCCGATGTGCACACGTCGGAAAAGGTGTGGAACGCGGTCATGGACGCCGGCAAGGAGTTCGGCATCGGACCCGTGGGGCTGGGTGCGCGTGACACGCTGCGCCTGGAGATGGGGTTCTGCCTGTACGGGCACGACATTGACAAGACGACAAACCCGATCGAGGCGGGGCTGGGTTGGATCACCAGGGTGGACAAGGGTGAATTCATCGGGCGCCAACCGATCCTCAAGACAAAGCAGGAAGGGCCGAAGAGGAAGCTCGTGGGATTCGCCCTGAATGAAAAGGCGTTCCCGCGGCAAGGGTATCCGATCCACGCCGGCGGCCGGCCCGCGGGCGTTGTGACCTCGGGAATGTTCTCTCCGGTGCTCGAAAAAGGCATCGGGATGGGGTACGTGGAGACTCCGCTGGCGAAGCCCGGCACGACCATCAGCATCTGCATCAGAAACAGCGAGGTCCCTGCCACCGTCTCGCCGATCCCGTTCCTCTCCAGAAAATAGGGGAGAGCGATCATGCGAATTGATTTGTCCTTCACACCCCACCAGGCCGATGAAGCGGTGCTGCGGGACAAGACAGTGGTTGCCATTGACGTGCTTCGCGCGAGCACGACCATCATCACCGCATTGTCCAACGGTGCGCGAGAAGTCATCCCGGTGCCCACGGTGGAGTCCGCCGTGAAGCTCTCCGCCCAGCTAGCGGGGGACGTGGTCCTTCTGGGTGGAGAGAGGGGTGGGCGGAGGATCCAGGGGTTCAGTCTCGGCAATTCGCCGGCCGAATATACCCCCGAACGAGTCAAGGGGAAGTCCATTGTCTTCAGCTCAACGAATGGCTCGCAGGTCCTGGCCAACGGCCGGTACGCGCGCTCGCTTGTCGTCTGCGGTTTCGTCAACATGGCCCTTGTGGTGAGATTCTTGCGCGAGCGCCCTGGAGATTTCATTCTGGCATGTGCCGGGACCAACGGCGCTTTTTCCCTTGAGGATTCCGTCTGTGCCGGCATGATCGTGCACAGCCTCCTGAAAGACGGGTCCCTCGAGGTGACGCTCTCGGATGGAGCGCTCGCCGCGGAAAGCCTCTACAGGAGCCATGGAAGGAACATCCTGAAACTGCTCCAAAGCACCCAGCACGGCAAATACCTCCAGGAGATTGGTTTTGAGGGCGATTTGAAGCTCTGTGCATCTGTCGATTCGATTCCCGTTTTGCCACAATTGGATGGGAACGTGATTAGGTTGAAGCGCGAAGCGGAGAGAAAGGATATCACTCCGGCCGTTGCGCCTTCATGATCTGCCGAGGATTCAATGGCTCCACTGGATCGCACTAAAGGTGCATCTTCTTCCTCCCGCAGGGTGGAAACACGCAAGAACTCCGACCAGAGAAAGGCCGTCATCTCCATTCTGATGATAGCCGGGGCACTCCTGCTGTTCATCGCGTTCGTCTCGTATGATGTTGCCGATGAAGGGTTAGGCGTCCGGTTCTCCGACCTCTACAAGTCGATCGGGTCGAACGAAGAGGCGAGCGCGAAGGCAGCCCAGGTGCGCAACGCGTTGGGACTGGCCGGGGCGTACCTCTCCGATTTCTTCATCAAGAACACCATCGGGTACAGTGTCTTTGCGCTTCCGTTTCTTCTCGGGCTCTGGGGATGGACCATCCTTCGTCGGCGTGATTACGGCCGGACGGTGCAAATCACCAATTACACCCTATCCGGCATGCTGCTCCTCTCGGCGACATTCGGCATGAGCCAGCTTATTTTTGCCGAAGCCGGCCCCGGGACGGAATGGTGCGGCGCCGTGGGTTTTTTCATTGCCTCGATGCTTGCCCGCCTTTTGGGCCGCGTGGGTGGTTCCGTGGTGCTGCTGTCGGGCATGCTCATTACCGCGGTCCTCGCCGTGGACCTTGACCTCCACCAGACCATTGACCGGATCAAGGCCCTTGCGCTCCGGATCTGGGACTGGCTGGAGCGAAAACGGGAAGCCTGGGCGACTCACCGGGCGAAAGCGGCAGCGTCCCGCACGGCCGAAGAGGCGCCGGATGCCAGGGAAGAAATGGAACAACTCCCCGCAAAGGCGCCCGTGCGCATAACGAAACCGCCTCTGGAAGAACCCGTTGCCGAGCCGGTCATGGCGGGAGAGAGTATGCAACGTTCTGCCGAGACCGTGAGCCAGGTTCGGCCCCCCATGAAGATCGAACGCCTGCCCGCCCCCGACGAGGAAGAAAGCTCCGAGGCGCTGGGTGAACAGATAGAAGAAACGCCCGTTCTTGGGACCGAGGAACTGGATTATGTCTTTCCGAGCGTCGATCTGCTCGATGCTCCCCGCCCGGGAAAAGAAGATGTGGATGACGAGGAGTTGAAGGCGAATGCCGATCTGCTGCGCGATACGCTGGCGGAATTCGACGTGGAAGTGGAGAGCGTCAGCGTCACGCCGGGACCGGTCGTCACCCTGTACGAACTTGTCCCGGCGACCGGCGTCAAGATCAGCCGGATTGTGAGCCTGGAGAACGATATCGCGCTCAAGCTTGCGGCAAAGGGGATTCGCATCATGGCTCCCATCCCGGGAAAATCCGCGGTGGGTGTTGAGATCCCCAATTCCCATCGCTCTCTCGTGACCGTGCGAAGCGTGATCAATTCCAACAATTTCCGCGACACGACTGCGGTCCTGCCGCTGGCGATGGGGAAGACCATCTCCGGCGAAGTCTTTACCGACGATCTTGGCAAGATGCCGCACCTGCTCATCGCGGGCTCTACCGGCTCCGGGAAGAGCGTCGGCATCAATACCATTCTGGCAAGCCTTCTCTACCGGATGCACCCGTCCTCTCTCAAACTGGTCATTGTGGATCCGAAGAAGATCGAACTCGCGCAATACGCGAAGCTCAAGAACCATTTTCTGGCCGTCTCTCCCGACGTCGACGAGGAGATCATTACCACTCCGCACAACGCGGTGATGGCGTTGAAGGGGGTGGAGTATGAGATGGAGAGCCGCTACGACCGCCTCTCGCACGCGGGGGTGAGGAACATTGCAGACTATAACGAAAAGCTGAAGAGCGGGAAGCTCCGGAACACGGATGTCGTGATCCACTCGAAGATGCCGTACCTGATCGTGGTCATCGATGAACTCGCCGATCTGATGATTACGGCGGCCCGGGAAGTTGAGGAGCCGATTGCCCGGCTTGCACAGCTTGCGCGCGCCGTGGGCATCCATCTCATCGTTGCCACGCAGAGGCCGTCGGTGGATGTTATCACCGGGGTCATCAAGGCGAATTTTCCCGCGCGTATCGCGTACCAGGTGGCATCGAAGACGGATTCGCGGACCATCCTGGACATGAACGGAGCGGAGCAGCTGCTGGGCAATGGTGACATGCTTTACCTCCCCAGCGGGAGCCCCAAGCCGGTCCGATTGCAGAATGCCTACATCTCCCCCGATGAAGTCGACGCCGTGGTGGACCATATTGGCAGGCAGCAGGGTTACGGACGTCCGTTCATGCTCCCTTCGATCGCGGAAAAGAAGCGGGCCGGCGGAGGCTCGGGGTCCGATGATCGTGATGAACTGTTCGTCGAAGCGGCCCATCTGGTTGTGCGGCACCAGCAGGGTTCGGTCTCACTGCTCCAGCGCAGGTTGAAGGTCGGGTATTCTCGCGCCGCACGGCTCGTCGATGAGCTGGAAGCGGCGGGCATCGTGGGGCCCTTCGATGGAAGCAAGGCTCGTGAAGTTCTGGTGGAAACAGAAGCCGAATTGGAGGTTATACTCAATGAATAACGTGTGGTGGATGGGAAAAGCAGCATTGTTCATGCTCCCGCTGTTCGTCGCATCGAGCGTGATCCCTGCTTCGCAGAACGCGGAGGAAGTGCTGGAAAATGTGCGGAAGCACTATGAGACCGTCAAGGATGCCGAGTTGCGATTCACGGAAAAAGTTCGATTCCCCATGGCGAAGATCGAACAGCAGATCAGCGGCACGCTCTTCGTCAAGAAGAACAACAAGTACCGCGTTGAGCTCGATGATCAGGTCATTGTGACCGACGGTCAGACGCTCTGGTCCTATTCGGCCTCGAACAACCAGGTGATCATCGATCGATTCAAGCAGGACGCGCAGTCCCTGTCACCGGAGAAAATACTCGTCGGGACTCCGGAGAACTTCACCGCCACGCTTGTGGGAGAAGAGACGCTTGCAGGAAGCCAGGCCACGATCCTGAAACTGGTGCCCAAGGACGAGCAGTCCTTCATTCATTCGCTCCGGCTCTGGATCGACGAGAAGGAGTGGATGATCCGGCAGGTTGAAATTGTCGACGTCAGCGAAAAGCAGACCACATACGCAGTCCTCGAATTGCGTACCAACACGGGGCTGCAGGACTCCCGCTTCGTGTACCGGATTCCCGAGGGAGTCGACGTCGTCGATCTCCGTTAGGAGGCAGGTTGCCCCACCCTCCATCGTCCACCCCGTCCGTCGCCCGTCGGATCCGGATGCCCCTCCGGTACGGGATCAGTGCGCTTGTGACGGTGCTCTTCCTCTACCTGGCGTTCCGGGGAACGGATTTCGCAAAGCTGCTCAACACGATAGTCGCCGCCAATTACTGGTGGATCCTGCCATCGTTCACCTTGCTCATGATCAGTCATGCGGTACGGGCGTGGCGCTGGCGCTACCTGATGAATCCGATCAAACGCGACATCCGATTCCGCAACCTTTTCTCCGGGGTGATGATCGGCTATTTGATCAACAACGTCATTCCCCGGGGAGGCGAGCTCGCCCGTCCGTATGCGCTGGGCAAGCTCGAGTCGCTTCCGGCGAGCGCCGCGTTCGGCACAGTTGTGATCGAGAGGATCATCGACATCTTCTCCTTCCTTGTGCTGGTCATGCTCATGCCCGTTCTCTACACCGGGCCTCTCTGGGAGACGTTCCCATGGCTCAAGGCGGCGGGCATCACGGTGACCCTGGCCACTGCCTCGCTGCTGCTCGTGCTCATCATCCTCATGGTTCGCCGCGATTGGACTGATACTGTCCTGAGGTCTGTGAACCCCCTGTTGCCGCGCTGGATCGCTTCGAAAGCAGGGGACACGATGCATTCGTTCCTGGACGGGTTTCTGTTTCTGAAGAGCCCCCGGCAGACCTTCGCGATTCTCCTCTTGAGTATTCTCGTCTGGCTTACGTACGCGCTCATGACGTATTTTGCCTTCTTTGCTTTTGGCCTGGAGCATGTGCTGGATTTTGGGTCCGCGCTGGTGCTTCTGGCGCTCTCGAGCATCGGATTTAGCATCCCGACTCCCGGGGGGACCGGAAGCTATCATGCGATCATCGCTCAGGCTCTGGAAAAGCTCTTCGCTATTGACCCGGCCCTGGCATTGAGCTACGCAACCGTCACCCATGCGGTGAGCTATTTCGGGGTGACGATCGTCGGTTCCTACTTTCTTCTCCGGGACAACTTCGCAATCGCGGAAGCGGTCCGGTCCGAGCACGGAGGGTAGCGTGAGACTTTTCGGTTCGGGGGCCTGGTCCTGGTGTGCGCTCCTCTTTGCCGGGCTTCAAGTCTGTTCGGCCGCGCAGAAGGACACCCGTGCCGCCGGGAATCCCGCCGAACAGAATCTCAGAGTGGGAATGGCGGGCGGGATGGGTGTAAGCTACCTCAGCATGACGGACGTGGTGGACCTGGCAAACGCGACCCCCGGGAACTACCAACGGCTGCCTGAATTCAAATCGGCAGTGGAGTTTTTCGGGGCAGCCACAGTCCCCGTGTCGCCTGACTGGGTGCTCAAGCTCGAGTACGCATACATCCTTGCATCATACAATGTGACAACGTCCTTCGGCAACGGGCAGGCCGAGTATACGGTGACGGCCCACCTCCCCTCGCTCATCGTTCAGTATGTGCTTCTGAACGAGCACGTGTACAATGTGAAAGTCGGGGCGGGAGCGGGATATCATTTCGGCTCGCTGGACGCGAAATTCTTCACCCAGGATGATCGTTACAGCGGTGATGGCCCGGGTGTTGTGCTGGATGCGGAAGGAAACACCGCTTTTGGCGAGAGTCTGTACGCGTATCTGGGGGTCAACCTCCGGTGGGATTTCATCGGTGCGATCACCAATGACATGGGGATGCCCCCGGGAACGGCGGGCGACACGATCACCGGCCCGACGATGCAGTTCTTCGGGCTTGGAGCAAGACTCGGATTCACGTTCTATTTCTAAACATCATAAAGAGGAGTGCTGACCATGAGAAACCTTGTGAAACTACTGACCGGGGCCGTGCTGTTGAGTCTCATATATGCCACGCCGATGACGGGGCAGACATCCGGCACCGCCAAAGGGAAATCCCAAAAGGTCACAGGGAAGGAAGTTCCAATGGGCACCATCGAGATCGAGTTGTTCGCACAAGACGCGCCCAAGGCCGTTGAAAACTTCGTGAAGCTTGCAGACCGCAAGTATTTTAACGGTGTGCTGTTTCACCGTGTTGCCAAGGGGTTCGTTATCCAGGGCGGAGATCCCACCGGGACGGGCGCGGGCGGCAAGAGCATCTGGGGGAAGGACTTCGTCGATGAGTTGAACCCTAACGCGCCATCCTTCAAGGAAGGATACAAGAAAGGCACTGTGGCGATGGCCAACAAGGGACCGAACACAAATTCCAGCCAATTTTTCATCATGCTTGCGGACGCTCCCCGGATGCCGAAGAACTACACCATCTTCGGAAAGGTTGTGAAGGGACTTGAAGTCGTGGAGAAGATCGGCGAAACGGAGATCATCCCGCAGATGGGGCCAACGGATGGCAAGCCGAAAGAAGACATTCTCATGAAGACGGTCACCGTCTCCAAGCCGCCGAGCACCGGCGATTCGAAGGACCCGAAGCCCAATCCACGGGTGAAGATCGAGGTCGTGCGCCGCGAACCTGCGCCGCCGCCAGAACCAGCAACGGAGAACAAATAGCGGTCGTCCGCCTTCCGGGCCATGGCACGCGATCAGGCGACATATGATGATCTGATGGAATCGCTGGCGAGCGGAAAACTCGCACCGGTCTATCTTCTGTACGGGGAAGAGGACTTCCTCGTTGAAGAGGCCACCCGGTCAGTGATTGCCGCGGCGGTTCCCGGGGATGCCCAGGAATTCAACCTGGACATCCTTCGGGGCGAGGAGTCGGATGCCCGCGATATTGTGGCGAGAGCGTCGTCCTTTCCGATGATGGCGGACCGGCGTGCGGTCGTCGTGCAGAATGTTGAAATGCTCGCGCCGAAGGGTCTCGAGATCCTGGGGAATTACATCGAGCAGCCCTCGAATAGCACCTGCCTGATCCTGGCCGGCGGAAAGATCGATACCAGGAAGAAGCCTTTTGTGACCATTAAGCGGACGGGTGCCGCGGTGGAATTCAAACCGCTGTATGATGACCGCATCCCCGGATGGATCGCCGCGCGCGTGAAGAAGCAGCAACACGATATTTCGCAGGAGGCCTGCAGGTTGCTTGCGGCGTATATCGGGACGTCGCTCCGAGAGTTGCAGAACGAGCTCGACAAGATCTACATCTACATGGGAACGAGAACCTCGGTCAGCGCCGATGACATCACGGCTGTGGTGGGGATGTCGAAGGAGCTCACGGTCTTCGAGCTGCAGAAAGCGATCGGAGGGAGAGATCTCAAGCGCGCCTCCGAGATCATGGAACGGATGCTGGATGCCGGTGGTAGCGTCCCGTATATCATTATCATGTTGACCGGCTATTTCTCGACCCTGTACAGGCTTCATGACCTCCGTCGGCGGAACGTGCCGCAGGAGGATCTGGCCTCGGAAGCGAGAGTGAACCCGTACTTTCTCCGGGAGTATCTGGATGCAGTGGGGCGTGTTCCCGTGCACGAGATCGAACGTGCGTTTGAAATACTTGTGGAAGCCGACGAGCAGTCCAAGACCGGCTCTGCGGATCCCAGGCAGGTCATGCAATTTGTGCTAGCACAATTGCTGGGATGATGGAACTTCCTCCAATCCGGGGCGTTGATGATTGACCAATGTTCAAGACGAATCCTCTGGAGCGGCAGACAGACAGAGAGTTGATAGTCGGATTCCAGAAGGGGAACGCGGCGGCATTTGACGTATTCCTCGGCCGCTACAAGGACCCCGCAGACGTCCAGGTACCGGCGGCACTTGCCGGAGACTCCGTTCAAATCGACACTGCCTCGGGGGGAGTGAACGATGTAAATACATCAAAAAAGCCTTGACTTCGACCCTTCCATCTAGTAAATTACTTTAACGGACAGGGACTGCAGACTAGTGCTCGAAACCCTTACCAAACTCCTGTTTTCTATCTTCTGCTTCACGTCACACGACCGTCATCTGCCCAGCACCAAGCGCAGATGGTGGCTCGCCGGAGCTGTTTTCCCCTTTTTCCTCCTGTCGTTCTTCATTTAGGAAACGGTATGAGCCAGGATGAACTGATCAATATGATATCGGAACGGGCCGGGATTTCAAAGCAGACCGTGCGCGATATTATTCAGACCATCGGTGAAGTCTGGACCGAAGAGTTGCTTCTTGGCGGGGAGCTTGAACTGGACAATATCGGCGATTTTCTTGTCGACCACCGTCCGGGCCGCAAAGGGATCAACACCGAAACGCACGAGATTTTCATCATTCCGCCGAAGGATTACCTCTTGTTCACACCCTCTCGGGACCTCATCAACTGGAGTAACAAAGCTCAATGAACCGATCCGACATCCTCAAGAAGTGCGTGGATAGGGGTGTTGCGGGTGAAACGGAAGTTGGGGCAGTGTCTCATCTGTTTTATGTCTATCTTCTCTCCGCTTTGCAGCGGGGGCAGCGGGTAGAAGTGCCGAATTTCGGCACATTCGGGACGAGAGTCGCCGGAGTGAAACGGACGAGGAAAATCCCTTACTTTGAGCCTGAACAGGAACTGGCTCGAAAAGTCAATCAGCGATTCGAGAATCTTCGATCGCTGGTCACCGGCAAGTACGTGGTGACTCCGCAGGCCGGTGACGCGGAATACAAGGGACCACAAGGTCCATACGATCCGACTGTGGAGCGAGGGAAGGAGTTCATATTTGATACGAGCAGGGAAGTCACACTTGATGACTATGAGCGTGCTGCATCATCCAGACGTGAAGTCACTCAACCAGAAGAGGAGCATGTCATGCCACGACTGAACTTACGAGATGAAGAGGAAGGATCTGGAATATCTTCGGGGCCACCTGAGGAGAGTCCCATTACCCCTCCGCCGACCTTGCGCGAAGTTGGGCCTGACGGCGAGAGAAAAACTCCCTGGCTTGCGATTGTTGTGGCTTTCTTGGTCCTTGGCGCCGCTGTGGTCTCCTTGAACTACTTCAATGTCATCCATCTCTGGGGCAAGAAGGTGCCCAAGGTGGTAGAGCAGATTTCGGAGCCTTCGCTCCCCGAGCCGGGCACTGGCGGCGAACAGGCGGCGACCGCACCCCCGACCGGACAGGAAGTGACGCCGTTGCCGACGGTCACGCCTGAGACGGGGAAAGAGGCGCCTGCGAAGCCTGCGGAGGTGGCCAAAAAAGCTGCAGCGCCCGTTACCGCTCCGGGGTTGACAACAGCACCGTCGGGCACGGGCAGGTACACCGTGCAGGTGTCATCCTGGAAGAGTCGGGGGAAGGCGAACCGCCAGGCGCAGGAGTTGAGCGCGGCCGGGTTTGACTCGTACGTCATGGACATCGAGGTCGACGGGCAGGAGTGGCACCGGGTGCGCGTTGGCAGATACGGTACGAGAAGCGAAGCCCGCGAAGCGATCGCGAAGCTGTCCGGGCAGATACCAGACGGCCTCTGGATCGACATCATGCAGTAATCTTCACAGGTCAGGAGTGAGCGGCGCCCAGCCCTCACTCCTGGCCTGCAAGTTCTGATTCCTCGCTGCGCAGATAGTAGTAATAGAACACCGACTCCAGGAGAGTCAGCAGCGCAAGCGAGGCGGAATCCCTGTCGAACAACTCCCCCAATCCCTCCGGAGCCATGAAGATCTTCATGACGAAGGAGGCCATTCCCCATCCCACGAAGAAAATCAGCGCAACGAAAAAGACCGCGAGGATGCCCTCGCCTACTCCTTCATCCTGCCATCGGCGCGTGAACGCGGCCGCACTTCCGACGATGTGTAAATAGAAGACGATGAGTGGAACCATATGCGCTTAATACCCCGAATGCATTGCTGATAGGAGGCGCTTCGCGGAAGCAGTCATTCCCGCCCCCTCGATGCAAATGCCGCTCGAATGGTACGGAGCAGGATCTTGATGTCGAAGGCAAGAGACCAGTTTTCGATGTAATACAGGTCGTATTTTACCCGCTCTTCGATCGAGGTGTCGCCGCGCAGACCGTTCACCTGTGCCCATCCTGTGACTCCCGTCTTCACCCTGTGGCGGTCAAGATACTGCGGAACCACGGCGCCGAACTCCTGCACCAACCTGCTCCGTTCGGGACGCGGCCCGACGAGGCTCATCTCTCCCTTCAGCACGTTCAGGAGCTGCGGCAACTCGTCCAGGCTGGTGCGTCGCAGGAGTTTTCCGATGCGGGTGCGGCGGGGATCGTTCTTCACGCCGAGGCCCGCCTGTGCGTCGAATTTCTCGGACCCCACGCGCATGGATCTGAACTTGTACATCGTGAAGGGCTTCCCGTCCAGGCCCGCGCGCTGCTGTCTGAAGAGGACCGGTCCCGTGGAATCAAGCCTGATCGCCACGGCGATCACGAGCAGGATCGGAGAGAGCAACAGAAGGGTCAGGCCGGAAACAGCGACGTCGAAGAGCCGTTTGGTCACGTATCCCCACGCCGTCAGCGGGATCCCTTTGATCTTGAGGAACGGGATGCCTTCAAGTTCCCGCACCTTGACCTGGCTGGTGAGCACTCCGAGCATGTCGGGGACCATCATGAATT
>Ga0316603_10001833_pt1 | contig 11478 bp, 10 predicted proteins | sample OWC_soil_day10_n_FD_207649 | JGI IMG/M metagenome (GOLD analysis project Ga0316603, IMG submission 207649) | Wetland soil microbial communities from Old Woman Creek delta, Ohio, United States - OWC_soil_day10_noCT | ecosystem: Environmental > Terrestrial > Soil > Wetlands | place: USA: Ohio...
GCCGATTACGCGCGCTATTACGACTTGCTCTACCGGGACAAAGACTATGCGGCGGAAGCCGGGTACGTTGCCGGCCTGATCCGCCGGTTTCACCCATCGGCCCAAACCATCCTCGAACTGGGGTCCGGGACCGGCATTCACGCCTCTTTATTGGCGGGACAGGGCTTCGAGGTGCACGGCATCGAGCGCAGCCCGGAAATGCTCGCACGCTCCATGGCCCTGTCCGAAGGCAAGCCGGAAGCACGTGGGCGATTGACGTTCAGCCGGGGGGACATCCGTGAGATCCGTTTGACCAGGCGTTTCGACGCGGTGATTGCCCTCTTCCACGTCATCAGCTACCAGACCGCCAACGAGGACGTGACGGCCGCATTTGATACGGCCAGGCATCATCTGGATCCAGGCGGCATCTTCGCTTTCGATGTCTGGTACGGACCGGCGGTTCTGACCGAGCGCCCCGCGGTCCGGGTCAAGCGGATGGCGGATGATCAAAGCGAGGTCACTCGCCTGGCCGAGCCGGTCCTTCAACCCAATGAAAACCGGGTCGACGTGAAATACCACGTATTCGTACGCGACAAGGTCTCCGGTTCCGTCGCCGAATTGAAGGAAACCCACGCCATGCGGTACTTCTTCAAGCCGGAGATCGAACGGGTCGCGTCCCACGCCGGATTCCAATGCCTGCATGCAGAGGAGTGGCTGTCGGGGAGAGCGATCGGGTGTGACACCTGGGGTGTCTGCTTCTGTCTGAGGGCCACGTAATGCAGGGTCCAACGCAACGGGAATCGATGCACGGGACGTTCCGGTGATCGGCGAAACGCATGCGGCCAAACGGTAAAGGTCGGGATGTGATCCCGCAACGAATGGAATTCGTGATCGCGCCGCCCAGGAGATGGCTCTCCGTGGACTGGCGGGAATTGTGGCGGTACCGGGATCTGTTTCTGGTACTTGCCTGGCGCGACGTAGCTGTCCGCTACAAGCAGACCGCCCTGGGGATCGCCTGGGCGGTCTTCCAGCCTTTCGTCACGATGATCGTGTTCACGCTGATCTTTAACCGGATGGCCAACATCACCAGCGGCGACGGGACTCCCTATCCGATCTTCCTCTACCTGGGACTGCTGTTCTGGCAATACTATTCCGGCACCCTGACCAATGCCAGCAATTCCATGATCAGCAACGCTTCACTGATCCAGAAGGTCTACTTTCCCCGGCTCATCGTCCCCGCAACGGCCGCCACCACCGGCCTGATCGATCTGGCGATTTCCGCCATCATCCTCGTCGGAATGATGATCTATTACGGGGTGATGCCGCAGTGGGTTGGCGTCCTGATCTTGCCGGCCCTCCTGGGGTGCGCCGTCCTCAGCGCCCTGGGGATGGGCTTGCTTATGGCGTCCCTGAATATCAAGTACCAGGATGTCCGCTTCGCCCTGCCGTTCTTCATCCAGAGCATACTGTACGTCACGCCGGTGATATATCCGGTGAAGATGCTCGATAACCATCCCGTGGTGAAAAACCTCATGCTCTGGCTCAATCCGATTTCGGGAGTCATCACCAATGCCCGTGCCGGACTGCTCGGCCAGGGCACTGTGGATTTCGGCGTGCTGGGTATCTCCCTCTTGATGAGCATGGTCTATTTTGCCTGCGGGCTCTACTACTTCAGGAGCACCGAGCGGTATTTTGCGGATATCGTATAGCATATGAGCAGGCCGATCATAGAGGTAAGCGGGATCAGCAAATGCTACCGTATCGGCGCCGCGCGGGAGCCATATCTATCCCTGCGCGACGAACTGGCCAGGAAGGCCCGGCGCGCCTCGTCGGCATTGTTCCGGATCGTATCCAAGGAGCCGAATCCGCGACCGGGCGGTCAAACCGACTTCTGGGCCTTGAACGACGTGAGTTTCTCGGTGCGGGAAGGCGAGGCGTTAGGCATCATCGGTCGCAACGGCGCCGGCAAGAGCACCATGCTGAAAATCCTTTCCCAGATCACCCCTCCAACCAAAGGCCGGATCACCATGCGCGGCAGGGTGGCGAGCCTGCTGGAAGTGGGAACCGGGTTCCACCCGGAGTTGACCGGCCGCGAGAATGTCTTTCTCAACGGCGCCGTGCTTGGGATGACCCGGGCTGAGATCAGGAGAAAGTTCGACGAGATCGTCGCTTTTGCCGAGGTAGAGAAGTTTCTCGACACGCCCGTCAAGCGCTACTCCAGCGGCATGTACGTGCGCCTCGCATTCGCCGTGGCGGCCCACCTGGAGCCGGAGATCCTGCTGGTAGACGAGGTGCTGGCCGTGGGTGATGCGGCGTTTCAGAAAAAATGCCTTGGAAAGATGGGTAACGTGGCGAAGGAGGGGCGGACGATACTTTTCGTGAGTCATAATATGGGCGCGGTCAAGCGGTTGTGCCAGAGGGCTATCTGGTTGGACCGGGGGGAGTTGAAGAAGTCGGGCGACTCCGATTCGATCTGCGAGGCATATCTGTTTTCGGGACAAAACATGAAATCGGGGAGGCACCTGTTCCATGATAAGAAAAAGCACCTGGTCGAATACATCAAAGCCGAAACGGTAAATCCCAAAGGCGAAACAACCGGCATATTCCGGGCGGATGAACCGATCCGGTTCCGGATTGCGTATCGGGTGAACAGGAATATCGGCGGTGTAACGCTGGTGTTGAATATCTGCACGTCGGATACCGCCTCCCTGTGGGCAGTCTCCGATATCGATGTGTTTGCCGACCTCATCGCCAGGAGGGAAGCGGGAGAGTGGTCGTATGAGTGCGTTGCCCCGGGAAACGTGTTGAAACCGGGACGCTATCTGGCCGCACTGGGGGCAGGGAACCTGAACGGGGAATTCTACCATCATCCGGACCTCTTCCCCTTCGAGGTGACCACGGAGGGGTATTGGCGGGAGAGTCACAAATATTTCGGGGTTGGCGGAGGTGGTCCTGTGGCGGTGCCGATGCGTGTGGAACGCCCCGTGCCCATCGGGCGGAATGACGATCGGATAGCGGGGAGAGATCTCCCGTGAAAGGCAAACCGTTTCTGGTTACCGGCGCTGACGGCTTCATCGGCTCCCACCTTGCCGAAGAGCTCGTCCGCCGCGGGCACACCGTGCGGGCTTTTGTGATGTACAACTCCTTCAATTCATGGGGCTGGCTCGACCATTCGGAACCGGCGATCCGGAGGTCGCTGGATGTCTTTCCCGGTGATATCCGCGATCCCCATGGAGTCAGGGAAGCAATGAAGGGATGCGAGACCGTCCTGCACCTAGCGGCGCTGATAGCGATCCCGTACTCCTATCATTCACCGGACACGTATATCGACACAAACGTAAAGGGTACGCTGAATGTCGTCCAGGCGGCCCGGGAACTCGGTGTATCCAAGGTGGTGCATACCTCTACCAGCGAGGTATATGGTACCGCCCGCTTTGTACCTATTACAGAGGAACATCCCCTCCAGGGACAATCGCCCTATTCCGCATCGAAGATCGGCGCGGACCAGATCGCGATGTCGTTTTACACATCGTTCGGCGTCCCGGTCTCCATTATCCGTCCCTTCAACACGTACGGTCCCCGGCAATCGGCCAGGGCCGTCATACCTACCATCATTTCCCAGATTGCCAATGGCGCCAGAACCTTGATGCTCGGATCGTTGCATCCGACGCGCGATTTCAGCTATATCACCGACATGGTGGCCGGATTTATCTCCGTTGCCGAAGCGGATAGCTCGATTGGCGAGGTGATCAACTTGGGCAGCAATTTCGAGATTTCCATCGGCGAAATCGCCAGGATGATTTCCGATGTAATGGGGGCCGATGTGGCCATCGAGACGGATGGTGTCCGGGTGCGTCCTGCCAGGAGCGAGGTGGAGAGACTACGGGCAGATAATTCAAAAGCATTCCGCCTGTTAGGTTGGCGCCCGGTTTATGCCGGAAAGGACGGCCTGCGCCGTGGGCTTGCCGAAACAGTGCGCTGGTTCTCGGACCAGGATAACCTGAAGAACTATAAGGCGGACCGTTATAACATTTGACAGCAAAAATAAATGCCACGACATGGTAGCCATCCTGCGCGGGGTGTTGCCGCCGGATCGTGATTTCATCTCTCTCCATGAGCCCCGGTTTGCCGGCAACGAGTGGGCCTATGTGAAGGGATGTCTTGATTCCGGCTGGGTATCGTCCGTTGGCGCTTTCGTGGATCGGTTCGAAGGGGATCTGGCTGCCTACACCGGGGTGAAACGGGCCGTTGCAATGGTGAACGGCACGGCTGCCCTCCATATCTGCCTGATGTTGGCAGGCGTTGAGGCCGGTGACGAGGTGCTGGTGCCTGCCCTGACGTTTATCGCCACCGCAAACGCTGTGGCCTACTGCGGCGCGGTTCCTCATTTCGTCGATTCGGAGGAACGCACGCTCGGCATAGACCCTGCCCGGCTCGGTGGTTACCTCACCGAAGCGGCTGAACTTCGCCGCGATGGCAGCCATAACCGCGCGACCGGTCGTCGCATCAAAGCCGTCGTGCCGATGCACACATTCGGACATCCCGTGGATCTCGACCCGCTTCTTGACGTCTGTCAACGCTTTCGTATCGAGTTGATCGAGGATGCGGCCGAGTCCATCGGGACACTCTATAAAGGGCGCCACACGGGAAATTGGGGTCGCCTCTCGGCACTGAGCTTCAACGGCAACAAGATCATCACTACCGGGGGTGGAGGTGCCATCCTGACCAACGACGAGGACCTGGCATCGCGGGCCAGGCACCTGACGACTACCGCAAAGATCCCGCACCGCTGGGAGTTCGCCCACGACAGGGTCGGGTACAACTATCGCCTCCCCAACATCAACGCAGCGCTCGGCTGTGCCCAACTGGAGCAGTTGCCGGGGTTTCTGGCAAGAAAGCGCCGTCTGGCAGAACGGTACGCGGCGGCGTTCGAAGGAATCGCCGGGCTTCGGTTTGTTTCGGAGCCCGAGTTTGCCAGAAGCAACTACTGGCTGAATACCCTCCTCCTGGACGAGGAAATGGCTACGGCGCGTGACCGCCTGCTGGCGCTCACCAACGACGCGGGCATCATGACCCGGCCGGCCTGGACTCTCATGCACCGCCTGCCGATGTTTTCCGGGTGTCCCCGCATGGACTTGAGCATTGCGGAGTCCCTGGAGAGGAGAATCATCAATATTCCGAGCAGCGCCGAGCTTGCCGGATGACGATGAAACCGCATCGCAATATCGCAATAATACCTTGCCGGGGCGGGTCAAAACGCATACCGGGGAAAAACGTCAAGGCCTTGGGCGGCAAGCCCCTCATTGCTTACGCCATTGAGGCCGCGGTGCAAACTTCGATCTTCGAGGCGGTAATAGTTTCCACGGATTCCGCGGAAATTGCCGACATCGCCAGGGCATATGGAGCGAACGTTCCGTTCCTGCGCGGAGAGGATCTTGCCGACGACATTACTCCCGTATCCGCGGCAACTATTGACGCCCTGGAGAGAGTCGACCCCACAAGGACAATCTACCGGAATGTCGCACAACTCATGGCAAATTGCCCCTTGCGGAATGCGGGGGATATCCTCGAAAGCTTTCAGCAGTTTGTCGCGAGTGGTGCCGGCTCCCAGATATCGGTTACAGAATACGGATGGCTGAACCCGTGGTGGGCACTGACCTGCGATGAACGCAATATTCTTCATCCTGTTTTTCAGGAGAAGATGGGTGCAAGAAGTCAGGACCTGCCTCGTCTCCTGTGTCCCACCGGCGCGATATGGTGGGCCAAGACAAGCACCCTGGTTGCTCACGGCACCTTCTATGCTCCCAACTATACGGGATGGTGTATGCCGTGGGAGAGAGCGGTAGATATCGATACGGAAGAAGACTGGGAAATGGCCGAAATGTTACTCGGTATGCAAGGGAAATGAACGGATGAGCAGAAACGTCCTGTACGCAACATTGTATCCCGGCGTCGAGAAATATTTTCCAGACTGGTTGGATTCCACATTGTCACAGGATATGAGCGATTTCGATATATGGTTCGGGCTGGATAACGTTTCCGCAGATATCGTACCGGAGGCCGTCAGGAGGAGATTCGGAGTAGAATTCGTCGGAGCGGGAAAGGATGCCACGCCGATCGGTTTGCGCAACCATGCCATGGAATGGATGTCGGGGGCATATGATGCCATCGTATTCGCCGACAGCGACGACATTCTCGAACCGACGCGTATTTCTTCTTCGCTTCTCGGACTGGAAAATGCGGATATCCATGGGTGTGCTTTGGGCCTCATCAATGGTCATGGTAACGACCTTCAGACCTATTTTGGGCTGACCGAAGGCGAGGATCCCGGCGAAGTTCTGCCCCGGTACAATTTTCTGGGGCTCTCCAATACGGCCTGGCGCGCCGGGGCCTTGCGAGACTGTCTACCCGCGCGCCCCGAATGCGTTGCTATGGATTGGTTTCTTGCGACAACTGGCTGGTGTCAGGGGTTGCGCATCTCTTTCGACCGGAAGATCGGAATGCGCTACCGTCAGCATGGAGCGAACATCGCCTGCGTCGTGCCACCGTTTACTTCCGGACAGATCCTCAAGGCGACCGACATCGTTTGTGGGCACTATCGCCTGCTGATGGAGAACGGCATCCCGATGCCGGAGAGGAAACGCAAAATGCTGGAAGATGCAGCGTCTCGCGCAGGAATATTCAAGACAACGATTGGTTCGTCCCTGCGTCAGCTGGAAGCATATGTGAACGCACTGAATCAGAGGCCCGCGCACCGCCTCTGGTGGTTGACGGTCGCACATCCCGACCTGGAAGATATATGGAATTGCTGAATCTGCGCGGGCGTCTGGTAGGCCCCGGCTGCCCCCCCTACATCATCGCCGAGATAGGGGCCAATTTTAACGGAGACATGGCGCTTTGTCGGAAACTCATCGATGCCGCAAAGGATTGCGGCGCCGATGCCGTGAAGTTCCAGTCCTGGTCGGTCGATTCACTTATCAGCAGGGCCGAGTATGCCCGCAATACGAGTTATACGGACGCACACCGGCATTTCGGGACTCTTGAAGAAATGGTTAAGCGCTACCAGTTGACCCCCGAGCAGCACAAGGAGGCAGCATCCTGCTGCAGGGAGCGGGGGATAGAGTTCCTGTCATCTCCCTTTTCCCCCTTGGAGGTCGACCTGCTGGATTCCCTCGGCGTTCCATGCTTCAAGGTGGCGTCGATGGATATAAACCATCTCACCCTATTGCGACATGTGGGAAGCAAGGGGAAACCGGTGATTCTCTCCACCGGCATGTCGACCATCGGCGAGATCGAGCGGGCGCTCGATGTGCTGCGACAGAGCGGTTCCGGGCCGGTCGCGCTCCTCCATTGCATCTCCATTTATCCTCCGCGGCACGAAGATATCCATCTGAGGAATATGGCCATGCTGGAGAAGGCCTTCGATGTCCCCGTAGGATTCAGCGACCACACCCTCGGGACAGCGATCCCGCTCGCCGCCATTGCGCTCGGCGGGTGCATTGTCGAAAAGCATTTCACCCTCGACAAGGGAATGGATGGCTGGGACCACTGGATCTCGGCCGATCCGGCAGAGATGAAGACGATCGTGGAGGGAGGTAAAAACATCTTCGATGCGCTGGGTTCCTTTGTCCGGATCGTTTCGCAGGCCGAAATGGAAAAACGGCTTAAATACCGCCGCCGGCTTGTTCTGAAAAGGGGGTTGAAGAAGGGTTCGGTGCTTGCCGAATCGGACCTTGATTTCAAACGACCCGGCAACGGTATCCATCCCGATGAATTGAAGTACGTAGTCGGCCGGGCCATAAAGAGGGATATTTCCGAAGGGGAAGAACTGGAATGGCTCGACCTGACCTGACATCACGGAATCTTCCAGTGATCGTCATCGGAGCGGGCGGCCATGCAAAGGTCGCCATCGAGGCCCTGAAACTCCAGGGAAAGGTGGTTCTCGGTATTGTCGACGCGGATCCAACACAAATCGACCATGAAATTCTCGGGATTCCGGTAATCGGCAATGACGAGAATGTTTTCCGACGGGACCCGACGACAGTCCTGCTGGTAAACGGAATGGGCTCCGTTGGCCCCACGGAACGGCGACGGGCGATTTACCAGCGTTTCCGGGATGCCGGATTCCGTTTCGAAGTAGTGGTTCATCCGTCCGCCGTGATCGCTTCGGATGTTGTATTGGAGGAAGGCGCGCAAGTGATGGCAGGCGCAGTGATCCAGCCCGGAAGCAGGATCGGAATAAATTCCATCGTGAACACAGGGGTTTCGGTTGATCATGACTGTGAGATCGGTGACCATGCACACTTGGCGCCCGGAGTGGTTCTTTCGGGTTCCGTGCAGGTTGGAGAGGGAGCCCATGTTGGAACGGGGGCATCCGTTATCCAGGGAGTCCGGATCGGTGGAAATTCAGTGGTCGGCGCAGGAGCCCTGGTCATCCGCAATGTGCCGGACGGTTCCGTAGTGCATGGCGTACCCGCCAAGGTGAAGACGGAGTGAGCGCCCCGCGCAAGGAAGGACATCCTGATGCGTATTCTTCAGGGCGCTCCCGCAATAAGTTTGCATGCAGAATTTCCACACCAGGACAAAGAGAATGAGTGAAGAAAAGTATAAGCGTTTCGCTAAAGCAACGGTTTCTCCTCGTATTTCCATTTCAACGGGGGTGGAACTGCTTGACCGATCCGGTCATGGGGTGCTGTTGGTCTGCGGAGAGGAAGACAAGTTAATCGGTGTCGTTACCGATGGAGATATCCGCAGGGCCTTGCTTCAGGGTATCCCGTTCGACAGAGATATCGCCATGATATGCAACAAGACCCCCCTGGTTGCCCGGGAAGGTGTCACAAGAGCCGAAGCTCTCCGTCTTATGGATACGGGGAGGGGTTTTATCGTCAACCAGTTGCCGGTCGTCGATTACTCCGGGAAGCTGGTTGACCTGATCCTGCGCAGCGACCTCACGGGAGAGGAGCTGCTTCCCCTCTCCGCCGTCATTATGGCGGGAGGAGGCGGAACCCGGTTACGGCCGTTGACCGAAAATGTTCCGAAGCCGATGCTGAACGTCAGTGGGAAACCCATTCTCGAACACATCATCAACCAGTTGCGGGGGGCGGGTATCCGCAGCATCACCATCACGACCCATTACCTGGGAGAACAGATATCCACGTATTTCGGAGATGGGCGGAAATTTGGAGTAACAATCGACTACCTCGCGGAAGAGAAGCCGATGGGAACGGGCGGGGCGCTCGGTCTGATGAACTTCACCGGGGAAACGGTGTTGGTGATGAACGGGGACATCCTCACCCAGGTGAATTTCCGGGCGATGTTCGATTTCCACCGGGAGCACGGGGCCGACCTGACCATGGGAACCCGGTTGTACGAGTTCCAGGTGCCGTTTGGTGTCGTGGAATGCGATGACGTGACCATTCGAAGCCTGGTCGAGAAGCCCGTGCAGGCCTTTTTCGTGAACGCGGGGATCTATTTCGTTCAAAAGCCGGTACTGAGCCACATCCCGAAAGAGGTCAGCTATAACATGACGGACCTGGTCCAGCGGCTCCTGGCGGAACGGGGGAAGGTCGTCAGTTTCCCCATACGGGAATACTGGCTCGACATCGGACGAGTGAGCGATTACAACAGCGTTGCATCGGAATACGGCAGTTCTCGGGATGACGGTTCCAGGGAATGAACTGCTGATTTGAGAAAATCCGATTATTCCAGATTCGTACGCTCCAGATTCTCCGACATTCCCGCCTGCATCGAGGTCTGGAAAACATTTCTGAAAAGCCGCAGGGCGACTGCGTACGTTTTCACTGCGGAGGACAGGCGAATCCACCTTTGCGAGCGTCTCTGGAAGCGCGCCCGGCTTGAAAACCGGGGTGGCGAAGACGGACACCTGCGGTTGGCCGTGGAAGGGAGGGAGTTTTTCTGGCCGGAGCGCTTTCCTGTCGACGACCTCGAATGGCTTTACGCGGAAGTGTTCTATCCACGTCGGGTGAACCCTTCCTCGTATGAACATCCCCGAATCCCGCTTTCCGATGCAGGCTGGGTTCTGGATGCTGGGGCCGGTGAAGGATTCTTCTCGATATATGCCCTTGAGAATGGCGCATCGGGCGTCATCGCTGTGGAACCGCTTCCGCAACTGAAACCCGCTCTCGAAAAAACATTGGGTCGGTACGCGGAAAGAGAACGGTTCCGCGTGATAACTGCAGGATTAGGGGATGCTTGCGGTTTTTCGTTCCTGGTAGAAGACCCGCACCATTCATGCCAGACCCGCCTCGACGAACATCATGCAGGATCCGACCAGAAGGTGCCTGTGGTCACCATTGATTCCCTGGCGGATCAGCTGGGGCTCGGAGAGAAGGGTTTCGTCAAGATGGACATCGAGGGAGCCGAAATGGCGGCTCTCGAGGGGGCGATGCGCACCATGGCGCGCCACCGGCCGAAATTTGCCGTCGCCGTCTACCACGGCTACGAAAACGCACAACGATGCAAGGAACTCATACTGAAAGGGAATACAGGCTATACGGTAGAATTCCGGGGCATGTACGGATGGTTCCATCCACCGCGGCCGTACATGCTCTTTGCCTGGTGATGGGTGAAAGGAGTCGGGATTCGTGTTCGTCAATAAGATGAAGGCGTTTTTCAATGGATTCGGAGGCGATCACGGCTCCGAATTTCGTCGAATCCTTGGGACGATCGGCCGGGAGGTATCCAGATACGCCGTCCCGTTGAAGCGCGATGGCGGACCGAAGATACTCTACGGACCGAGTTTCTGTATCTATTCCCCCTGTTATGCCCATGATGCCGTGTTTTCTGCGGCTCTCAGGGCCAGGGGGGCGGAGATAATCCCGATTTATTGCGACAGGGTGCAGCATACCGAATGCAACTATTACGGAGGGGTCTGGGGCGGAGGCGAGAAATTCTCCGCAAACTGCCGGAGATGTTGCCGGACATCGGAGAACCTGTGGAAGGAGGCGGGACTGATGCCCCTGCCCTTTTCACGGTACCTTGACGGCAAGGAGATACGACGCATCGACGACCGGGTTGCATCCCTCCCGGATGACGGCTGGCGGACATTTTCCTGGAACGGACTTGCGTTCGGCCAGTGGGCCAGGGATATCCTCGTAAACAACTATGTGGTGGGCGACTACCGGCTTATCCGGGAGCACGAACGTCTGGGGCGGGCTCACCTGCGGAACCTCCTGATCGTCCATGCGGCCTACGAGCGGATTCTGTACGATGTCAGACCCGACCGGGTGGTAACCAACGACAGCTATTACGGCATGTGGGCCATAATGCAGAAATTGTGCGAACGGCGGGGAATCCCCTTCTATTCCCATTGGAGCGGCACGCGACCGGGTGCCTGGTGCTACGCACGCAATGACGCTTCCATGAATCTGGATTACGGCAGGGCGTGGCCCTCGTTCTCGTCCATACCGCTGACCGATGCCCGCCGGGCGACGGTCGAGGAATGGCTGGCAGGACGCCTTTCCGGCAAGGACATGCTGA
>Ga0316603_10001835_pt1 | contig 11475 bp, 11 predicted proteins | sample OWC_soil_day10_n_FD_207649 | JGI IMG/M metagenome (GOLD analysis project Ga0316603, IMG submission 207649) | Wetland soil microbial communities from Old Woman Creek delta, Ohio, United States - OWC_soil_day10_noCT | ecosystem: Environmental > Terrestrial > Soil > Wetlands | place: USA: Ohio...
GTGAGCTAGACGACGTACCCGATGCGGCGCCATCTTCCCAACTGAACGATGGAGCAAGCCTTGGCCCAACGTAGTCGCAGCGTCAGCCTCAAGCCCGGCAAGTCCCGAGCGGCCCTGACAATCACTCTCGAGATCCGCGACCCCGCCACCGGCCAGCCGGTACCCACCGGCCAGCCCGGCGAGATCTGGGTGCGCAGCGAACAGGTCATGGCCGGCTACTGGGGCAAGCCAGAGGCCAGCGCCGCGGCGATCACGGCGGACGGCTGGCTGCGCTCTGGCGATGGCGGGCGCATGGATGCCGACGGCTACATCTACGTCACCGACCGCATCAAGGACATGATCATCAGCGGCGGCGAGAACATCTATCCGGCCGAGATCGAGCGAGTGCTGGCCGAGCACCCGGCGCTGCGCGACGTGGCCGTGATCGGCGTGCCGGACGAGCGCTGGGGAGAAGTGCCCAAGGCGGTGGTGGTCGCCGAGCCCGATGCCACCGTCGATGCGGAGCAGCTGCTGGCCTGGTGCCGAGAGCGCCTGGCGTCCTTCAAGTGCCCGAAGACCATCGATGTCGTGGCCGAACTGCCGCGCAACCCCACCGGCAAGATCCTGAAGAAGGACCTGCGCAAGCCCTACTGGGAAGGGCGCGAGCGCCAGGTGGTGTAGCGCGACCCGACGACGCGCCGGTCAATCGGGGCGGAAGGCCGAGTCCAGCACCACGCCGCCGCCGCACACGCGCGAGACGCAGGCGCAGAGCCTCTCGTTGGCCTGCTTCTGCTGGGCGCTGAAGAACACGTCGCGGTGGTCCACCGTGCCCTGCACCGACATGATGTCCATCGCGCACAGGCCGCATTCGCCGCGCCGGCAATCCGACAGCGCCTGAACGCCGTGTTCTTCCAGCACGTCGAGCAGCGTGCGCTCGGCCGGGACCTCCAAGCGCAGGCCGTGGCGCGGCAGCTCCACCCAGAAGGGCTCGGCTGGCAGGCTGCCGCTGTTGCCGAAGGTCTCGAAGCGCAGGTCGGCGATCGGCCGGCCGGCGCGCTGCCAGGCCTCGCGCGCCGCGTCCATCAGGCGTAGCGGGCCGCACAGCACGAGCTGGCCGCCCGGTGGCAACGCGGCGATCTCGGCGTCCAGGTCGAGGCGTTCGCCGGCCTCGCTGCACAAGGTGCACAAGCGCTCGCCCAGCGGCGCGCGCAGCGCGTCAACGTAGATCAGCTCGTCGGCGCGGCGTGCCGCGTACAGCAGCCGCAGGCTCGCGCCCTGGCGTGCCAGCTGCAGCGCCATGCCCAGGATCGGCGTGATGCCGATGCCGCCGGCCACCAGCAGCGTGTGCGGTGCCTTGACACCGATCTCGAAGTGGTTGTTCGGCTCGCCGATCAGCAACTCGTCGCCAGTCTCGCGCTGCCACAGCCAGCGCGAGCCGCCGCGGCCCGGCTCGGCGCGACGTACGGCGATGCGGTAGACCTCGTCGGCGCCCGGCGCATCGGGCAGGCCGACCAGCGAATAGCTGCGCACCTCGTCGCGGCCGTCGACCTGCACGCGCAGCTGCAGGTGGCTGCCCACGCTCCAAGCGCGCACGCTATGCTCGGGGCGGATCTCGAATTCACGGACGCTGGGGCTGAGGTCGCGGTGGGCACGGATGGTGGCGCTGTGCCACTGCAGGTTGTTGCGCATGGTCGGTTTCAACGGGTGGGGCGGCGGCGGATCAGGCTGGCGCCGGGCACCTGCAGCCAGGTGCGGTGGTCGGCCAGTGCCGCGCGCAGGTTGGCATGGGCGATGCGTGCGTGTTCGCGCATCAGGCTTTCGGCGCGTGCGCCTTCGTGCTTGCGGATGGCTTCGAGCAGGGCGCGGTGCTGGGCCTGCGCGACGACCAGCGCATCGCGGGCGTCGGGCCCGGTGGAACGCGCCAGCACGAAGCCGTTGGGCGAGGCAAAGGGCAGGGTCTTGGCGCGTTCCAGCTGGCGGCGCACCATGTCGCTGCCGGCCATCTCGGCCAGCAGGTCGTGGAAGCGGCCGTTGTGCAGGACGTAGCCGGTGAAGGACTCTTCGCTCAGGCTGGGGGCGGCCAGCAGATCGTCGATGCGCTCGACGCAGTCGCGGGCCTCGGCCATCAGCACCGCGCTGACGCCGCGCTCGGCGGCCAGCCGCGCACACAGGCCTTCGAGCGTGCCGCGCAGCTCGATGGCGTCGTGGATGTCGTTCTCGGAAAAGTCCTTCACCGCATAGCCACCGTTGGGCAGCGCCTCGAGCAGGCCTTCTTCCTGCAGCCGCACCAGCGCCATGCGGATCGGCGTGCGTGATGCGCCCAGGCGCTCCACCAGCGAAAGCTCGGCAATGCGCGCGCCGGGCTTGAGCTCGCCGCCGAGGATCAGCTCGCGCAGCCGCAACTGCGTGCGCACCGTCTGCGACTGCGATGCGGTGTCCTCGTTCAGCTCGGCGGTGGCACTCATCAGGCGGCGCGCAGCGGGATCACGCCAGGGCGCTCGTGCGCCGGCGTCTCGGCCTGGACCAGGCTGTCGATCAGGCGCCGCGCCCACATCGAGCCGGCGTCGATGTTCAGGTTGTAGAAGCTGTAGCCGGGGCGCTCGTCGATGGCCTGCTGCTGCGCTTCGAGGATCAGCTCGTCTTCGCGGAAGATGCTGGCCACGCCTTCGCGCAGCTCGTGCGTCAGGCGCTGTTCCCCCAGGCAGTAATTGCGCGCGAAGGCCCAGAAGTAGTGGCAGGTCTTGTCGGTCTCGGGCGTGATGGTGTTGAGCACGAAGCCGTTGACGCCCTTGGAACGGTCGCCCTGCGGCGCGCCGCTTCCGGCTGGCGCCACGCCGACGTCGATGGCGATGGTGCAGGGGGCCTCGAAGCGGATGATCTGCCAGCGGTCGACGCGGCCCTCGTAGCCGGTGGCGTGCTTCAGCTGCCCGGCCCAGAAGGGCGGCGGGTCGATGTCCTCCATCCAGCGTGTCACGGTCGCCGTGCGGTTGCCGTGGGTGGCGACGAAGGGCGCCTCGGCCACGGCGAGCTGGCCGATGCTGCTGCCGTGCACGTAGGTCTCGTGCGTCAGGTCCATCAGGTTGTCCAGCACCAGGCGATAGTCGCACTTCACGGTAATCAGCTTGCCGTCGCCGGCCCAGGCCGGGTCGTCGTTCCAGTGCAGGTCGGGCACCTTGGCGGGGTCCGCCAGCGCCGGGTCGCCCGGCCAGATCCAGACGAAGCGGTGCTTCTCCACCACCGGAAAGGCGCGGACGCAGGCGGCGGGGTTGAGCGTTTCCTGCGAGGGCATGTGGGTGCAGCGGCCCTCGCCGTTGAAGACCAGGCCGTGGTAGCCGCAGGTGACCTGGTCGTCGTGCAGGCGGCCCTTGGAAAGCGGCAGCAGGCGGTGCCAGCAGGCGTCTTCCAGTGCGGCGACGCTGGCGTCCTTGCGCCGGAACATGACGATCTTCTGGCCGCAGACGGTGCGGGCCAGCAGCGCGGCCTTGACCTCGACGTCATAGGCGGCGGCGTACCAGGCGTTCAGTGGAAAGGTCTTCATGGCGGCACCTTGAATACGCAATGTATACAGAAGATAAATTCTCTAGCCTAGATTGACCTAATGAATCAGGGTAAGTACTAATAAGCGCTCTATTAATGTATCCATGAAGTCTGCAGAAAAGTGCGCTACCGTTCGGCCTGGGCCTTACCTCGCCGACCCGGAGACACCATGAGCACACGCACCGTCCCGCCCTTCCGCGCCGACCATGTCGGCAGCTTCCTGCGCCCGAAGGTCCTGCTTGACGCACGCGAGCAATTCTTTGACAAGAAGGCCATCAGCGCCGAGCAGCTGCGTGCGGTCGAGGACAAGGCCATCACCGAGATCGTAAAGTTCCAGCAGGACGTGGGCCTGCAGTCGATCACCGATGGCGAGTTCCGCCGCACCTACTTTCACATTGACTTCCTCGAGCGGCTGGGCGGTGTCAAGACCGACATCCCGGTGACGATTCGCAAGCCCGATGGCACGGAGGAACTGGCGCCGCCGGTGATCCGTGTCACCGGCAAGGTGCGCCATGTCAAGGACATCCAGCGTGCCGACTTCGAGTACCTGAAGTCGCAGGTCGCCGCCGGCATGACGCCGAAGGTGACGATTCCCTCGCCGACGATGTTGCACTTCCGCGGCGGCCGCGCCGGCATCGACAAGTTGGCCTACCCCGAGCTGGAGCCCGCCTTCTACGACGACGTGGCCCAGGCCTATGGCGAGGAGCTGCAGTCGCTGTTCGACGCCGGTTGCCGCTACGTGCAGATGGACGACACCAACCTGGCCTACCTGTGCGACGACAAGATGCGCGAGGCCGCGCGCCAGCGGGGTGACGACCCCAACGAGCTGCCGCACCGTTACGCCAAGTTCATCAACAAGGTAGTGGCGCGCAAGCCCGCCGGCATGACGCTGGCCATGCACCTGTGCCGCGGCAACTTCAAGAGCACGCACGCCGCGGCCGGCAATTACGAGCCGGTGGCCGAGGCGCTGTTGAAGGAGATGGACCTGGATGCCTACTTCATGGAGTACGACGACGAGCGCTCCGGCGACTTCCGCCCTCTGCGTTACCTGCCGAAGGGCAAGATCGTCGTGCTCGGACTGGTGACCACCAAGTTCGGCCAGCTGGAAAGCAAGGACGCCCTGAAGCGCCGCATCGAAGAGGCCGCCCAATACGCGCCGCTGGACCAGTTGTGCCTGAGCCCGCAATGCGGCTTCTCGAGCACGGTGCACGGCAACAACATCGCGGTCGAGGACCAGCGCCGCAAGCTCGCGCTGGTGGTGGAGACGGCGGCCGAAGTCTGGGGCTGACGCTGCCCGGGGCCATGACTTGAGCGACAAGGAGGCCATCCTGGTGATCGGCGCGGGCGATGCCACCGGCGGCGCCATCGCGCGGCGCTTTGCGCGCGAGGGCTACATTGCCTGTGGCACGCGGCGCAGCGCAGAAAATCTGCAGCCTCTGGTGGCGCAGATCCGGGCCGAAGCCGGCCAGGCCCATGCCTTCGGCAGCGATGCCCGCAAGGAGGAGGAGATGGTCGCGCTGGTCGGGTGCATCGAGCGCGAGATCGCGCCCATCGAGGTGGCGGTATTCAACATCGTCGCCAACGTGCGCTTCTCCATTACCGAGACCACTGCGCGGGTGTACTTCAAGGTCTGGGAGATGGTTGCTTCGCCGGTTTTCTGATCGGCCGCGAGGTGGCCAAGGCCATGCTGCCGCGCGGGCGCGGCACGATCCTCTTCACCGGCGCGACCGCGTCCTTGTGAGGCGCAGCGCGGGCGGGCCTTGTATGCTGCAGGGCCGCCTCGGCCTGCAGGGCCGGCATCCCAAGGAGACATGCGATGAACCAGGACCTGGTGCTCAGCGCCACGCAAGGCGCGGTGCGCACCCTCACCTTGAACCGCCCGGCGGCACTCAACAGCTTCACCGGCGCGATGCACCAGCAACTGCTGGCGGCGCTGAACGCCGCGGCCGATGATCCGGCGGTGCGTGCAGTCGTCGTCACGGGCGCGGGTCGCGGTTTCTGCGCCGGCCAGGACCTGAACGACCCGGAGATGAGCACAGCCGACGGCGCGCCACCGGATGTGGGCGCCGTCATCGAGCGGCACTACGCGCCGCTGGCGCTGCGCATCCGTTCGATGCCGGTGCCGGTGGTCGCCGCGGTCAATGGCGTGGCGGCCGGAGCGGGGGCGAACTTCGCGCTCGGTTGCGACATGGTGGTGGCCGCGCGCAGCGCCAGCTTCATTCAGGCCTTCTCGAAGATCGGCCTGATCCCCGATTGCGGCGGCACCTGGCTGTTGCCGCGGCTGGTGGGCCGCGCCCGTGCGCTGGGCCTGGCGATGACCGGCGACAAGCTGCCGGCCGAGGAGGCCCAAAGCATCGGCCTGATCTGGCAGTGTGTGGACGATGCCGCGCTGCAGGACAGCGCCATGGCATTGGCGACCCGGCTGGCAGGGATGCCCAGCCGTGCGCTGGCCGACACGCGCCGCGCGCTGGACGATGCCGCGCAGATGGACTATGCGCAGGCGCTGGCGCTGGAAGCGCGTTTGCAGGGCGCGCTCGGTCGGGCACACGACTTCGCCGAGGGCGCGGCGGCCTTCCGCGACAAGCGTGCGCCGAGCTTCTGCGACCGTTGATGGCCGCGCCGTTGTACGAGACCGACGAGCCGGTGCTGTACGCGCTGGCCGACGGCATCTCCACGCTAACGCTCAACCGGCCGCAGTTCGGCAATGCGCAGAACTCGCAGATGACCTACGCGCTGGATGCTGCCTTCCGCCGCGCGGTGGACGACGACGCGGTGCGTGTGATCGTGCTGCGCGGCGCCGGCAAGCACTTCAACGCCGGCCACGACATTGGCACGCCGGGGCAGGACGGCGACCAGCCGTTCCCGCGCGTGCAGCTGTGGTGGGACCACAGCGACAAGCCCGGCGCCGAGAAGCTCTATGCGCGCGAGCAGGAGATCTACATCGGCATGTGCCGGCGCTGGCACGACATCCCCAAGCCGACGATCGCAATGGTGCATGGCGCCTGCATCGCCGGCGGCCTGATGCTGGCCTGGGTGTGCGACCTGATCATCGCCTCCGACGATGCCTTTTTCCAGGACCCGGTCGTGCGCATGGGCGTGCCCGGCGTCGAGTACTTTGCGCATGCGCAGGAGCTGAACCCGCGCATCGCCAAGGAATTCCTGTTCCTGGGCGAGCGCATGTCCGCCGAGCGCGCGCACATGATGGGCATGGTCAACCGTGTGGTGCCGCGTGATCAGCTTGAAGCCGAGACCTATGCGATGGCCGCGCGCATCGCGCAGCAGCCACGCATGGGGCTGGCGCTAACCAAGCAGGTGCTCAACCGCATCGAGGAACTGCAGGGCCTGCGCGCTGGCATCGACCTGGCCTTCGGCTACCACCACCTTGCGCATGCACACAACCAGGCGCAGGGCGGCGATGCCATTGGCGGGCAGGACCTGCGCTCGATGGCGGCGGCCAACAAGGGCGGTGGCGGCCAGACGCGCTGAGCGGTGTTGGCGTCGCCGTCGTACACGCGCTGCCCGAAGTGCGGCCATCGCGATCTGCCTGTGGACCAGTCCTTGCCGGTGGCCTGCCCGGCGTGCGGCGTGATCCTGGCCAAGGTGGCGAACGCGCGGCGTGCGCCGCCGCGCATGCGCCACGCGGCGCCTGAAGACGCCGACGCGAGCCCAGGCCTGCGGCGCTGGCTGCTGCAGGTGCCCGATCGTGTCGACGCCGTGCGCTGGTGGCTGCGCGTGGCGCTGCTGGCGGGCCTGGCGGCGTGGGGCGTGTGGCTGATCAGCCTGGACTACCGCAGCGGCGAGATCGGCGCGTCCTTCCTGCACGGGCCGCTGCTGCTGTTCCACGAGGCCGGCCATGTGATCTTCAGCCCCTTTGGCGAATGGATGATGTTCCTCGGCGGCACGCTGGGCCAGCTGCTGCTGCCGGCGATCATCGTCGTCGCCTTCCTGTGGAAGAACCGCGACCCCTTCGGCGCCGCCGTCGGACTGTGGCTGCTGGGCGTGTCGTTGCTAGACGTGGCGCCGTACATGTACGACGCGCTCGAGCCGCAACTGATGCTTCTGTCCGGCAGCATTGGCGAGGACGGCGGCCACGACTGGATCTACCTGTTCGAGTCGCTGGGCCTGCGGCCGCGTGCGCAGACCTTCGGCGCGCTGACGCACAAGGTCGGCGCCTTGTTGCTGCTGTTGGCGTTGGGCTGGGCGGCGTGGGTGCTGGCGCTGCAGCGCCAGCGCATCGGTGCCGGCGCGGTGCTGCACGAACAGTGATCCCGCCGCCCGCGTCGGCGCGGCCGCTGCCGTCTGCCGTCTGCCGTCTGCCGTCCAGCATGCGGGTACGCCGCAGGTTGCGACGTGGCCGGGCTGTGCGCATCATCGCCTGACTGTTCAGCCCGCAGCGCGCGCAGCACTGCACGGGCCCCCATCCGACCCCTGCAAGGAGACAAGCCATGCCCACCACGCAATCGCCCACGCGTCCCGCGCGCCCCTTCCGTCGCGCCACAGGTCTGCTTGGCGCGGCGCTGCTGGCCCTGTGCGCCGGCGCCCAGGCGCAGGACATCAAGCTGCCGCAGTCGCTGACGATGACCGCCTACGACACCGGTTCGTCCGGCTTCAACATGGCCGTCGCGATCGGCAAGATGATGAAGGAGCGCCACGGCAGCGAGTTGCGCGTGCTGCCCGGCGGCAACGACATCGCCCGCCTGTCACCGTTGAAGGCCGGGCGCGCGCAGGCCTCGGCGATGGGCGTTGGCGGCTACTTCGCGCAGGAAGGTGTGTTCGAGTTCGGCGTCAAGGAGTGGGGCCCGCAGGCGCTGCAGCTAATGTTGGCGTCCACCTCGTGCAACGGCCTGTCGCTGGGCGTGACCAAGGATGCCGGCGTCAAGGAGGTGAAGGACCTGCGCGGCAAGCGCATCGGCTTCGTCGTCGGCTCGCCGGCACTGAACCAGAACGCGCTGGCGGTCATCGCCTTCGGCGGCCTGACGCGCGAGGACGTGCGCATCGTCGAGTTCTCCAGCTACGGCGCGATGTGGAAGGGCCTGGTCAACAACGAGGCCGATGCCGCCTTCGCGTCGACCATCTCGGGCCAGGCGCGCGAGGTCGATTCGTCGCCGCGCGGGCTGATGTGGCCGTCCACGCCGGCCGAGGACAAGGCCGGCTGGGCGCGCGTCAACAAGGTCGGCCCGTACTTCTATCCGCACAAGGCCGAGTGCGGTGCCGGCGGCATCAGCAAGGAGAACCCGGTGGTGATGCCGGCCTATCCGTACCCGATCTTCATGGCCTACAACACGCAGCCGGCCGAGCTGATCCACGGCATCACCAAGTCGATGATCGTCAACTATGCCGACTACAAGGACGGCGCACCCGGCGCCGACGGGCTGGAGCTGAAGCGGCAGAACCTGAGCTGGGTGCTGCCGTACCACGAAGGCGCGGTGCGCGCGCTCAAGGAAGCCGGTGTCTGGACGCCAGCGGCACAGGCGCACAACGACGCGCTGCTCAAGCGCCAGGCCACGCTGCAGGCCGCCTGGGCCGACTACACCAAAGCCTCGCCGCCTGAGGACAAGGATGCCTTCTACAAGGGCTGGATGGCCAAGCGCAAGGATGCGCTGAGCAAGGCCGGCATGGACCCGGTGTTCTAGTGAGCGACGCCACGCCCACGCCGGCCGATCTGGAGGCCGGCGAAGGCTCGGCGCGCACCCGGCGACTGGGGCCGGGCTGGCAGTTCGTGCTGCTGGCCTGGACGCTGCTGGTGATGCTGCTGTGCCTGAACCAGCAGTTCACGCTGCGCTTCTTCGCCGACGTCACGCTGCTCGACACCGAGTACTTCTGGCTGCTGCTGGCGCTGCTGCTGCCGCTGGCCTTCGTGATCTATCCGGCGCGTGCTGGGCGTGGGCTCGACCACGTGGCCTGGTACGACGCGCTGCTCTTCCTGCTGTCCACCGGCCTGGCGCTGTGCTGGGCCTGGACCGCGCGCGACTCCGCTGCCAGCGGCTGGGAGTACAGCGCGCCCGACGTGGCGCCGAAGTGGATGGTGTGGGCTGCCGTGCTCACCTGGGCGCTGGTGCTGGAGGCGCTGCGCCGCGCTGGCGGCATGGCGCTGCTGATCATCATGGGCGTGTTCTCGCTGTTCCCGGTGTTTGCCGGCTCGATGCCGGCGCCGCTGACGGCGTCGTCGGTGAGCCTGTTCGAAGCCGCCTCGTATCACGTGTTCTCGCGCGAGAGCATCCTGGGCATCCCGATGCGCGCCTTTGCCGAGCTGGTCATCGGCTTCCTGGTCTTCGGCACTGCGCTGCAGTACACGGGGGCAGGCACCTTCTTCATCAATTTCGCCTTCGCCATCTGCGGCCACTACCGCGGCGGCGCGGCCAAGGTGGCGATCTTCTCGTCGGGGCTGCTGGGCTCGATGAGCGGCAGCGTCATCTCCAACGTGCTGACAACCGGCACGATGACCATCCCGGCGATGAAGCGCACCGGCATGAAGCCGGCCACCGCCGGCGCGGTGGAAGCCTGCGCCTCCACCGGCGCGGTGCTGGCGCCGCCGGTGATGGGCGCCACCGCCTTCATCATGGCCGAGTTCCTGGACATCGGCTATGCGCAGGTGGCGCTGGCGGCCGCGGTGCCGGCGGTGCTGTACTACTTCGCGCTGTTCATGCAGATCGACGCGCACGCCGCGCGCCATGGCCTGGTGGGCCTGCCGCGCAGTGAGCTGCCCAAGCTCGGGCCGGTGTTCCGCGAGGGCTGGTACTTCGTCTTCGTCATCATCCTGCTGGTGGTGCTGCTGCTGGTGATGAAGCGCGAGAACTGGGCGCCCTGGCTGGCCACCGCGCTGCTGCTGGTGCTGAACCAGCTGTTCTCGCCGCAGCGCTGGGGCAAGCGCGAGCTGGTCCTGTTTCTCGAAGGCAACGGCCGCGTCTTCGTCGAGCTGGTGGCCATCCTGGCGGGTGTCGGGCTGCTGGTCGGCGCCTTCTCGCTCACCGGGCTGACCGGCACGCTGACCACCGAGCTGCTGTTCATTGCCGGCGATTCGGCGCTGCTGCTGATGCTGATGGGCGCGCTCACCAGCTTCATCCTCGGCATGGGCATGACCATCACCGCCTGCTACATCTTCCTGGCGGTGCTGCTGGCGCCGAGCCTGATCAAGGTGGGCCTGGACCCGCTGGCGGTGCACATGTTCATCATGTACTGGGGCATGGTGTCTTTCATCACCCCGCCGGTGGCGCTGGCGGCGTTTGCTGCCGCGTCGATTGCCAGGGCCGGGCCGATGGAAACCGGTCTGCAGGCGATGAAGATCGGCAGCATCATCTACTTCGTGCCCTTCTTCTTCCTGATGAACCCGTCGCTGGTGCTTCAAGGCAACCTGAGCGACTTCGCCATGCATTTCTCCACTGCCGTGCTGGGCGTGGCGCTGGTGTGCTGCGGGCTGCAGGGCTATCTGATCGGCGTGGGCGACCTGCGGCGCTGCAAGGCGCTGGAATGGCCGCTGCGTGCGGCGCTGGTCGTCGGTGGGCTGATGTTCGTCGCGCCTGGTGGTGGGCTGATGCCGCTGACGCCGTGGCAGATGACGGCCGCAGCGATCGCCGTCACATTGCCTGCAGTGCTGCTGGTGCGGCTGTTGGTGGCACGCGCGCGCTGAGCCGGGCTTCGGCACGCCAACGTTCGTTCGGGCGACGAGAGTCCAGCGGCTGTCCACGGCGCATGGCCGTCGTTCAATGCGCGCTGTTGAGGCACACGCTGTCCGCCAGCGGGGTGGCCAACTCCGTTCAGCCAAACTTTTATTCACTCCGTTGGCCACCCCGCTGTCGGCCAGATTCCGTGGTCCGCAAAGTCCGCTGAGCGCACCGGCGTGCGAAGGCCGTGTTCCTGCTGCCGAAGCGCGCTGCGGGTGCCGGCAAAGCCGGCGAGGGGGTGGCCGGCGGGGTGAATTTGGGCGGGACGCAGCCGGCCACCCCCACGTCGGCTTTTCCA
>Ga0316603_10001838_pt1 | contig 11463 bp, 10 predicted proteins | sample OWC_soil_day10_n_FD_207649 | JGI IMG/M metagenome (GOLD analysis project Ga0316603, IMG submission 207649) | Wetland soil microbial communities from Old Woman Creek delta, Ohio, United States - OWC_soil_day10_noCT | ecosystem: Environmental > Terrestrial > Soil > Wetlands | place: USA: Ohio...
CATATCGATCACCATGGCCCAGTGTTTCCCGATCAAGGCCTTCTCATCAGTCAACACATGGGAGGCCTCAAGACCGTCATTCCTGAGCCAGTTGATAACCGGCGCGCCTCCAAGTCCAAAGATGGTCGAAATTCCCGCTACCTTTAGGAACTGTCTTCTGTCCATGCTCATGTCTCTTTCTCCTTCGGTGCGATATGGCAGGTCCAGCAGTAGGGATTCACCGCCATATAGGTGTGGCATTCATCACAGAACTTTTTCTTGTTTGAATGGCAGTGCATGCAGGTATTCTGGAGACTGATGGTGTATGCCTTCCCCTCGGAATTCACATACACCCTTGCGCCATCCCGTACCGCAGAGTCCCTCCAGTCATTCAGCAATTTCATGTGCTCGGCCCTCATGAACTCCTTGGACTCCACGCACTTCTTTTCCTTCAGTTCTTTAATGGCAGGGGTATCAATTTTCGGGTCAGGTCTCACATTGGCTTTCCCGATATTATAGAAAAAGGGGAAAGTGACAAGACCGAGGAAGATGATAAGTCCGGTAATTATTTTACCGCCATCATACAGTTTCATTTGCCGCTCCCTCCTTCCCAGGAAGAGGCTCAAGGCGTATATCAATGGTCCTCTCCTTCTCGCCTTTCATCACAAGGGCATTGCCCACGAGTTCGTGAACACCCGTCACTCCTACCCCGGGGACCCAGTAATCAATTGAGGTGGTGAGCGTAGCCCTGTCAATGGCACATACATTGGCAACCATATTCACCCCGTAGTGTTCGTGGACATATTTCACCGCATTTGCCCTCGGGAACCCCCCCCTTAACCTCAGTTCCATGTTTTCAGAGGCATTCAAGCCGGTACCGCTTCCGCAGCAAAAGGTCTTTTCCCTTATGGTGTCTTCAGGCATTTCATAGAACTGGTTACAGACGTTCCTGATTATATATCGCGGCTCTTCCAGCAATCCCATCCCCCGGGCAGTGTTGCAGGAGTCGTGGAACGTCACCTTGAGGTGATCGTTCCGGCTGGGATCAAGCCTCAGCTTCCCATTCTTGATAAGGTCAGCAGTAAATTCCGCGATGTGGACCATCTTCGCGGCCTTTGCGTTTTCGAATTTCGTGCCGGTTATGGGAGAGACCGGTTCTTCCAGAAAATCCGCAGGCCCGTTCCAGGAGTCCATGTACTGATGGATAACTCTCCACATATGGCCGCATTCCCCGCCGAGAATCCATTTTACTCCCAGCCTCTTGGCCTCGGCATATATTTTGTAGTTCAGTCTCTTTGCCATCTCATTCGTGGTAAAGAAGCCGAAGTTTCCCCCTTCTGACGCATAGGTGCTCCAGGTATAGTCAAGCCCGAGTTCGTGGAAGAGCATGAGATAGCCCATGGCCGTGTAGGTGCCGGGATTTGCGAAGAGGTCTCCTGAAGGGGTGACAAAGAGAATCTCCGCCCCTTTCCTGTTAAAGGTGGGGTTTATTCTTATCCCTGTAATGGTCTCGATATCATCAAGGAAGAACTCTATGCTGGACGTAATGGTATGCGGCTCGAGACCGAGGTGGTTTCCCTTCATATAGCAGGCTGCCACAGGTCCTGCGATCCACCCGATATTCAACCCCAGGAGGTTGGTAAGTTCCCTGCCCATCATCGTGATCTCCGCCTGGTCAATGCCGTACGGACAGAACACAGAGCAGCGGCGGCACTCGGTACACTGATAAAAATAGTACCACCATTCCTTCAGCACATTTACGGTGAGGTCCCGTGCCCCCGCAATCTTACGCAGGATTTTGCCTGCAGCGGTGAAATTCCTCCTGTACACGGATCTGAGCAGCTCAGCCCTGAGCACGGGCATGTTCTTGGGGTCTCCGCTCCCGATAAAGAAATGGCACTTGTCAGCACACGCACCGCATCTCACGCAGATATCCATAAAGACCTTGAACGAACGGTATTTATCCAGAAGGTCTTTCATCTTCTCCAGGAGCAACCTCTCCCAGTTTTCCGGGAGCTTCCAGTCCTCATCGGCAGGCCTCCATTCCCTTGCATTGGGGAAGCCGACCGCGTCCAGTTCCTTGGGTTTTGCAGCGTGGCAGAACATATGCTCCCTGATCTCCACGGGAGTGTCCATCCACCCAGTCTTGGGAGGGGCATAATCTAACTTTGATAGTTCATTGGGTTTTGCGGTAAACTTTGCCATAATTACTCCTTTTCCACTGGAATCCCAGCCCCTTTCATCTTCTCCCTGAACTCCTCCTCATATTCCGCATAGCTATGAACCTTCACAGGATAATTCCAGGGATTGATATGTCTTTTCATGCGACTGTCGTTCACCATGTTCCTCGTGGGGCTGAGAAAGATCCCCCCCATATGCATCAGCTTGCTGAAAGGAAAGTAGGCCAAAAGTGTGCTGACGAGAAAGAGATGAATGTAGAAAATAACCCCGGTCCCTTCAAGTACCTTTGGGTCATAACTGAAACTGATTAATCCCATAGCGAGTTCCTTGATGCCCGTCACATTCACCTTGAAAAAATACCTCATAAGAACCCCTGAAAGCGCAATACCGAAAATAAGAAAGAGACGGAAGTAGTCTGCGGGGAGGGAGATGTAGCGCACCTGGGGGATCACTACTCTTCTTATAAAGAGATAGGTCACCGCAGAAAGGATCACTGCATCAGTAATATACAAAAGAGGAGCACCGATCTGGAGGAAACTATCCAGCCCCTCGATCATTTTCATAGAGGCCGGCACCTTCTCCATAAAAAATCTCAGATGTCTGATCACAATGAGAAGAAAGGACCAGTGGAACGCCAGTCCTGCCAGCCAAAGCCATTTTGCCTCTCCATACACAAGCTTGGTCCCATCATACAACTGCGTTTTCAGGTTCCTGAAGAGGGAACGGAAAAGAAGGACCTCCAGGGCCATCCTCCCGATAACGCCAAGGGTACTGGAGGGACTTTCCAGCTTGTTTTGCTTAATCCATGGCAATGATTTCTCCTGACCACAGGTGGTGGGTATGCAGAACGGCACAGGCGAACTCCCCCACCAAAAGAGGACGCGGTAAATAATGCCCACAAGGAACGTGACAAAGGCTGCATAGGGGATGAGAACCCCGAAGAGGAAGTGCAGGCTGGCCGCTTTCACGCCAATGAACGCGATAAGCGTGAGTGTGATCACTACAAAAAACGCAAATACGGATCCCATGGTATTACCTCTTGTTATGCTCGGTTAACGACGTTATCACCAAATGACTCCGGTCATTCCTCGTGGACCTCTGATACCAGATTCGCCATCTGAAGTAACCTGAAAGTCCTGTTTTTCACTTCATTCGCCTTAAGTTCATACACCTTTTCCCTGCATTGCACATAGATATCAAAGGAAATGAGGGCAATGGCATCTATCCTGGACTCAAGGGTCGCCATCTCCGCGCAGAATTCCTTTGCCTCTGATGCCAGTTCTTCCCTGATCGCATTTCTCAGGTGAAACACAAAGGAGAGAGCCTGTGAGGGTTTCATATCCTGCACAGCCCTGATCCGCACAATACTGTCGAGAAAGGGAACCATCCCCTCAAAGTCTGCCCCTTGCTCATCTATGAGCTTGTCAAAGATGTTTTCCAATCCATGGGAGATTGTATACCCCACAGGATTGGTGAACTGTTTTTTTTGATTTTTCAAAAGGCCTGATGTATCAGCAGGATACGACTCCATGACGATGTTAAACCATCTCTTCACAAGAGCGGGTTTCTTGTGAGCCAGAAGCTTCCAGAGACTCACGGCGCTACCCATGCAGGAATTGATAACGGTAATATGAAGAAGCTACGCAGAGGAACAGCAAAAATCGAATCGCACATATGTTTCTACTCTTGCCCCTCCCCTTTCATTTGAAAAATACGAGATGAGGTGAGATAGGATGCCCTATCTCACCATTCGTAGCGTTTATCTGTCTATACACATCCTGTCGGCTTCGGGAGTCCGGCAATCTTGCATGCCTGTTTCGCAGGCCCCCCCGGATACAGCTCGTAGAGATACTTAGTATTCCCTTTTTCCGGACCCATAACCTTTCCAATTTCCTTTACCAGAATCTTTATCATGGGTGCAATCTGGTACTTCTGATAATAATCCCTCAGAAAATTGACCACCTCCCAGTGGGCGTCGGTCATCTGGATGTCCTCTAATTTTGCAATGTGATCTGCCAGTTCTTTGTTCCAGTCATCGAGGTTCAGAAGGTAACCATCCTCGTCAATCTCGTACTGTTTGCCCTGAAATTCCATCATCGGCATAACAAAACTCCTCCTTTCTACTTGTATCTCATTTGATTCTTCTCACTCGAAGGGAGCCCCTCCGTGTATACCCGCGATTGATAATTGCTGAGAAAGCTCGCTCACAAGAAGTGTTACACAATAATACAACGCACCACCTATGGTCAAATAAAAATAACTTATTGGCAAATTTGTGTCATTTATCATTTTGGCCCGACCTTTATGATGATGATCTTGCCTGTATAGTCCCTTCGCATATCCCTTATTTCCCACATCCTGTGCGCTCTCATATCATAGTTACGCACTGCTTCATGATAGCTTTCGGCATCAAGGGATTGTACCTTATTCCAATCCCCGCCGGATGCGTAGATCAGCGCATCAAGGTATGCCTCGCCCACATTATGCCCGGTGGGATCACATGCATAGATGGCCCCGCACTCACATTTCCCTCCGATAAATTCCCCTGTATCTGTCCTGATTGCTTCAGGCATCGGAAGCAGTCCGCTACAAAAAGGACATCGAGCTGATTCATCCTTGTCTTCTCTTATCCTTGGCTTCAATTAAACCTCCATATTTACGATGGATGATTTATGTGCTACCCAGTCCATCCACTACCCTTTGTGCAGTATCCCCCACGGTCTTCTCAACCAATTCGTGCTCCTCATACACCCTGAAGCGCTCTCCGTCACGAATCAAAGCCTTCACCTTATCGCTCATTATGTTGAACTTCGAAGCAGCAAAGAGTGCAAGCCCCCTCACCAAAGGACTCCTGTGTGAGAGGGACTGTATCACGAGTTCCTCAGCGCCCTCTCCATTGTTCATCCCGGCCCCTGCAATCCTTCCTATGGACCAGAGGACCCCCGGGAGAAAGTTTTCTTCGTCCTTGAATGAGAGGAGTATGGGCGGGATATCTCTACAGGTCTCGGGAGTATTGATGACAATCTCTCCTAACATCTCGGCAGCACTCCATCCAATGCCTCCTGATTCCTCACCCATAGACCACAGGAGACGCTGAACGATATTCCTCACTGTTGACGGATCTCTCCCTGCAACAGCGCCTGCAGCCTTCCCCATGGCCTCGATAGCCCTCCAACACAGGATGCTTTCTTTATCATACGTGAATGAGATCAAGATACTGAAGACTTTCTTGTTTTCCGGGGCGCGCAGCACAACCTTTGCAAAATCCCTGTCAAGGAGTGCATCTCTTATCTCTTCCTTCAAATGACCCATCGATATACTCCCGAGACCCTGTGATACACAACGCATGACCTGTGACTCCTTATGCGGTAATGCCTTCTTTCCTGTGATTCTTTCCCCACGGCTTTTTTCTCCCCCAAGCCACCGTTCTTAATGGCCCCTCAATAAATCCTTCAGGTGCTGAGCGAACGACGAGTTTCGCTGAATTTCTTTGCCAGCCTTACCATCGCTTCAACCCACTCCTGTGCACCGTACGCATGGAGGTGGGTATACGTGGCGAACACATTCTTGTACCATAGGCCATCCACGCCCCCTCCAATTCCACTTCCCCTCCTCATCCTGAACGCGGTGGGGAGCATATCATCTCCCGGGAGCTTGACCACAGCAGAATAATGGAATTCATGTCCATGCATGATAGTTCCCACCGGATAAAAAGGATTCTGCCGTTCCACCTCCACAATGGTATATCCATGGGCCTGCGGCCTGGTCCTCATCTCGAACACAAGGGGGAAGACGCCTGACATGGGATACTTCTCTCCCTTTACCACAAGGGCGTCACCAAGGAACATAAGCCCTCCACATTCAGCATACACGGGAAGCCCTTCTTCGATAGCCCTGCGAAGGGCATTTCTGAATTTTACGTTTCGCGCAAGAACTAAGGCATGGGTCTCCGGGAATCCGCCCCCTATGTAAAGGGCATGAATGTCGGGAAGCAGGTCATCTTCCAGTGAGTTTATTTCCACAATCAGAGCTCCCTTTTTCTCAAGTTCCTCAAGGTTCTCCGGATAATAGAACTGAAATGCGGTGTCCCGAATCACTCCGATCTTTACGTCCCTTTCATCAGCGTTCCCCTTGGACCCGGCAAGATCTTTACCTGGCAACGGCTCTGCTTCGCTCGCAATCTTTAAAATGCCTTCGATATCAAGATACTTCATTGCCATGTCCTCTACCACCGATATCGCGCGGTCCGTATCGCTGTGTTCCTGGTGAGGAGTCAGCCCCATATGGCGTTCGGGGAAATCTCCAGAGCGCAGTTTCGGTACCGCCCCCAGCACAGGCAATGCACAGTATTTCTCTATGGATTTTCTGACTACCGCCTCATGTCTGCTTCCTGATATATGGTTCAGCACCACTCCCTTAATGCTGACTTGCGTATCCAGGTGCATACAGCCCAATACCAACGCAGCGGCTGTTCTCGTCATCTTAGTGCAGTCTATGACCAGGATCACGGGAGACTTCAACAGCTTTGAGACCTCTGCAGTGCTGTATGAGCCCTCTTCATCTACGCCGTCATACAGTCCTCTGTTGCCCTCGATTACCGCGACATCGCCGTCAAAATGGGAGACAAACGATTCCAATGCTTTCTCTTGAGGCATGAGAAAGGGGTCAAGGTTATAGCATGGCTTGCCAGCGGCACGGGCGAGCCACCCTGCGTCTATATAGTCAGGGCCCTTCTTGTACGGCACAACCCTCAATCCTTTATGGGACTTCAATGCAGCAACAAGTCCCAGGGCAATGGTGGTCTTTCCTGAGCCGCCCTTGAGCCCTGCAATAACCAGTCTGGGATACTTACGCATTATCTATTATAACACCAAGGTGCGTGAGAACTATAAAAGACAAAGATCTTGGCAAGAAGTACGAGACACAGCGTTGAGAGAACCATTCTCCTATGGGGAAATTTCAATATAAAAAAGAAGGGGGGAGGACACTGTCCTCCCCCTTTTTATCTGCTTTCGCTGATCGGTTCGATACGGACCGCGCAACTGGGAACCGCACCATCGTGGGCAAGACCTGTGAGGTTATTCACATTGGCTAAAGGGAAGTGGATGGGGACATAAGCCACACCTGGTTTGGCGTCACTGGTAATATGCGCTTTTATCACTATGGAACCGCGGCGTGAGGTGACCGTAACAAACCGGTTGTTCTGGATACCGTAGCGAACAGCATCCTTCTCGCTCAGCTCAATAAACCCTTCTGGCTTGACCTTCCTGAGATTTCTTGAAGCGAGGGAGAGCGTGCCGGAGTGCTGCATGAGGGTGACAGTGATCATGAGAATGGGATAATTATCGTCCGTGGTCTCAAGCTGACGAAACTCGGTAGGTACTAACCTCGGCAAATCAGCGTAGGCGTCCACCTCAATTCTTGCTATATCGTCCCTTAGGGAGTGGAAGTCATTCTTGCCCACACTTGGGTCAAAGAGACGCGCAAGCTCATTGAGCGCCTGCCAAGCAGGCTGCGCCTCGCCAGGGGGAGTGAGCATTTTTCTCGTCATCTGCGAAATATCCGCCGCGTTTACATATGTCCCGTCCGTTTCTACCCACACCGCAGTGGGCAGCACCACATGGGCAAGCTTAGCGGTTTCAGTAAGCCGCTCGTCCTGGACAACGAGAAAATCGAGGGCGCTTATCATTTGCTTTACCCGGCTCGCATTGGGAAAATTGACCACGGGGTCCTCTCCCATTACGAACAGGGCGCTTATCCGGTCGGGTTCATAGAGCATCTGGAAGGCGTCCTTACCGCCAGGGGCGAGCTTTTGAAATCCGGGGAGACGGTCAGGGGCCACCCCCATCTTCCACATACCAAAACTATTGTTATATTCACTTGGTATCTGAAGTCCGCGGGGGCCTTCGCCTGTGAGCATGAGAAGATTGGCTGCAGTAAGCACCGTGTTTTTCCCCTTCTCGTTTTCGTTCGCCCCGAGGCTCATGGCTATGACCCGTGGAGACGAGTCAAGGAACAGCGAGGCAGCATCCAGTACCTCCTTTTCAGGCAGGCCGGTTACCGATGCCACATACGATGGCGTGTATGCACTTACAGAAGCGGCAAGCTCACTAAATTGGGGGATTGAAGGAGCGTCTTTCTTGAGGTGAGTTCCCTGGGCAAGGGCGAGATGGATAATACCCTTGAGAAGCACCTCTGAAGTGGACGGATTTACGGAAAGCCACTGGTCAGCATGTATGGCTAATTTTGTTCTCCTGGGCTGGACCGCGATGAGCTTCGTCCCCTGGTGCTTTGCCCTGATGAAGTTTAATGACCACACGGGGTGTGTAGTGTCCAGTTCAGACTCTATGACCATTACTACACCTGCACCCATTGGTGCGGTCTGCTCAATAGGCAGAGAGGTAAGGCCAAATACCTCTTCCACAGCCTCCTGCATCTTTGCGAACCCAAAACGTGCGATGGAGTCAATATTATGGCTTTCCATCACCTGGCGCATGAATTTCTGGAGCATGTAGTTGTCTTCGTTGCTGAACCGTGGAGAGCCGATGGCGCCGATACGCTCTGCTCCCTTCTTCTCCTTTATCCATCGGAGAGACTCTGCAATATGGTCGAGGGCTTCTTCCCACGAGGCCCGTTGAAGCATTCCCTCGCGCCGGATAAGAGGTGTGGTGAGCCGGTCGTCGGTGTACACAAAGTCATAGCCATAGCGGCCTTTTGCACAGAGGTTCCCCCTGTTCACCCCATGAGGATACCTGCCACGGGAGCGGATGATGGTCTGGTCGTGGATGTCCAGATCGAGGGTGCAGCCCACACTGCAGAAAGGGCAAATGGCATGGCGGGTCTCCATAAACCATACACGCGAGCGGTGCTTGGAGGGCCTGGGAGTGAGGGCGCCTACGGGACAGACATCCATACACTGACCGCAGAACTCGCAATTGAGGGTCTCGTTAAACGCCGTTGCCACGATGGTATTCGCTCCCCGGTTCTGGAAATTGAGTGCTCCCACCCCCTGCTGCTCCCAGCAGATGCGTACGCATTTTCCGCAAAGAACGCATCGGTTGGTATTGGTGTCAACAAGAGGGTTTTCGTGCTGCGGTGCGTTGTTACGGAGAGATTTGAAGCGCCCCTTTGTCGAGCCGTACTTATATGCGAGATCCTGGAGAACACATTCGCCTGCCTTATCGCACACCGCGCAGTCCAGGGGATGGCTGGCGAGCATAAGTTCAAGCGTGGTCTGACGGAGTTTATTCACCTGCGGGGTATGGGTGAGCACTTGCATGCCCTCTTCCACAAATGTCGAGCAGGAGGCCAACAGGCGGGACTGCCCCTCGAGTTCCACAAGGCACATCCTGCATCCGCCGTGGCGTTCAAGTCTTGGATCATAGCACAAATGGGGTATAAAAATGCCATGGTCCAGGGCAGCCTTGAGTATCGAGGTTCCTTTCGGTGCAGATACCGCCTTGCCGTCTATTGTCAACTGTATCATACCGACACCTCCTTACCCGCGAAATGTGCCCCCGGACCTATATGGATTGCTCCGAACTTACAGGTTTCGTAACACATACGGCAGGTAATGCATCGGGACTGATCAATATGGTGGGGTTTCTTCTTTTCCCCAGAGATTGCGGTCACAGGGCACTTGAGTGCGCATGCGGTACATCCCGTGCACTTCTCCGGGTCAATATGGAAGGTAGTAAGCTCACGGCATGCACCGGTGGAGCAGCGCTTATCCAGAATGTGCTCCTCATATTCATGGCGAAAATAACGGATCGTGCTGAGCACCGGGTTGGGAGCTGTCTGACCCAGGCCGCAAAGAGAGGACTTGCGCACATCATTTGCGAGATCCTCCAACGTGTTGAGATCATCGAGCGTGGCACGCCCCTCGGTAATGTCCTCAAGAATGCTTAGCATCACCTTCGTCCCTTCCCTGCAGGGAACACACTTCCCGCACGATTCTTCTTTGGTAAATTCGAGGAAGAATTTCGCCACATCCACCATGCAACTCCGGTCGCTCATCACCACCATGCCGCCTGATCCCACGATCGCCCCTGTCTTCACAATATCCTCATAGGTGACCAGCGTATCGAGCATATCACTGGGTATGCAGCCCCCGGACGGTCCTCCAAGCTGAACTGCCTTGAGTTTTTTGCCTTTGGGCACCCCTCCCCCAATGTCTTCGATGATAACCTTCAGGGGGATGCCCATGGGTATTTCTATAAGACCGCTGTTCTTGATGTCCCCTGTGAGGGCAAAGACCTTCGTGCCGGAGGAATTTTCTGTTCCGGCACCCCTGAACCAATCCGCCCCTCTGAGAATTATCTGTGGTATGTTTGCCAACGTCTCGACATTGTTAAGAACGGTCGGCTTCTTCCAGAGACCCTGATACACGGGGAATGGTGGCTTGGGAACAGGGTTGCCCCGCTCGCCCTCGATGGAGGACATGAGGGCAGTCTCCTCCCCGCACACAAAGGCTCCTGCCCCCTTATATATTTCGATGTCTAGGGAAAAATCGCTCCCGAAGAGGTTTGCACCGAGCAGACCGTACGCCCTCGCCTGCCTCAGCGCAGCCTCCAGCGTCTCTATCGCAAGGGGGTACTCGGCACGCACATAGATGTATCCTTTGCTGGACCCTATGGCCCTTGCAGCGATGATCATCCCCTCAATTACGGCGTGAGGGTCTGATTCCATCACCCCTCTGTCCATAAACGCCCCGGGATCTCCCTCATCGCCATTACAGAGGATATATTTGAGATTGCCAGGGCTCTTTGCGCACAGTTCCCACTTCAGGCCGGTAAGAAAACCGGCCCCGCCGCGGCCGCGAATCCCGGACAATCTCACTTCGGACACGATCTCTTCAGGCGTCATGTGGAGGATAGCCTTTGCAGCAGCTTTATAGCCATCACGCGCTATGTAATGGTCAATGTTGAAGGGATCGATGCGGCCGAGATTGCGAAGGACGCGTATTTCCTGTTTCTTGAAGAAGGGGATGTCCTTCATCAGGGGAATTCTCTCTTTCTTGGTCGTGTCAAGGTACATGAGCTTCTCTATCCGCCTATTATTCAGTATATGTTCTTCCACAATGAGCGGGGCATCCTCGGCTTTGACCTTCTGATAAAACACCCCTTCAGGGTCCACAACCAGCGTAGGCCCATTTGCGCAGAACTCATTGCACCCCGTGAATGTAATGGCAACGTCACTGATACCCCGCTTCTTCAACTCCTCAGTAAGGGCATCCCTCACCGCAGCGCTTTTTATGGCCCGACAGCCGGTCCCCCCGCATAAAAGGAGATTCACTCGGGCGTG
>Ga0316603_10001839_pt1 | contig 11460 bp, 9 predicted proteins | sample OWC_soil_day10_n_FD_207649 | JGI IMG/M metagenome (GOLD analysis project Ga0316603, IMG submission 207649) | Wetland soil microbial communities from Old Woman Creek delta, Ohio, United States - OWC_soil_day10_noCT | ecosystem: Environmental > Terrestrial > Soil > Wetlands | place: USA: Ohio...
TGTCCCGAAAGTGAGGCTGCATCGCGCGCAGCGAGGCGAGGGTCTGCCGCCTGAACAGGTCGGCGATCTCGCGCGCCTCGTACGGCTCCACGCCGAGGGCCTCCAGCGCCTGTCGACCGGTCCGCAACGCGGACTCGAAGGTCTCGCGCTCGATCGCCTGCACGCCGCGTTCGGCGAGTTCCAGCCAGTGGCGCACGTTGCGTGCGCGGGCGACGATCCTGAGCCCAGGGAATTCCTCGCGCACGCGGTCGATCAGTGCCAGGCTGTCGTCCACGTCGTCGATCGCGACGATCAGCAGGCGCGCCCTGGCGGCACCCGCTGCCGCCAGCAGGTCGAGGCGGGTCGCGTCACCGTAGAAGACCTTGAAGCCGAACTTGCGCAGCAGGTCGATCTGGTCGGGGTCGTGGTCGAGCACCGTTGCGCTCACGCCGCTGGCGAACAGCATGCGTCCGACGATCTGTCCATAGCGGCCGAAGCCGGCGATGAGCACCGGCGCCGTGCTCTCGTCGATCGCGTCCGCCTCGCGTGCCCCGGCGGCGCGTCGCACGCACAGCCAGTCGTGCGCCAGCACCATCAGCGGCGTGCCCGCCATCGAAAGCGCGACCGCCGCGGTGAGCAGCGCGTCCCAGTCGCCCGGCAGCACTCCGGCCTGACGCGCGACGCCGAACACGACGAAGGCGAATTCCCCGGCCTGCGCCAGCAGTGCGGCGAACAGCCAGCGCTGCGCCGGCGCGACCCCCAGCCGCGGTGCGATCAGCGCGAGCACGCACGCCTTGATCGCCAGCAGCCCCGCGACCGCCGCGCAGAGCTGCAGCGGCTGCGAGACCACCAACCCGAAGTCGATCGACATGCCGACCGCGATGAAGAACAGGCCGAGCAGCAGGCCCTTGAACGGCGCGATGTCGGACTCGAGGGCGTGCCTGTACTCCGAACTCGCCAGCAGCACGCCGGCGAGGAACGCGCCCAGCGCCATCGACAGCCCCGCGAGCGACATCAGCTGAGCGATCCCGATGACCAGCAGCAGCGCGAACGCGGTGAAGATCTCGCGCACCTGTGCCAGCGCGATCAGCCGCATCAGCGGCCGCGTCAGGAACCGGCCGATCAGGATCACCGCGACCACTGCGGCCAGCGCCTCGAGCGCCCCGATCCAGCCCGGCCGCGCGCCGCTCGCGGGCACGCCGAGCAAGGGCACCAGCGCGATCAGCGGGATCGCGGCGATGTCCTGGAACAACAGCACCGCGAAGCCCGCCTTGCCCACCGGCGCGGCAAGCAGGTTGCGCTCGGCCATCGTCTGCACCGCGATCGCCGTGGACGACATCGCGAGCGCCAGGCCCGCCGCGAGCGCTGCCTGCCAGGCGAGCCCCGCCGCCAGGAGCGCCGCGCTCAGCAGGCCGCCGCAGGCGAGCATCTGCACTCCGCCCCCGCCGAAGACCGGTCCGCGCATCTGCCACAGCCGCCGCGTATCCAGTTCCAGACCGATGAGAAAGAGCATCAGCACCACGCCGAACTCCGCGAAGTGCAGGATCGACTCGACGTCGCTCACGAGCCCCAGGCCCCAGGGACCGATCGCGCAGCCCGCGATCAGATAGCCCAGCACCGAACCTAGCCCCAGCCGCTTGGCCAGCGGCACGCAGACGACGGCCGCCCCCAGGTAGACCAGCGCGTCGCGCAGGATCGAGGGTTCAGTCACGGGCGTGCAGGTGCTCGAGGAGGCGGCGACGGTAGCCCTGTCCCAGCGATTGGAGTTGCTGCGGCGAGATCAGGTGCGCCCCGTGGACCACGATCGGATCCAGCCAGCGCATGCCGCAGAACCGCGCGGTCTGCTCGATCTGCGGCACGAACGCCTCGAACGGGTGCGCGTGCCTGCCGCGGGGCGTGTAGGCCTCGGCGAGCGCCCCCGTGGTCGTCACCCACAGACAGTCCTTGCCGGCGAGCGCGGTGCCGCCATCGCCGTAGGCCCAGCCCCGCTCGAGCACCACCTCGAACCAGAGCTTGAGCAGCGCCGGCGCGCTGTACCAGTACAACGGATGCTGCCAGACGACGAGATGCGCGTTGCGCAGCAGTTTCCGTTCGGCATCGGCGTCGATCGCGAAGTCGGGGTAGTCGTCGTACAGCGACCGGACCGCGACGCCGGCGAGATCGCGAACCGCGTCGATCAGCGCTCGATTGGCCACCGAGCGCCCGGGATGCGGATGCGCGTAGACCACGAGCACGCGCCCGTCGCTCTGTCCGGGGCTCGCAGCGCCCTCGTCGTTCGCATTGCCCATTCTCGGTCGGCTTCCCGGTCGACGCTGGATCGAAGAATCCGCGGATTCTCGCACTGCCGCGCGAACCGTGTCGGCTCCGGACGCGCCCGCCGTCGGGACGGGACGCCGTCACGGGGAGCGCGCGAGGATCGGGCAAGATAGCATCCGTTCAGCCTGCCCGTCGCCGGGAGCTTCTCACGGCGCACGACACGCCCGGCGGCGACGGCTTCCCACCTCGGACACGATCTTGCGATTCGGCCTGCACGCCCTCGCCCGCCTGTTCCCCGCGCTCGCCGAGCCGCCGGTGCGGCGCTACTTCCTCGGACAGTCGGTCTCGGTGCTCGGCGTCTGGATCCAGAACATCACGCTCAATCTGCTCGTCTGGGAGATCACGCAGTCGCCGGCGCTGCTCGGCGCGCTGAACTTCCTGCTGTGGGGTCCCGCGGTCGTCGTGACCCCGCTCGCCGGCCCCCGCACGAATGCGTCGAATGCACGCGAGATCGCGGCCTGGACCGTGTCGGGCTCGCTCGCGGTCTCGCTGACGCTCGCAGCGCTGAACGCCGGCCAGTGGCTGAACGTGCCGCTGATTCTCGGCCTTGCCGCGGCGCGGGGCCTGTTCAGCGGCCTGGAGACGCCCGCCCGGCAGGTGCTGCTGACGACCGTGGTCGCCGACCGTTCGCGGATCGCCAACGCGGTGGCGATGAACGCCGTCGCGTACAACACCGCCCGCATGATCGGACCGGCGATCGCTGCGGCCGTCTACGCGACACTCGGCGCCAGCGCCGGCCTGCTGGCGAGCGCGGCGGCGTTCGCGGTGATGCTGGTTGCGTTGCGTTCGATGCCCGCGGCGCCGGTCGATGCGGCGCACGGCCCGGCCGGCGGATCCCGGCAGGGTCTGCGCGCCGCGATCGGCTATGTGCGCAGCGACCGGCTCGGGCGACTGTTCCTGCCCGTGGCGAGTTGCCTCGCGATCCTGGGCAGTTCCTACCAGACGCTGGTGCCGGTGCTCGCCGACCGGGTGTACGGAAGCGCGTCGGTCTGGACCGGCTACTTCTTCGCGGCGGCGGGTGCCGGGTCGACCGTCGCCGCGCTGCTGCTGTCCTCCCGGTACCTCTATCCGGCGTCGCGCCTGCTGCAGGTGGTCACGCCCTGGTCGGTGGTCCTCGCGCTCGCGGGCCTGGGATTCTCGCGCGCCCCGGCGATCGCGCTCGGCTGCTTCGCGGTGCTGGGATTTTCGCTGACCTTCACCGGCCCGGGCACCAACGCGAAGCTCCACCAGAACGCGCCGGCGGCCCTGCGCGGTGCGCTGGTCGGCCTGTACGCGCTGGCGTTCACCGGCGCGATTCCGCTGGGGAACCTGCTGGTCGGCAGCGTCGCGCAGTGGCTGTCGGTTCAGGGGACGTTCCTCGCGATGTCCGCCGCGCTGGCGTTGTGCCTGGCGCTGCTGTTCGTGCCGCGCTGGATCGCCCACGGCAGGATCGTCCTCGACGGCGACCGGATCTGAATCGATCCGGGGCGCCAGGGCTTGTCGCGAAGCCAGCGCTTGTCGCGGCGCCGCGGCTTTGACCGCAGCGCTGCGAGGCCAGATAATCACCTGCGTGACCATCACCGGGGGGACCGGATGACCAGCGCACGCGTCCCGTTTTCTGCCTACGAGCAGCGCATCGACGCGATTCGCGCGCGCCACCCGGAGATGCCCCGCACGACGGTGGTCCGGATCCGGCTGCTCTACCACGCGCTGCGGCTCCTCGCCGACGACCTGGAACAGTTCTTCGCCGGCCACGGCATCTCGGCGTCCGGCTGGGCGGCGCTGATGATGATCTACTCGGCCCCGTCGGCGCGGGCGAACCCGTCGCTGCTCTCGGCGGACCTCGTGCAGTCGCGCACCCACATGACCCGGATCGCCGACGAACTGGCGGACAAGGGCCTGGTGCGCCGCGAGGCGAACGCGCTGGACCGCCGTCGGGTGGACCTGGTCCTCACCGCGCGCGGGCAACGCCTGATCCGGCGGCTGCTGCCGCTGTCGTGGCAGCACTACGAAAGCCTCCTCGGCGGCTTCGACGACGCCGAGGCGCGCGCGCTCGAGCGCCTGATGCGCAAGCTCGGCGCGCGGCTGAGCGCCTTCGACGACAGCCGACCCGCCGCCACGCGGGCGCCGGGGGCGCAAGCGTGAGCACGCCGAACCAGCCGGACCGCAGCGACTTCGCCGCGCGGCGCCGCCGCAACCGGCGGCGTGCGCTCGCGGCCATCGCCCTGATCGTCGTGGTCGCGGGCGGTGGTTCGCTGGCCTGGTGGTGGCTCTTCGGCCGCGCGTCCGTCTCCACCGACAACGCCTACGTGGGCGGCAACGTCGTCCAGGTGACGCCGCAGGTGGCCGGCACGGTCACGATGGTCGCGGCCGACGACACGCAGCTGGTGCGCGCCGGCGACGTGCTCGTGCGGCTCGACGACACGGATTTCACGGTGCAGCTCGCCAGCGCCCAGGCCGCGCTCGGCGATGCGGTGCGCGGCGTGCGCGCACTGCACGCGAACACGGGCCAGGCCCGGGCCTCGGTGGCGGGCCGCGAGGCGGATCTGCAGCGCGCCCGTTTCGAGCTTGCAGGCGCCGAAGCCGCGCTCGAGAAGGCAAGGTCTGAGCTCTCGCGCCGCGAGGCGCTCGCCGAGCGCAATTTCGTATCGCCCGAGAGCGTGCAGACCGCGCGCACCGCGGTGGAGGCCGCCGTCGCGCATCGGGACGCGGCGAAGGCAGCGATCTCGCAGGCGGCCACCGCGATCACCGCGGCGAGCGAACAGCTGCGCGCCGCGGCCGGGCTGATCGACCGGATTCCGGTCGAACGGCACCCGCGGGTGCTCGAAGCGGCCGCACGGGTGCGCGAGGCGTTCCTCGCTGCGGCCCGCACCCGGATCCTCGCTCCGGTCGGCGGTTACGTCGCTCGCCGCAGCGTGCAGGTCGGCCAGCGCGTCGCGCCCGGCGCGGCCCTGATGGCGGTGATCCCCGCGGAGCAGCTCTGGGTGGACGCGAACTTCAAGGAGTCGCAGCTCGAGCACGTGCGCATCGGCCAGCCGGTGACGCTGCAGGCCGACCTCTACGGCTCGTCGGTGAGTTACCGCGGACGCGTGGTCGGACTCTCGATGGGGACCGGAGCCGCATTCGCGCTGCTGCCCGCGCAGAACGCCACCGGCAACTGGATCAAGATCGTGCAGCGGCTGCCGGTCCGCATCGCGCTCGATCCCGCCGAGCTCGCGGCGAACCCGCTGCGCATCGGGCTTTCGATGCGCGCCACGATCGACACGGCCGATCGCTCCGGCGCGGTGCTCGCCGGCACCCCGGCGAGCGCGGGCGGCTACAGCACTTCGGTCTTCGACGCGCAGGCGCGCGAGGCCGACGCGCTGATCGAACGCGTGATCGCCGAGAACCTGGGCACCTCGCGACCGTGAGCGCGACCCAGGGCGCGCCGGGAAGTGCCGCGGCCGCCGGCCATCCGCCGCTCGGCGGCGCCGCGCTGGTGCTCGCCACGCTCGCCCTGAGCCTGGGCTCGTTCATGAACTTCCTGGACCTCTCGATCGCGAACGTGTCGGTGCCGCACATCGCGGGCAACCTGTCGGTCAGCCCGACGCAGGGCACCTGGGTGATCACCACCTTCGCGACCGCGGAGGCGATCTCGCTGCCGCTGAGCGGCTGGCTCGGCATGCGTTTCGGCCTGGTGCGCGTGTTCATGGTGTCCACGCTGGTCTTCACGCTGGCCTCGGTGCTGTGCAGCGTCTCGGTCAGCTTCCCGATGCTGCTGGGTGCGCGGGTGCTGCAGGGGATGACCGGCGCGGCGATGGTGCCGCTCGCACAGGCGCTGCTGGTGAGCTGCTATCCGCCGCACAAGCGCGGCTTCGCGCTGGGCATGTGGACGATGACCGCGATCCTGGCGCCGATCGTCGCACCGCTGATCGCCGGGTGGATCACCGAGAACCTGTCGTGGCGCTGGATCTTCCTGGTCAACGTTCCCGTGGGTCTGGTCGTGCTGTCGCTCAGCGCCGCGCTGCTGCGCCCGCGCGAGACCTCGACACGCAGCGTGCCGGTCGACTGGACCGGGCTCGTGCTCCTCACCGCCGGCGTGGGCTCGCTGCAACTGACGCTCGACCGCGGCAACCACCTCGACTGGTTCGACTCGGGCACCATCATCGCGATGGCCTGCGTCGCGGCGGTCGCGATCGCCGCCTTCGTCGTGTGGGAACTGACCGACGAGCACCCGATCGTGGACCTGCGCCTGCTGGCGCGCCGCAACTTCGCGATCGGCTCGGTGTGCATCTTCCTGGGCAGCGTGGCGTTCTTCGGCACGCTGGTGACCTTGCCCCTGTGGCTGCAGACCTACTACGGCTACACGTCGCTTTGGGCGGGCAAGGCGGTGGCCACCGGCGGCCTCTTCGCGGTGGTGCTCGGGCCGATCGTCGGCGCCTACCTGCACAGGATGGACGCGCGGGCGGTCGTGAGCTTCGGCGTGATCGCGTTCGCCGCCGCGGCGATCGGCAGCGCGCGCTTCACGCCCGACGTGGAGTTCTGGACGATCGCTCAGACCCGCCTGTGGATGGGCATCGGCATCAGCTGCTTCTACCTGCCGCTCACCGCGATCAGCATGTCGGGGCTCACCTCGCAGCAGTTCGCCGCGGCGTCCGGCCTGAACAACTTCATCCGCATCATCGGCTCGAGTTTCGGGACCGCGGTCATGGTCGGAGCCTGGGACAGGCACGGGATCCAGCAGCACGCGCTGCTCGCCGAGCGCATCGACGCGTACTCGCCGCAGGCGCAGGCCTATCTCGAGCAGCTGCGCGCGCTCGGCGTGACAGGGAACGCGGCGCTCGCGCGGATCGACACGGTGGTGACCGCCCAGTCCTACCTGAACGCGACCAACTGGATCCTCTGGGTCAGCGCGCTGGTGATGCTCTCGCTGCTGACGCTGATCTGGTGGGCGAAGCCGCCGTTCGTCGCGCGGGCGGGCTAGCGACCCGCCCCGCGCTACTCGAAGCCCGGGGGCGGCACGAAGGCCTGGTACTCCCGCTCCAGCAGCCTCGCCACGCCGATCGTCCGGTAGTCCGCGTACTGCGGCCCGACGATCTGCACGCCGAGCGGGAGATTTCCGTCGGTGAAGCCCATCGGCGCCACCGTCGACGGCAGGTAAGACACGCCCGAGTAACCCGCCCAGAACATCTGCGTGGTCGTCGGCTGGGGTTTGCCGTTGACCGCGATCATCCGCTCCCAGCGTTCGCCCTTCTGGTTGTGCTCGAACGCCGCGGTGGCGGCGGTCGGACACAGCATCACGTCCCAGTCCCGAAAGAACTCGGCCCACGCGAGGCGCATCTGGTGGCGCCGGTTGGAGAACGCGAGCCAGTCCTTGTGCGCGAGCGTGTTGCCGCGCCCGGCCAGCACCGCGTAGTCGTCGCTGTCGGGGCCGCCTCTGCGCGCCGCGCGCTGCCAGCGGGCGAACTGCTCGGGCGTCAGCCGCCCGGAGGTCGCCGAGCGCAGCAGCATCAGGTAGACGCGGTGCGCCTCGGCGGGGTCGAAGTCGGGCCGCGCACGGTCCGACACCTTCGCGCCCCGCTTCGCCGCGAACTCGGCGACCCGCTGCACCGCGTCGGCCACGCTGGCGTCGACCTCGGCGGTCGGATGGGAGGGCATCACCGCGACGCGCAGGCCCTCGAGACGCTTCGGCGCGGCCCGGTCCAGCCGCAGCGCCCAGCCGGCCGAGTCGATCTCGTCGGGGCCCGCGACGACACCCATCGCCAGGCGCAGGTCTTCCGCGCTGCGCGCCAGCGGACCGATGACCGAGATGTCCGACGGGTGGACGACGCCGGGAAGGGCGTGGCCGACGCTCGAGCAGATGCCCCAGGTCGGCTTGTGCCCGTAGACGCCGCAGAAGTGCGCCGGGCCGCGGATCGAAGCGCCGATGTCGCTGCCCATCTCCAGGCCGGTGAGCCCCGCCGCGAGCGCGGCGGCCGCGCCGCCGGAGGAGCCGCCCGGCCCGCGCGCGAGATCCCAGGGGTTGTTCGTGGTGCCGTAGACCGGATTGAAGGTCTGCCAGTCGGCCAGCAACCCCGGCACGTTCGTCTTGCCGAACACGATCGCACCCGCACGCTTCAGGCGCCGGACCGCCAGCGCGTCGCGCGCGGCCACGTTGTTCGCGTACTGCGGCAGGCCCCAGGTGGTCGGGAAGCCGGCAAGATCGAACGACTCCTTCACGGTCATCGGCAGGCCGTGCAGGCGACCGCGCGCGGCCCGGCTGCGGTCCGCCGCCTTTGCGGCCTTGCGGCCGGACTCCAGGTCCATCGCGCAGACCGCGTTCAGCGTGCCGTTGTGGCGCTGGATGCGCGTCGCGAAGAGATCGAAGAGCTCGAGCGAGGAGATCCGACGCGCGCGCAGATCCCGCAGCAACTGGCTGGCGGACCGGAAGGCCGGATTCATGGGGTCTCCTCGAACGCGGGCTCCTCCCACCAGGGAAAGAACCCCGGCATGTCGCGGGAGACCCGGTCGGGGAAGACCGCCGGCCGCTTCGCCAGGAAGGCGCTGACGCCCTCCTTGGCGTCGGCCGAGCGCCCGCGCGCCTGGACCGCGCGGCTGTCGACGCGGTGGGCGTGCATCGGATGGTCGGCGCCCGCCATCCGCCAGAGCATCTGGCGGGTGAGCGCCACCGAGACCGGCGCCGTGTTCTCGGCGATCTCGCGCGCGAGTGCGCGCGCCGCGGGTAGCAGGTCCTCCGGGGCGTGCAGCGAGCGCACCAGCCCGCGCTCCTTCGCCTCCTGCGCGTCGAACACGCGCCCGGTCAGGCACCACTCCAGCGCGGTCTGCAGGCCGACCACGCGCGACAGGAACCACGACGACGCGGCCTCCGGGACGATGCCGCGCCGCGCGAAGACGAAACCGAAACGCGCGCCGGTCGAGGCCAGCCGGATGTCCATCGGGAGCTGCATCGTCACGCCGATGCCCACGGCCGCGCCGTTGACCGCGCCGATCACCGGCTTGAGGCTGCGGAAGATGCGCAGCGTCGCCAGGCCGCCGCCGTCGCGGTAGACCTCGCCGACCCGGTGCTCCTCGCGCGCCGACTCGCCGCGCGACGCGTAGTCGAAAGTGGCACCCCCGCTGGAGAGATCCGCGCCCGCGCAGAAGGCCCGGCCCGCGCCGGTGACGATCACCACCCGCACCGAGTCGTCCGCATCGGTCTCGTCGAAGACCGAGATCAGCTCGTCGCGCATCTGCGGCGTGAAGGCGTTCATCCTCTCGGGACGGTTCAACGTGACGGTCGCGATGCCGTCCTCCACCGAATACAGCAGGGTCTCGCGGGGCTTCGGTGCCATCGCGCGCCCCCTCAGTCCAGCACGACCAGGATCATCTCTTCCTCGACCGGATCCCCCTCGTTGACCCGGATCTCGGCGACCGTGCCCGCGTGCGGAGCCTCGACCGGGATCTCCATCTTCATCGATTCGAGGATCAGCAAGGGCTGCCCCTCGGCTACCGCGTCGCCCACCCTGGTCTCGATCTTCCAGACCGTCCCCGCCACTTCCGACACCACTTTCGTCATCTCGCCTCCGATCGTCCGAACAAAGGGCTCTCAGTCCGCGCCGGCCCCGGGACCGTCGAGCAGCCGCTTCACCGCGTCCTCGATGTACGCGGCGTCCTGCGGATTCTGCGCCGGATTGCCGGCGCGATGCCCCCAGATCGAGGGAATCGGTTTCAATTCCCCGTTGCTCAGGTGCGCGGCCTCGCGGCGGTTGTCCTCGACGCGGAAATAGAGGTCGTGATCGCCGGGCATCAGCAGCACCTTCGCGCGGATCGCGCGCAGCGCGGCCGGCAGGTCGCCGCGCCAGGTTTCGTTCGCGCTGATGTCGCCGTTCTGCCAGGTCCACAGCTGCGCGAGCAGGTCGGAAGGGTCGCGCCGGGAGAAGTTCGTCTCCCAGCTGCGCACCAGATAGTCCTCCAGCGACGTGAATCCGGCGCCGCGCCAGGCCTCCTCCCGATAGAAGGCCTGCGACATCGCCCAGCCCGCGTAGATCCGGCCCATCGCGCGAAAGCCGCGCACCGGCCGCTCGCGAAAGATGCCGTCCTGGAACGCGGGGTCCGCGGTCAGCGCCGCACGCACGCCGTCGATGAACACCGAGTTGTGCGGCGAGCAGCGCGCCGACCCGCACACGACCGCGATGCGCTCGACCAGCTCCGGGAACATGCTCGCCCAGTGGTAGGCCTGCATGCCCCCCATCGACCAGCCGTAGACCAGCACGATGCGCCGGACGCCGAAGACCTCGGCGAGCAGCCGCTGCTGCACGCCGACCGCATCGCGGTAGGTGACCTGCGGATAGCGATCGCCGGTGAGCGGCCACGGGGTATTCGACGGCGACGACGAGAGGCCGTTGCCGAACAGGTTCGGGATCACGACGAAGTACTTCGTCGGATCCAGCGCCCCGCCCTCGCGCACCAGCCACTGCGTGTCGTGGTGCTGCGCGCTGAACGAGGTCGGGTAGACGACGACGTTCGACTTCGCCGGGTTCAGCGTGCCGAAGGTCTTGTACGCGATCTGCATCGCCGGGAACGTGCGCCCGGACTGCAGCACGACGTCGCCGGCGTCGAAGGTGGAGTAATCGGCGGTTGCGTTCATCTCGACAGGTCCCCTGGTTCGACCGGATTGTATTGAACCGCAGCGAGCCGCGCTCCGCTATGATCGCGCGGCAGCAGGTTCCTGCGCCGCAACCGAGCCCGGAGTGACCAGGCGATGAATCGATCCGAAGACCCTGCCGCGCGAGCGGTCCGACCGCGTCTGAACGAGCGCATCGACCAGTTCGACTCGCCGTTCAGGCGACTCGACGCGCTGCTCTCGGGAATCGTCCCGAACCCCGCGGTCGCGCCGATCACGATGCACGTCGGGGAGCCGCAGGACTCCCCGCCGCCCCTGCTCGCGCGGGCAGTCGCGGACCACGCGGACCAGTGGAACCGGTACCCGCCGTCGCTGGGCACCCCCGAGTTCCTGGCGGCCGTCGTCGGCTACCTGGAGCGCCGCTACCCGGCCGTGCGCGGGCGGATCGACCGCGACCGGCAGCTGACCTCGGTCTCGAGCACCCGTGAGGCGCTGTACCTGGCCGCGTCGGTCGCGGTCAGCCCGTCCCGCACCGCGCCGCTGGCGCTGATGCCCAACCCGTTCTACCAGACCTACCGGGTCGCGGCGATCATGGCCGGCGCCGA
>Ga0316603_10001840_pt1 | contig 11459 bp, 8 predicted proteins | sample OWC_soil_day10_n_FD_207649 | JGI IMG/M metagenome (GOLD analysis project Ga0316603, IMG submission 207649) | Wetland soil microbial communities from Old Woman Creek delta, Ohio, United States - OWC_soil_day10_noCT | ecosystem: Environmental > Terrestrial > Soil > Wetlands | place: USA: Ohio...
ACGACGTCTTCGGTGCGGTAGTCGATCGCGAATTCGGCGCCGTGGCTCGTCGCGAGCGCGCACTTCTCGGGCGAGCCCGCGGTGGCGATGACGCGGTAGCCGAGGGCGTTGGCCCACTGACATCCGATGAGGCCGACGCCGCCGGCCGCGGCGTGCCAGACGATGAAGTCACCCGGTGCGAGGTCGCGCTGCGGGCGCGTGCGGCGCAGCAGATACTGCGCCGTGAGGCCCTTCAGCATCATCGCAGCGGCGGTCTCGAACGCGATCGCCTCGGGGATCCTGACGACGGGGAGGGCGTCGAGGACGCGGCGTTCGGCGTAGCTGCCGGGCTTGGCGGCCGCGTACGCGACGCGATCGCCGACGGCGACGTGCGTGACCTGCGCGCCCACGGCCTCGACGACACCGGCGCCCTCGACGCCGAGGACCGCGGGGAGCCTCACCGCATACAGGCCGGTGCGGTGATACGTATCGATGAAGTTGACGCCGATCGCGGCGTGCTTCACGCGGACTTCGTTCGGTCCCGGTTCACCGACGGGAACGTCGACGCTGGATAGCACCTCCGGGCCGCCCGTTCGCTCGATATGGATCGCTCGCACATGCGGACCGTATCAAGCGCCGCTACAGTGAGGGCATGAATGTCGAGGCGAGCGAGGCGAAGCCGAGCAAGCGCGAGGGTGTCAACGTCGTCGTTACCGGCGGTGCTGGTTTCATCGGCTCGCACACGGTCGATCGCTTGATCGAGACCGGGCATCGCGTCGTCGTCCTCGATGACTTCCGGACCGGCAAGCGGGCGAACTTGGCGCGCTGGGCGCAGTCGCCGCTGCTCGAGATCGTGACCTGCGACATCTCGCACGGGATCTTCGCCGCGCTGGCCCCGATGACTGCGAAGCACGGGCCCGTCGACCGCATCGTGCACCTCGCCGCGCAGGTGTCGGTGGTCGCGAGCGTCGCGAATCCGCTCGTCGACATGCAGGTCAACTACGGTGGCACGCTCCACGTGCTCGAGTACGCGCGGGCGCACGGCGTGAAGAAGGTCGTGTTCGCGTCGTCGGCCGCGGTCTACGGCGACGTCGTCGACATGCCGGTCGGCGAAGACGCGCCGACGAAGCCGCTGTCGCCGTACGGCATCGACAAGCTCGCGAGCGAGCACGCGCTCGACTACTACGCGGCCGTGCACGGCGTGCCGACGACGGCGCTGCGGTTCTTCAACGTCTACGGGCCGCGCCAGGATCCGTCGTCGCCGTACTCGGGCGTGATCTCGATCTTCGCCGACCGCGCGAAGGCGGGGCGCCCGCTCACGATCTTCGGCGACGGGACGCAGACGCGCGACTTCGTTTACGTGGGCGATGTCGTGCGCGCGATCGTCGCCGCGCTCGCAGACGGCAACAGCCGTGCGATCGCGAATGTCGGGACCGGCGGCGAGATCACGGTGCTCGAGCTGGCGAGAACGATCGTCGGGCTGTGCGGGAACGCGTCGACGATCGAGCATGCGCCGGCGCGTGCGGGCGAGATCCTGAAGTCACGCGCGCGCGTCGATCGGCTGCGCGAGCAGCTCGGCGTCGTGGCCGAGACGAAGCTCGTCGACGGCCTGCGCGCGACGCTCGGCTAGATCTTCGACGTCTGCTTGCCGGCCTTGACCCAACCGGCGATGCCGTCGGGCAGGACCTTCACGTTCGTGTAGCCGGCGGTGAGCGCGCGGGCGGCGGCTTCGTGGGACGCACCGCAGTGCGTGTTCGCGCAGTAGAAGACGAGCGTCTTCGACTTGTCGCTCGGCAGCTCGCTCGGCGAGAACGTGTCGGAGTCCGTGAGCAGCACGGCGCCCGGGATGACGCCCATCTTCTTGCGCGTGCCTTCGCCGTTCGCGTCGACGGCCTGGCACTCCTTGGACGCGAGCTTCGCGTCGAGCTCGTCGATCGTGATCGTCGGGACCTTGTCGCTGAGCTTCTCGTGCTGCTCCGGCTTGGTGGTCTCCTTCGAACAGCCGAGGGCGGAGATCGAGAGGACAGCGGCGAGCAGGAGCGTACGCATGGCAGGAAGCTAGCCGAGGCCGCCGGCCTCGGCAATGATGCCGAGGTGCCCCCAGCCGTGATCGCCGCCTACGCCGCGTGCGCGCTGATCTGGGGCACGACCTGGTACGCGATCCGCGCGTGCATCGCCGAGTACCCGACCTATGCGGCGGTCGCGCTACGGTTCGCGATCGCCGTCGCGATCCTCGTCCCACTCGCGATCCGCGCCCGGCCGTGGCCGCGCGGCAAGACCTGGTTCTACCTCGTGCTCGCGGGCGTGCTCGACGCGACGGCGTACTTGCTGGTCTACCTCGGTGAGGAGCGCATCTCCGGCGCGCTCGCCGCCGTGCTCTACGGCACGCAGCCGCTGATCCTCGCCCTGCTGCTCATGATCGCGCGCATCGAGCGGATCACGAGGAAGCACGTGATCGGCGCGGTGGTCTCGCTCGCGGGCGTCGCCGTGCTGTTTCTCGATCGGCTCGACGTCAGCGGGCGACAAGCGCTCGGTGTCGTCATGGTGATCGGCTCCGTCGTCGTCGCGACGATCTACTCGATGATCATGAAACAGCACGCCCGACGCGTGAACGGTCTCGTCGCGACGACGGTGTTTCTTGCGGTCACCGCGCTCGTGCTCGGGATCGTCGCGGTCATCGCACGCGAGCCGATTCCATGGCCGCCGCCGCTCGTGCCGACGATCGCCTTGCTGTACCTGGCGATCGTGGGGTCCGTGGTCGCCTTCCTCGTCTACTTCTGGTTACTCGGCAAGACCGGGCTGCTCGTGACGAGCACGCTGGTCTTCGTGTATCCGCTCGTCGCGATCGTGACCGACGCGTTCTTCGAGCGGGACCTGCCGCTCGGTGCGCGGAGTTACCTCGGTGTCGCGATCACGCTCGGTGGCCTCGCCGTCTCGCTGCGAGGACCTGTGATTGCGCGTCAGGCCGACGTGAGTGATCATACGCAGTAGTGAGGTGGTTCATCCTGCTCGTGTGCTGCGGCGGATGCGACCTCGTCATCCCGCTGACCGAGCCGGAGAACGTCGCGTGCGGACCCTACGCGCGCATCACGCCCGTGATGTTCGACGTCGGGCTCGAAGAGCCGAGCGACTTCTCGATCCACTACAACGGTGCGCAGGGCATGGTGCGCGCGCGTGTCACGCTGCCCGGGACCCCGACGCTGACGTACACGGGCCCGGTGCCGATCGTGTTCGACGATCCCTCGCAGACGTGGAAGCTCGACCCCACGCGCTTCGGCGCCATCAACGCGTTCAGGCTCGACGGTGGCCACCTGCTCGGCGACGGCAGCGTGTTCGGCTGGAAGGATCGGATCGCAGCCACGGGGACGCCACCGCAGCTCGATCGCTACACCTTCAACCCGACGATGATGCTGTGGAGTGCCGACAGCACGGGCCAGATGCTCGAGACGGATCTCTCGAGGAACCTGCGTCCAGGCAACGAGATCGTGCTGCCGCTCGAGAACAACGGCCTGCTGCGGTTCTTCGTCCAGGTCCGCGTCGACTACGAGCGACTCGCGAGGAACCAGATCGTGATCCGCCAGAAGTTCGTGAGCCAGCCATGGCTGGCGACCGATCAAGCCGACAAGATCGCGCGGCTCGCGACGATCGATCCGAGCGCGGCGGTGATGACCGCCGACCACGGTGTGCTCGTGTACGCCGCGAGCGACAGCGGCGCGAAGCAGCGGATCTACGCGAGCCGCCGCGACGCCGAAGACCAGTTCGAGATCGGCCGCCCGATCGACCTCGACTCCGACCCGAGCCTCGATGACACCGAGCCGTGGATCGCGGAGGACTGCAGGACCCTGTACTTCCGTCGAGGCGGCGTCACGTACCGCGCACAGTAGACGAACCGCGGTTCGCCCAGTAGCGTTCGCGCATGGCCGACTCGCCGTGGATCTTCCGCACCTACGCCGGTCACACGAGCGCGCGCGCCTCGAACGAGCTCTATCGCAAGAACCTCGCGGCGGGGCAGACCGGGTTGTCGATCGCGTTCGACCTGCCGACGCAGTGCGGATACGACGCGGACCACCCACTCGCGCGGCCGGAGGTCGGCAAGGTCGGCGTCCCGATCGGCTCGATCGACGACATGCACGCGCTGTTCGACGGCATCCCGATCGACCAGATGAACACGTCGATGACGATCAACGGCACGGCGATGTGGCTCCTCGCGCTCTACATCGGGGTCGCGCGCGAGCGCGGCGTGCCCGAGGCAGGGCTGCGCGGCACGACGCAGAACGACATCGTCAAGGAGTACCTGGCGCGCGGCACGTACATCTTTCCGCCCGAGCCGTCGCTCGATCTGATCGCGGAGACCTACGAGTACTGCGTCGCGCGCCTGCCGCACTGGAATCCGTCGAACATCTGCAGCTATCACCTGCAAGAGGCCGGCGCGACGCCGGTGCAAGAGCTGTCGTTCGCCCTCGCCGACGCGATCGGCGTGCTCGATCGAGTCAAGGCGCGCGGGCGCGTCGATGCGGCTGCGTTCGCGCAGTGCGTGGGCCGCGTGTCGTTCTTCGTGAACGCGGGCATGCGGTTCGTCGAGGAGATGTGCAAGATGCGCGCGTTCGTGCAGCTCTGGGACGAGCTGTGCCGCGAACGCTACGGCGTCACCGATCCGAAGCTGCGGCAGTTTCGCTATGGCGTTCAGGTCAACTCGCTCGGCCTCACCGAACAGCAGCCCGAGAACAACGCGTGGCGAATCTTGATCGAAGCGCTCGGCGTGACGCTGTCGAAGGATGCGCGCTGTCGCGCGCTGCAGCTACCGACGTGGAACGAAGCGCTGTCGCTGCCGCGGCCGTGGGATCAGCAGTGGTCGCTCCGGCTGCAACAGATCCTCGCGTACGAGACGGACCTCCTCGAGTACGGTGACTTGTTCGCGGGCTCGCCGGTCGTCGCGGCGAAGGTCGAGCAGCTGTGCACGGCGGCGCGGGCGGAGCTCGCGGCGATCGAGAGGATCGGTGGCATTCGCGGCGCGATCGAGGGCGGCTACTGCAAGCAGGAGCTCGTGCGATCGATGGCCGCGCGGATGGCGCGCATCGAGCGTGGCGAGCAGATCGTCGTCGGCGTCAACAAGTGGACCGACGCCTTGCCGTCTCCGCTCGTCGGTGGCGAGGACGGCGGCGTGTTCCGCATCGACGAGACCGCGGCCGAAGCCACGCTCGCCTCGCTCGAGCGTACGCGCCAGACGCGCGACGCGGGCAAGGCGGCGGAGGCCATCGCACGCCTCGAAGCGGCGGCGCGCGCGGGCCAGCCGGTCATGGAAGCCTCGATCGCCTGCGCGCTCGCACGCGTGACGACCGGCGAGTGGGCCGGCACGCTACGCAAGGTGTGGGGCGAGTACCGCGCCGCGACGGGCATCGCGGGCGCGCACGTCGGCGGTGATAGCGACAGCTGGGACGCGCTGCGTGCGCGCGTCGGCGCGTTGTCGCGCAGGCCGAAGCTGCTCGTCGGCAAGCCGGGCTTGGACGGGCACTCGAACGGTGCGGAGGTGATCGCGGTCGCCGCGCGCGATGCGGGGTTCGAGGTGGTCTACGCGGGCATTCGCCTCGAGCCGGCCGCGATCGCGCAGGCCGCGGTGCAAGAGGACGTCGACGTCATCGGGCTGTCGGTGCTGTCGGGCTCGCACGTCGAGCTCACGCGTGCCGTGCTCGACGAGCTGCGCGCGCGGGGGGCGCACGACCTGCCGGTCGTCGTCGGTGGCATCGTCCCCGCGCAAGATCACGCACGGCTCTACGAGCTCGGCGTGAGGCGCGTGTTCACCCCGACGGACTACAAGCTCACCGAGATCGTCGGCTCCCTCGTCGACCTCTGTCAGTAGCCTCGGGAAACCGCGGAGTTAGGTCGGGTGGCGTAGCGCTTGTGGTGATCGGGTGTTCCGCATAGATTCGCGCCCCTACGCCATGGGGATTGCTGACTTCTTTCGCCCCAAATACCGCCACAGCGATGTTCGTGTGCGCACCGAAGCCGTCAAGGCTTTGACCGCGGACGACGCTGCCACCTTGGTCCAGATCGCTCGAACCGATCGCGACATCGGCGTGCGCCGAATCGCGATGTCGAAGATCCATGAAGCATCCGTGCTCGCGGACATCGCCGCAGCCGAGACGGAGCGCAGCTTGCGAGACTTCGCAGGCGAGCGCGCCGCCGAGCTGTGGACGCAGGCCGCGTGCAGCGACGACGCCGATGCCGCGAACGACGCGCTGACGGGCATGATGAAGCTCGGCGATCAGCACGCGCTGGTCGAGGTCGCGGTGCGCGCGGCGTTGCCCGCGGTGCGCAAGCGAGCGTTCGGCGAGCTGCGCGATCCGCGCGCGCTCGCGGAGCTGGCGAAGCGCGATGCACCGCAGGAGATCCGCACGGCCGCGGTCGCGCGCATCGACGACGGTGACGTGCTGCGCGCGCTCGCGATCGACACGACGGTCAAGGAGATCGGGCTCGCCGCCGTCGAGAAGCTCGACGATGTCGACCGCCTCGAGAACGTCGCGCAGAAGGCGAAGAACAAGGCGGTGCGCCAGAAGGCGCGCAAGATCGTCACCGAGATCCAGGAAGCCGAGCGCGAGAAGAACAAGATCGGCGTGCCCGACGAGGTGAAGCGCCGCCGCGCCGAGAAGGCGCAGCTCGTGCGCGAGGTCGAGGCGGTCGTCGACACGTTCGACTTCGCGAAGGCGAGCGAGATCGTGAAGACCGCCGAAGCGGCGTGGGCGCAGCTGCAGAGCGACGACGGCGACGACAAGTTCGGCAAGCTCGTCGAGCGGTTCTGGAAGCGCAAAGAGATCCACGAGCAGACCGCGCGCTCGGCCGACGAGCTGCGCGCGACCGAGCGCGATGCGCAGGTGGAGCGCGAGCGCGCCGCGGCGGAGCGCGAGGCGGCGAAGTCGAAGGCCAAGCCGTCGCGGACAGACGAAGAAGAGCAGGACGACTACGTGCGCGAGCTGCCGATGGCCGCGGACGATCCGAAGCGCGCCGCGCGCGAGGCCGAAGCCAAGGCTCGCCGCGAAGAGAAAGATCGCCAGCGCGCCGAAGAGGAGGCCCGCAAGGCGGCACAGGCCGCCGAGCGCGCGGCAAAGCAGAAGGAAGATGCCGAGCGCGGCGCGGCGATCGCCGAGAGCTTGAAGGCGATGTGTGCCGATCTGGAGCAGCTCGCCGATCAAGCAGCCAAGGACACGCGCGCGATCGATCGCGTGCTGTCGCAGGCGGCGAAGGCGTTCGAGCAGATCGGCAAGGTTCCGGGCGCGGAGCGCGATGCGATCGCGGAGCGCTACCGGGTCGCCCGCGGCAAGCTCGTCACGAAGGCGGGCGAGCTACGCGAGGCCGAGGACTGGCAGCGCTGGACGAACGTGCCCAAGGCCGAGGCGCTGATCCAGACGGCGAAGGAGATGCTCGAGGCGCAGGCGACGCCCGACCTCGGCAATCGACTGCGCGGACTCCAGGCGCTGTGGAAAGAGGTCGGCCCGATGCCGCAGCGCCGGAGCAAGGAGCTCTGGGAGCAGTTCAAGGCGCTGTGCGATCAGGTCTACGACAAGGTGAAGGGGGTCCGTGCCGTCGAGCAGGAGAAGTTCGGCGAAGTCACGAAGGTCAAGGAAGCGCTGATCGCGGAGGCGGAGGCGCTCGCCGACTCGACGGACTGGGCCGCGACGGCGGAGAAGCTCAAGCAACTGCAGGCCCAGTGGAAGCAGTCGGGGCACCTGCCGCGCAAGCAAGGCGACGAGCTGTGGAAGCGGTTCCGCGCCGCGTGCGACAAGTTCTTCGAGCGGCGCAAGCCGCAGCTCGATGCGCGTCACGACGAAGAGGCGGCGAACCTCGCGAAGAAGCAAGCGCTGATCGCGAAGGCGCAGGCCGTCGCGAACAAGGCCCCCGACGATGGCGGATGGGGGAAAGCGATCGGGACGATCAAAGACCTCCAACGCGAGTGGAAAGAGATCGGGTTCGTGCCGCGCCGCGACGCGGATGCCGTCTACAAGGCCTTCCGCGCCGCGTGCGATTCGCTGTTCGCGAAGCGCGATGCCTCGCGTGATGCCGAAGCGAACGCGCATCGCGCCGAGCTCGACACGCTCAAGGCCGAGCTCGATGCGATTGTCGAGGGGAGCGCGGCCGACGACCTCGTCGCTCGTGCGATCGCCGCCCGCGCGAAGGCCGTCGAGCTCGATGCACTCGGCGACGAAGTGCAGGCGATGATCCGCCACCTCGTCACGACGCAGGCGGATGCCGTGAAGGGCACGGAGCTCGACCCGGCGCAGCTCCGCAGCAAGCGCGAGAAGCTGATCGCGCGCGCCGAGGAGCTGTTGCCGAAGCAAGCGACGCAGGTCAGCGCCGAGGCGCCCGACATCGCGACGCAGCTGAAGCAAGCGATGCGGCAGAACGCGTTCGGTGATCTGCGGTTCTCGGGTCGCGATCCGATCGAGGTCGCGGACGAGCTGCGCGCGAGCTGGCGTGATGCCGGTCCGATCCTCGACGACGAAGACCGCGCGCAAGCGGAGCGCTTCGAGTCGACGCTCGGGAAGGTGCTCGAGGCCGCCGGTGCGACGCCGCGCGATCGCGGTGGCGACCGCAACGATCGCGAAGGCGGTCGTCGCCGTCGCCGCGAGCGCAATGCGGCACCGATGTCGAACGTGCCGTTCGCGCCCGTCGAGGTCGAGGCCGTGCAGACCGACGTTCCACCGGTCACGATCGTGCCCGATGCCGCAGGGAGCGCCGTCGCGGCGATCGAGTCATCGGTCGCCAGCGCGCCGGACGAGATCACGGCCCAGTCGTCCGTGCCCGTCGCGACGCACGACGCGATCACGCAGCCCGCGCGGCTACCACCGGAGATGCCGATCGGTGTCGACGTGCGCGCCACGCCTCTGCCGCCGCCGCCCGCGGAGGTGATCGCCGCGGCCGAGGCTGCGCCCGAGCCGCCACGTCGCAAGAGCGACTCGATGATGCCGCCGATGGACGACGTCGACGAAGGCTGGGATCTCGGCGAGCAGGACCCGACCGCCGCCGCGCCGTCGTCGTCGGAGATGGCCGGCGACGGCTCCGTCGAAGGCGACGGGCTCGATCAGGTCGACTGATCGACCGTAGGGTCCGCGCCGTCTGGCCGCGAAGGTCACATGAGTACCCGATCGTTCAGCAACGTCGTCGGCTTCGACGACTCGCCGTTCGATCTCGAGCACCGCGGCGACGTCCGCGTCGTCGGCGCGGTCTGCGCGCGCACGCGCCTCGACGGTGTCCTCGCGACGACCGTTCGCCGCGACGGCAACAACGCGACCGATCGGCTGATCGAGATCGTCGAGTCGTCGCGGTTCGCCGATCACATCCGCGCGATCCTCCTGCAAGGCATCGCGCTCGCCGGGTTCAACGTCGTCGATCTCGAGCGACTCTCGCACGCGTTGGATGTGCCGGTGCTCGTCGTCGTCCGCAAGCAGCCGCGCATGCAGATGGTCAAAGACGCGCTGATCGATCGCACGGCCGGCGGCGCCGAGAAGTGGCAGCTGATCGAGAAGCACGGTCCGCTCGAGCGCTGCGGCGCGCTGTGGGTCCAGCGCGTCGGCCTCACGCTGCGCGAAGCAACCGACCTGCTCGCCGCCACGACGTCGCACGGCAACATCCCCGAGCCGCTCCGGCTGGCACACATCATCGCAGGTGGCGTCGAGCGCGGAGCGAGTCGCGGTCGACCCTAGCGCCCGCCGGTCCGCGTATTATGGGGATGATGTGGAAGGGGTGCCTCCTCGTGCTCGCGGGTTGTTACGCGCCGAGCATCACGGCGGGGTCACCGTGCACGACCGACGCGGACTGCCCCCACGATCTGTTCTGCGCGGCGTCCGGCACCTGCGAGCGTACCGAGACCGATGCGTCGATCGATGGCACCACCCCCGGCGCAAACTGTTGGGCGGCGTGGCTGTCGGGTACGATCGTCCTCTCCCCACCGACGATCGTCGACGAGCTCAGCAGCCTCGGCGCCGACAGCAATCCGTCGCTCGCCGACGGCGATCGGACGATCTTCCTCACGCGCGCGGGCCTCACGGGGAACGACATCTTCAGCGCCGAGCGCCCGAGCCCGACCGCGCGATTCTCGCTACCGCTGGTCGTGCTCGAGCTGGCGAGCGTCGCCGGAGACTCGCGGGTCACGGTGTCGATGGACGGCAAGGTCGGCGTGCTCGCATCGGAGCGAGCGGGCGGAGCCGGTGCCTCGGATCTCTGGTACACGACGCGAAACCCCGGGCAGGGGACCTTCACGATGCCGACGCAGCAGCTCGTCGGGAGCCTCCTCGATGCCGATCCGCAGTTCGATCCCGAGCTGTCGCCGAGCGGGCTCGCCGTCTACTACTCGCACGCACCGGGGACGATCCAGCACCTGATGTTCGCGACGCGTGCGGGGACGACCGCGGCGTTCGGCTCACCCGAGGTCATTCCGCTCACGGGGGCGATGGCGATCCAGGCCGACCCGACGCTGTCGCCCGACGAGCGCGTCCTCGTGTTCGCGAGCGGCACCTCCGCGGCCGACACCGATCTCTATTACGCGACGCGTGCGAGCTCGACCGCGGCGTTCGGGGCGGCGAAGCTGCTCGACATCAACTCGACCGCCCCCGACTCGGATCCCGAGCTGGCGAGCGACGGTTGCACCCTGTTCTTCTCGTCGAACCGCGCGCCCGCGCAGAGTCGCGACATCTGGGTCAGCACCGTGCTTCCGTGATCACCGCGGGGTGAACTGAACCGCGGCCGTTCGCACGCGTGCATCCGGCAAGGTCCCGACGGTGGGCCACGACGATCCATCGGTCGTCGCGAGCACCGCCGTGCTCCCGCCGCCGATGACGAGCAAGCGTCCACCGAACGCGACGAGCCCGGGGCTCTCGCGCATTGCCGGAAGATTCGCCCCGGGCGTCCACGTCACGAGGTCCGTCGACGACTCGGTCGCCGTGCAACCGGCACCGCAGATTCGAACCACCCGATCGTCGAGCTGCGCCGCCGCCGCGAAGTCGGCGGTGAACGTCAGGACCGCTCCACGCGGTGACCACGCGGTGCCGTCGGTCGTGCTCTGCACGTCGTCGAGCAGGGCGCCGCCGTGGCCGCCGAGCACGTAGAGCGTGTCGCCGTCGCTGATCAGGTCGTGCTCGTGGCGCGGTCCGGCGATCTTCGCGGCGGCGGTCCACGTCGCGCCATCGGTCGAGTGATAGGTGTCGACGCCGTCGCCAGCGCCCGTCGCGCCGCCGACGATCCACATCGCGCCACGATGCACGATGCTCGTGAAGCCGGTGTTGGTGATCGGCAACGTGCCGACCTGCGTCCACGTCACCCCGTCGGTGGAGGAGAAGACCTCGTTCGTCGGCGCGCCACCCGCGTTGAGGCCACCCAGGTAGAACATCCGATCGTCGTAGACGACGAGCGCGCCGTTCGCGCGCGCGGCGGGGAGCGCACCGAGTGATGTCCAGATCGCGCCGTCCTCGCTCGACAACACGGTCGGCACG
>Ga0316603_10001841_pt1 | contig 11457 bp, 9 predicted proteins | sample OWC_soil_day10_n_FD_207649 | JGI IMG/M metagenome (GOLD analysis project Ga0316603, IMG submission 207649) | Wetland soil microbial communities from Old Woman Creek delta, Ohio, United States - OWC_soil_day10_noCT | ecosystem: Environmental > Terrestrial > Soil > Wetlands | place: USA: Ohio...
CGGCCCGGCAGCACGATCACCAGGTTGGTCCCGATGGCGCTGAACTCGCGCACCACGTAGCGTCGCGCACCGTCGCCGAGCGCGGTGAGCGTGACCACCGCGGCCACGCCGATGGCCATGGCCAGCATCAGCAGCGCGGTGCGCACGCGGTTGCCGCGTGCCGCGCCGATGGCAAAGGCCAGCAGGTCAGCCGTGCGCATGCGCGGCGCCCTCCTGGCGCTGGTCATGGCGGATGGCGCCGTCTTCCATCAGCAAACGGCGGCGGGCGCGCGCGCCGAGCGCCGCATCGTGTGTCACCACCAGCAGCGTCACGCCGCCGGCGTTGAGCTGCTCCAGCAGGCGCACCACCTCGTCGCCAGTGGCGCGGTCGAGGTTGCCAGTGGGTTCGTCGGCCAGCAGCAGGGCCGGCTGCATGATGGTGGCGCGCGCGATGGCCACACGCTGGCGCTGGCCGCCGGAGAGCTGGTCCGGCCGGTGCTCGGCACGGTCGGCCAGGCCGAAGCCATCGAGCGCCTGGCGCACGCGTTGATCGCGTTCGCGTGAAGGCAGGCCCGCCAGCACCATCGGCAGCGCGATGTTCTCGGCCGCCGTCAGCCGCGGCACCAGGTGGAAGCTCTGGAAGACGAAGCCAATGCGCTGGCTGCGCACGCGCGCCTGCTCGTCGGGCGACAGCGTGGTGACGTCGCGGCCTTCCAGAAGGTAGTGGCCGGCGTCGGGCCGGTCCAGCAGCCCCAGCACGTTGAGCAGCGTGGACTTGCCGGAGCCCGAAGGCCCCATCACCGCGATGTACTCGCCGGCGTCGATGCGCAGGTCGATGCCGGCCAGCGCATGCACCACGCTGTCGCCGAGGTGGAACACGCGTTCGATGCCCTGCAGCTCGATCTGCGCTTCGCTCGCGCTGGCGCCCGGCGTGCCCATCGGTTCAGCGGGCGGGCGCCTCTTCGATGGCGGCGGCGCCGGCCTTGACCCCGGCCCGGTCGAGCGAGGTGACGATGCGCTCGCCGCCCTGCAGGCCCTGGGTGATCTCGGTGTGTTCCCAGTTCGCCAGGCCGGTCTTCACCGGCCGCTCGACCAGCTTGCCGTCCCCCAGCAGCAGCACCCGGCCGCCCTGCAGCAGCGCCGAGCTGGGCACGCGCAGCACGTCCTTGCGCACATCCAGGATCACCTCGATATCGGCGCTGTAGCCCACCAGCAGCCGGCCCGCCGACTTGGGGTCGTCGAAGTTGACCTCCACCTCCACCGTGCGCGCCTGCTTCTCGACCGCCGTCACGTAGGGCGCGATGCGTCGCACCTTGCCGGCGAAGGACTTGCCGGGCAGCGCGTCCAGCGTGATACGCACCGGCTGGCCGATGGCGACCTTGGGCGCGTCGACCTCGTCCATCGGCGCGGCCACGTACAGGCAGGTCTCGTCGATCAGGTCGATGGCCGGCGGCATGGCCACGCCGGGCGGCGACGGCGTCGAGTACTCGCCGACCTCGCCGACGATCTTGGCCACCGTACCGTCGAAGGGCGCGACCAGCACCGTGCGCTGGCTGGCCGTGCCGACCACGTTGATGCGCGCCTGCGCCTGCGCCACGTCGGAGCGGGCGGTGGCACAGGCGGCCACGCGCGCGTCGGCCTGCGAACGCAGCGTGTCCAGCGCGGCGTCGGAGATGAAGCCCTGCTGGAACAGCTGCTCCTGGCGCTTGAACTCGCGCTGGGCCAGGTCGGCCAGCGTGCAGGCCTCGGCCACGCGCTTGCGCGAGGTGTCCAGCTGCGCACGGGCGAAGGCCTGCTCGGCCTGCTGGTCCTCGTTCCACAGGCGCATCAGCAGCTGGCCCTTCTTGACCTTATCGCCCTCTTTCACCGCCAGCAGCTCGATGCGGCCGCCGGAGATGGTCGACAGCTTGGTGCGCTGGCAGGCTTCGACCGTGCCGGCGCGGGTGTTGGCGACCGTGGCCTCGACGGTGCCGCGACCGACCGCAGCGGTCAGCACGGTCACCGGTTTGGGCCGGCCCAGCCACCACAGCAGCGCCGCGCCCAGCACCAGCAGCAGCAGCGCCACCGCGGCGCGGCGCAGCCATTTGCGGGAGGTGGATTCGCTCATGCGCTTGCGACGTGAGACTTGGCGGCCGGTGGCCGCGGCGCCTCAAGTGGCGGCCGGCGTGCCCTGCCCGTCACCGAGGCGCTTGCGCAGACGTTCGGTGATGTCGGCGATGATGGCCAGCGTTTCCTGCTCGCCCAGCGCCACCAGCGCCTTGTCGCGCACCGAGTAATGCATCATCAGCAGTTGCCGCAGCTTGTCGAATGCGCGCTCGTTGTGGTGGCCGCACACCAGCGTGTCGTTGCGCAGTACACGCTCGATCACCCCCGGATCCAGCAGCGGCACCTGGCAGAGCTTGGCGAGCTGTCCGATCTCGAAGTCGATCGCCTCGAAGTGCTTGGTCCAGCGTTGGGTGTGGTACGCCGGTTCGTCGGACATGGCCGCATCTCCTCCGGTTGCAAGAAATCCATTCTCCACCGGCCGGCGACGCTCGCCCGCGCGCGACCCCGCCGCGCCTTGAGCAGCGTCAACCAGCGGTTCAGAGCAGCCCGTCGATCGGCAGACCGGACAGCAACGTCGCACCGAAGCGCCGGCCCCAGTCGGCCTCGGATCGCCGGTGTGGTGCACCTCGTGGCCGTCGGCGTCGCGGTCGAGCAGCGTGGCGAGCGCAGTTCGAAATTGAAGGAGCCTTGAAGGCGCCGACGAAGATGCGCACGCGGTCCACCGCGCGGCTCTTGGCATGCAGCCCGACCGCCTTGCCGGCGCCGCAGCCGCCCGGGTTCGCGGCGAGCTCGCCGGCCACGATGCGCCCGACGCGCATTGCTTCGGTCGGGCTGATGGCCGTGTTGGCCGAGCGCCCTTGCGGCGGCGGCAGGCTGGCGCAGCCGGCCGGGCACGAGAGTGAAGTGATGCATGGCTGCGGCAAGGAGGCCATCGCCGGCAACAGCGCCCCTCGCCCGCGGTCCGGGTTGCCGCGACGCGAAGGCGCGTCAGCCGATGCAGGTGCGGTTCTTGCCGGTGCGCTTGGCCTCGTACAGCGCCTCGTCGGCGCGCTCCAGCGCCGGTTCGAGTGCTTCGTCGTCGCGCAGCGCGGTGACGCCGGCCGAAAAGGTGACGAAGACTTCCTTGTTGTCGTGCATGAACAGGCTGGCGGTCAGCGAGCGCTGCAGCCGCGTCAGCACGGTCTGCGCCTCGGTGGTGTCGGTGTCGGGCAGCAGCACGACGAATTCCTCGCCGCCGAAGCGCGCCACCGTGTCCAGTGGCCGCAGCTGGTCGCGCACCTGGGCCGCCAGCCTCTGCAGCGCCACGTCGCCGGCCGCATGGCCGAGGGTGTCGTTGAGCTTCTTGAAGTTGTCGATGTCGATCAGCCCCACCGCCAGGCCGCCAGGCTTGGCATCCCCGCGGGCGCGCCGCAGCCGTGCGCGCTCGGCCTCGAAGGCCTGGGCCAGGCCGCGCCGGTTGGCGACCTGCGTCAGCGCGTCGGTGGAGACCTCGTCGGACAGGCGGCGCAGTTCGCCTTCGAGCTCGCGCACGCGCAACTGCATCGCGCCGGCCTTGGCCTGTTCGGCCTGCAAGCGGCTCTGCGTCTGGCTGACCAGCGCCTGCACTTCGGTGCTGTCGTGCAGCATCTCGCGCACCACATCGGCCAGGCTGCCCAGCGAGTCGGCCTTGGCAATGGCCTCGGCATGGCGGCCGACATTGGCCTGGAAGCGGCCGGTGTGCTCGCTGAACTCACCCAGCTCGGTGAGCATGCCCTGGATCAGTTCCTTCAGTGCATCGCGAGCCTGGTTGCGCTCGCCGCGCAGCAGCGCCTGGCGCTTGCGGGCATTGGCCAGCAGATCGCTGGCGGCGCGCACGCTGCGCACGTTCAGACCCTCGGTCAGACGCAGCTGCAGCGCCTCGCACTGGCCGCGCGCCCAGCTGTCGTCCTCGGCCAGTTCGGTCAGGCCCTGGGTCAGTTCGACGCACAACTTGCCCAGTTCGTCGAGCAGGTGCTGGCGGTGCGCCAGCATGCGGCGGGCGCGATGGCAAAGTTCGTCGGCGTGGCGCACCAGCTCGGGCGTGGCGCCGGCATCGGCCACGTGCCGCGACAGCTGAATCAGATCCTGGGCCAGTTCGGCAGCGCGCGCTTCGCCGTCCGGCAGCGCGGCACGCAGCGTACCTTCCAGGCTCTGCACCAGCGTGTTCCATTCGCGCACCGGCGGCTCGCCCGGCGCGGCAGGGGCCTGCGTGGGCGCGGACGGCGGCGCCGGCGCGACGGCCTGGACGTCCAGGCCACCGGCGCGCGTATCGACCCCCGGCTCGTCGGTCTCGGCCTCCCACGCGGCCAGCAGGTGGTGCACGCGCTCGCGCAGGCGGCGCGGGTCGTTGCGGCTGCCGCCGAGCACGCGGCCCAGGCTGTCCTTCTTGCGCGCCGCGGTCCACAGGCGGCTGCCGCGTTCCAGGCCCTGCGCCAGCCGCTGCAGCAGGTCGGACCATTCATGCGCCTGGCCGACGGTCCGGGCCGCCGACTGTTCGAGCAGCGCATCGGCGTCGTGCCAATGTCCGGCCATCAGCGCGCTCACCAGCGCCTCGCCGCCGCGGGCATCATCGCCGTGCGCGACGGCCAGCCGCTGCAGCAGCGGCCGCGCCGCCTCGGGCAGGCTTTCGTTGGCATGCCCGCCTTCGGCCAAGTAGGCGCGCGCGTAGTTCTCCGGCGTCGGTTCGATCTTCGCGAGGGCCAGCCGGCGCAGTGCGGCCTTGGCCAACTGCACCGGTGACAGCGCCGTGGCCGCCAGCTGCGATGCCCCGTGAGACATGTCCATGGTCGTCGGTCCTCGGTCAGTACGGCCGGCCGCCGGCCATGCGCGGCGTCGGGTCGCCCAGGTCAAGCTCGTCGGCCTGGCCGATCCATGGCGCACGGCGCGGCAGCACCGTCTGCTTCAGCCACAGCTCCAGATCGTCGGGCGGGATCGGTCGGCTGAACAGGAAGCCCTGCATCAGGCTGCAGCCCAGACGGTGAAGCACTTCCATCTGGCGCAGCGTCTCCACTCCTTCGCCGATGACGCGCAGGTTCAGCGACCGCGCGACGGCAATGATGGCGGTGACGATGCCCGAGCTCTGCGGCGTGACGCCCAGGTCGCGCACGAAGCTGCGGTCGATTTTGAGCTCGGCGATCGGCAGTGTCGTCAGGTAGGCCAGCGACGAGTAGCCGGTGCCGAAGTCGTCGATCGCGACCTCGACATTGATGTCCTTCAGCTGCAGCAGCGCCGGTATGACGCTCTGCAGCTCCTTCATCAGCCCGGTCTCGGTGATCTCCAACTGCACCATGCGGTGCGGGATGCCGAAGGCCATCGCGTTCTGGTGCAGCTGCTCGACCAGCTGCGTGCGCTCGAACACACGGCTGGGCAGGTTCACGGCAATCGCGTCGGTGAAGCCGAAGCTGTTCTTCCACAGCCGCGCCTGGCGCGCCGCCTCGCGCAACGCCCATTCGGACAGCGGCAGGATCAGGCCCGATTCCTCGGCCAGCGGGATGAAGTCTCCCGGCGGCACCAGCGTGCCGCCGCGCTGCCAGCGCATCAGCGCCTCGGCGCCGACCATGCGCGCCGAGCGCACGTCGACCTTGGGCTGGTAGTGCAGCACCAGCTCGTCGCGCTCGATCGCCTTGTGCAGCGCGCTTTCGAGCTCGAGCTTCTCGCGCCCGCGGCCGACGAGCAGCGGGCTGTAGATCGCCGACGCGTCCTTGCCCTGCGACTTGACCGAGAACATGGCCACGTCGCTGTTGCGCATCAGGTCGGCCACCGACGCGCCGTCGCGCGGGAAGATGGCGATGCCCACGCTGGCGGTGACGAAACATTCCTGCCCGCCCACCAGCACCGGATCGCGCATCACCTCGAGGATGCGGTCGGCCACGCGCTGGGCGTCGCGTTCGTCGTTGATCTCGGGCAGCAGCGCAATGAACTCGTCGCCGCCCAGGCGACCCACCGCCTCAAGCGAACGGTGCGCGCGCGAGCCCACCGCCTCGAGCGCACCTTCCATCACCTGCTCGCTGTGGCGCACGCAGGCGCGCAGCCGCTGCGCCACTTCCATCAGCAACTCGTCGCCGGCCGCATGGCCGAGCGTGTCGTTGACGATCTTGAAGCGGTCCAGGTCGATCATCAGGAACGCGCAGGGGTGGCCCAGCCGCCGGGCATGCTCGATCGCGCGCTCCATGCGCCACACCAGCTGGCGGCGGTTCGGCAGCCCGGTCAGCGAATCGAAGTTCGCGAGGTGGCGGATGCGGTCTTCGGCCACGCGCCGGTCGGTCACGTCCTGGACGATGCCGGTGTAGCCGACGCCGTGCCCATGCTCGTTGAATTCGGGCTCGGCCTCGACGTGGATGATGCGCTGGCGGCCGTCGGGCAGGGACACCGGCACGTCGGTGGCCAGCACCGAGCTGTGTTGCGCCACGCCCTGTAGCAGGCGCAGCACCGAGCGGCGCTCGCCGCGTTGCACCAGGCGCAGGATGGCGCGCAGGCTGACCGGGTCGCCGGGCCCGTGGCCGAGCACGCGCAGGCCCTGCGCCGACAGCATCAGCGAGCCGCCGCTGCCCGCGGCGCCGACGCGGCGCCAGTCGAAACTGCCCATGCGCGCCAGATCCTGCGCGCGGGCCAGCTTGGCCTGGCTGCGCTCGAGCTCCATGCGCGTGCGCGAAGCGCGCAGCAGGTACTGCAGCCGGCCGGCGAGCAGGCTCCACTGATTGGCCTTGACGAAGAAGTCGGTGGCGCCGGCCTGGTAGGCGCGCGTGATCGACGCATCGTCGTCCAGACCGGTGAGCATCAGTACCGGCACGTTTTCGTAGCCGGGCATGGCGCGCAGGCGGCGGCAGGTGGCAAAGCCGTCCAGCCCCGGCATCATCGCGTCGAGCACGATGATGTCCGGCGCCCAGTCGGCCAGCAATTGCAGCGCGTGTTCGCCGCCGCCGGATTCGGTGATGTGGAAGCCGCGCTCGCGCAGCGCCACCGCCGTCAGCAGCAGATTGACCTCGTCGTCGTCGACCAGCAGCACCTCGGGCGGCTTGGCCGCCAGCTCGTCGGCAAGAGGCAACGCAGGCGTCATCGGCGCTCGTTCAATCGGGCAACAGCGCGCGCACGGCCGCCAGCACGCGGCCGCCTTCGAGCGCCAGGCACTTCAACCGGCCGGCCAGGTCGTCGGTCTGGGCCAGGCGCAGGCGGTTCTCGATCTCGCTGCAGCAGCGCGACAGCTCCAGCGCGCCGACGCTGGCCGACGAGGACTTCAGCGTGTGCACCACGTGGCGCAGCGCCTCGTGGTCGCCGTCGGCCTGCGCCTGGGCCGCCTGCGGCAGCAGCCGCGTCAGCGACGTCTCGAAGGCGCGCAAGACGCGCTCGACGACGCGGTTCACGCCCTGCGGGTCGAGCTCGTGCAGCCGCTGCAGCGACGCCTCGTCCAGCACGGACGCAAGCGCCGGCGGCGATGGCATTGGGGCGTGGGGCATGGCAAGCATGAGGCTGGCGCGATGATAAGGAAGCGGGGACACCGGCATCGGCGTAAATGTCACGCAATTCCCGGCGTCCTCCTGCCTTAGGCCCGCTTTCGGTGCGCGGCGGCCGGACTTGAGGGCAGGACGCGGCACGAATGGCGGATGCGGCCGCTACTTACAATCCCGCGCATGCCAGTGCCCAGCGAAGCGCCCAGTGCAGCCTTGTGGCTCTTTGCCAGTCTGGCCTTGCTGCTGGTGGCGCTGGCCGGCTTTGGAGCCGGCCGCTGGCTCGAACGGGCACGCCAGCGCCAGGCGCTGCGCGAGGCCCGCGCCCGGGGCCAGTTGCTGGCCCAGTTGCTCGATGTCTGGCAGTGGCAGACCGACCGCCACCACCGCCTGGAGCGGCTGCAGCCGCCGGCCGGTGCGCGCGCCGAGGCCTGGGCGCAGGGCGACTGGGGCGGCCAGCCGCTGTGGGAACGTTTCGTGGCCGATGCCGGCAGCCTGCGCGCGCAGCTGGAGTCGATGGTGGCGCTATCGGACCTGGCGGTGCGGCCGGTGGGGGCAGCGCAGGACGGCGACTGGCTGCTGCGTGGCGTGCCGCGCTTCGACGCCGACGGCCAGTTCGAAGGCTACGTCGGCACGGCCCGCGCCGGCACGGCGGCCGCCGCCGCCGGCACCACGCCGAGCCTGGCGCTCGAAGGCGAACCCTCCGAGTTGCTCAGCGAGCAGGCCGCCTTCAGCTACACCGTCACGCACGACCTGCGCGCGCCGATCCGCGTGGTCGAGGGTTTTGCCCGTATCCTGAAGGAAGACTACGGCCGCGTGCTCGACCGCATCGGCAACGACCACCTCGACCGCGTGCTGGCCGCCGCGGCGCGCATGAACAGCATGATCGACGCGCTGCTGACGCTGGCCAACCTGTCGGCGCAGCCGTTGGCGCGCCAGCCGGTGAACCTGTCGCAGCTGGCCGGCTTCGTCGTCGATGACCTGCGGCGCGGCGCGCCCGAGCGGCAGGTGGAGGTGGAGATCGCGCCCGGCATGGTGGCCGACGGCGACCCGACGCTGCTGCGCCTGGTGCTGGAGAACCTGCTGGGCAACGCCTGGAAGTACAGCGCGCGTTGCCCGCAGGCGCGACTGCAGTTCAACTGCGAAAGCACCGGCGGGCGCCAGGTGTTCAACGTCATCGACAACGGCGCCGGCTTCGACATGCGCAACGCCGACCGGCTTTTCGGCGTGTTCCAGCGGCTGCACAGCGCCAACGATTTCCCCGGCACCGGCGTCGGCCTGGCCTCGGTCAAGCGCATCGTGCGCCGCCACGGCGGCGACATCTGGGCCGAGTCCGAACCCGGCCGCGGCGCGCGCTTTCACTTCACCTTGAAGTGACTCGCCCCCTCAGCGCCTGCGCCCGCAGCGTCATCGCAGCGGGCCCCGCCGGCGGCCCGGAGAAGCCGGTGACGTAGCGGCGGCTCGCTACGCTGGTGGCGATGTCGCCGTGACCTCGGCGCGCTACGGACCGCCGGGACGCGCCAGTTCTTCGACCGCGCTGACCAGCCGCTCGGCCTGCTCGGCCAGCGGCACACCGGCCGCGTCGGCAATGCGCGCAAGGCGCGCCAGCGCATCCCCGCGTGACAGCGAATAGCGGTGCATCAGCACGCCCGCCGCCAGCGACACCACGTCGGCCTGGCGGACCGAGGGCTGCGCGGCCATTGCCTTTTGCTGGGCCTCCGCCTGTTCGCGCTGGTTGCGCAGCCGTTCGAAGGCCGCGTCCACCGTCGGCACGATCTGGCCCACGTCCAGCGGCTTGACCATGTAGGCCACGGCACCCAGCTCGGCCACCTTGGCCACCGTCTGCGGGTCGGCAAAGGCCGACAGGAAGATGAAGGGGATGCGCAAGAAGTCGCGCAGGTATTCGGCGACGTCGAAGCCGCTCTTGCCTTCCATGCGGATGTCCAGCAGCGCCAGCTCCGGACGGTGCTTGCGCGCCAGCAGGATGGCATCGTCGCCGTTGTCGGCGTCGATGACCTCGTAGCCGGCCTGCGCCAAGCCGTGTGTCACCGTGGCCAGCACCAAGCGGTCGTCGTCGACGACGAGGATCTTGCCCTTGGCATTCATGGGGTGTCGATGGCGCAGGATGGTGACGGTGTCGAGGACCGGCATTCTCGCCCAAACATCGGCCGCCCGACCCCCCCCTGACAGGACTTCGCCATCAACGATATTGAAGCCTGCGACTGCTGACGGCGCAGCGCTGCCGGACGCTAGCGATCTCTACCGCAGAGACGCAGAGGGTCGCGGAGAAGACCCATTGCCAGGTTTTCCTCTGCGTTTCTCTGCGTCCTCTGCGCCTTCGCGGTGAAGGTTCTTCTCGCGGAGTCAACGGCCGCTGCGCGCCGATGGAGGCCCCAGCCTCGCCCTGCCCGTCTACCACTCGCGCAACTTGGCCCTCAGCCGCGCGATCGACTGGCTGTGCAGCTGGCACACGCGGCTTTCGGTGACGCCGATGACCGCGGCAATCTCCTTCAGGTTCATGTCGTGCTCGTAGTACATGCTCATCACGTACTGCTCGCGTTCGGGCAGGTTCTTGATGGCCTCGACCAGCGCCATGCGCATGCGCTGGTCCTGCAGCAACGCCAGCGGGTTGTGCTCGTCGCTGGCGACGTGGCGGTCGAGGTAGTCGTCATCGCCGTCGTCACCGCTCATGTCCTCCAGGCACACCAGCTGCGTGCCGCGCACCTTGCCCAGCAGCTCCTGGTAGTCGGCCAGGGCCATGCCCATCTCGGCAGCGATCTCGCCCTCGCTGGGCGCGCGGCCGTGGCGCTGCTCGAGCGCGCGCACCGCCGCTTCGATGCTGCGCTGGTGGCGCCGGTCGCCGCGGCTCATCCAGTCGTTGCCGCGCAGTTCATCGAGCATCGCGCCGCGGATGCGCTGCGTGGCGAAGGTCTCGAACTGCACGCCCTGCGCCGCGTCGAAGCGGCTCAACGCGTCGGACAGGCCAATCATGCCGACCTGGATCAGGTCGTCCAGCTCGACGTTGGCCGGCAGCTTGGCGATCATCTGGTGCGCCAGCCGCCGCACCAGAGGGCTGTACTGCTTGATCATCGCGTTGGCGTCCAGACGCCCCTTGGCGGTGTACATGGTTTTCGCGTGCTCCGTCGCAGGTCTTGGTTTCAGTTGAGGTTCATCGCGCGCTGCGCGGCAGCGGCCGGCATGCGCCGGGCGGCCGCGGCAGGCGAGGCGACGTTGGCGCCGTCGCCGTCCGGCAGCAGCTGGGCCGACACCAGCGCGTGCAGCGCCTCGCCCGGGCTCTCGCGCACGTCGCACGCGGGGTCGATGGCGACCCAGTCGTGCAGGGCCGCTCCCAGGAAGCTGTCGGCGCAGCTGGCCAGGCGCTGGGCGATCGCCGGCACACGGCGCTGGGTTGGCGGCGCGGCCAGCAGCAGGTCGTAGCTCATCAGTCCGCAGCGCATCACCAGCAGCTTCATCGCCGCATAGGCATGGGTCAGGCTTTCGGGCTGGTCGGCCGCCAGCAGCAGCGGGCGCAGCGGACGCCGGCCGAACAGCCTGACCAAATCGGTCGCGCTGGCATGCACCAGCAGCACCCGGGCCTGCGGCGCGGCGGCCTGCAGCCGGTCGAGAAAGTGCGCCGACGAGCCGCGCGTGTCCACGTGGCGCAGCGGCAGGCCGCGCGCCGCCAGGTACGACACCTGCGCCGACAGCGTCTCGATGCCGGCGCGCAGGTCCAGCGCCGCCAGCTCGTGCGGCGCCGGCGAGTTGTCGGCCGCGTCGACCACCAGCGTGTTGCGGCCCATCGCGCCGAGCACCGTGGTCAGCCGCTCCAGCACCACGCTGGCAAAGGCCACGTGCGGGTTGGCCACCAGCGCCAGGGTCAGCGGCGGGGCGGCGCCGGCAAACAGGCGGCGCAGGCCGTCGGCCTGGTCGGTGGGCGAGGCAGTGGCGGGAACGTAGAAGTCGTGCATGC
>Ga0316603_10001845_pt1 | contig 11450 bp, 9 predicted proteins | sample OWC_soil_day10_n_FD_207649 | JGI IMG/M metagenome (GOLD analysis project Ga0316603, IMG submission 207649) | Wetland soil microbial communities from Old Woman Creek delta, Ohio, United States - OWC_soil_day10_noCT | ecosystem: Environmental > Terrestrial > Soil > Wetlands | place: USA: Ohio...
CCAGCAGAAGATACAGACAGAGGCAAGGGGTGAGATAGATAAGACACAGCGCGAGTATTTCCTGAGGGAACAGCTTAAGGCCATACAGAAGGAACTGGGTGAGATTGATGAAAGGGGAGAAGAAATCAATGAACTGAGAAAGAAGATAGAAGAAGCCAAAATGCCCGAAAAGGTCCTGAAAGAGGCAGAAAAACAACTGAAACGTTTGGGTAAAATGCACCCTGACAGCGCGGAAGCGGCTACGGTGAGGACCTATCTCGAATGGATGGTGGAAATCCCGTGGTCCAAGTTTACGAAAGACAAGCTCGATATAAAGGCTGCGGAAAAAGTGCTGAACAAGGACCACTATGACCTTGAGAAGGTCAAGGAACGGATTCTGGAATATCTCAGTGTGAGAAAGCTAAAAGAAAAGATGAAGGGACCCATCCTCTGTTTTATCGGACCTCCCGGAGTAGGCAAGACCTCTCTCGGCAAATCCATTGCAAGGTCTTTGGGAAGGGAGTTCGTGAGAATGTCCCTTGGAGGGGTGAGGGATGAGGCGGAAATCCGCGGCCACAGGAGGACTTATGTGGGAGCCCTCCCCGGGCGGATCATTCAGGGGATGAAGCAGGCAGGAACAAACAACCCGGTCTTTATGCTTGATGAGGTAGACAAGATCGGAATGGACTTTAGGGGCGATCCCTCTTCTGCCTTGCTGGAGGTTCTTGACCCTGAGCAAAACAACGCCTTTGTTGACCACTATCTCGGGGTTCCCTTTGACCTCTCCAATGTGATGTTCATCACTACGGGAAACCTTGCGGACACGATTCCCGGTCCTTTGAGGGACAGGATGGAGGTCATCTACCTGTCGGGATATACCGCGGAGGAGAAGCTGGGAATTGCGAAGAACTTTCTTGTCCCAAAACAGCTGGAGGAGCACGGGATCACAAAGAAGATTCTCAAGATGACGGATGCAGCGCTTCTCCTCGTGATATCGCAATATACGAGGGAAGCGGGTGTGAGGAATCTTGAGAGAGAGATCGCCAATCTCTGCAGAAAGGTTGCGAAGAGGATAGCCGAAGGGGGCCAGAAAAATTTTGTTATCACTCCCCGGAATCTCCACAGGTTTCTGGGTGTGCCCAAGTACCTCCCTGAAGAAGAGATGGAAAGAGACGAGGTGGGCGTCTCCACCGGACTTGCCTGGACAGAGGCAGGGGGGGATATCATCTATGTTGAAGCGACCACCATGAAAGGGAAGGGGGGCCTGACCCTCACCGGACAGCTGGGAGATGTCATGAAAGAGTCTGCGCAGGCAGCCCTGAGTTATATACGCTCAAGGGCAAAGGGACTTGGCATCAATGATGACCTCTTCTCGCGCACTGATATGCACATCCATGTTCCTGCCGGGGCGATCCCCAAGGACGGCCCCTCTGCCGGAATCACCATGGCCACTGCCATCGCCTCCGCATTGACAGGGAAACCGGTCAACAAAAGTGTAGCCATGACCGGAGAGGTCACTCTTAGGGGGAGGGTCCTTCCCATAGGAGGGCTCAAGGAAAAAACTCTTGCTGCGAAGAGGATGGGAATCAATCGGGTAATCCTTCCCTCGAGAAACAAAAAGGACATTGAGGACATCCCCAAATACATAAAGAAAGATATGGAGTTTATCCTGGTGGATACCATGGATGACGTCCTCAAAGTGGCCCTGAAGACCGATAGGAGAGCAAAAGGAAAGGCATAGCCTCTGGGCGTGAGGGGAAAATTCTCCTGGAACTGTTTTTCAGGGCTGCGCATAGACGCTGCACTCCTACTGCACTCACACTAAAAACATTAAGTCCCCCCAATCCTCCCTTATCAAAGGAGGACAAGGGGGTTTATTTGAATAACGTGTCGCAAGGAATATGAGACTGGATGAACGAGGAGAACTTTCCCTGCTCAAGACGATACAGAAGAGGTTCAAGAGCAGGGCAAAGGACATTGTTGCAGGAATCGGCGATGATTGCGCGGTGGTGATTCCCCGAAAGGGGAAGCTCCTTCTGACTACGGATATGATGGTGGAAGGGGTTCATTTTGATTTTGCGTTCACCACGCATTTTCAGCTTGGGTTCAAGGCCATATCAGTGAATGTGAGCGATATCTTCGCTATGGGGGGTAGTCCCAGGTTTGTTCTTCTGGATATCGCGGCGCCTGAGGATACCAACGAGGATTCCCTCGATTCCCTTTTCAAAGGAATGGAGAGGGCGTTTCGCCGTTATCGTGTCACGCTCGTGGGAGGCGATCTGTCAGCATCAGAATCGTTGATGGTCTCTGCGACCCTCATCGGCTATGCCGATAAGCCTGTCTTACGGTCAGGGGCACGTCCCGGTGATAGGATCTATATTACCGGAAATCTCGGCGATTCTGCTTGCGGCCTTGAACTATTGAAAAGAATAAAGAGGCCGGTATCCCTTGAAGGAGGAGAGAAAATCCACGCACCCCTGGGATGGTCCACAATGGAGCCCCTTCTCAAGAGGCACCTCCTCACAGAGGCGAGAAATCCTGGCAGGCTTGCGGGCTTCGCTACCGCGATGATAGACGTGAGTGATGGACTCTTCATAGACCTCTACCGGCTTTGTGAAGAAAGCAGGGTGGGTGCGAGAATCTACATGCAACATCTCCCCCTCTCCATTCAGATGAAGAAAGCAGCCTCCTTCCTGGGTAGGGAACCAGATGTGCTTGCCACATCAGGAGGCGAGGATTACGAGCTGCTCTTCACCGCCCCGCCCCGCCGTAGGGTGAACGCTGCCTGTATCGGTGAGATTACTGATTCCGAAAGGGTTATTGTTGAACGGGATGGTACAGAGAGACCAATTTCTCCAGAGGGATATCAACATTGGCGTTAAGGGACAAATTAAGGCTATTACTTGTGGTGAAGGACACTCCCCACAGGATATCCGTTGCCTTTGCAGTGGGTATCTTTATTGGTATTTCACCGCTTTTCGGTATTCATACGATTCTGGGTATTCTCGTCGCGCATCTCTTCAAACTCAACAGATTCGTCACCATTATCGGCGTGTATGTCACGAATCCATGGACCATAATCCCTATTTACACATTCTGTACCTGGGTGGGGGCAAAGTGCCTTGGCATACAGAAGATACTGCCTGATATTGACTGGGGGCATATTACCTTCAGTACGCTCTTGAAGGATTTGGGCCCTTTGCTTATGCCGTTTCTTGTGGGGACGGTACTCATTGCCATCCTTGCCTCTGTGGTAAGTTATGCCATCATCTATAAAGTGCTTAAGAGAAGAAATGCCTAAGGTATCCATTGTGAGTCTTGGATGTCCAAAGAATCTTGTGGACAGCGAAACCCTTTTGGGGAATCTCGGGAAAGAAGGGTTCGAAAACACCCCGAATGCTGAGGACGCGGAACTTGTTCTTGTGAATACCTGCGGTTTCATCGAAGAGGCAAAAAGGGAGTCCATAGAAGAGATACTCAAACTCCGACATCTCAAGGCAGAAGGAAAAAAATTGCTCGTATTCGGATGTCTCGCAAAGAGATATGGAAACGAACTCATGAAAGAGATTCCCGAGATAGACGCCCTCTGGGGCGTGGGTGAGGAACAGAAAATAGTAGATTACTGTAAAGGGGCTGTGGAAGGCCAAAAGCCGTTAGTGGGCGGTCAAAGAAATATTGAGGAAACAGGATCAATGACTGAACAAAGGCGCCTGGGGACGGGCTCTTACGCGTATCTTAAGATCGCTGAGGGCTGTAGCAGGGGCTGCACATATTGCGTAATCCCAGCCATCAGAGGGCCATACAAAAGCGCTGCGCCGGAAAAGATCCTAAGGAAAGCCGAGGAGCACATCGCGAGTGGAATCAGGGAACTTGTGGTTGTTGCCCAGGACATAGCAAGCTACGGCAGAGAGTTCGGCAGTTATTCCCTAGTCTCCCTGCTCAAGGACATGGCATCCATACGTGGTGATTTCTGGATACGTCTTCTCTATCTCTATCCCACTGCGATGAATGACGAGCTGCTGTCGTTGATATCCCGGGAGCACAAAATATGCAGGTATTTGGATATCCCCTTGCAGCACTCCGAGGATGGTATCCTCAGAGCCATGGGTAGGGCGGGAACAAAGGAGTCTTACATGCACATGATCCGGAGGATAAGAGATGCAGTCCCAGGGGCTACGCTCAGGACAACCTTTATTGTGGGATTTCCCGGAGAGACGGATGATGATTTTAGGGGTTTGAGCACGTTTGTCGAACAGATGAGATTTGAAAGGCTGGGGGTATTTGTCTACTCAAAGGAAGAAGGAACACCCGCGGCTGGAATGAAGAAAAATGTGCCGAAAAGAATAAAAGAGGAAAGGCGCAATGAGATCATGAGGATCCAGTCCCGAATCTCTCTGGACATAAACAAGGCGTTGGTAGGACAGAGGTTCAGGGCGGTTGTGGATGAGGTGGACGGCGGTACGATCATTGCGAGACTCTCATCCCAGGCGCCGGAAATAGACGGAGTGGTGATCATCGAAACGAGGAGTGGGGCACAGGACAAAGCGCATGAGACCAGGACAGACAAGGATTGTGAGAACTCTTTACTCTGCATGCCTGACAATGTGCGGTTTCCGACGCCGGGTGAATTCGTGGAAGTGAGGATTCTCGATGCCTATGATTATGACCTGAGGGGAGAACTGGTTGGGTGAAGAAATTCCCCTTTCTCCACGTCACCCTTTTTGCCCTCACGTTCCTCTCAACCCTGATTGCGGGCGCCCTTTTTCAAAAGGGAGTGAATATTTTTAGTGAACCATGGAGAATTATTGAGGGATTACCGTTCGCAATGACTCTTATGGCGATTCTGCTCAGCCATGAGTTCTCCCATTATTTTGCATCGAAAAAACATCATACGAAAGCCACGCTTCCCTACTTTATCCCTGCGCCTTCACTCATAGGCACATTCGGTGCCTTCATTAAGATGAAATCACCCATTGTGACGAGGAAGGCGCTCATAGACATAGGTGCTGCCGGCCCCATCGCGGGTTTTCTTCTTTCGGTCATTGCGGTTATTGTAGGGCTGGGGTATTCCAGCGTGGTGCCTGTGGCTGATACCGAAAGTATATTAAGCCTGGGGGATTCTCTTCTCTTTTCCCTCCTTTCACGCCTTGTGATAGGGGTGCCTCCCGCGTCCCACGAAATCCTTTTGCATCCTGTCGCATTTGCAGGATGGATTGGTCTCTTCGTGACGTCGCTCAACCTCATCCCCATAGGGCAGCTTGACGGAGGGCATATCGTCTATGCCTTTCTTGGGGAGAGACATAAATTCATATCCGTAATCCTTGTGGGAACTCTCCTCTTGTTTGGGTTCCTTTTTTGGGAAGGGTGGGCTTTTTGGGGTGTGGTCATGATCGTACTGGGGTTAAAGCATCCTCCGGTGATCTATTGGGAAGTTCCTTTGGACAAGAAAAGGGTATTTGTGGGTGGGGTTGCCTTGATAATATTTATCCTCACATTCATTCCCTCTCCCTTCAGGATTCTTGAGTGAAGTATCTTTGAGTTCGTGCGTGGGTTCTGGAAATGCCTCGGTTGATTCTCACCCAAAAGTGATTCCCTCTCTTATTGAAGACTAACCCCTCTCCGGCTGCGCTGTGCACTGACTATATCACAGGAATTGCGTATCGATACTATTGAGGGTTTCCGAAGGTAGTGAGGGAGAAAGGCGTAGCTTTTCTTACACTCTGAATGCTTAATGCTGTCACATCACTGGGTCTGATTGGATGATTACCCCGTCCGAGCCCACAGCCACAAATGTCCCATTGCCATAAGTTATTCTAGAAATCGAAGAGATAATTCCTGTATTCCATACGTTCCACTCAAGCCCATTCGTTGAAGTTAAAATGGTGTCATTCGTTCCTGGACCAATAAAAGTACCGTTGCCGTATGTTACCGCTCCGTCGAGACTAACGGGAGCATCCCAATTTGCATCGGTCCAAGCTGCGCCATCGGGTGAAGTCAGGATACTCTGACCGTAAAAGCCAAGAAACATACCGTTGCCATAAGTCAATCCTTGAAGGTTAAGAGGATTGACAGTGGCAGAACTTGGGGAACTCCACGTTGCCCCATCCGGTGAAGTTCGGGCAAAAACGGCATAACCATCACATCCTCTAAAGGGTCTACACAAAGACCAACCCTGCACTAATGCGAGATAAATGCCATTCCCATAAGCCATCCCGGAAAGTTGAAAAGTGTCAATATCAACTGGCAATCCCAAGCTTCTTTGTGTCCAGCTCATCCCATCTGGTGAGGTCAGTATTCCATAGTCATAGTCTGCCAGAAAGATGCCGTTGCCATAGGTCACTGCAGTGAAAGTATAATAATCAGCAATCCCCGAATTCCTCTTGGTCCATAGAACTCCATCTGTTGAGGACAGGATAGTGCCATCCTCTCCTACAGCCACAAAGATACCGTTGCCATAGGTCACTGCAATGAGGGCCTTGGCAGTCCCTGAATTCCTCTGAGTCCATGTAACTCCATCTGTTGAGGTCAGGACAGTTCCGAGTTCACCCACAGCCACAAAGATACCGTTGCCATAGGTCACCCCATACAGATCAGCGTTAGTACCTGAAGCCCTCAAGTGCCAATTATCGAGTCCGGAAGGCGTTGGGGCTGGTGAAGGCGCGGGAGTCGGAGTTAGTGAAGATGTAACTTCGGCAGTGCCTCCGCCACCTCCGCACCCAATAATCGCAATAATAAGTACACTGAGAACGACACGCGAAAATAAAGGCACTAGGTTACTCGCTCCGATACACATTACTGGAGTTCCGTATGGTTCACCACAACGTCCTTCAACATATGCCCGTATTCATAATGACCGACAAGGTTCGGGTTCGTGGTGGTTGTTGAACCGAACATTCCTAACGTTCCATCTTTGCTCAGGATGATGTCGTAATCACCATTGTTAGCCCGGTAGTGGTAGGCTGATAGCTTTACCCAGGTCCCTGAAAAAGAAACAGCAGTTCGGTCCGCGGAGTTGCCATTTTTGCAGACGTTCCAGCCGACCCAGGTTCCGTCCTCATGAATGTCAAAATCACCGATACACAAGCTGGGAGCAGATGCATACATAACACTTCCGGGATGATTCACTGTAAGCTGCGTGAAAGTCCAGTGTCCAACAATCGGGTCTGTATTGGAGCCTCCTGCACTACTGCTACTACAGGCTGCCGCAGCTAAAAGGACCAAACTGAGAAGAAGCTTCCTCATTTTGTTAAATACCTTTCTTGTTAATCATAAAGTATGAGAGAGGCCAAGTCAATCATCCCAATGGGCGATAACCTCCATGCCTGGTGAGTTCATAGGAAAGCTTAGGCATAGCTCCGCCTCCGTGATTGGCCTTCAGACATGACAGGGAGTGCTCCCCCGCCAATCCTCCCGCGTTACCGGGCCCTTTAATAGCCCAATCATCCTGGGGAGGCAGGGAGCATACTGAACTCATGGTTCTTGACCTAGGAAGAACCAAGCTCTCCTGCTTACGGATCTTTCTTTATTCTTAATATGTTTGTTGATAGGAGAAAAGGACATAACAGTAGCCAGAGGGGTCGGTTTTGGGTGAAAAGAAGGCTATTCCTCTGCGTTTGACTTCAGAGCAAAAAAGAGATACCCGAGGGCAAGGGCAAAATCTATTAGCCACCAGAAGGGGATTACCATGTCAAAGTAATTATAAAGGGCATCGAAGATAATGGCGGGTGTCATGGATACAATTGAAAGACTCAACAGGGCGCTATACCTAAAGTTAAGCTTTAGGTAGTTATTAAAACTTCTTGCCATTACTGCAAAAACAATAGCCTGGAGTATCCTGAACAAAAAAGTAAAAAAAAGGGCAACAGGGTAGAGAACAAAGGCAAAGTATTCAATGAATGTCTCCATCCAGTCATAAAGCATGGATTGGTCGATGACGAGACTGTCGATATCAGAAAGATCCAATATCCTCGACTCCTTCGGACCTCTTTTGAAGAACAATTTTGTTTTTGTTAAGAGGACTAATGCGTCAGAACCTGACAAAGAAGTCACCTGCCCCGTGGTGTCGATGATGATAAAAGGTGCGTTGCTTTGGGGGTCCTTGATGGTATAGGGCATGGGGATATCCACTGATACCTGCCCCTTGGAGATGCTCACTACAGGAAATTGTTTCACTATCTTGGGGGCTTCATGCAGAAGGTAATCAGAGACCGCCGCACGGGTCTTAAATGTAAGGGGTATCAGGCAGACCGCGAGCAGCAGGAGGAGATAGAGTAACGAGATCTTTCTCCAGTTCATGGCCACATCCTGATACAGGGACCTTGAGTAAAAGGACATGAATAAGGGGTGTACTGTGCTGTACCGTTTCATGGTGTTCCGGTTCTTTGAGATTTGCTAAAGAACATCTGTTCGTTTTTCATAACCTCAAAGACCACCCTGCCGCGATAGGGCTTCTTTATTCATAAATCCTCACGCGTTTGTAAAAAAAAGGCTTGAGCACCTTGAGTGCTGCAATAGAGAGCACGGGCTTAAGAAGCCAGGAGCCGAAAGACTTGCTTCCCAAACACTGCTTACAGTGGGGATGAACGAGCTGAAATTTTCTGAAGCCGTCCATAATCTTCCCAAGTTCATCAGAGGAGAGTATCTCACGAAGGGATGAATGCCGGAGGTTGCCCACCGTTGTCTTTCCTTCGAAATCTATGCAGCAGAGAATTACATCCCCGTTATGGAGAATGCTGAAGTGGTCCCTCATGCCAAAGCAATATCCTGCCCAGGCATCCCGCACTTCGCCCTCATCAAAGGCATTTCCCCAGTCTTCCAGCACATAGGTCTCAAAAAACACATTGGGATAGACCTCCACCACATTCCACTTATATGCGGAAAGGCTCCCTATGCGCTTCATGGCCAGTTCCCTCTGCTCTCCCCGGACCGCGAGCATGTCGTAGATACGACCGACCCAATAACGAAACGTATTCCGCAGCTCTTCAGTGGAAGAGATAACCCGGACAGGACCCACCTTCTTTTCAATTCCTTTTTGGGAAAACCGTGTATTCAAAAAACGGAATTTGAATATGGTGCCAGGCCATCGTGACTGGTAGGAATGAAAAAAAGTCAGTATGCCTTCCAGGTAGGAATCGAAGGTGAGGGCCCTCGCTTTTCTGAGGGTGAAGGAGCGGGCATCAGGGGTCTGAAGGGAGATATCTATCTGATGGAGGTTGTGATCAAGGAGACGTGAGCCTACCTCACCCCCAAGGCCGCCCCCATTGGTGGTGAGCCCGACCTTGACCCCTTTCTCATGGGCATGAGCGAGAATATGAAAGAAATCCGGATGCAGCGTTGGTTCCCCCATAACATGGAAGGTGATCTTCTCGGTGAGACCGTGCTCTCCAATCTCATCAATGATACGTTTTGCGAGCCCTGTCTCCATGTACCCATAGGGTCTTTCCATTTCTGACTTGGGGCAGAAAAGGCAGTTGAAGTCGCACACATTGGTGAGTTCAATGTGAATCCTCTTCAGCGGGATCTCAATATGACCGAAATATCTTTTTTCCATCCGGGGTCCTTATTTGTCGCTCCTGATATTATAGCTTTACATTCCCTGGCAAATAAAGCGAGTGAGAGGTATCCAAACAAAAAGGACCCCCGGAAGTTCTTTCCGGAGGTCCTTCAAGAGATAAATCAGGGGCAGTTTAGAACAATCCGCTCACCTTCCCGGTATTCACATCCACATCAACCCTTCTGAATGCGGGATTGGAACTTGTTCCGGGCATGAGGCTTATGGTCCCGGCACAGGGGCAGAGAAACTTTGCACCGGAGTAAATCAACACGTCCCTGATGGGCAGCGTCCAGCCCTTGGGCACTCCCTTAAGGGTTGGGTCATGGGTGAGGCTCAGGTGCGTCTTGACCATCATGGTGGCGTAGTCAGCGTACTTGGGATCGTCTTCCAGCATCTTGGCCTTGGCTTCAGCATCCGGGAGCCAGGAGACACTGTCGGCGCCGTACACTTCCTTAGCGATGAGGGCGACCCGGTCGCGCAGCTTCATCTCCAGAGGGTAGAGGTACTTGAAGTCGTTCTTCTCATTGCAGGCGTCGATGACCGCGTCGGCCAGTTCGAGGGCTCCGTCACCACCCTTGAGCCAGTGCTGGGATTCGGCGCAGCGGGCGCCGGCCGCTTCGGCGGCTTTCTTGACAATAGCCACCTCGGCATCCGTATCAGTGTAAAAACGGTTCACACAGACGACCGGATTTATGCCGGATTTACGGATGACTTTGATCATGTGGACCATATTGGCGCAGCCCTTTTCGACCAGGGCAAGATTCTCCTTGGTGTACTCGTCCGGCAGGGCCTTGCCTGCAACCACCTTTGGACCACCGCCGTGCATCTTCAGGGCACGGACAGTAGTGGTGAGCACTGATACATGCGGCTTCAGACCGCTGAAACGGCACTTGACGTTCCAGAATTTCTCAAAACCAATGTCCGCTGCAAAACCGGACTCGGTCACATGGTAGTCGAACAGTTTCAGGCCGACACGGTCAGCGATGATAGAGGACTGGCCTACGGCGATGTTGGCAAAAGGCCCTGCATGGACAAAGCAGGGGTTGTATTCGGCCGTGCACATGAGTGTGGGGTTAATAGTGTTCCGCATGAAAGCGGCCATGGCATTGCCGACTTCCAGATCACCTGTGGTGACCGGCTTGCCACTCTTGTCAAAGGCAACAGTGATGTGGTTCAGCCGCTGCTTGAGGTCCGCGAGATCATTGGCTACTGAGAGGATGGCCATGCACTCTGATCCCACGGCGATGCCGAACTTCGACTGCATCATGTAACCGTCCTGCCGCCCGCCCATGCCGATAATGATATGACGGAGACTCTGGGCGCAGAAGTCCATGATCCAGCCCATCTCTACGCGGGTAGGGTCGATGTCGAGCCGCCTCATCTTGGTGAGTCGTTCCAACTGCTCGTCGTTGTAGTTGCGCTCATGCTGCATCCTGGCTGTCATCGCGACCATAGCAAGGTTGTGCGCGTTCATGATGTCGTTGATGTCGCCGGTGAGCCCCAAAGAGAACTCGGTCATGGGAATCAGCAGGGAATTGCCACCGCCGGCTGCGGTGCCCTTCACGTTCATGGTGGGACCGCCTGATGGCTGGCGCAGGGCACCACCCACATTCACACCCCGTTTGCCAAGACCTTCCATCAAGCCGCACGAAGTAGTGCTTTTGCCTTCTCCTAATGGGGTGGGGGTTATGGCGGTCACCTCAATGTACTTGCCGTCCGGGTTTTTCTTCAGACGGTTGATGACCTTGAGAAAGTCGATCTTGGACAAGCGGCCCATGGGGAGCATCTCGTCTTTTTGCAGCCCCAGCTTCTCTCTCCACTCTTCCGGAGTAGGCATGTGCTTTTCCGCTTCTTCGGAAATCTGCCAGTCAGCTAACTTTGTTGCATCAAATGGCATCTCGTGAGTCCTCCTTTTGTA
>Ga0316603_10001846_pt1 | contig 11449 bp, 7 predicted proteins | sample OWC_soil_day10_n_FD_207649 | JGI IMG/M metagenome (GOLD analysis project Ga0316603, IMG submission 207649) | Wetland soil microbial communities from Old Woman Creek delta, Ohio, United States - OWC_soil_day10_noCT | ecosystem: Environmental > Terrestrial > Soil > Wetlands | place: USA: Ohio...
TCCGGTGTGCTCGAACGCGACGTGGCGATTGACGCAATCAAGAAGTCGATCAAGAAGACCTACGGACGCAAGGGCGATCAGGTGGTACAGCAGAACTTCCAGGCGGTCGATCAGACTCTTGCCAACTTGCATGAAGTCCGGGTGCCCGCAAAAGTCACCAGCAGCATCACAATGCCGCCCGTGGTCTCGGACCAGGCTCCGAAGTTCGTGAAGGATGTGACCGCGCAGATCATCGCCGGCTTTGGCGATTTGCTGCCGGTCAGTGCGATGCCGGTTGACGGCACGTTCCCGACGGGGACGACGCAGTGGGAGAAGCGGAATATTGCGCTGGAGATCCCGGTATGGGACACCGTGACATGCATCCAATGCAACAAGTGTGCAATGGTCTGTCCGCACGCCGCGATCCGGACGAAGGTGTACAATGCAAGCCTGCTCGCCAAAGCCCCGGCAACATACAAATCCGCGGACTATCGCGGGCCGGAGTACAAGGGGATGAAGTACACGGTGCAGGTTGCTCCCGAAGATTGTACGGGATGCGAGCTGTGTGTGGATGTCTGTCCGGCCAAGAACAAGAGCGAAGTGCGTCTGAAGGCCATCAACATGGCGCCGCAGCCGCCGATCCGCGAGACCGAACGGGACAACTTCGAGTTCTTCCTGGATATTCCCGAGATGGATCGCCGCCAGGTCAAGGTGGATTCGGTGAAAGGCTCGCAGTTCCTCCAGCCGTTGTTCGAGTTCTCCGGTGCGTGCTCGGGGTGCGGCGAGACTCCGTATGTGAAGCTGGTGAGCCAGCTCTTCGGCGATCGCACCATCGTTGCCAACGCGACCGGATGCTCTTCGATTTACGGCGGCAACCTGCCGACCACCCCCTGGGCAAAGAACAAAGAGGGGCGGGGACCGGCCTGGTCGAATTCGCTTTTTGAAGACAATGCGGAATTCGGCCTGGGGATGCGGCTCACAGTGGACAAGCATGCTGCCATGGCGCAGGAACTGGTCCGTGCGCTGGCACCGCAGCTCGGCGACGATCTTGCCTCCGCATTGCTGAACGCTCATCAGGCCGACGAGGCGGGGATCCACGAGCAGCGCCAGAGGGTGGCAATACTCAAGCAGAAGCTTGTCGGCGTCAACACGCCGGAAGCCCGGAGTCTGATCTCCCTCGCAGACAACCTGGTGAAGCGAAGCATCTGGATCATCGGTGGAGACGGGTGGGCCTATGATATCGGCTTCGGTGGACTGGATCACGTGCTTGCGTCCGGCCGCAACGTGAATATCCTAGTGCTCGATACCGAAGTGTACTCGAACACCGGCGGTCAGATGTCGAAGTCAACGCCGCGCTCTGCAGTGGCGAAGTTCGCCGCAGGCGGCAAACCGCTTGCCAAGAAGGATCTCGGCCGCATTGCCATGACCTACGGGAGTGCCTACGTGGCCCAGGTGGCGATGGGATCGAATGACCTCCAGACGATCCGCGCATTTCTGGAAGCCGATGCCTTTGACGGACCATCACTCATTATTGCCTACAGCCACTGCATCGCCCACGGTATTGACATGGGCAGGGGCATGGTAAACCAGAAGGCAGCAGTGGAAAGCGGACACTGGCCGCTGTACAGGTTCAATCCGGCACTGGCGCAGGAGGGCAAGAACCCGTTGAAGCTCGATTCCAAGCCGCCGAAGATACGTTTCGAGGACTATGCGTATCTCGAGACCCGGTACAAGATGCTCACGAAGAGCAATCCTGAAGAGGCGAAACGGCTCATGGTTCTGGCGGAAGAGGATGTCAAGGCGCGCTGGAAGTGGTTTGAGGAGGAATCGAAGGAATCAGGCGCCGGTGCTCCCAAACCCGGGACTAACTAAGTCAACGTCTAACACTCTACCTGACAGGAATAGTGAACATGGATCTCTCAACGACGTATCTCGGTCTGCGCCTGAAGAACCCGCTTGTGCCGTCTGCCAGCCCGCTTTCACGCACGCTTGACGGCATCAAACGAATGGAGGATGCAGGTGCTGCGGCCATTGTGATGTATTCCCTGTTCGAAGAACAGATTCATCATGAAGCGGCAGAACTGGATCACTATCTCTCTTATGGCACACAGAGCTTCGCTGAAGCGCTGACCTATTTTCCCGAGGCCACCGAGTACAACCTCGGACCGGATGAATACATCGAGCACATCCGGAAGGCGAAGGAAGCGGTCGACATCCCCATCATCGGCAGCCTGAACGGAATCTCGACGGGCGGCTGGATTGACTACGCGAAGAAGATACAGGATGCCGGCGCCAGTGCCCTCGAGCTGAATGTGTACTATATCCCCACGGATCCAAAACTCACCGGCGAAGCTGTCGAGCAACGCTACCTGGACGTCCTGAAAGCGGTGAAATCCTCAGTGAAGATCCCCGTGGCAATGAAGCTGAGTCCGTTTTTCAGCTCGATGGCGAACATGGCACTGCGCCTTGACGCAGCGGGGGCCGACGGACTGGTATTGTTCAACCGGTTCTATCAGCCCGATCTGGACATCGAAGCGCTTGAGGTGGTGCCCAATGTGACCCTGAGCACCTCGCACGCAATCCGGATGCCGCTCCGCTGGGTGGCCGTGCTGTTCGGGAAAGTCAAAGCGAGTCTGGCCGCGACAAGCGGCGTGCATGGAGCACGGGATGTTGTGAAGCTGCTGATGGCAGGTGCGGATGTGACACAGATCTGCTCCGCGCTTCTCATGCACGGCCCCGGCCGGATTGCAGAGATCCTGCAGGAGCTCGACCGCTGGCTCGTCGAACATGAGTATGTGTCGGTAAAGCAGATGCGGGGCAGCATGAGCCAGAAGTCCGTCGCCGACCCTTCGGCCTTTGAACGCGCCAACTATATGAAGGCGTTGAATCGCTACAAATAGCCGCAAAAGATGCAACGCGGATCTACCATCGGGCCGCAGGAATGGCACACCGCTTTCCTGTGGCCCCTGTTCTGAGCGGGGTGTGGTGCGTACAGTAACTTCCAGACACTGGAGAGGGTTTGCGAATGACAAGCCGTGCTGATATCGAAGGATTCTTTCAGTCCAAGGCGTATGCCGTCATTGGCGTCTCCTCGGACCGCCGGAAATTCGGCAATTCCGTCTTCCGCACTATGAAACAAAAGGGGTTCACAGTCTATCCTGTGCACCCGGCCTCGGAGACCGTGGAAGGCGAGAAATGCTACCGGTCAGTGGCCGACCTTCCGCCTGATGTGGAGTCTATGGTGACGGTCGTTCCTCCTGCAACAACTGAAGGCGTGATCCGGGAAGGGATGACGAAAGGCATACGCCACGTCTGGATGCAGCCGGGTTCGGGCTCGGCCGCAGCTGCAAAGATCGCCCGGGACGCGGGAGCAACCGTGGTGGAAGGCGATTGCATTCTGATGTTCCTGGAGCCGGTGGAATCCATCCACGCGCTGCACCGGTGGATCAAGAAGCTGTTCGGGAAATACCCACTCAAATAGCCTGACTGCCCGCAAACCGACAACTGGTGTGGGCCATTGCGGCATGGGCCGGTGCTCGGACAGCGCTGGCGGCCACCCTGAGCATGGGGAGGATGCGCAATGCGATCAGCACACCATCACCCTGGTGTCCGGATTTCCGCAAGCAGTTTCTCCACATCCTTCATTGCTCTCTCCATCCTGCGCATCAGCATCCTGAAGGGATCAGGTGTGGTCATGTCCACTCCTGATCTCCGCAACAACGCAATGGGATAATCGGACCCGCCGGCTGAAAGCAGCTCCAGATACCGTTTCCGTGCTACGGTATCTCCCTCCAGGATCATCTCCGAGAGAGCCGATGACGCCGTGAGAGAGGTTGCGTACTGGAACACGTAGAAGTTGTAGTAGAAATGCGGTACGCCGGCCCATTCCGCCTGCACGCCCTCGTCAACAACGCACACGCCCTGTGCATGCCCGTAGTACTCCCGGGTCAGCTCCCCGTACAGTGCCTCAAGCGAATCGCCGGTCAGTGACTGTCCCGCCTCAGCCCGTTCGTGAATGCGCAATTCGAACTCAGCAAACTGCGTCTGCCGGAACACTGTCGCCTTGAGGCCGTCCAGGTAGTTCATCAGCAAGGTCAGACGGATGCGCGCATCGGAGACTGTCTTCAGCATCCATTCCAGCAACAACGCCTCATTGAACGTTGATGCGACTTCGGCAACGAAGATCGAATACTGGGATGTTGCATACGGCTGCCGTGCATTCGAGAGATAGCTGTGCATGGTATGTCCCAGCTCATGTGCAACGGTGCTGACATCGTCGTATTTGCCGTTGTAGTTCAGGAGGATGTACGGATGCGCATCGTACACGGAGCCGTTGGAGTAGGCCCCTCCGATCTTCCCCTCGCTCGGATAGACGTCCATCCAGCGTTCTGCAAACGCCCGCGCAGCCACGGATGTGTACTCTTCTCCGAGAGGCGTAAGGGAGTCAACAATGAGATCCCTCGCCTCAGCGAACCCGTACTCCAGCATGAGTTCCGGGACGACATGGGCGTATAGATCATAGTAGTGCAGCACATCAACGCCGAGGAGACGCCGGCGAAGATCGAGATAACGGTGAAGCAGCGGGAGCGCCTCCCGTACATGCGCAATGAGCGCCTGGTACACGTCCACCGGGATATTCTGTGCATGCAATGCACTGTGGAGGCAGGAGGGATACTTCCGCACCCGCTGGTAGTACAGATTCTTTTTCACCTCACTATAGAGCTGCGTCCCGAATGTGCGGCGATACTCATGCAGCTTGCCGAAGTACGCCTCGAAGACCTTCTTCCGGTCTTCCCGGTTCGGCACGGTGCGATACAGCGGAAAGGCTGCCTTGTCGAGCCTGACGGTCTTGCCGTCGCTGAGCGTGATCTCCGCAAACGGAAAGTCAGCGTTGGAAAAGACCGTGTAGATAGAGCCGGATGAATCTGCCATAAGCCCGGCTTCTGCAATCAAGTGTTCTTCCGACTCTGTGCCGGTATGGTCTTTCCGTCTCAATACATCATCCAGCATGTGACCGTAGACTGCCAGGCCCGCGTCTGCGGAAAGGAACCGGTCGATCTGCTCTCGACCAAGGCGGAGCAGCTCCGGCTCGAGGAATGCCGTGCGTGCACTCATCTCGGTGCCGAGCTGACTGATCTCCTGCTGGCAGGCGAGATAGTCGCTGCTTCTGGTGTCGATATCGGCATGAGCCGACGCATATGTGTACAGCCGGGCGTACTCCTTTCCGAGCCCGGTCATCGCATCGAGACACGAACGCAGATGCGCGGCAGAGTTTCCGAGCGTCCCCCGAAAACTGTCCAGACGGGGTAGTTCCTTCACAAAGGCTTCCTTGGCACGAGTCCATGCGGCAAAATCGGGAAAGACCGGTGACAGGTCCCAGAGAAACTCTTCGGGAATCTTTGAGCGATCGCGCTCGGTGGACAGCACTGATGTTGACAACGTCGTTCCTCGCTGTTCTGACTTGTGCTGCACTATGAGCACCATCCGGAGGCATTGGTGCTTCACCGGATAGTGGTCAGGTAACAATACACGGCCGAAATGGTAGGCAATTCCGCTCCGAGAATCAAGGATGGGATTGCCAATTTGTTCTGAAAAGTTCGTATAATGGGAGCAAGAAATCAGACTCACTCACAGCGGGATCGCTATGAAGGCGTTTCAGGATCGACTGCGCGACGAAGTGATCGTGTTCGATGGCGGCATGGGGACCTATCTCTACGAGAAAGGCATTTACATCAACACCTGCTTCGATGAACTGAACCTGACAAACCCCGATCTCGTGGCCGACATCCACCGGGAGTATGTGCAGGCTGGTGCGGACGTCATTGAAACCAATACGTTTGGTGCAAACCGTTTCAAGCTGGCTGCATACGGACTCGAGTCACGGGTGTATGAGATCAACCGCAAAGGCGCGGAGATCGCAAAGCATGCTGCAGGGGAGACAACACTGATTGCCGGCTCTGTCGGTCCGCTGGGTGTCCAGATTGAACCGATCGGGAAATTGTCGTTCCGGGAAGCACAGGATGCGTTCGAAGAACAGATCAAGGGATTACTGGATGGTGGTGTGGACCTCATCATCCTTGAGACGTTTTCGCTGGTGACAGAGCTTCTGCGGGCCATCCGGGCCACGCGCGCGCTTGATCCGTCGATCCCCTTGATTGCCCAGGTGACGGTCAATGATGATGGCATGTTGCTGAGCGGAGCGCATCTTGAATCGTTTGTCCAGGAAACGGCCGGGGAAGCCATTGACGTCATCGGGCTGAACTGCTCGGTTGGCCCGAAGGCGATGCTCGAAGCGCTGGAGGCTTTGAAGACGCTTACCGATCTGCCTATCTCGGTGCAGCCCAACGCGGGTGCTCCGCAGAACGTCGGCGGGCGGAACATCTACATGACGTCGCCGGAATACATCGCAGAGTACGCCAAGCGGTTCATCCAGACCGGCGCAACCATCGTAGGCGGGTGCTGTGGAACAACCCCCGGGCACATCCGTGCCATCCGGCGGGCTGTGCAGGCGCTGCAGCCTGCGACGCGCATGGACCATCCCGCAGTCGCCATGCATGTGACCGCGCCGGAAACGGTGAAGGTTGTCCCGCAGCAGGAGAAATCCCGGTTGAGCAACAAGCTGGTCAAGAAGCAGTTTGTCACGCTTGTAGAACTGGTCTCTCCGAAAGGGGTTTCTCCCGCGGCGCAGGTAGACAAGGCCCGGCGGCTTCACCATTTCGGCATCGATGCGATCAATATTCCTGACGGTCCACGCGCATCGGCCCGCATGTCCGCTCTTGCGCTGGCGGCAATTCTACAGCGGGAGGTCGGCATCGAGGCGGTGCTGCATTTTGCCTGCCGGGACCGGAACGTGATCGGCATGCAGTCGGATCTGCTCGGCGCTTGGGCGCTGGGCCTGCGCAACATCCTGGCCATCACAGGCGATCCGCCCAAGCTCGGCAATTATCCCCAGGCGACGGCGGTGTTTGATGTTGATGCCATCGGGCTGACGAACATCATCAACCGGCTGAATCATGGGCTGGATCTTGCCGGGAACCCGATTGGGGAGCCTACCGCACTCAGCATCGGAGTCGGCGTAAATCCGGGAGCCATCAATCTGGATGAAGAGCTGCGCCGGCTGGACTGGAAGGTCGAGGCGGGAGCGGAGTACATGATCACGCAGCCGGTGTTTGACATCCGGATACTCGAAAAGTTTCAGAAACGCATCGCCGGCGTAGGCATCCCGCTGATCTGCGGCATCTGGCCGCTTGTCTCGTTCCGGAATGCCGAATTCATGAACAACGAGGTGCCCGGCGCGAGCGTTCCTGCGGATATTCTGGAGCGGATGCGCAGAACCACGACAAAGGAAGAAGGATTCCTGGAAGGAGTCCGTATCGCCCGGGAGACCTACGCGCACGTGCGCGATGGAGTCGCCGGAGTTCAGCTCTCCGCTCCCATGGGCAAGATCGAAGGGATCTTCTCGATCCTGGAATAGCTGTTGTCACCGCTGTAGAGAGATGGTACACAGACCGGGAGCACATCCGGCCCGGCGATGAAGATACTACACGCGTCAGCTCAGTTTCTCTCCCCCCACCCGCCATTCTCCCCTGAAACAGGCACGTCGCCGGCGGCATACTGTTTGTACCCCATAGCATCGGAAGTTGTCGTACACACACGAGGACTGCATGGGATCTGGTCATACACTGCTGACACTTGGGGCATTCATACTGCTGTCGACGATCATGATCAATTTCTATGACATGTCCGCAAGCGCGAGTGACTCCATCGGGAGCGGCCAGGATGGCATTTTTCTGACCACGCTCACGACGTCGTATATCGAGATAGCCCAGGGAATGGCATTCGACAACATAACCGATACGATGCACGTTGGAGTTGCCAATGCCATGTCTCTCACATCCCCGTCCCTGCTGGGTCCGGAGACAGGCGAAGACTCCCTCAGTGAATTCAACGATATTGATGACTTTGACGGCTATTCCCTCGAGAGAGAGGCCGGCACATCTAACCGGCGGTATTGCACGCAATTTTCCGTGAACTATGTTGATGCGACCGACCTCGAGAAGATTTCGTCGGCCCGCACGTTTGTCAAGCGTCTGGATATGAAGACATGGCGGACATTCCCAGTCTCAAAGGAAGGCAGAGTGGACACACTGAATGCATCCTTTGTCATGGGCTATTTTCACTTTGATTAAATGGGGCGATCATGAACGAAATGTTGGATTATATCAGTTCAGTGTTGATGGGCGGGATGCTCATGATCAACGTCATGACGGCAAACGACGTTGCCACTGAAACCTACTCCGTCTACGATGGCGATGCGACGGTGCAGGAGATGCTGGTGACGACAGTCCAGGTGCTGGAGGGGGAATTCCGGAACATGGGGTTCGGAGTCCCTGAGGCGGAGCGGACGGTGCTGGATGCTGACAGTTCCAGCATTACATTCCTGATTGACCTGGACAATAGCGGTGCACCACTCGACACCGTGCGCTATTTCATCGGGGACATTTCTGAAATGTCATTTACGGAGAACGAACACGACCGTTATGTGTATCGGACCGTCAATGGAACATCCGGAATGAAGATCGGTGTGGTCACCACGTTCCGTTTGCGGTATATCACCATGGGCGGCGAGCAACTCGCCATTCCGGTCCCGAACCACCGTTTGTCCGAGATCCATGAAGTGGAAATCACGCTGGAAGTACAGAACCCGTACGCCATGCATGCAGCAGGAACGAGCGGAGTCGGTGCAAGCAACATGCTTCACTCAAGCTCCTACTGGCAGCAGACGCGGTTGGCATCACAGAATTCGCGGAGGTAGCACCTGTGGGCGGAAAAGCCGGACTTCTCGTTGTTCTTGGCCTGTCGGCCATTCTCAGCTACATCTCGATGAATGTGAACGACGTGGCAACAAAAGCCGTCAGCAACATGTCCATGTACAATGCCATGACGGCCTCGCACAACCTCGCTCTTGCCGGTGCGAATGCCCGTCTGGCAAAGTTCTACCAGGACACCAGCGATTTCAGTGTCGTGGCGAAGACCTTTACCGGCAAGAATTTCACCGGCACATACGCTGCTGGCATCACTCCCATCGGCACCTCGAAGCTTCGCATGCGCAGTGTCTCGGCGTATCCGCTGGGTGGTGGCGCGTATCTCCGTGATACGGTAGACGTCTGGTTTGACCGCACCAAGCGCAACAGCTTCAGCCTCTTTGCGTGGATGACAGATTTCGAAGGGAACGTCTTCTGGGTCACGGGCGATACCGTGTGGGGCCGCGTGCACTCCAACGGCAATCTGCATATCAACGGCAGCCCTGTGTTCTATGAGAAGGTGACCACTGCCAAAGGCTTCGATCCTCCGAAGGTCGGCTCGGGGACGAACAAAGCCATCTTCAAAGACAATTATGAAAAGGGAATTGCACCGATCGAGTTTCCCACAGATCTGTCAGAAATCCTGACAGCCAGCGTGTCCGGAGGGAGAAAGTACATTGGCAATATCTATGTCACTCTCTCCCCGGGAACCAGCGCAAACAACGACGGAAAAGCATACATACGCAGCGGGAACACATCAACCGGCGCACTCATTGACTCCGTCGACCTGAGTGATGTCGGATTCAACGGAGTCATCCTGGGTACGGGTCAGGTGAATGTGGAAGGGACGCTGGATGGCAAGCTGACCATCTCATCGCAGACCAGTGTGTATGTGCACAATGACATGCTGTACGAACAGAATCCCAGGGTGGTGAGCACGAGCGACGACCTGCTTGGCCTCGTGGCGGAGAAGAACGTTGTTGTGAAGGACAACACAGCCAATCACACCAACTGTGAGATTAATGCAAGCATCTTCTGCAGGGATGGCTCGTTCACTGCAGAAAACTACAACTCCCTTCCGCTTTGCGGCGAACTCCGGGTCTATGGATCAATTGTGCAGAAAGAACGCGGTGCTGTCGGGACGTTCGCCGGAAGCACTCTAAAGACCGGGTTCTCTAAACGGTACCGGTATGACGATAGACTCGCCGATCAGGCATTTCGTCCGCCGTTCTATCCGGGCTACTATGTTACCACCTACGCAATTACAAATTGGTGGGAGAGCTATCGAGTGATGGAGTTCGAGTAAGCTGCAGCCGCGTTGCATTTCGGGTCGTTTTTGTTGTACATTGAATGTACTCAACAAGACGACCCGTTTCTATGTCTACACCCCTCATGCGTCAGTATTCGCAGGTCAAGGCCCGGTATCCCGACACGATCCTCCTGTTCCGGATGGGGGACTTCTTTGAGACCTTCGATGAGGATGCAAAAGTCACCGCCCGTGTTCTCGGCATCACGCTGACGCGTCGTGGCAACGGTGCGGCGGGGGAAACTCCGCTGGCCGGCTTTCCACACCACGCTCTGGACGCCTATCTCCCCAAATTGCTGAAAGCAGGCCACAGGGTGGCGATCTGCGAACAGCTCGAAGATCCCAAACTCGCCAAAGGCATCGTCAAACGCGATGTGATCGAGGTCGTCACGCCGGGGATTGCGTTTTCAGACAAAGTCCTGGATCAGAAACGGAACAACTTCCTGGTCGCAGTGGCATTCCCGGGCGCGCTGGTAACAGGGACGGACCGTGTGGGTTTGGCGTTTGTCGATGTTTCCACCGGAGAATTCCGCGTTGCGGAACTCCTCCTCAAGAACCTTGCGGAACAGGTCGGTGCCCTCGAGCCTTCGGAATTCCTCATCCAGCGGCGAGACCAGGCCACCATTGAACAACTCTTCCGGACCACCTTTCATGGCCTCTATTCCAGGATCGATGACTGGGTCTTTCATGAAGCGTATGCCCAAGACCTGCTGACCGGGCATTTCCACACTCAGTCGCTGAAGGGATTCGGGCTCCAGGACTATGGCATCGGCATCGTGGCAGCCGGGGCGATTCTGCATTACCTCCAGGAAGCCCAGAAAGGCAACCTCCTCCACATCCGGAAGCTCACACCGTTCGATGTGGAAGACCATATTGTGCTCGATCCGGCGACGAAACGCAATCTGGAGATCACAGCCTCAATGGCCGGCGATGATGCCGGCACGCTGTTCGCCGTGCTGGACAAGACGCGGACAGCAATGGGCGGACGGATGCTCAAACGGTGGATTCATCAGCCCCTGAACCGATTGGGCCCGATTGCAGAACGCCTTGCCGCGGTATCAGAACTGCGGGCACATGATGTGGAGCGGACGACCCTCGCGGAGCATCTCACCCGCATCGGCGATCTTGAGCGGCTCAGCGGGCGGATCTGCACAGGGCGGGCGGGACCAAGGGAGGTCAATGCTCTCAAGGGGATTCTCATCGATGTGGACCGGTTGCGGTCGAGTACTATGCACCTGCAGTCTCCAGCTCTGGTTGCAGTGCACGGGCAGCTCGACCCGCTGCCGGAAATTGTGGCCCTGATCGATGGCGCCATTGACACGGATCCCCCTGCCGCGCTCTCGGATGGCGGGGTGATACG
>Ga0316603_10001854_pt1 | contig 11430 bp, 7 predicted proteins | sample OWC_soil_day10_n_FD_207649 | JGI IMG/M metagenome (GOLD analysis project Ga0316603, IMG submission 207649) | Wetland soil microbial communities from Old Woman Creek delta, Ohio, United States - OWC_soil_day10_noCT | ecosystem: Environmental > Terrestrial > Soil > Wetlands | place: USA: Ohio...
GGTACCCGCGCCCTATCGCCTGGCAGACATGGCCGGCGACGCGCTGGGCGTGCTCGACGCGCTCGGCATCGAGCGTGCCCATGTCTGCGGCGCCTCGCTCGGCGGCATGATTGCCCAGCACCTGGCGTCCAGCCACCCCGCCCGCGTCAAGTCCCTGACCCTGATGATGACCACCAGCGGTGCCCGCCACCTGCCGCAGCCAGCCCTGAAGGTGCGGCGGGCATTGCTCCGGCGCCCGGATGGCAGCGACCCGGCCGCCGTGGTGGCGCACCTGCAGCGCCTGCTGACGCTGATCGGCAGCCCGGCCTATCCTCCCGACCCCGAGCGCCTGCGTGCGCGCCTGCAGGCCACCGTGCAGCGGGCCTGGCGTCCGGCCGGCACGGCGCGACAGCTGGTGGCAGTCATCGCCGACGCCGACCGCTCGCCCTTGCTGCCACGCATCACGGCGCCGACGCGAGTCATCCACGGCCAGGCGGACCCGCTGGTCCCGGTCGCGGCGGGGCACGACCTCGGGGCCAAGATCCGTGCGGCGGTGGTTGATATCGTGCCCGGCATGGGACACGACCTGCCGCTGCAACTGTTGCCTCGACTTGCCGAGGCGATCGCCGACAACGCGCGCCGCGCCTGAGGCGCCCCTTGCCTGCCGCCAGGCCGCAGCCGGCCGCAGAACCGTCCCTCACCCAGCGATGACGCAACACAGCGCCGATTCCCGCTACGCCTGGACGCGGCTCATGGCGACGCTGGCACTGATGACCATCGGCAGCAGCGCCATGTACGTGGTGGCCGTGGTGCTGCCGGCGGTGCAGGCCGAATTCGGCGTCGTGCGCGCCGACGCCTCGCTGCCCTATACGCTGATGATGGTGGGCTTCGGTCTTGGCGGCATCGCGATGGGCAAGCTGGCCGACCGCTGGGGGGTCATGCCGGTGGTGGTGATCGGAGCCAGCGGTCTGGGCGCCGGCTTCGTTGTCGCCGGGCTGGCGGACAGCCTGCTCGGCTTTGCACTGGCCCACGGGCTGCTGCTGGGTGCTCTGGGCAGTTCCGCGACCTTCGCGCCCCTCGTGGCCGACACCTCGATGTGGTTCGTGCGCCGCCGCGGCATCGCGGTGGCCATCTGCGCCAGCGGCAACTACCTGGCCGGCGCCATCTGGCCGCCGCTCGTGCAGCACTTCGTGCAGGAAGTTGGCTGGCGGCAGACCTACATCGGCCTTGGCCTGTTCTGCGTGCTGACGATGCCGCTGCTGGCGTTGCTGCTGCGGCCGCGGCCGCCGGTGGTCGTGGCGACGCCGCTGCGTGCGGGATCGGGGGTCGTGGCCGCGCCGCTGCCGTCGACGCGTCCGTTCGGCCTCAGCCTGGGTCACGCGCAGGCGTTGCTGTGCGTCGCCGGCGTCGCCTGCTGCGTCGCCATGGCGATGCCGCAGGTGCATATCGTGGCCTACTGCGGCGACCTCGGCTATGGAGCTGCGCGCGGCGCCGAGATGCTGTCGCTGATGCTCGCCTGCGGCATCGTCAGCCGCCTCGTCTCGGGCTGGATCTGCGACCGCATCGGCGGCCTGCGCACGCTGCTGCTGGGTTCGGTGCTGCAGGGGTTGGCGCTGCTGCTGTTCATCCCCTTCGACGGCCTCGTGTCGCTGTACGTCGTGTCGGCGCTGTTCGGGCTGTTTCAGGGCGGCATCGTGCCGAGCTACGCGATCATCGTGCGCGAACACTTCCCGCCCGCCGAGGCCGGTGCGCGCGTCGGTACCGTCCTCATGGCCACGCTGTTCGGCATGGCCCTCGGCGGCTGGATGTCGGGCAAGGTATTCGACCTCACCGGGTCCTACGACGCCGCATTCCTGAACGGCATCGCCTGGAACCTGCTCAACCTGACGATTGCGCTCGTGCTGCTGGCGCGCACGCGCGGGCGGGGCGGGCGCGACGGCAGCGCACGAGGGGTGCTCGGGACCGGTCCCGCACCCGGCTGAGCGCCGGGCAGGCACCGCTGCCGGCTGGGGCGACGGGAGTTGCTCAGCCGCCCCGGAACTGCACGCGCCGGTTCTCGGCCGCGAACGGATCGAACCCGGCGATCGGCTGGCGCTTGCCCACGCCGACGTCCCGCAGGCGTCGCGCGTCGATGCCGTGCGTCTCGACGAGATAGAGCTTGACCGCCTCGGCCCGGCGCAGCGAGAGGCGCTGGTTGTAGTCGTCGGGTCCCTGGGCATCCGTGTGGCCCTCGATGACCACCTGCCGGTGGCGAGGCAGGCGCCTGATGCCCTCGGCAAGCGCATCGAGCTGGGCGCGTGCCGAGGGAAGGATGGTCGCCGAATCGAAGTCGAACTGGACAGGCAGGGACAGTGCGCTGGGGCCGGGCTGTTCGGCGGTCGCCGTCGAGGCACCGGGATCGTCGCCCAGCACGCGGATGGATCGCGTGCGCACGCCGTCGGCATGGCCGAGGATCTGCGCCACGTCCCCCGGGTCGACGCGCTGGCCCTCGCGGTAGTGCAGGGTGGCCTGGGCAGCGGCGTCAAGTCCTGTCAGCCCAATCAGTGCGGACAGAGCGATAGCTCGGATCATCGTTGGCTCCTGGGCGCGGCAAGGGTCGGCCCGTGGGTTGCGCGGGAGCTCGCCGGGGTTCAATCGATTCGCCGCCCTTCGACGCGCGGCCAGACCGTGCGCGCGGTGCCGTGCCCCGCCGGCGAGCGGCCAACGAGGGACCTGGGGCACACGGACTCGACATAGGGAGACCATGGGCATTGACGGGTCCCGGGCCGTCCCCGAAGATTGACGCGTGGACGACGGCAGGTCAGTGACGTGTGCACGTGGCACCGCTGCAGCACGGCAGGCTCGCGCTTGCCTGCATTTCGGCGTGAGCGTTGCAGTCCGGAGCACGCGGTGAGCGTGCACGCCGCATGAGCGCTGCCTGGCCGTCGTCGCTGCTCGCCATGCCCGACGCGCTGCCGGCGAGCGTGGGCACGTATCCGATCCGCAGTGTCCTGGGCGCCGGCTCGATCGCGGTGGTCTATCTCGGAGTCGATCCGGCGCTCAATCGCCCGGTGGCGATCAAGACCATCCAGCGCCACCTGCTCGAGGCCGGCGACCACGAAGCCTGGCCCATCGAACGCCTTCGGTTCGAGGTCCAAGCCGCGGCGCGGCTGGTGCACCCCCATATCGCGGCGGTGCACGAATTCGGCGAGGATGAATCCTGCGTCTACATCGTGACGGAGTACGTGCCGGGCCACAGCCTCGCCCAGTACCTGCGACGCCCCGCGCGGCTGGCGCAAGACGAGGTCTTCTGCCTGATGTTCCAGTTGCTCGATGCATTGCACTGCGCGCATGAATGGGGTGTCGTGCATCGCGACATCCGGCCGGCGAACCTGATCGTGGATCGTGACGGCCGGCTCAAGGTCACCGACTTCGGCATCGCCGGCAACGAGTCCTCGCAAGCCACGCGCCCGCATTCGAAGCTCGGATCGACGGGCTACACGGCCCCCGAGCAGTACACCGGCGGCGCGCTGGATCATCGCGTCGACATCTTCGCCGCCGGGGTGCTGATGTACCGGATGCTGGCCGGCAGTCTGCCGTTCTCAGGTGCCGACGAAGCAGTCATGTACCAGATCGTCTACGGGCAGCACGAGTCGCTCGTGTCGCGTACCGCCGACGCCAGGCTGTCGGCCTTCGACGCCATCCTGGACCGGGCACTGGCGAAGGCGCCTGGCGACCGCCTGGCCACGGCGCTCGAGTTCCGGGCCGCCCTCAGCGCGGTGACCGATGTCGCGATGCCCGAGCGCCTGCCGTCGCATCGTCTGCTGCCGCTGCCGAGCGAGGACGCAACCGCATTCATATCGCGGCCACCCATGCCGGGCCCCGCCATGGCGACGGTCGGCCCGGCTGCGGCAGGCGTGGCCACCGAGTTCGACGAGTCGCGGCTGGCCGGTCTCGAGCGAGTGCTGGCCCAGCATGTCGGACCCTTGGCGAAAGTGCTCGTCCGACGCGCCTGCGCAGGAGCCGCCGAACTCGCCGTCGTGCGGCAGCGAGTGGCTTCGACGCTTGTCGACGACCATGCACGGGAGCGCTTCCTGGCCGGAACGACCCATCTCGTGGCCGGCGCGGCGGTGCCGATTGCAGTCGAACCGACGGCGCCTGGCCAGTGTCCCGACAATGCGCGTCAGGCCGCGCCGCTCGACCCGAACCTGCTGCGTCCGGACGACATCGAGAAGGCGGTCGTCGTGCTGGCCCGCTCGCTCGGTCCGATCGCGAGTGTGATGGCCAGACGCTGTTCCCAGGGTGCGGTGACTCGCAAGCAGTTTGTCGCCTGCATGCTTGCCCAGTTGTCGACACACATCGACGCAGCGGCGGTGGAGAACGAACTGTGGCGCACCCTGGGATGATGGCAGCGCGGAAGGGGCAACGGCCATGATGATCTTGCGCCTCGTACAACGCCCGGACGGCAAACCACCGGGATCGACCGGTCGTCCGCTCGAGCCGGCCGGCTCGGCCATCGGGCGTGCACCGGACTGCGACCTCGTGCTGGACGACCCCTTGCGCATGGTTTCGCGACGGCATGCCTGGATCGTGCCGCAGGCCGACGGCCAGGCCCTGCTGCGCTGCACCAGCACGACCTCGTCGTTGCTCGTCAACGACGAGGTCCTGGCCTCGGGCGCCGAGCGGACGGTGCGCATCGGTGACCGCGTGAGCATCGGCGGCTTCGAGGTGCTGCTGGACGGGGATGAGCTGGCCACGGTCACCTTGCCGGCGCCGTCCGACACCGTTGCCGCGCCGGCGCCGTCGCCGCAGTGGACCGAAGCCGTCGCGGCTGAACCCGTGCTGCCCCTGCGCGAACCACGCCTGGACCAGTGGTTCAACCTCGACAGCATCGCCGACCCACTCGGCCCCGGTTCGCCGCTGCCTGCGGTCGACCACTCGGCTCGCACCACGACAGCGCGTGCCGGCGCCCCCGATCCCGCGTCCGCCGGGGAAACCGCGCCGGCGCCGCTTCCGCGGCCGCAGCACCGGACGGCGGCCGGCGGCGCCACACTGCCCCAAGGCGACGCGCTGAGCCTGCTGCAGCAGACCATGGCGGTACCCGATCGCCGCCAGCGACCGCCCGAAGCACTCGACCCGGCCCCGGCCAGCAGCCGCACCGACGCGGCCCTGCAGTTCAAAGATGACGTGGATGCGCTGCGGCGCGCATTCCTGCGTGGTGCCGGATTGGACGAAGGCGCGCCGTTGGTGTTGGACCCGGCGCGCATGGCGCAGTTGGGAGCGATGCTGCGAGCCAGCGTCGAAGGCATGTCGGAGCTGCTGCAGTCCGGCGCCGCGGTCGAGACGCCCATCACCACGGAAGGCACCCACTTCGTGGTGCGCAAGAAGAACCCCTTGAGGTTCGCGCCCGACGCCCGGGAGGCCTTGAGGCTGCTGTTGAGCACAGCGGGATGGCCTGGATTCCTCGATCCGGTCGAGGCGCTGCACGATGCCCACCACGATGTCCGGTCGCAGCAGAAGGCACTCGTCAACGCGCTGCGCGTGGCCGTGATCGACCAGGTCGCGCACGCCGCGCCAAGCGCAGTCGAAGCTGCCGAGGGCCCGGCGCGCGGCCTGGCGCGCCTGTTTCCACTGCTGCGCGACGCGGCGCTCTGGCGCCGCCAGCCGCAGCATCACGCGCTCCTGCTCGAGAGACTCGACGCCATGTTCGGGGCTGCGTCGGAACGGCAATCCCTGCGCGGGCCTGAGGCGCCGTCGGCACCCGATTCGGCATCACGGCTGCGGCCTCGCGACGTGCATCCCGGGCGACCCCCGTGGCCGGATCTCGACATCGAGACCTGACCGGTCACGCAGGCCCGTTGAGCCAGTCCAGGAGCAGGGCTTCACGCGGCGGCCAGGCTTCCACCAGCGGCGGCGGCATGGCGCCGACCGGCTCGGGACACCACCAGAACGACCCCGCCTCGCGGTAGGTGGCGCGCAATTCCGCCACCGTGTCCTCCGATGGCGACCCGATCGCCGGTTTGTGCGACCAGTGCAGTGTTGCCAGTTGCGCCACACCCGCTTCGAATTCCGCCGGCGAGGACAGCGCCCCGATGCGATCGAGCCAGTCGGCCAGGTACAGGGCGCGAGCCTGCAACGGCTGCAGGCCCGCGTTGTCCAGGGCCGTCTCGTCGTAGGCCTCCGCGAGCAAGAGCGGAAAGGCACGGCCGACGCGGTCGGTCGCCGGCACGACGACACCGCACCACACCGGCTCGCCCGGCATCCTCGGCGGTACGATGCACTGCCATGGCGGCATCGCCAGCAGGCGTTCGCCCAGCCGATCGGCACCCAACTGCAGCCCGGCGCTGGACATGGCGCGCTGCAGCCAGTCGTCCCAGATCTGCAACCAGCCCGGCGGCAAGCCACGGCCGACAAAGTCCCCACGGGTCGGCAGCTTGCCGTACCAGCCGATCGACTGCGGAGTCAAGGTGTCCACGGGCTGTGTGCTCACCACGCCTCGGGGCAGCGGAACCGCGTCAGTTCGTCGAGCAGTCCCGCGCCGACCGGTGCGTCGGCGGTGACTTCGACGCTCAGCGAACGACCGTCGACTTCGAGCCTCGCAAGCGACGATGCCCCGGTGCCGCGTTGCCAGCCCCGCCGCTGCAGCACCCGCAGCAAGGCCCAGGGTCCCTCGTGCACCTCGGCGCCGACACCCGACGGCCCGGCAGGCAAGATGCGCAGCAGCACCCGTTGAGTCGCCGCGGGACCGGGCCAGAGGAGCGGTTTCGGCCTGCGCGGCCCGTTCTCATAGCGCAGCAACTGGCCGTCGATATCGGCACTGAAGAACAGCAGCTCCGCGTCCATCGCCGCCGGCGTCAGCTGCAGGCGCAACTGGGGCAGTACGGCGCCGGCGGGAAAGAACAGGCGGCGGATATCGTCGGCCATCTCGAACGAGCGCAGCGTGGCCTGCACCTTCTCGGGCATGTCGGCCCCGTTGGCCAGGCGCCAGGGACGCCGCCGCGTGTCGACCTGGGCGGCCAGACGCGCGCGGAAGAAGCCATCCAGCAGCCCTTGCGGTCCGAACACGCGCGCGAAGTCCGCGTACGGCATGTCGCGCTTGGCGTCGGCGGCGAACGGAAACCGGTCCGCGGTCAGCCGACGGCAGGCCTGCGCCAGCTCGCTCAGGCTGCCGCCGAGCTGACGCTCCAGCGCCCGTTGCTGCTGCTGCGAGGTTGCATCGGCAAGAGCAGCCCACATGCTGCGCAGCGGTGGCGGCGCGCGGCCGGCTTCGGCGCGGAGCTGGCGCACCAGCTCCGCCACGTCGCTTCCTGCCGGTTCCCGCGTGACCGTCGCGAGTGGTGCGACCAAGCGGTCGATCGCCGTTGCCCCGGATCCGACCGCGTAGTCGCGCAGGGCCGCGAAGCGCTCGTCGATGACGGCGTCGTAGGCCGCGGTCGCGGACGAGGTGCCCGCACCTGCGGCTGGCGCCGCGAACTCGGTCGCGATGCGGCGCAACAGCAGGCGCAAGGGTGAGTCGGGAGCGGCCAAGGTCGTCAGGAAGCGGCTGAGCCGCTCAGCGTCGGAGGGCACCTGCAGACTGAGCGCCGACAGCAGACGGTCCCACCGCAGGATCGTCTCCTGGGCATGGCGCGCAGCGATCTGGCGGATCACCGGCTCGCGAGCGGGCCGATCGCGGATCAGCTGCAGGATGTTCGGCGAGTTGTCGGCCAGCACCCAGGCGGCCTCGTCGGCCACCTCGACGATCGTCGGCTCGAGCACCGGCTCGATCAGCTCGAGCCAGGCCAGGCGAGTGTAGACACCCGGCACGGTCGGCAGGCTCGCCACTGCGTCCTGCGGGGCGAATGCCAGCACTGCGGCCGGGTTGACGAGGTCGGCCAGGGTCTGGTCGCCACCTCCTCGTTCGCGCGCCCGCCGCAGCAGGCGCTCTTCGATGCGACGGGCGATCGGCACCGCGGTCAGCGCTGTGCGGGCTGCCTGCACCGTGGTGTCGTCGAGTTGCAGGACATCCAGCACGGCGTTGCGTTCGAGCAATGCATCGAGATGGCCCAGCCAGTCCTGCTGCTCGCCCGCGCCAGGAGCCTGGTCGCCGACGGGCGACGGCCCGGCAGATGCCTGCGCCGCCCATCGGCGCACCTCGTCGCGCTGCAGTCGGCCGCGTGTGGTCATCATCAGGCCGATGCGCAGGGCCTCGTAGCGTGCAGACGGGTCGGTTTCCTGGCGCAGGGCCTGCGTCAGGCGTTCGGTGACGAGCGGGGCCAGTGTGCGGTCCAGCACGCGGTGATAGGTCTGTTCAGCCGAGCGCGCCAGTCGCGGCCCCTGGAACAGGCCGAACCCCAGGCTCCAGGGTGCATGTTCGGGATCGATGGGGCCCGTGCTCGCGAGCTGGCTGAGGAGCGAATACACGGGCAGCAACTGATCGATGCGGCCGGACTTGGCGGGGTCGATACGCGTCGTCACCTGACGCACACGATCGTTCACGGCGTCGACATAGTCGCGATTGCGCTGGTAGCTGATGATCCATGCGGTGCATGCCATGAGCAGGGCGCACGCCGCCACAACGCTGCTGCCCACCGCCAGCCGACGGCGGCGCTGACGGCGCTGGAGGCTGGCGCCCGCCAGGGGCGCTTCGGCGATGACCAGATCGTGCAGCAGGCGGTTGAGGAAGTACGCCTTGCCGCGACCGGCCGCTCGAGGCGGGTCGGGCAGGGAGATGCCGTAGCTGCGGCTGATCTCGCCCAGCACACGATCGATCGGGTTGCCTTCCTGCGTGCCGCTGCTGAGGTGGATGCCGCGCACCGTCTGGTGCGGCGCATCGGCGGCATGGCGGCAGGCGCGTTGGGCAAATTGAGCCAGCGCCGGCACCAGGGCCTCGATCTGCGCGGCGAAGTGGTAGATCGCCGCGCGCCGCTGCAACTGCGGCTCGGCCTGCATGCGCTGCGGCGTCATCGCGGCGATGCGGGCGGGCAGGGCGGCCAGTCGCGCGTCCAGATCGGCTGGCAGCGTTCGTCCATCGGCGCCAGTCGTTTCGAACGTGATGCCCCAGACCTGCTCGCGCTGCGCGGCGCTGAATTCGCGGAAGAAGTCCACGAAGCCGGCCAGCAGGTCGGCCTTGGTGACCAGCAGATAGACCGGGAAGCTCAGGCCCAGTTGGGTGCGCAGTTCCTGCAGGCGCCGGTCGACCGCGGCAGCCTGATGATCCAGTTCGATCCCGCCTTGCAGCAGGTCGGGCACGCTGACCGTGACGATGACACCGTTGATCGGTTGCGCTGAGCGATAGCGACAGAGCAGCTGCAGGAACAGCCGCCACTCCTGTGCGTCGGTGGCGATGTGGCTGTCCTGCGTCGTGTAGCGGCCGGCGGTGTCGATAAACACCGCCTCGTCGGTGAACCACCAGTCGCATTGGCGCGTGCCGCCGATGCCTGCGACGGGGGTCGTGCCCAGCCTCTCGGCGAGCGGAAAGCGCAAGCCGGCATTCAACAGGGCGGTAGTCTTGCCCGCCCCCGGCGCGCCGATGAAGACGTACCACGGCAGCTGATAGACGAAGCGGCGGCGTTTCCACCAGCTGGACCTGTCGCCGCTCTGCCTGACCACGCCCAGGCGCAGCAGATGCATCGCGTTCGCGAAGCGTTCGGCCAACACCTCTGACGCCGCGTGCCCTTCCTGCATTCGTGCGAACAGGCCCGCGTTGCGATACCGCTGCACCCCCTGCACGCCGGCCCAGATGGCCAAGGCGAGCACGCCGACCGCGAGCAGACCGGCGGCACGCGCCAGGGGGCTTTCGAAGGGATGCGCACCGTCGTACTTCAGCAGTGGCGCCGTAAGCCAGATCAGCAATGCCACTCCGGCCACATTGGCCAGACCTTGCAGGCGCGGCAGCCAGGCCTTCATGGCGTGGGCAACCTGGGTGCAGCAAGGCAGCGCCTGGCCATCGTGCGGTTACGGATAGAGGACGATATCGACGCGTCGGCGCGGCAGCGCCGCGACATCCGGCTCGGCGAGATCGGCTGCGCCTTCGACCGTCAGGCGCTCGGCTGGCAAGACCGGCCTGAGCGCGTCGGCGGTGGCGCGGGCCCAGGCGTAGGACTGGTGCCAGGCCGACGGCAGCAGGGCGCTTCGTGGGTCGCTGCCGTCGGTGTGGCCGACCACCAGCACCTGGCCCGGCAGGCGGGCAAGCACGCTGCCGACCTGCGCCAGCAGCGCTGTGCCGGCCTGTGAAGGGCGTGTCGAGGCCGCCTCGAACAGAGTCTCGGCCGGCAGCGTGACGACGCTGCGGTTTGCCTCGTCACGGACGACGAGCCGCCCGGCGGCCACCGCGTCCGCGAGCAGCGGCCCGACGCGCGGTACCACGGCCGTCGCGAACGCCGGTCGGGGCCTTGCGATACCGCTGCCGCCGGCAGTGAGCTGCTGCATCGAGGCGAAGACCTCGTCCACACGCACCGCCAGCAGCAGGTGGCTGGCGGTATAGACACCGAGCGTGCCCAGGCCGAGCAGGATCAGGCCACCGAGGACCAGCCGCCGGTGCCACGGCGGGGGCGCCGCCGGCACGGCGCTGTGCCATTCCGGCGCGAGCGCGACGTCTTCGCGGGGCAGCGCCAGGAAGACGCGCTGGCGCAGCATGTCGAGCTGCCTTGCCGCGTCCGGTGCGTGGCGCAGGTTGCCCGTCAGACCCAGGCTGAGGCAGGCGTGGAACAGCTCGAGCAGGGCCTGGTTCTGGCGCGGCTGCTCGGCCAGGCGCGACAGCAGGCGCAAGACCCGGACGCCACCCTCCCTTTCGCCGTGAAAACGTTCGAGCAGTCCGGCGCCGCCTGCGCCCCAGGGCGTGTCGGCCACCACTTCGTCGACCCAGACGCAGAGCAGATAACTCGCCGCGGCGATGCTGCGCCCGTCCCAGCCGGCGGCGGCCAGCTCGCGCTCGAAGCGGTCCACCGCGGCCGCCAGCGCCAGCTTCATCCCTTCGGGCTCGTCCAGAACGGCATGGCGCAGCTGCGTGGCCAGGGCAATCAGTGGGCGCGCGCTGGCGTGTAGCGCCTTCGTCTGCCGTTCCGCGTCGGGTGGCGGTGGCCGTGCGGCGGCGAAGCCCCTCAATGCACCCACGCCAACTGGACCTGGCGCGCCTGGGCGTCCAGGCGCGCAGGCGGCACTGTCTCGTCCGACGGCAGCGCCAGCAGCGTTCGCCATTGCGAACGATCGAGTTCGCGGTAGGCGGCGAAGACCGCCAGGAAGTGCGCCTCCGCGCCAAGCGCCAGTACCAGCTCGCGCGCCTCGCCGGGCCGCAGGTGCAGCGTTTCTCGGCGCAGCAGCGCCGCGCCCAGCGTCGCTTCGTCGTTGTCGTACAGGCTGTCGAAGGTGGCACGCTGGAAGGCCTGGCCGTCGCGCAGCAGGTAGACGCGCAGAGCCAGCGAGGCCGAGCCCTGCTGGCGATCGGTGTTCAGGCTGCGTTCGGCCTGGATGCTCAGCCGCAGATTTCGCGCC
>Ga0316603_10001860_pt1 | contig 11415 bp, 12 predicted proteins | sample OWC_soil_day10_n_FD_207649 | JGI IMG/M metagenome (GOLD analysis project Ga0316603, IMG submission 207649) | Wetland soil microbial communities from Old Woman Creek delta, Ohio, United States - OWC_soil_day10_noCT | ecosystem: Environmental > Terrestrial > Soil > Wetlands | place: USA: Ohio...
GCTGCCGCTGTTTCAAGAGAACCCGCAAAACTGGGCGGCCCTGAGCTATCTGAACCTGGACCCGGCCGACGCGCGCAACAGCCTGGCGGACTATCTGCGCGACTGGTATCAGAACACCCCACCCGAGCATAGGCACTTCGTCGCCAGTGTGCTCGCCATGTTCAAGCTCGCCGATGTGGTGCCAACAACACCGGCGCCGACACCAACACCGACACCAGGCGAAGCCCTGCTCGCCCATGCCGGCAACCGGGGCAAGTATTGAAATACCCACGTCGCCAGTACGCCGGAAATTTTCCTGAACCTAATTTTTCTCGCCGGGTCTGACTCCCCACATCGCTCCGATGGCGTCCTGCCCTCGGGCATGTCGTTCCGAACCGCAACGAGCTTCCCGCGGCGTCGGAAAGCATGGTCGGTGCCCACCATGGGCCATTTGCAGACTCTTTGGCTATTCAGGTAGGCGTTGGCATTCCGGCCATAAAACGCAGGTGAATCGTTATGAGGAGTTGCACTATGAAACACATTCATTTACTCAAAAGATCTTGCATCGGACTGCTTGTAGCCACCAGTGCAAGCCTGCCGCTCACATCGTTGGGAAATGATTTGTTAGGAAGTGGCATCGTGGAAATCCAAGCCCAGCGACAACAGTGGCTAAACGCCGAACGCGGCGCCCAAGGACCGATTCGCACCGATACCATGGCAACACCGGATATGTCCCGTGGAGAAGGTACGCTCTACGACGACCTCAATAGAATCCAGTCAAGGTCCGTACAAGCCCAGGAACCGATTCGCACCGACACCATGGAACCCACCGTGTCCTACGGGGAAGGCGCGTTCTACGACAACATGAGGAGAATCCAGTCCGGGCAATAATCCTTGAAAAAAGCAGTTAACCACGGCGAACACGGCGACACGGCGGAGACGCAAGAGCTTGCGCAATGCGCCTGTTTCACCCGGTGGGTGATATGGGCGCCGAGTCGGAAGTCCCCGTCTTATTGCCGTGTCCGCCGGGACCAACGTGGTGCAAATATGGTTTTTCGAATAATCCCCGGAACACCACGTTGCCATGCCGCCCAGACCATCCACAAACGGGAGAGAGCAGTCCCTGGGGCACGATGCTCGTCGACAGATATGTTTGCTGGCGAACGGATGAAAGAATCACCCTGGCCCAGCATGAACCCATTGTTCACGGAGGTGATGTCATGCTCGACTACTCGATAATGCGGCCGGAAGGCATACTGGTACTCAAACCCCAGGCGCCCCTGAACAAGGAAGACTTCAGCGGCCTCAGCGCGGTGGTCGATGCCTATCTCGCCGACCACCCGAAGCTCCATGGCGTATTGATACATTCACGGGACTTTCCTGGCTGGGAGGATTTCGGCGGATTCACTGCGCATATGCACTTTGTCCACGACCATCACAAGAAGGTCGAGCGCATCGCGGTCGTGACCGACAGCAAGGTCGGTAGCATCGCGGAATTACTGGGCAAACACTTCACCGCCGCCGAAGTGAAGCACTTTCCCTTTGCCGACAACGTGAAGGCCCTCGATTGGCTTCTGACTGCGTGAACTAAGCGCAGCACACAACCGGGCCTCAGGCGACCCTGGCGATGCCTTCCCCTTCCTCCAGCTACCGCTTCACCATAGTTGCCATCGCAGCCTTGGCCCTACTTGGCTGCGAGGCGATCGCCATCAGTGCCATTGGCGGCGGCACCTCGGCCGGCATATCCCACACCCTGAATGGCACCGTCTCCCGCACCTTCACCGCATCCCTGCCCAAGGTCCGCGCTGCCGCCCTGGCCGCCCTTAAGCGCATGCACATCGATGCCGGCAGCGCCGGAAAAGGCGAGCGTGGCAATACCATCAACGCCACCGCCAGCAACCGCACCATTGACATCGACTTGGAGGAGATCAGCCCCAATGTCACGCGCATGTCGGTCATCGCCCGTTCCAATGCCTTCCTTGCCGACAGCGCAACCGGGGCCGAAATACTGCTGCAGACCGACCGGGAGATGGGCGGGCAGTGAGCCGGAGTGCTGCAATTGACACCGGCCAATGAACAAAGCCCGGCATCGACCGGGCTTTGTTGATGTTTCTATCGAGCCAAGCAATAACGTCTGGGTATCACCGTTGATCGAACGCCATCAAGTCTGCCGGGCCCCGCAGCAGTTGGCCGTTGCAGGCTCGATGGGCGCCGGCCGGCCGCTCGCCGGCCGAAGCGGCCAGTTACCTTCCCAGTGACAACGGCCGGTTCTGATCTCAGACCAGCCATTTGTATTTTGGGCAGAGTGGATACAAGGTCCGGGACGACTAGATGCTATAGACAATACTAGTCTTTCCTATGTCATTTCCTAAAAGATGGGATTGCAGGTAAATTGGCAGTCCTCGTTGGCTTTCAGTGCTACCTGTATGAGGAGAATTCAGAGAGGCTGAGTCAACAACCCTTCTCCGGTCTTATTTCTCAAAGTTGTATGACCCACGTTCGCCTTATCCCAACTTCCGAATTGCCCGAGTCGCTATGGCGTAAGGGAACTAACTGTCTGATTCTCCCTCCACTACTCGTTTCAGCCTGGCAGGCTCTATTAGAAGCAGAGGGCTTAACTGATAAGGCAAACCTACCTGTTCCTGATAATTTGATCGGCGGGATTACTAAAGATGCGACAAACGATCATCTGACTTGGCGTTTTACTGGGTCTTCGGCACGTGTACAAATGGCCATGCTCGATCCTCTGTCCAGTCTGGACCAGATTTCTGACGCGTTCGCCAAAACGTTTTCAGGCGGTCAAGTATTTCTAGCTGACCTACCCTGTGGATCGGGCGCTGCTGTTCTAACAATTCTCGCGACGATTGCTGAGCTGCGTAGAACCAACAAGGTTCCCCGGACCCCGCTTCATGTCACTGTTCTCGGTGGTGAGATTTCTGAGTTTGCTCGTGCTTACGCGACTAATGCGATAACTAGCCTGCTAAGTGCATTGGAGGGGGTTGGGATTTTTGTTAATGCAGAATTCCTGAAGTGGGATGCCTGTGACAAATTTTCCAACGCTGATTTGATCAAGGAGCTGACGCTTAGAAGTCAAGGTTGCGGAGCCAGAATGATTGTTCTAGCCAATTTCTCGGGATTCTTGCAGAACTCAGGCAAGTGGAACGCGGCGAAGGATCAGTTCGACGCACTGTTCTTGCATAGTCGCGATGTAAATAGCTGTGCTATCTGGATCGAGCCATTAACCAACACGGTAACGGCAACAGGAGGTTTTCTTTCCCGTTTGGTTAACTGGTTCCAGAAAGTTTTCGGCGCTCTGCCTCAACAAACACAGCTAGTGGGAGATGAGGATCAACCGATTTACGGATCCTCCAATGCTCTGGCACAACATCCTCTACGTCCCGAACATCAGTTCAACTCTAATTTGGCGGTGATTCGTTTCGATTTGCCTATCAAGGTGGTAAGTAAATGAAGCCAGGGATGCTTTCGACTAGAGCGATCAATCAGTATCGGTCAAGAGATGTGATCCCCTACCTGGGGTTACGGTACTACCTAGAAAGTACATGTGCACGAAGTGATCAGTGGGCATCTGAGGTGGCGGTTCACCTAACTCATACGAATAGTTCTCCAGCTTATTTTGAAGCCCATCATTTCAAGGAAGTGAAGGACAAGGGGGGAGTCCTTCACAGGAGTATTTTTCTTCCTGGCCCTGACGAAGCGTTAGCTGAATCAGTCCTTCTTGCGGAGTGCTCGAAATACAATGTTTTTGAGCCCCCACCGTGCGTGTACAGCTATCGACTGGCTAAATCTGGGGATTGGAGTGGAATTTTTGAGCCCTACTTTAATGGATTCCGCCAGCGTCATAGGGACGTAGCAAACTCTTGTAAAGCGATTGATAAAGGTGCGGTCGTTTACACCGACATCAAGCGGTTTTACCCAACAATTCGTTCTGACCAAGCATTGAAGGCTTGGTCAGATAGCGTGCTGAATACTGATATCCCAGAACAACTGTCTGAGTTAGGCCATAAATTGCTTGAAGCTCATGCAAGGGAATGCGATGCTACAAAGTCGGGTCATGGACTTTTGACAGGACCAATGTTTAGCCACCTGATCGCAAACCAGCTACTTCGTCCAGTTGATGAAGTAATGAGCCAGATCTTCCCAAATCGATATTTTCGATATGTTGACGATGTAATTCTTGTTGGCGCTCCCGGTGAAGTCACAGATGGAATAAAGCGGCTGGGGCAGCTGCTTTCAAATTTGCATTTGGAACTTCACGACGAAGATGCCGAAAAAACATTTTCCGTCGAAGCAACGGCGTGGCTCAAAGGGGAGAACGACTTCGATGAATCTGATGGTCGGGATTGGATGATGTTTGTTGGTGATTTACGGCGCTTTCTTGTTGCAAAGCCAGGCGAGCATATACAACTAGCTAGTGCCCTGAGTTCTGAAGGGTTCAATATCCCCCTACCCAACTACTTGGCTGCAGCAAGTGAAGCTGGACCGATGCAACGACTAGCCGATTTTCTTAAGCGCTATCGTTGGGCTGGTAGGTCTATCAAACAAATTTCGATTACTTGGTTAGTCGGATATGCCAAGGCACTACGCATTGTTTTTTTAGACCGTTTAACTCGGCTATTGCAGATTGGCCCGGAAGTTCGAGGGTATGACAGAAAGCGCCTAATTCCAAAGCTCCGATATTTTGGGGGCCGAATGCTCTATCTCGGCACCCCGGAAATGCAGATAGATTGTGCTCAAGGTCTTTCGCAATTTCCAGAACTGCATCTACTGGCCACCGTTCTCAAAGCAGTGGCAACTCGCGATGTAAGTCGATTGCTCCCTCTTGGTTCGAATGCTGTGCAGTCTGCTGCTCAAGTACTCCGTCTTTCACCGGATCCGGTTAGATACTCAGCCGTTGCCTGGGAAAAGGCGGAGTTACAAGGAATTTCAATCTTGAAGATAAATGGCGTGAGGATATCTCCTGACAGTTCTGTACCGGCACAAGCAGACTCGCTGAGCCGCTTTTCGACCAACAATGCCGCTATGTTTGAGCTGATGAAGGATGGAGACCCGTATGTTAGGGAGTTGGCGTGTTTGCACGGTGCTGAGGGTACAGCAAGACACAGTCTGATTTTGGATACCGCTTTTAATCGCGATGAGCAGTTAGCCTTTGATGTACTCAACCAGCTATCTCAGTCAGGGTATAACTAAGTCGCCCCAATTTTCGTAGTCACAGCGAAGTCTTCTCCCCATTCCAAACCAGTCGCTGTAATCGAACGGGCCGATTGGCGGCAACGGCCGAGCAGTTGCCTAAGAAAAAAAGGCCAGGGAAATTCCCCGGCCTTTTCTCAATTCGTTGTCCGACAGACTTTATTCTCGCCCGACCGTCCTACCAGAGCGTCTCCCGTTCGGGGGAGGCGGTGATCTGGTGGATGGTCAGGTCGGCGCCGTTGTATTCCTCTTCGGCGTCGAGGCGGATGCCGACCACTTTCTTGATGATGCCGTACACCAGCAGGCCGCCACAAAACGCGATGACTACGCCCATGGCGGTACCGGCGAGCTGGCTCATGAAGCTGACGCCACCGAGACCGCCGAGGGCCTTGCTGCCGAAGATGCCGGCGGCGATGCCGCCCCAGGCGCCGCACAGGCCGTGCAGGGGCCAGACGCCGAGCACGTCGTCGATCTTCCAGCGGTTCTGGGCCAGGGTGAACATCACGACGAAGAGGCCGCCGGCGACGCCGCCGACAATCAGCGCACCCAGGGGGTGCATCAGATCGGAGCCAGCGCACACGGCTACCAGGCCGGCGAGGGGGCCGTTATGGACAAAGCCGGGGTCGTTCTTGCCCATCACCAGAGCCACCAGGGTGCCGCCGACCATGGCCATCAGGGAGTTGAGGGCGACCAGGCCGGACATCTTTTCCAGGGTCTGGGCGCTCATGACGTTGAAGCCGAACCAGCCGACGATCAGAATCCAGGCGCCGAGGGCGAGGAAGGGAATGCTGGAGGGCGGATGGGCGCCGGCGATGCCACCATCCTTGTGATAGCGACCGCGACGGGCGCCGAGCAGCAGCACGGCGGCGAGGCCAATCCAGCCGCCGACGGCATGCACCACCACGGAGCCGGCGAAGTCATGGAACTCTTCGCCAAAGCTGCCCTTGAGCCAGGCCTGGATGCCGAAGGCCTGGTTCCAGGCGATGCCCTCGAAGAAGGGATAGACGAAGCCCACCAGCAGGAAGGTGGCAGCCAGTTGCGGGTAGAAGCGGGCGCGTTCGGCAATGCCGCCGGAGACGATGGCGGGGATGGCGGCGGCAAAGGTGAGCAGGAAGAAGAACTTCACCAGTTCGAAGCCGTTGCGTTCCGCCAGGGTTTCGGCGCCGGCGAAGAAATTCACGCCGTAAGCGATACCGTAGCCGATGAAAAAGTAAGCGAGGGTGGATACCGAAAAATCACACAGGATTTTTACCAGGGCATTGACCTGGTTCTTGCGCCGCACAGTACCTAGCTCCAGGAAAGCGAAGCCGGCATGCATGGCCAGGATCATGATGGCGCCGAGCAGAATGAACAGGGCGTCAGCGGCGGGTTTGAAGTTCTCCATTTTGGACTCCGTAAGCACGAATGGAGGGCACAAAAGCAAAGGCCATTCCTGCCCGCAGATCACAATGGATCAATGAGTTACGAAATACCCACAAACACGAAAGCCCCATTTCGGTGCAACAAGCACAAAACAGCCCCATGCTGGTGCCGATAACGCAGCATGTCGCTTGCCTCGGCGACAGTCCGCCCTACTTTGGTGCTGACTCCGGTTGGTAGTCCCGGGGCAGCAGTTGCCACAGCCGCCCCTGCTGACGCATCTTGCCCGCCTGGGCGCCGGCTTCGGCGCCCGAGCCCCAGTAGAAATCAGCCCGCACCACGCCGCGAATCGCGCCTCCCGTGTCCTGGGCCAGCATCAGGCGGCGCAGGGGGCGGCTGTCGTTGGGGTAGGTGGTGGCGAGGAACACCGGCGCGCCGAGGGTGAGGTGGCGCGGGTCGATGGCGATGGAGCGGGCCGGCGTCAGGGGCACACCGAGGGCGCCCTGGGGACCGCTGCCCTCCACCGGCAGTTCGCGGAAGAACACCAGGCTCGGGTTGGCATTGAGCATTTCCTGGAGCCGGCGCGGGTTGGCCTTGGCCCACGCCTTGATGCCGGCCATGGAGGCCTGCTCGATTTTCAGCTCGCCCTGATCCACCAGCCACTTGCCGATGGAGCGGTAGGGGTGGCCGTTCTGGTCGGCGTAGTTGAGGCGCACCCGGCTGCCGTCGTCGAGGGCGATCTGGCCCGAGCCCTGAATCTGCATGAAAAAATAGTCGATGGCGTCGTCCACCCAGAGCAAGGCCTCCGGTGAGCGCTTGCTCTCATCCTTGGCCCAGTCGGCGCGGGAAAGATAAGGCACCAGCTTGCGGCCTTCAAGGCGACCGCGCAGGCGCAGGTGCTTGAGTTCCGGGTAGAGATCGACCAGTTCGACGACGATCAGGTCTTCCGGCGGGCCGAACACCGGCGTCAGATAGGGGGCCTTCTTCTTGCGGCTGCCCTTGAGCACCGGCTCGTAGTAGCCGGTTATCAGGCCTTCGCGGCTGCCATCGGGATTGGTCATGGCCCAGGGACGGAAGCGGGCCTCGAACCAGGTGCGCAACACCACGGGGTCGCGGCCTTCGACCTGACGCGCGGCAGCGCAGGTGGTTTTCCACAGGGGGCGCTTCTCCAGGGTGGCGCAGGAGGCGAGGAAGGCCTCGAACACCGGCACCGGATCGTCTTCCTCCCAGGCCGGCAGATCGGCCCAGGTGGCAGCTTGCAAGGGCTTTTCCGCCGGCTTGACCGGCTCGGCGCCGGGGCAGGCCGGGCAGGTGCAGGCGAGGCAGCCGGCGACGCTGGCCGGGTCGGATGACTTCGGCCCGGTGCTGACGCAGGCGGCGAGGAACAGGGGCAGCAACAGGGGGGCAAACAGGGAGCGGGAAGACATGAATCTGCTAGAGTCCGGGGATCGAAAACAGCCCCAAGCTTACCCCATGTGGGCCCTGCTCCTCGAACTGCTGCCCGCGCCGCCTACTTCTCCTGCTGCTTCTGCTGCTGTGGAAGGTGTGGCCGAAATCCGACCCGGACGATCATGACTGACCCGACTCAACTGAATGCACTCCTGACCCGTTTCGACGCCCTCCTCGCCCGCGTCGAGCCCCTGCTGCCGCCCGCCATCGCCGCTCCGGACTGGAGCGCCATCGCCTTCCGCTGGCGCAAGCCGGGCGGCCGGCGCGGCTGGCTCGAAGCCGTGGCGCGGCCGCACCTGATCCGCCTCGACGACCTGCAAGGAGTGGATGACCAGAAGACACGCCTGACCCAGAACACGCGCCAGTTCGTCGCCGGGCGGACAGCCAACAACGTACTGCTCACCGGCGCCCGTGGCACCGGCAAGTCGTCCCTGGTCAAGGGCGTGTTGCAGGCCTTCGCCAAGAAGGGCCTGCGCCTGATCGAGGTGGACAAGCAGGACATGACCGACCTGCCGGAGATCGTCGATCTGGTCGCCGGCCGCCCCGAGCGCTTCATCATCTTCTGCGACGACCTCTCCTTTGAGGCCAACGATCCGGGCTACAAGGCCCTCAAGAGCATCCTCGACGGCAGCATCGCCGGTACGCCGGAAAACGTGCTGCTCTACGCCACGTCCAACCGCCGCCACCTGATGCCGGAATTCATGGCCGAAAACCTGGAAACCCACCGCGTCGGCGACGAGATTCATCCCGGCGAAACCACGGAAGAGAAGATTTCCCTCTCCGAGCGCTTCGGCCTCTGGCTCTCTTTCTACCCCTTCGACCAGGACCACTACCTCGCCATTTGTGAGCACTGGCTCACCGTATTCGGCCTGTCGGCAAGCCAGATTGAAGCCGCCCGCATGGACGCCCTGCAATGGACTTTGATGCGCGGCTCCCGCAGCGGTCGGGTGGCCTGGCAGTTCGCCCGCGACTACGCCGGGCGCATCAAGCCAGCGGCAACGAAGGCAAAGAAATGAAGCTGACCCAGGTTGCCGCTGCCGTCATCCTCGCCCCTGACGGCAGCTTTCTGCTCGGCCAGCGGGCACCCAAGGCGATCTATGCCGGTTACTGGGAGTTTCCGGGCGGCAAGGTCGAGGCGGGCGAAACGCCCTACCAGGCCCTGGTACGGGAGCTGGACGAAGAGCTTGGCATCACGGTCCTGCGCGCCACCCCGTGGGTCGTGCGCGAGCATGTGTACGAGCATGCCCATGTGCGGCTCAACTTTTTCCGCGTCGTCGAGTGGGAAGGCGAGCTTCGCGACCACGTCCATAGCGCCCTCTCCTGGCAGCGCAGCGGCAGTCTCACCGTGGCGCCGATGCTGCCCGCCAACGCACCGGTGCTGGCCGCCCTCGCCCTGCCAGCCGGCTACGCCATCACCCACGCCTGGCAGATTGGCGTCGATGAACAACTGCTGCAACTGCGGCTGGCGTTGGAACAGGGCTTGAAGCTGGTGCAGGTCAGGGAAGGCGCCCTGCCCCTGGCCGAGCGCTTCGCCTTTGCCTACGCGGCCGTTGATCTGTGCCATCAGCACGGCGCACGGGTACTCATCAATAGCGACGGCGACCTGGCGGCGGAAACCGGCGCCGATGGCGTCCATCTGAGCGCCGCCCAACTGATGGCCCTCGCCGCCCGGCCGGCGTTTCCTCTCGTGGCGGCCTCATGCCACAACGCGGAGGAACTCGCCCAGGCCAGTCGCCTCGGTCTCGATTTCACGGTACTGGGGCCCGTGCAGGCCACCGCCAGCCATCCCGGCGCCCAAGGTCTGGGCTGGGCGCACTTCGCTCAACTGGCTGCCGGACAAGCGCTGCCGGTCTATGCCCTGGGCGGGCTCGGCAATGGCGACCTGGAAGCGGCCCTCGCCGCCGGGGCCCACGGTATCGCCGCTATCCGCGGCGCTTGGGAACCTGTTCCGTAAGGTCAGTTACCTCAGCGCCGGGATCTGGCTCCGTCCCCGGCACCCGATATTCCTCGTTGGCCCAGGCGCCGAGGTCGATCTGCTTGCAGCGCTCGGAACAGAAGGGACGGTAGCGACTGGCCTCGGTCCAGGGGACGGGGGTGCGGCAGATGGGGCAGGATACGGTGGCCATCTCTACACCGCCACCACGGCGCGGCGCACCTTGGGGGCACCCGCCTTGCGGGCCTGCCAAAGATCATAGGCAGCCTGTTGCGCAACCCATAGATCGGCCCGCCCGCCGTTCTCCACACCCAGCCAACCCTCAAGACGCAGGGCCATTTCTGGAGAAATGGCGGCGCGGCCATTCAGCACACGAGACAAGGCGGCGCGGGTAACGCCAAGCTGTGCGGCGGCATCAGTCACGGTCAAGCCCAGGTCGGGCAATACATCTTCCCGCAGGGTTTCACCGGGGTGCGATGGGTTATGAATTCGGGTCATGTCTGTTGCTCCTAGTGGTAGTCCTGATAATCGACCAACACGGCATCGCCATCCTCAAAAACGAAGGTCATCCGCCAATTGCCATTCACCCACACGGACCAATGCCCATTCGTGAGCGGGTGCAGTTTCCAGCCGGGCACATTCATATCCTCGGCACCCTTGGCCAGATCAAGACGCGTCAGTTGGCGCTTGATCCGGGCCGCATGATGGGGCTGAATCCCGACTTTACTGCCCGACTCGAAGAAGGCTTGCAGCCCTTTATGGCGGAAGGTCTTAATCACAGATCAAGTGTATAGCGTAGCGTATCGGAGTTCAAGTCTGCGTAGCATAACTCCGCCGCCCGAATCGAAGATCTGGCCTGCGGCGAGTAACAAAAAAGCCCGCATTCGCGGGCCTTGGCGGGGTTGCTTGCCACGTCCTGGGACGTGCTGAAAAGTGGCTACAGATTACAAAACGTCAGTTCAAACGGCACGTCGATGTCGGCCTGGCGCGACTTCGCATCGCCATCGGGTGTGGTGAAGCGCACGTTGAGGGCGTACTTGTTGGCGCTGATTTCCGGGATGAAAGGATCGCTGCGCTGGACGCGGACACGCACCAGCTGGGCGCTGCGGTTGGCAAGCATCAACTGATAGGCACCCCGTAACGCCACCTGGCGCTCGGGACGTCCGGAAGCGCGCAACAGGCGCAGCACGATGGTGATGCCCTGGCGGATCGGCAGCAGCGGATTGAGCCAGGCGTTCAAGTCCTGCTGGCGCAGGGCGGCATCGCGATGACGCCAGAAATGGTAGGACGGCAGGTCGAATTCGCAGCAGCCGCCGGGCACGGCGGCGCGGTTCTTGATCGACATCAGCCAGTCGTTCTCGCGCAGGTACTGGCCGATCTTGCCCTGCATGGCGAGGAGCGCGGCAGAACTTTGCTCGATTTCGTAGAGGGCGCCGGAGAGGGCATCCTCGGAAATTTCGGGATTGTTGCGGAAGGAGAGCAGGGTT
>Ga0316603_10001862_pt1 | contig 11410 bp, 9 predicted proteins | sample OWC_soil_day10_n_FD_207649 | JGI IMG/M metagenome (GOLD analysis project Ga0316603, IMG submission 207649) | Wetland soil microbial communities from Old Woman Creek delta, Ohio, United States - OWC_soil_day10_noCT | ecosystem: Environmental > Terrestrial > Soil > Wetlands | place: USA: Ohio...
CTGCTGCGCCTCCTCGGTGATACCGGCCGCGTCAACATCGTCATCCCCGACGTGATCAACCCGAAGGTCACGGTTCGTCTGAAGCGCGTGCCCTGGGATCAGGCGCTCGAGGTGATCCTCGCGTCGCACGGTCTCTGGTATCGCCGCGACGGCAACCTCTATCGCATCGCACCGCGCAAGGAGCTCGACGCCGAGGACGAAGCCGAGGCCGCGCGTCGCGAAGCGGCGATCAAGTCGGAGGCTCCGAAGTCGCGCGTCGTCCCGCTCAACTACGCGGACTCGAACGAGCTCAGGAGCAAGCTCGAGCCGATGCTGTCGCCGAAGGGCCGCATCGAGGTCGATTCGCGCACGAACTCGCTGATCATCGTCGACGTCGCAGGTAACCGCGAGGAGATCGAGCGGCTCGCGCTCAGCCTCGACACGCAGACGCCGCAGATCTCGATCGAAGCCCGCATCGTCGAAGCGCGCTCCACGTTCGTTCGCCAGTTCGGTATCCAGTGGGGTGGTCGCGCGACGGCGAGCGCCGCCGGCGGCAACGCGACCGGTCTCATCTTCCCGTCGTCGGTCGACTTCCGAGGCGCGAACACCGACGCGCAGACGAATGACACCGGCATCGTGGCCCCGTCGGACTTCGCCGTGAACATGCCGGCGGCGACGGGCACCGGCGAAGGTGGCGCGGTCGGTCTGTCGCTCGGTTCGATCGGCGGCAACTTCGCGATCAACCTGCGGCTGTCGGCCCTCGAGGACACCGGCACGATCCGCATCATCTCGGCGCCGAAGATCACGGTGCTGAACAACAAGCCGGCGACGATCAGCCAAGGCGTGTCGATTCCGATCTCGGTCATCTCCGCGGCCGGTACGCAGACGCAGTTCGTCCAAGCGGACCTCTCGCTCCAGGTGACGCCGTACGTCTCGCAGCGCGACTGCGCGATCGCGATGAACCTGAACGTCACGAAGAACGAACCCGACTTCGTCAACGTCGGTGCTCGTGGTGACCCGACGATTCTCCGCAAGGAGGCGAAGACCTCGATGCTCGTCGCCGACGGCGAGACGTCGGTCCTCGGCGGCATCTACACGCGCAACTCCGGTCTCGCGTACAAGAAGGTCCCGTTCTTCGCGGAGATTCCGGTGCTCGGCTGGTTCTTCAAGAACCGCCGCGAGAACGACGACCGCACCGAGATCCTCGTGTTCATCACGCCGAAGATCACGAACCGCGCGCTGCTCCGCTGCCAGTAGCACGCGGGCGCGGCACACTAGAGAGATGCCGCTGTTTCTGATCGGGTTCATGGCCGCCGGGAAGACCTCGGTGGGCCGGGCCCTCGCAGCGGCGACGAACCGCCGGTTCGTCGATCTCGACGACGAGGTCGCGGCGATGGGCGAGCCCGTCCCCGCACTCGTCGCGCGCGACGTCGGCGAGTTCCGCCGTCGCGAAGCCGCGGCGCTCGCCAAGCTGCTCGCCGAGGATGCGGTGATCGCGACGGGCGGCGGCGCAGCGGGCTACGGCGACAACCTGGATCGCATGCGCGCCGCGGGCCTCGTCGTCGCGCTCGGCGTCGATGTCGACGAGGCGCGCCGCCGCGCGCACGGCGGCACGGCGCGTCCGCTGCTCGCGAATGCCGCGCAGCTCGCGGTCGAGCGCGCGCCGGTCTATCGCCGCGCGCACGCGGTCGTCGACACGATGGGCAAGACGATCGACGAGGTCGTCACGCACGTGCGGCATGTCGAGCGCGTGTGGCAGAGCTTGCCGACGCGCGACGCGACGATCGTCGCGCTCGGCGATCGCAGCTACGCCGTGACGACGGGCTCGACCCTCGATCGAGCGCTCGTCGCGAGTCAGCTCGGATCACCGTCGAAGATCGCGGTGATCACGGATCGAAACGTCGCCGCACATCACGCGTTCGCCGGGGACGAGGTGATCGTCATCGAGCCCGGGGAAGCGAGCAAGTCGTTCGCGAGCTACGAGCGGCTGACCACCGAGCTCGTGCAGCGCGGGCTCGATCGCGCGTCCGCGATCGTCGCGCTCGGCGGCGGTGTCGTCGGCGATCTCGCCGGGTTCGTCGCCGCGACGCTGTATCGGGGCATCCCGATCGTCCAGCTCCCGACGACGCTCGTCGCGATGACGGACGCCGCGATCGGCGGCAAGACCGCGATCGACTTGCCCGCGGGTAAGAACCTCGTCGGTGCGTTCTGGCAGCCGCGGCTGGTCGCGTGTGCCACCGACACGCTCGCCACGCTCCCCGCGCGCGAGCGCCGCGCCGGGTTCGGCGAGCTCTGGAAGTACGCGCTCCTCGACGGGCGCGGGCTGTGGAACGCGGTCGCGGCGTGCGCCGCGTGGGCCGCCGGACCCGACGGCGTGTCGCCCCCGGCCGCGCTGCGCGACGTGATCGACCGCTCGATCGCGTACAAGGCCGCGATCGTCGGCCGGGACGAGCGCGAGCTCACCGGGCACCGCGCGCTCCTGAACCTCGGCCACACCGTCGGTCACGCGATCGAGACCGCGTCCGGCATGCTTCACGGCGAGGCGGTCGGGCTGGGGCTCGTCGCGGCCTGCCGGGTGTCGGCGGCGGTCCTCGGCACCCCAGACCTGTCGGGTGACGTCGGGGCCGCACTCGCCTCCAGCGGCCTGCCGTCGGACCCGACGCCGTGGCTGACCGACGAAGTCCTGTCGAGGGTCAAGGTCGACAAGAAGCGGATCGGTGCCAACTTGCGGTTTGTCGCGATTCGCGAGGTGGGCCTGTGTGAGCCCGTCGAGATCGCGGTCACCGACCTCTCAAGAATTTTGCGTCCCGTTCCGGGCGCTTGATACGATTTCCATTGGAGGACGCGGAATGCATCGCCTCGCCTTGATCCTGGTTCTGACAAGCGCCTGTGTTGCCAACAGCGGCGACGAAGGCTTCAACATCGTCCACAACCTCGCGCCGACGGGCAACTGCGAGGTCTCGCCGGGTGGTCCGTTCCTCGCGCGCGGCTTGATCGACAAGCAGTCGCCGAACCCCTACATCCTGACGCCCGAGTTCGTGAGTCGGATCAGCTCGCAGGAGGGCAACGACTTCCAGCGCACGATCGCGCTGCGCGGCGCGAACGTCGAGGTGAAGAACGCCGAAACGAACGTGTCGCTCGGCAAGTTCAAGTCGCTGTTCGCCGCGTCGCTCGCGCCGGAGGGCTCGACGACGGCCGCGTTCGACATCGTCACCCCCGCGATCCTACAAGCGTCGGGTGCGAGCGGAACGACGCGCGTCCAGCTCGTCGCGCGGATCGTCCCGTTCGGCGCGCTCGGCGGCAGCGGCGATAACGTCGACGGCGTGCCGTTCGATTATCCCGTCACCGTGTGCGACGGCTGCGTCGCGAACGTCCTCGGCGCGTGTCCGCTCGCGTTCGGCACCGAGGTGCCGATGGCCATGGCGAATGGCTGCAACTCGTATCAGGACGGCCTGGTGTACTGCTGCATGAGCGCGTCGGGACTGCTGTGTCCGCCGACCGTTGCGGGGCAGTCGTTCGCGCTCACCATCTCGAAGGCCGGATCGCTCGCGGGAACCGCGACCGTGACGTCGGCACCGGCCGGGATCAGCTGCGGCGCGACCTGCGCGGGCTCGTTTACCAGCGGTACGTCCGTCACGTTGACGGTGGCTGGCGCGGCGACCGTGACGTGGGCCGGTGCAACCGGCTGCACGACCGGCACGACGTGTGTGGTGACGGTGGACGCGGCGAAGACCGTCACCGTGACGCTCGAGCCCTAGTCCGATAGACAGCCGCTTCGCTGGCGCGCCTCGCAACGCATCCTGTAACGTTTAGGTACCGTGTTCGCCGAAACGCTCAAGAGAATGGTCGACAACGTCGACGGTGGTATCGCCGCGGTCGTGATGGGGCTCGACGGCATTCCCGTCGAGACGTACATCAAGCAGAGCGACCGCGTCGACGTGAACACCGTCGCGATGGAGTTCTCGTTCATCCTCACGCAGGTCCGCAAGGCAGGTGACAGCCTGCAGGTCGGGAGCCTCGAGGAGCTGAGCGTCAAGGCGCAGCGCCTGGTGCTCGTCTGCCGGATGATCTCTCCGCAGTACTTCGTGGCGATGTGCATCTCGCCCGAGGGCAACTTCGGCAAGGCACGCTACCTCGCACGCGTGTCCGCGCCGACGCTGGCCGCGCAGCTTTGAAGACCAAGGTTCTCGTCCTCCATGGACCGAACCTGAATCTCCTCGGCACGCGCGAGCCCGCCGTCTACGGCACCACGACGCTCGCCGAGATCGACGCCGAGCTCGCACGGCTCGCGAAGAAACGCGATGCGAAGGTCCGCTGCGCGCAGTCGAACCTCGAGGGCGAGCTCGTCGAGCAGATCCAGCAGGCGAAGGACTGGGCCGACGCGATCGTGATCAACCCCGGCGGCTACACGCACACGTCGGTCGCGATCCGCGACGCGATCGAAGCGGTGGGCCTACCGACCGTTGAAGTTCACTTATCGAACATCCACGCCCGCGAACCGTTTCGCCACGGCTCGATCACGGCCGCGAAGTGCATCGGCCAGATCTGCGGGTTTGGTGCACAAAGCTACTATCTGGGACTGGACGCAGCCCTCGCGCACGTGGAAGCTTCCGCCCGCGATGGCACGAAAGACAACAAAGGGCGCAAGCGATGATGTTGCTGCTGCCCCGGATCCCTTGGTCACGATGGCGCGCGGTCTCGCTGAGATCGTTGCCGAGCATGGGCTCTCCGAGCTGATCGTCGACACCAAGGAAGTCACGCTGACCGTTCGGCGCGGCGGCGTGGTGGCCCAGATGCCTGCGATGCCGATGCCGATGCCGATGCCGGCGATGCCGATGACGGCCGTCGGCTCCGCGCCGCATGCTGCAGCGCCGGCACCCGCGGCGGCCGCGGCCGCGGCCGCGCACGACGACAAGAGCCACGCGGTGACGTCGCCGTTCGTCGGCACGTTCTATCGCAAGCCCAACCCCGACTCGCCGCCGTACGTCTCGCTCAACGAGAAGGTCGAGAAGGGTCAGGTGCTCTGCATCGTCGAGGCGATGAAGCTCATGAACGAGATCGAGGCCGATGTCTCGGGCACGGTCGTCGCGATCCTCGTCGAGGACGGCTCGCCGGTCGAGTACGGGCAGCCCTTGTTCAAGATCGCTCAGTAAATGTCCGAGGTGAGCGTGCGTGCGAGCGAGCGCGAGTGTGTAAAGGTCCGAGCGCGAGTGTGAAATGTTCAAGAAAGTCCTGATCGCCAACCGAGGAGAGATCGCACTGCGCGTGATCCGCGCGTGTCGCGAGATGGGCCTCGAATCCGTCGCGGTGCACTCGACGGCGGACGCCGACGCGCTGCACGTGAAGTTCGCCGATCAAGCGGTGTGCATCGGCCCGCCGCCGTCGCGCCAGAGCTACTTGAACGTGCCGATGATCATCTCGGCCGCGGAGGTCACCGGTGCCGATGCGATCCATCCCGGTTACGGCTTCCTCTCCGAGAACGCCGACTTCGCCGAGGTGTGCCGCAAGTGCAAGCTGACGTGGATCGGCCCGCCGCCGGATGCGATGCGCCTCATGGGCGACAAGATCCGCGCGCGCGAAGCGATGTCGAAGGCCGGCGTGCCGACGCTACCGGGCTCGGGTGGCCTGAACACCGAGAGCGACGTCTACGAAGCGGTCGAGAAGATCGGCTATCCGATCATCCTCAAGGCGACCGCCGGTGGTGGTGGCCGCGGCATGAAGATCGTCTTCGACAAAGAGAAGCTGATCGAGTCGTGGGCGATGGGACGGACCGAAGCGCAGGCCGCCTTCGGAAATCCCGAGATGTATATGGAGCGGTACTGCCAGAAGCCGCGCCACATCGAGATCCAGGTCGTCGCCGACAAGCACGGCCACTACACGCACCTCGGCGAGCGCGAGTGCTCGATCCAGCGCCGGCACCAGAAGGTGATCGAGGAAGCACCGTCGGTGGCGCTGCCCGACGAGACCCGGCAGAAGCTCCAAGCCTGCGCGGTGCGCGCGATCGAATCGATCGGCTACACGAACGTCGGCACGCTCGAGTTCTTGCTCGACTCCGACGGCAGCTTCTACTTCATGGAGATGAACACCCGCCTGCAGGTCGAGCACCCGGTGACCGAGCTCGTCACCGGGCTGGATCTGGTGCGCGAGCAGATCCGCATCGCCGCCGGTGAGCCGCTGTCGTTCACCGAACGCAAGGCGCGCGGCCACGCGATCGAATTGCGCATCAACGCGGAGGACCCGAACACGTTCGCGCCATGGCCCGGCAAGATCACCGCGCTGCACATGCCGGGCGGGCTCGGTGTGCGCGTAGATACGCACGTGTACGCCGGGTACGTCGTGCCCCCGAACTACGATTCGTTACTAGCCAAGGTCATCGTCCACGACGTGGACCGACCAGCGGCGCTTCGCCGCGCGAGGCGTTGCCTCGACGAGATGGTGATCGAGGGGATCCGGACCAACATCCCGTTCTTGCGCCGGATCGTGAATAACCCCGACTTCATCCGAGGCGACTTCGATACCGGCTTCGTCGGTCGTCTGCTGGCCGCGAAGGCCGCTGCCGCCTGACACCCACACGGCGTTTGACGCTCTGTGGGCAGCCTGATCTCATGTGTGGATCGTTGCTGCAAGGCGTGAGATTCCTTCGTGGTTTTCCTTGACCCACAGCGGTCGTGACCCTTAGGCTAGATCCAATGCGAGGGGCATACTGTTGGGTGCCTCTCGTTCTTGTGATGCGCCGCACCTGGAGGATCTGATCACCCGTGGCCTTCAACAAAGAAAAGGTCATGGATGCGGCGAGGAAGTTCGTCGACAAGGGTCAGATCGACAAAGCGGTCAAGGAGTACCTGCGCATCGTTCACGAAGATCCGAAAGACGTTCGGGTCTGGCTGAAGATCGGTGATCTCTACGCGAAGAAGGGATCGAAGCAGGACGCGATCGAGACGTACCTGAAGGTCGCGCGCTTCTATCACGACCAAGGCTTCTTCCTGAAAGCCGTCGCGGTCTACAAGCAGATCCTCAAGCTCGATCCGCGACTCGTCGACGTGATCTTGAAGCTCGCCGAGCTCTACCGCCAGCTCGGTCTCATGAGCGATGCGATGCAGCACTTCGAGTCCGTCGCCGCGCACTTCCATCGCGAAGGCAACACGAAGGAAGCGCTCGCGACGGTCAAGAAGCTCGTCGATCTCGACCCCGAGAACATCGCGACGCGCATCAAGCTCGCCGAGCTGTACTCGAAAGAGGGCATCGTCGAGGACGCCGCGAACGAGTTCTCCGTCGCCTGCGAGCAGCTGCGCCGGCAAGGCCGGCAGGACGACTTCATCAAGGTCGCCGAGCGTCTGCTCTGGCACAAGCCCGAGAATCACGGGCTCAACCGGGAGCTCGCCGGCCTCTACCTGCGGCGCAACGATCCACGCCGTGCGCTGCAAAAATTACAGGCCTGCTTCAAAGCGGACCCGCGCGATGTCGACACGCTCGCGTTGCTCGCGCAGGCGTTCCAAGCGCTCGACCAGAAGGCGAAGACGGTCAGCGTGCTCAAGGAGCTCGCGCGCATTCACGTCGAGAACAAGCACAAGGACAAGGCGACCGAGGTCTATCGCAAGATCCTCGAGTTCGTCCCGAACGATCCCGACGCGAAGGAGTTCCTCGGGCCGGTCGCGGCGGTTGCTGCGCCGCAACCGAAGGCGCCGCCGCCGCCGCCGCCTCGCATGTCGACGCCGATTCCCGCGCAGGTTCGCGCGAACACCGGCAACGCGCAGTTCAACATCACCACCGACCTGCCGTCGCTCGGCATGGGTGCTCCGACCGACGCGCGCATGACCGGCTCGATGCCGCTCGTCGACGAGCAGAGCCTGTCGGGCGTCGACTTCGCGCTGCCCGAGTACGACGGTGATGACTTCTCCGCGGACATGGAGCCCGCGCCGGATCCGCGCACGATCAACACCGCCGGCGAGCAGCACGCCGAAGAGATCTCGAAGATCCTCGCGGAGACCGATGTCTACGTGAAGTACGGCCTGCACCAGAAGGCCGTCGATCACCTGCGCCGCGTGTTCGGCTTGGATCCGGAGAACGTCGAAGCGCACGAGCGTCTGAAGGACATCTTCATCTCGCAGGGTCGCGAGCAAGAGGCCGAGGTCGAGCTCCTGAAGCTGGCGGAGCTCGTCGCGCCCGCGGATCCGGATCGCGCCGAGGCATATCTCCAGGAGCTGCTCGCGATGAACGGCACGCACACCGGTGCGTTCGAGATCGCGCGTCGCTTCCGTCTGCGCGTCGCGCGCAGTGGCTCGGTCTCGTCGGAGGTCAGCTACGCGATGGATGCCGGCGGTGTCGCGCCCGTCGACCTCGAGATCGAAGATCTCGAGCTCGCGGCACCGGCGGCACGTCCCGTCGGCATCGCGCGCAGCAAGCGCGACTCGGTCGACGACTTCGATCCCGACGAGCTGATCAGCCCGATGGCTCACGGCAGTCCGGCACCGCCGCGGCCGTTGCCGGTCCCACCGCGCCCGCAGCCGCCACAGCACGACTACGACATGGACTTCGATCCGTCGCTGTCGAACTCGACGCGACAGATGTCGCCCGAGCACGTCGAAGCGCTCGCGCACCAGGTGCCCGAGGAAGACCTCGACGATGGCGTGATCGTCGACCGCCCTCGCTGGGATGATCCGAACGCTCCGACGCGGTTCGAGCCCGCCGCGAATCGCGCGCTGCTCGACGCGGTCGATCGTCACCTCGACGAGGACGCGAACGATCTGCCGTTCGATCCCGACGAAGCGCGCGCGTTCGATGCAGCCGTCCACGGCAAGGGTCAGACCGACGCCGTCTACGTGAGCGGCTTCGAAGAGACGGGCCTGCCCGAGCATCCCGCCGTGCAGGAGACCGCCTCGTACGACGACGTCTCCGATCCGTTGAGCGTCTCGGGCAGCTACGACCCGTACGGCACGGAAGCCGTGCAGACCCCGCCCTACGATCCGACGGCGTCGCACAACCTGGATACGAGCGCCGGCCAAGTGATGCCGTCGCCGGCGCGCGCGGAGAGCAGCGTCGAAGACGAGCTCGACGAAGCGGACTTCTACGCGGGCCAGGGCATGTATCCCGAGGCGATGGAGGTGCTGCGAAATCTGTTGTCGCGGTATCCCGGCCATCGCCTGGCGACGGCGAAGCTGCGCGAGATCGAGATGATCGCGAGCGGCGGGCACGCGCACATGCCGATCGACGAGTCGCAGGAAGTTCCGTCGGAGTCGATCGAGCAAGAGATGCTGACGGGCGGCACCGATGCGATCGATCTCGACGAGATCGAGGAGATCGAAGACTTCGACGCGATCGACAGCTCGGTCGACGAGAGCCCGCTGCCGCCGGGCAAGAAGAAGCGTGGCCCGACGGTCATGCTCGAGAAGCCCGTCGACGAGGACGACTCCGACACGCACTACGACCTCGGCCTCGCGTACAAGGAGATGGGGCTCCTCGACGAAGCGGTCAAGGAGTTCGAGAAGGTCATCCGCGTGCCGCAACGCGAGGTGCAGTGCCGCGTGATGATCGGCCTCTGCTATCGCGACCTCGGCAACGCGTCGGAAGCGATCCACCAGTTCAAGCAGGGCCTCCACGCGGAGCCGTCGGATCGCGAGCGCCAGTCGCTGTACTACGAGATCGGCATCACCTACGAGGCGATCGGCGACTTCGCCGAGGCGCTCTACTACTTCGAGATGGTGATGAAGCGTGACCCAGGCTTCGCCGATGCCGCGGTTCGTGCGAACGACCTGCGCTCGCGCGGCTCGCAGCCGTCGCACGACGACGACCTTTGATCGTCGACGCGACCGACGAGCAGCTCGTCGCGTTTCACGGCGGCATCTACTGGGACGCGTTCAGCGCGCAGCACGAGCCGCTCGAGGTCTGGCAGCGCGCGCGGCGTGGCGAGCTGCCGTACACCCTGTGGGTGCGCCTCGCGCTCGATGCGAAGGGCATCGCCGGCGGCATCGCGTTCGAGCGCTATCCCGAGAGCGGCTGCGGCCTGATCACGTACATGGTCGTCGCGCCGCGTGCGCGCGGGCAGGGCCTCGGCAAGCGGTTGATCGACGATGCGCTCGCGACGCTCGGCGATGCGCCGGCGGTGTACGGCGAGATCAACGATCCCGAGACACAGACCCGCGAGCCCGTCGAGATCGCGCGTCGCCGGCTCGCGATGTTCGAGCGGTGGGGCGCGCGCGTCGTCGAGCTGCGCTACGTGCAGCCGGCGCTCGCACCGGGCTTGGCGCGCGACGAGACGCTGCGCTTGATCGCGTGGGGAGATCCGAGCGCGACGCTCGCGCAGCGCTTCGTCGACGAGCTCTACGCGGTCACCGAATCGAGCTGGGATCATCCCGTCCCGCCGCGCTGACCAGCGCGTAGAGTCCACCCGCGAGCAGCGCGAGCGCGAGCGCACCGCCGGCGAGACCGAGCGTCGTCCCACCGTCGAGGCGCGCCCCGACCGAATACGTGACGCCGGAGCGCTCGCCGAGCTCGTAGCCGACGCGTCCGAACACGCCGCCGTGCGGCGGCAGGTGGAGCGTGAGGCTGCCCTCGTACGCGACATGGTCCTCGCCGATCGGCACCGCGAACGCGAGGCTCACCGCCTTGCGCGTGCTCTGCGTGATCCGGCGGCCCGCGATCGGCGAGATCTCGTCCTGAGCGTCGAACATGACGCCGACCTCGGGGCGCAGCGCCGGCCGCTCGTCGTAGGTGACACCGAGGGCACCTGTCACCGACAGCCGCCGCCGCGTTTCCAGGCGCGAGGTCTCGCCGCCGCGCGCCCACACGCGCCGGCCGCCGCGCACCGCGAGATCGCCGCGCCACCACGCGTCGGTGTTGGGCGCGTGCGCGTAGCCGATGTCGACGGTCAGATCGAGGTGCCACGGATCGACGATGGGCCGCGCTTCCGCGGCGTGGTACGTGGTGCCGCCGGTGGCGAGGAGGTCGAGCGACTTCTCCGAGTCGCCCGCGAGCTCGAGCAGGCTCCCGCCGCGATGCGGCAGGACGCGCGCGACGATCGGGTCGCGATCGAACGTGTACCGATCCGTGTCGTCGTCCGTCGGCAGGCGCCTCATGCCCACCCGCTCGGCACGCTCCGCGATGGTGGTGCGGGTCTCGGACGGGCGGGTGTCGAGCGGGACCAGCCGCACGTGGCTCGGAACCGCCTGGTGGCAGGCGGTGACGAGGAGGAGGGTGACAGCGCGCACGCGATCTTCGACGAGCAACCGATATGCCGGTGCACCCTCGCGCGGTTACGGCGTTCGAGGCGGATTCGGTGTCAGCGCTTCACCGGTCATCGGTACGAAGCGAACGTCGAACAGCGTCTCCGACGTCGTGCCCCCGGCATCCTTGACGATGACCTTCAGCTGCTGCGCGCCAGCTTCGCCGACGGGGATCACGAGGCGACCGCCGACGGCGAGCTGCTCGACGAGTG
>Ga0316603_10001863_pt1 | contig 11410 bp, 7 predicted proteins | sample OWC_soil_day10_n_FD_207649 | JGI IMG/M metagenome (GOLD analysis project Ga0316603, IMG submission 207649) | Wetland soil microbial communities from Old Woman Creek delta, Ohio, United States - OWC_soil_day10_noCT | ecosystem: Environmental > Terrestrial > Soil > Wetlands | place: USA: Ohio...
ACCGCACGCTGAAGCGCTACAAGGGCACGGCGTGGGACCAGAGCCCGATCTTCAAGCAGGTCTACGAGCAGGAGTACGGGCAGTTCGGCGGCCAGCCCTTCGGGTGCCTGGTAGGCGACTACCACTTCGACCACACGGCGCCGGACGTGGAACTGCTCGGCGAGATGGCGAAGATCGCCGCCGCCGCGCACGCCCCCTTCATCGCCGGTGCGGGGTCGGCGCTGATGCAGATGGACTCCTGGCAGGAGCTGCAGAATCCGCGCGACCTGACCAAGATCTTCCTCACCCCCGAGTACGCGGCGTGGCGCGCGTTCCGCGAAGCCGACGAGTCGATGTACGTCGGGCTGGCGATGCCGCGCTTCCTGTCGCGGCTGCCCTACGGCGCCAAGACGAATCCGGTCGACGAGTTCGGCTTCGAGGAGGAGACTGGCGGCGGCGATCACGGCAAGTACGCGTGGTCGAACTCCGCGTACGCGATGGCGGTCAACATCAACCGGTCGTTCAAGCTGTACGGCTGGTGCTCCAGGATTCGCGGCGTGGAGTCGGGCGGCTCGGTCGAGAACCTGCCAGTGCACACCTTCCCCACCGACGACGGCGGCGTCGACATGAAGTGCCCGACCGAGATCGCGATCTCGGACCGGCGCGAGGCCGAGCTCGCGAAGGCGGGGCTGATGCCGCTGGTGCACAAGAAGAACGAGGCGTTCGCCGCGTTCATCGGCGCGCAGTCGCTGAACAAGCCGTCCGAGTACGACGACCCCGACGCGACGGCCAACGCCAATCTGGCGGCTCGCCTGCCCTACCTGTTCGCGACCTGCCGATTCGCGCACTACCTGAAGTGCATCGTGCGCGACAAGATCGGGTCGTTCAAGGAGCGCGAGGACATGCAGCGCTGGCTGAACAAATGGATCATGAACTACGTGGTCGGCAACCCGGAGACTGCGTCCGAGGAGACCAAGGCGAAGCGGCCCCTCGCGGCGGCCGAGGTGGTCGTCGAGGAGGTCGAGGGCAATCCCGGGTACTACTCGTCGAAATTCTTCCTGCGCCCGCACTATCAGCTGGAGGGCCTGACCGTGTCGTTGCGTCTCGTTTCGAAGCTGCCTTCGGAGAAGGCCTGAGGATGCGGCGCGGTGCGGCACGGGTCACGGTCGGGCGGGCGTCGTACTTCCGTCGTACGACTTAGGAAGAATGTTCTAGGTGCGCCGCAGGGCGTACATTGGCTTCGCGTTCAACGCACAACCTAACCAACCAACTCGGAGGTCAACATGGCCGGCGACATCTTCCTGAAGCTCGACGGGATCAGTGGCGAAGCGACAGACGACTCCCACAAGAACGAGATTGCGCTGTTGTCCTGCAGCATGGGCGTGTCGCAACAGGCCAGTTTCGGTTCGGGGACCACGGGCGGCGGCACTGCCAAGTGCCACTTCTCGGATATCTCGTGCACGTCCTACGTGAGCAAGGCTTCGCCGGAGTTGTACCTGGCGTGCGCGTCCGGAAAGCACATCGCGAGCGCGACGATCGTCCTGCGCAAGGCCGGGGGCGACGCGCCGGTCGAGTACATGAAGTACGAACTCGAGCCGGTCTTCGTGTCCAGCTACAGCATCTCGGATTCGACCGGCAGCTCCGAGAACACGATGGAGAGCTACACGCTGAATTTCGAGCAGTGCAAGGTGACTTACACGCCTCAGGCGTCGGCTGCGGGCACCGGCGAGGGACCGGTCGTCCAGGGCTGGAACATCGCGACCAACAAGAAGGTCGGCTGAGCACCCGTGCCCGCGGGCTTGCCGGCGGCGCGCGTCGACGGCAACCCGGGGCCGAGTTGCTGCCGGAACGGGCGCTGAGCCCGCTCATCCACCGAACCCCCGGAAGCTGTCATGGCCACCGACATCCTGCTGGTCAGCGATTTCGAGCAGTTCAAGGGCGAGGCCAGCCGACACGGCCAGAAGAATGCGATCGACGTGCAGTCGTTCACCTTCGGCGCGTCGAGGATCTCGCAGTACGGCGGGCATTCGGAGCGGCGGGCGCCGGCGTTCACGACCCTCGACGTGACCGCCGCGGTCGACACCGGGACCGCGCGCCTGTTGTCGATCTTCAGCACCAACGAGGAGATTCCGGAGATCGCCCTGATGCAGTTCAGGGCGGGCGGCGACGACGACGTCGTGCTCTGGAAGATGACGATGCGCAACGCGCTCGTCGACTCGGTGAAGTTCTCCGGCGGCGAGGGCGCCAGCCCGGCGATCTGCTCGTTCAGTCTCAGCTACCGCAAAGTGGACTTCGAGGCCCTGCCGCAGAGCGGGGCGGGCCAGCAGGGCGCATCGGTGTTCGTCGCAATCGACCTCACCGTCGCGAAGTGACATGCGACCCGTAGCGCATCGATCGCCGACCCGTCATGCGCTGCGACGCCGCTCGCCGTCCGTCGAGATTCGCCAGGAGCCGCCGTGTCCCAGCCGCCCGTGACCCAGTTGCTCGACGCCGCCGTCGCGGCGGTCCGGGCGTCGCCCGGCGACGCGTCCACGCGCATGAAGCTCTTTCGCCTGTTCGTGGCCACGGGACAGTGGGAGCGGGCCTCGACGCAACTCGACGCGGCGAGCAACCTGGATGCCGGACTCGGATTCACCGCGATGGTCTACAAGCAGGCGCTCGCCTGCGAGCGCTTTCGCGAGGAGGTGTTCGCAGGGCGTCGCACGCCGGTGATCGCGGGCGAGCCCCCGCGCTGGATGGCGCTGATGTTCGAGGCGCTCAGGGCCGACTCCGCGACCGCGGGTAGCGGCGCCGCGCTGCGCGCGCAGGCGCTCGACGAGGCGCAGCCGGCCGTAGGGCGACTGAACGGCGAACGCTTCGAGTGGATCGCCGACGCGGACTCGCGGCTGGGGCCGGTGATCGAGTGCTACGTCGACGGCAAGTACTACTGGGTGCCGTTCGAGCGCGTCGAGCGGGTCGAGCTCCCGCAGCCCGAAGATCTGCTGGACCTCGCGTGGATGGCGGGCGAGATCACGTTCACCGGCGGCGGCAACAAGCACGTGCTGCTGCCGGTGCGCTATCCGGGGTCCGAGCGCTCGGACGACGACGACGTGGTCATGGCGCGCAGAACCGACTGGTCGGGCGACGACGAGCACGGCTGGCGCGGGCTGGGACAGCGGGTGTGGGCCACCGATGCGACCGAGCTGGGACTGCTGGACGTGCGCCTGGTCGAAGTCGGTTGAGATCCGCGCACTTCATGTCAGAGGCCGTTTCCCGCGACCGCCTGCAACCGGCTCTGCTCGACCGCCTGATCGACGACGATCCGGGCACCCGCGTCGAGTCGCTCGAGTCCCGCGCGATCACCAAGCAGCGGCTGCGGCAGTGCGTGCTGCGCGACCTCTCGTGGCTGCTGAACGCACAGGCGGGTTACGGGCATCTCGATCGCGGGGACTTCGCCCAGGTCGCCCGTTCGACGGTCAATTTCGGCATGCCGCCGTTGTCGGGAAAGCTGGTGAGCGGGCTCGACGTCGCGGACCTGGAGCGCGCGATCCGCGAGGCGATCCTGCGCTTCGAGCCGCGCATCCTGGCGCAGAGCCTGTCGGTGCGGGGCTCCGCGCCGACCGATTCGCGGCACCACAACCAGCTGATCTTCGAGATCACGTGCCAGCTCTGGGCGCAGCCCTATCCGCTGGAGCTGCTGCTCAAGACGGCGCTGGACCTGGAGACCGGCCTGGTCGAGCTGCGCGACGCGGGCGGGAGCGCGATCGCCTCCAGCCCCGGCGAGAGCTGAGGCGCGTCATGGATCCGCGACTGCTCGACTACTACAACCAGGAGCTCGCGCACCTGCGCGAGATGGGAGCGGAGTTCGCCCGGGCGTTCCCGAAGATCGCGGCGCGCCTGGGCATGGAAGGGCTGGAGGTGGCGGACCCCTACGTGGAACGCCTGCTCGAGGGTTTCGCGTTCGTCGCCGGGCGCATCCAGCTGAAGATCGACACCGAGTTCCCGAGATTCACGCAGCACCTGCTCGAGATCGTATTCCCGCACTACCTGGCGCCGACGCCGTCGTTCATGATGGTCGAGATGCGGCCCAAGCTCGACGATCCGGCGCTGATGCTGGGCGCCCGTCTGCCGCGCGGCGCGGCGCTGCGCAGCGTGGTGCCCAAGGGGGAGCAGACGGCCTGCGAGTTTCGCACCGCGCACGAGCTGACGCTCTGGCCGGTGCAGGTCGTCGGCGCGCGCGCCTTCAGCTTCGCCGCCGACCTGCCGCTGGGCTCGCTCGGCCTGGCCAACCGGGCTCGAGGCGGGCTGCGCATCCGGCTCGGCGTGGCGACCGGTGCCCCGCTGGCCGACCTCGCGTGCGACTCGCTCGACTTCTTCGTCAACGCCGCCGACGAGATCGCCGGTCCGCTGCACGAGCTCGCCTGCAGCCAGTGCATCGAGGTGCTGGTGGTCGGCACCGAGTCCCCGCCGCGCGTCGTGGCGCGGCTGGGCGCCTCGGCGGTGTCCGGGCAGGGGTTCGACGAGTCGCAGGCGCTCCTGCCCTACGACCGCCGCTCGTTCCAGGGTTACCGGTTGCTGCGCGAGTACTTCGCGTTCCCCCAGCGCTTCCTCTTCTTCCGGGTCGAGGGCCTGCGCCAGGCGTTCCGCTCGATCACGGCCAGCGAGTGCGAGCTGGTGCTGCTCTTCTCGCGCAATGAACCCGGCCTGGAACCGGTCGTCGACGCCTCGACGATCGTGCTGAACGCCACGCCGGTCGCCAATCTCTTCGCGCGTCGGGCCGATCGCGTGCAGCTCACCGAGGGTCAGCACGAGCACCTGCTGCAGGTCGACCGGGCCCGGCCGCTCGACTTCGAGGTGTTCGGCATCAGGGAGCTGCGCGGGATCGGCGAGGATCCGCTCGACGAGACCGAGTTCACCCCTTTCTACGGTGACCTCGCCCATCACGACGCGGTCGGACCGCGCGCCTTCTACACGATGCGCCGCGAGCCGCGCAGGCTCTCCGAGCGACAGCGGCGGCGAGGCACCCGGACCAGCTACGTCGGCAGCGAGGTGTTCCTGTCGATCGTCGACGAGCGCGAGGCACCCTATCCGGGCACGCTTCGGCAGCTCGCGGCGAACGTGCTCGCCACCAATCGGGACCTGCCGCTGCTGCTGCCGATCGGCGGCCTGAACACGCTGATGCTGCAGGAGGCGGCGCCGGTCGAGCAGGTCCGCGTCCTCAAGGGCCCGACGCGTCCGCGTCCGTCGGTCGCCGATGGCGACTACGCGTGGCGACTGATCAGCCACCTGACGCTCAACTACCTGTCGCTGTTCGACGCGCGGACGGCCGGCGGCGCGGTCACGGCGCTTCGCGAGCTGCTGCGCCTGTACGCGGACGTCAGCGAGCCGGGCGTGCGCGCGATCGCGGAGTCGCTGATCGCGGTGGCCGCGAAGCCCGTCGTCCGAAGGCTGCCGATGGCCGGGCCGATCGTGTTCGGGCGCGGGCTGGCCGTGGACCTGACGGTCAACGAGTCGGCCTTTGGCGGAGCCGGCGCCTATCTGCTGGGTTCGGTGCTCGAGCGGTTCCTCGCGCGCCACGTGTCGATCAACTCGTTCACGCAGACTCGGCTGGTGTCCGAGTCCCGCGGGGAGGTAGCCCGATGGCCGGCTCGGGCGGGCGCGAAGACGATCGGTTGATCTCGTACCGGCAGTCGCTGCTCGAGCACCCCTGGGCGCACGACTTCTTCCAGGCGATGCGCCGCATCGAGGGGCTGCATCCGCAGTTTCCGCGGCTGGGCGAGTCGCGGCGGCCGGCCGAGGAAGCGGTGCGCCTCGGGCAGCTGCCCGACCTGGCGTTCGCTCCGTCGACGCTGACTCGCGCCGAGCTCGGCCCCGACGGCCGTCTGCGGCTGTTCGTGAGCTTTCTCGGCCTGTGGGGGCCGCAGGGGCCGCTGCCGACGCACCTCACCGAGCTGGCGCGCGAACGCCAGCTCAACTACGGCGACCGCACGCTGGTGCGGTTCGCCGACGTCTTCCACCACCGCACGCTGCTCCTGTTCTACCGGGCGTGGCGGCAGGCGCAGCCCACGGCCACGCGCGACCGCCGCGAGGGCGACCGGTTCGGCAGCTACATCGGCGCCCTGTTCGGCGAGGGCTCGCCCGCCTGGCAGCGGCGCACCGCCGTGCCCGACGAAGGCAAGCGCTTCTTCGCGGGACACCTGCATCGAAGCGCACGCAACGCCGACGGGCTGGTCGACATCCTGACGATGTACTTCGGCGTGCCCGCCAGCGTGGAGCAGTTCGCGTTCCGGTGGATGCCGTTGCCGCCCGCGCAGCGCGTCGGCCTGGGCGGCGGCGATGGCGATGGCGACGGCGGGGCGCTCGGGCGCGGTGCCATCGCCGGCTTCAGGGTGCCGGACGCGCAGCACCACGTCCGCGTGCACCTGGGCCCGATGCCGCTCGCCACCTACGAACGCCTGCTGCCGCCGGGCGACTGGCACGAGGAACTGTGCGACTGGGTCCGCGAGTACGTGGGCGAGGAATTCGACGTGTCGGCGCCGCTGTCGGTGCGGCCCGACGAGGTGCCGGCCGTGCGGCTCGGCACGGCGGGGCGACTGGGCTGGACCAGCTGGCTGGGTCGCTGGCGAAGCGAGGAGGCCGCGAAAGGTGCGAGACTGGCGCTTTCGCAGGCCGCCACCTGAGGCACAAACGGGGGAGTCATCCATGGCAGACATCAGCCGCGCCGCAACGTTCGGCAAGCTCAATCCGCTGCTCTACAAGGCGATCGAAGGCGCCACCGTCTTCGCCAAGCTTCGAGGCAACCCGTACGTCGAACTGGTGCACTGGCTGAACCAGATCCTGCAGTCGCAGGACTCCGACGTGCACCGCGTGCTGCGCCACTTCGGCGTCGACGCGGGCACGCTCGCCAAGGACGTCATCGACGCGATCGATCGGCTGCCGCGCGGCGCGACCTCGCTGTCCGATCTCTCCGAGCACATCGACACCGCGGTCGAGCGCGCCTGGGTCTACGGCACGCTGATGTTCTCCGACAACCAGGTGAGGAGCGGCTACCTGCTGGTCGGTCTGCTCAAGACGCCGTCGCTGCGCAACGCGCTGTACTCGATCTCGCGCCAGTTCGAGCGCGTCAAGCCCGAGGCGCTGACCGACGAGCTCGGCCGCATCGCGGCCGGCTCGCCGGAGGACCGGCAGGGCGCCAGCGAGCAGGGCGGCCCGGGCGAACCCGGCGAGGCCAGCGGCGCGATGGCGCCCGCGCAGATGGGCAAGCAGGAGGCGCTGCGCAAGTTCGCGGTGGACCTCACCGAGAAGGCGCGCAAGGGCGAGATGGACCCGGTGACCGGACGCGACGAGGAGATCCGCCAGATCGTCGACATCCTGATGCGCCGTCGCCAGAACAATCCCCTGCTCACCGGCGAGGCCGGGGTGGGCAAGACCGCGGTCGTCGAGGGATTCGCGCAGCGTCTCGCCAAGGGCGACGTGCCCCCGCAGCTGCGGGACGTGTCGCTGTTGACGCTCGACATCGGGCTGCTGCAGGCGGGCGCGAGCATGAAAGGCGAGTTCGAGCAGCGGCTGCGGCAGGTGATCGACGAGGTGCAGGCCAGCCCCAAGCCGATCATCCTGTTCATCGACGAGATCCACACGCTGGTGGGCGCGGGCGGCGCGGCCGGGACCGGCGACGCGGCGAACCTGCTCAAGCCCGCGCTTGCCCGCGGCAACCTGCGCACGATCGGCGCGACCACCTGGGCGGAGTACAAGAAGTACATCGAGAAGGATCCGGCGCTCACCCGCCGCTTCCAGGTGATCCAGGTGTCCGAGCCCGACGAGGCCAAGGCGATCCTGATGCTGCGCGGCGTCGCCAGCGTGCTGGAGAAGCATCACCGCGTGCAGCTGCTGGACGCCGCGATCGAGGCGGCGGTCAGGCTCTCGCATCGCTACATCCCGGCACGCCAGCTGCCCGACAAGGCGGTCAGCCTTCTCGACACGGCCTGCGCGCGGGTCGCGGTCAGCCAGCACGCGACGCCGGCCGAGGTCGAGGACGCGATCCGGCGCATCGAGGCGCTGCAGACCGAGCTGGAGATCGTCGAGCGCGAGGAGGCGGTGGGCGAGCGGGTGGGCACCCGCAAGACGGACGTCATTGCGCGCCTCGACGCCGAGCGCGAGCGCCGTGACCGGCTGGAAGCGCGCTGGATGGAGGAGAAGGGCGTCGTCGACCGGATCCTGGCGATCCGCGCGCAGCTGCGCGGCGGCGGGCAGCCGGTGGATGCGCCGCCCTCGAGGGAAGCTGAGGCGTCTGCCGCGCCGGACGTCGCCGCCGCGTCACAGGCCGCGCCGGGGGACGCGTCCGCCGCCGCGCCGGCCTCGGCGCCGGGAGCGAGCGCCGCTTCGACCTCCTCTGGGGCCGCCGCCACCGCAGCCGCACCCGTCGGAGCCGAGCGCGAAGCGCTGCTCGCGGAGCTCGCGGGGCTGCAGGCCAAGCTCGCCGAATTGCAGGGCGAGAACCCGCTGATCATGCCCTCGGTCGACGAGCAGGCGGTCGCCAGCGTGGTCGCCGACTGGACCGGCATTCCGGTCGGGCGGATGGTGAAGAACGAGGTCGAGGCGGTGCTCAGGCTCGCGGACACGCTGAACGAACGCGTGATCGGCCAGCGGCACGGCCTTCAGATGATCGCCAGGCGCATCCAGACCTCGCGTGCGAGGCTCGACAACCCCGGCAAGCCGATCGGCGTGTTCATGCTCGTCGGTCCATCGGGCGTGGGCAAGACCGAGACCGCGCTCGCGCTCGCCGAGACGCTGTACGGCGGCGAGCAGAACGTGATCACGATCAACATGAGCGAGTTCCAGGAGGCGCACACGGTCTCCACGCTCAAGGGTGCGCCCCCCGGCTACGTCGGCTACGGCGAGGGCGGGGTGCTGACCGAAGCGGTGCGTCGTCGTCCGTACTCGATCGTGCTGCTCGACGAGGTCGAGAAGGCGCACCCGGACGTGCACGAGATCTTCTTCCAGGTGTTCGACAAGGGCTGGATGGAGGACGGCGAGGGCCGGTACATCGACTTCAAGAACACGATCATCCTGCTCACGTCGAACGTCGGCAGCGACCTGATCATGAACATGTGCAAGGACCCCGAGCTCATCCCGGAGCCCGAGACGATCACGAAGTCGCTGCGCGAACCGCTGCTCAAGGTCTTTCCCGCCGCGCTGCTCGGGCGCATCGTCACGATTCCCTACTTTCCGCTCACCGACGAGGTGCTCGGCAACATCGTGCGGCTGCAGCTGGAACGCATCGTGCGGCGCGTCGACGAGAACCACTCGATCCCGCTGACCTACGGCGACGAGGTCGTGCGGCTGATCATCGGCCGCTGCACCGAGGTGGAGTCCGGCGGGCGCATGATCGATGCGATCCTCACCAATACGGTACTGCCGGCGATCAGCCAGGAGTACCTGACGCGACTGGCCGCCGGGGACGAGCTGACCGGAATCGAGCTCTCGGTGCGAGACGGAGACTTCCACTACGAGTTTCGCTGATCCGGCGCGCCGTCGCGTCCGCTAAAACTTCGGTGGTATGGCCTGCCGGGCGGGTTCGAGGCTACATTGATACTGAGGCGGCGATCGCCGCCAGGAGAGCGACGACATGGCACGCTTGTGCGAACTGACCACCCCGCTGGGCGACGCGCTTCAGTTCTCGCGGATGCGCGTGTCCGAGGCGATGTCGACGCTCTTCGAGATCGAACTGCACGCGGTGAGCACGCGCGGCGACATCGATCCCAACGAACTGCTGGGCAAGAGCGTGACCGTGAAGGTGACCTACGACGACGGTGTCGAGCGCTTCTACCACGGCTACATGCGGCGCTTCGCCCTGGGCGGCCGGGACGGGCGCTACTTCGCCTACCGGGCGGAGGTCGTCCCGTGGCTCTGGTTCCTCACGCGGACCAGCGACTGCCGGATCTTCCAGGATCAGAACGTCCCGGCGATCCTCGACGCCGTGTTCGCCGACGAGCAGAGCGCGGCGGTGGTGGATCGCCTGAGCGACCGCTCCCTGTACGCCGACGGAGAGTACTGGGTCCAGTATCGCGAGACGGACTTCAACTTCGTGTCGCGGCTGATGGAACAGGTGGGCATCTATTACTTCTTCGAGCACGAAGACGGCGCGCACAACCTGGTGCTGATCGACGGCAAGGCGACGCACGAGCCCATCGAGGGCGAGTCCAGCATCCGCTACCTGCCGCCGAACCCCCACCAGAACCAGCCGAACGATGTGGTCGCGAGCTTCCTGATGCAGCAGGAGGTTCAGCCCGGCCAGTACGTGCTGCAGGAGTACGACTTCAAGAAGCCGGGCAACGACATGAAGCTGCAGCGCCAGCCCGAGCTCGAGATCGAGCACTCCCGGCCGGCCTACGAGGTGTTCGACTACCCCGGCGACTACGACGTGCACGAGGACGGCGAGGGCTACGTTGCCGCACGGATCGAGGAGTTGAGCGCGCAGTCGCTCGTGTTCCGCGGTTCCGGGCCGGTGCGCTCGTTCCACGTCGGCCGCAAGTTCACGCTCGCCGATCACGATCGGGAGGACCACAACACCGAGTACCTGATCGTCTCGACGGACTACGAGTACTACGACCCTCCCTATGAGACCGGCGGCGAAGCCAGCGGTTTCGAGTGCAGCTTCACCGCGATCCGTGCGGCGCAGCAGTTCCGCCCGCCCCGCGTCACGCCCAGGCCGCTGATCCACGGCATCCAGTCGGCGGTGGTCACGGGCCCTTCGGGCGAGGAGATCCACACCGACGATTACGGGCGGATCAAGGTGCAGTTCCACTGGGACCGCTACGGCAAGAAGGACGCGCTGACCTCGTGCTGGCTGCGCGTCGCCTTCCTCGCCGCGGGCGGGCGCTGGGGCTTCGTGTCGATACCGCGCATCGGCCACGAGGTGATCGTGAGCTTCCTCGAGGGCGACCCCGATCGCCCGCTCGTCACCGGCGTCGTCTACAACGGCGCGAACATGCCGCCGTGGGAGTTGCCCGCCAACAAGACGCAGTGGGGCATGCTCAGCCGATCGACGCTCAAGGGCGCGGCCGCCAACGCCAACGCGCTGCGCTTCGAGGACAAGAAGGGCGAGGAGCAGGTCTGGCTGCACGCCGAGAAGAACCAGGACATCGAGGTCGAGAACGACGAGACCCACTGGGTGGGCCACGACCGCAGCAAGACGATCGACCACGACGAGACCGTGCACGTGAAGCACGACCGCACGGAGACGGTCGACAACAACGAGACGATCACGGTCCACAACAACCGAACCGAGCGAGTCGACGTGAACGAGACGATCTCGATCGGAGGCAATCGGACCGAGGAAGTCGCGCGCAACGAGAGCGTCGTCGTGACGGGGAACCGTGGCCACACGGTCCAGTCAAACGAGTCGCTGACGGTCACGCTGCAGCGCACGCACACCGTCGGGATCGACGAAACG
>Ga0316603_10001868_pt1 | contig 11395 bp, 13 predicted proteins | sample OWC_soil_day10_n_FD_207649 | JGI IMG/M metagenome (GOLD analysis project Ga0316603, IMG submission 207649) | Wetland soil microbial communities from Old Woman Creek delta, Ohio, United States - OWC_soil_day10_noCT | ecosystem: Environmental > Terrestrial > Soil > Wetlands | place: USA: Ohio...
GCGGACGTGGCCGACGTGCGCGTGTCCCGAGGGGTAAGCGAACATCTCGAGGCAGTAGAACTTCGGCTTCGAGGGATCTTCGGTCACCTCGAACGCGCGGCTCTCCCGCCACCGCTGCTGCCACTTCTGTTCGATGGCCTGCGGGTTGTACTCGCTCATATCCTGACGATTATAGTCCACCCCAGTAGGGCGCCTGGGCGGCACGCACCCTGGCAACGGCCTCCGCGCCGCGGCGCGTGTCGGGCGAGGAACCGGCCGGGCGCGGAGGTTCCCCGGGCGGACGTCCGTCCATGACGTTCAGGCTGGCCGCGAGCGACGCGCCCAGGGCCCGCAGGTGGTACCCGCCCTCGGTGACGAGCACGACTCGCCCGCCGGCGCCCGCGGCGGCCGCCGTGCACAGCTTGCCGATCAGACGGCCGAAGCCCGGCGCGGTCATCCGCATCCCGGCAAGGGGATCCGCTTCGTGCGCATCGAACCCGGCCGAAACGATCACCAACTCCGGCTGGAAGCGCTGTGTCACCGGCACGACGATCGCGTCGAAGACCAGTTCGTAGTCTGCGTCGGTCGCACCGCGCTCGATCGGAACGTTCACCGTGAAGCCGAGCCCCTCTCCGACGCCTGCATCATCGGCGCCGCCGGTGCCGGGATAGCAGGGCCACTGGTGCGTCGACACGTAGAGCACGCGAGGGTCGGACTCGAAGATCTCCTCCGTGCCGTTCCCGTGATGCACGTCCAAGTCGACGATGGCCACGCGCGCGCAGCCCCGCGCGAGGGCGTGGGCGGCGGCCACGGCGACGTTGTTCACGAGGCAGAAGCCCCGCGCCTGGTCCCGGTTGCTGTGGTGCCCCGGCGGACGCACCAGGGCCGCCGCGCGCGGGACGCGCGCATCGAGCACGGCGTCGACCGCCCCGATCGCGGCGCCGGCCGCCAGGCGGCTGATGTCCCACGACTCGGCCGACGTGAACGTGTCGGGGTCCAGCATCACGGCCCGGCCTGCCGCCGCAGCCAGGGCGTCGACAAACGCGGCGCTGTGCACGCGGCGGATCGCGTCCTCGCCGGCCGGCGCGGGCGATTCGACCGCGCCCCCCGCGGCGCGCCACTGCGCCGCGACGGCATCCATCACGTCCTGGCGCTCGGGGCACTCGGGGTGCCCCGGCGGCGGCGTGTGCTCGCGAAACCTTTCGCTTGTGATGACCAGCAGCGGCATCAGGCTTCCACGCCGGCACGCGCGCACGCGCGCCGCCTCAGGCCGTCGAGCACGGATTCCAGGTCCCGGCACGCAGCGGCTTGCGCCTCGTCGTCCATCCCGGTGGTCAGGACCATGGGCTCGCCGACCACCATGTGGACCCGGCTGAACGGCTTCGGGATCTGCGTGCGATCCCAGCTGTTCAACGACCAGCTCGACTCGGCCTCGGCGTGGACGGGCAGCAGGGGCGCGCCCGTCGCACCCGCCAGCCACACGGCGCCGGGCTTGGCCACGCGGGCGGGCCCGCGGGGCCCGTCCAGTGTGAAGGCGGCCGACCGGCCTGCGCGGATGTCCCGCACCAGCTGCAGCGTGGCCGCCCGCGCGTTGCGCGAACTCGAGCCGCGGGCGGTGCCGTAACCGAGCCTCCCGATGATGCGCGCGATCCACTCGCCGTCGAAGTTCTCACTCGTGATGACGACGATGCCCCGGTCGCGGAAGTACAGGGACAGCGGCAGGATCCGCCCGTGCCAGAACGCGACGATGTAGGGCCGGCCTGACGCGGCCACGGCGTCCATGTGCTCGCGCCCTTCCGCCTCGAGGCGCAGCGTTCGCGCGAGCAGGCTGATGAGGGGATAGCCGGCCGCGGCGATGGCCGCGGCTTCGAGCCGCTTCACACGCGACTCGCGCCAGCTGGGAACGTCGTTCACGGGCGTGCGGTGGCCGCAGGCGCGGCGCACTTCATCCTGGCATCCACGAAGCTGACCAGGTCGACGAACTCGACCTGCGTGTTCGCGCTCGCCTGCGCCCCCTTCAGCATGATCGAGCAGAAGGGACACGACGTCACGATGGTCGGCGCCCCGGTGCGCTGCAGCTGCTCGAAGCGCTCCTGGCTGATGCGCCGGCCCTCCTCGTGCTCCTCGAACAGCAGGCCGCCGCCGGCGCCGCAGCAAAACGGGTTCGCACCGTGGCGATCGGGCTCGCGCACCGTGGCCCCGAACCGCGCGAGCAGCTCGCGCGGCTCCGCGGTAACGCCGGCGTAGCGTCCGAGGTAGCACGGGTCGTGGAACGTGACCGGGCCCGCGCCGGGCACCGCCATCGTCCGCGTCAGATCGGCGACGAGGACAGCCGAGTGGACGACCTGGGCCTGGAAGCCGAATGCGCGGTAATCGACGTCCAGCGTCCGCAGGCAGTGGGGGCAGGAAGTGAGGATCTTCGTCACGCCGGCGGCCGCGAAGTCGTCGAGGTTCGCGCGCGCCAGTTCCTGGAACTGGTACTCGTTGCCCGTGCGCTTCGCGATGTCGCCCGTGCACCGTTCCTTGGCCAGCACGCCGAAGGTGACCCCTGTCGCACGCAGGATGTCGAACAGCGCCCGCAGTGACTTCTGGAAATCGGCTTCGAACGCCCCCGCGCAGCCGAGCCACACGAGGTACTCGTGCCGGACCGCGTCGAAGATCTCGACGCCGGCCGACTGGATGAACTTCTGGCGCAGGTCCGCGCCCAGGCCCCAGATGTTGCCGCGCCGCTCGAGGTGGTTGTAGACGGCCGCCAGCGCATCGGGCGCCTCGCCGTTCGACGCGAGGCCGCGTCGCGCCCCGATGATGAGCGGCAGGTGCTCCACCCCGACCGGGCACTGGGCCTCGCAGGCCCCGCACGTCGTGCACTGCCAGAGCACCTTCGCGTCGAACACGTCGGCCAGCTTCGCGTCGAACCGGCCCGCCAGCAGCGCCTCCTCGTTCTCGAGAATCAGCCGCTTGGGATTGAGCGCTTTGCCGGTGCCGTGCGCCGGGCAGTTCACCTGGCACCGCCCGCATTCGACGCACGTGAACGCGTCGAGCACCTGCTTCCGCTCGACGTCGGCCAGCGTCTCGAGGCCGACCTGCTCTCGCTCGAAATCCAGGTTCGGCACCGTCGCGAGACCCGGCGACCGGAGGTAGACCGTGAGCGGCGACAGCACGAGGTGGAAGTGCTTCGAGTCCGGGATGAGGACCAGGAAGCCGAGAATCACCAGCGCGTGCACCCACCAGTTCACCCGCGCCGCCAGGCCGGTCTCCCACCGGAACCCCAGCAGGAACGTCACCATCAGCGTCAGGATGAAGAACCCGATGAGCACCGACTCGCCCGAGACATGGTCGCCGAGGGCCGCCGGCCGCACGATCGCGCGCCGCACGAGCAGCCCGGCGATGCCCGCGATCACGGCGACCGCGAACGGGACGAGTGCCAGTTCGTAGAGGTGGAACCACCGCGACCCGGTGACGTCAGCCACACCCAGGCCGGCGAGGAACTCCACCCCCGTGTAGAGCGCAAAGGCGCTGAAGCCCCAGTACACGCCCAGGTGCGCGAAGCCCACGGCGGGCCGCTCGGCGATCGTCCGCGACTGGAAGACGACTTCGCTGATGAACCTCAGGAGACGCCGGCCCGTCTCGTCGTCGGCGACGACGATGTTGTTCGGGGCCCGCAGGATGAGCCGCGCGCGCGTCCAGACCTGCGCCGCGAAGGCGCCCGCGAACCCGAGAACGAGGATGCGGAAGATCCAGGTCTCGGTGGGGTGCACTAGCCCTGCAGCTCCTTGATGATGGCCGGCACGATTTCGAACAGGTCGCCCACGACGCCGTAGTCGGCCACCTCGAAGATCGGCGCCTCGGGATCCTTGTTGATGGCGACGATCGTGCGGGCGCCCTTCATGCCCACCAGGTGCTGGATGGCACCCGAGATGCCGAGGGCGAGGTACATCTTCGGCGCGACCGTCTGGCCCGAACTGCCGATCTGCCGATCCATCGGCAGCCAGCCGGCATCGCAGATGGGGCGCGACGCGCCGAGTTCGGCGCCCATCGCGGCCGCGAGCTGCTGCGCCAGCGCCACCTTTTCCTGCTCCTTGATGCCTCGGCCCACCGCCACGATGCGTTCGGCCTGCGACAGGTCGACGGCATGTTTCGCCTCGCGGAACGGCGCCTCGGGCTTCTGACGGATGGCGCCCGCATCGATCGCTGCCGCGATCGTCCTGACCGGAGCCGGTGCCGCGCCCCGTACGAGCGTGTCGGCACGAACGGCGCCAATCTGGAACGTGGCGAGCGCGGGGCCGTCGCAGGCGACATCGGCCAGCAGCCGGCCCTGGAACACGGGCCGCACGAACAGGCGGCGGCCGTCGGCCTGCCTGGCCGCCACGCAATCGGTGACGAGGGCGCGGCCGGCCTTCACCGCGAGCGCCGGCGCGAAGTCGCGCGTTTGGTACGTGTGCGGCAGGAAGACGTCGCCGGGCTGCTCCGTCGCGATAACGGCGGCGAGGGCCGTGACGAACCCGTCGAGCGTGTACGGCGCGAGGGCGGGCGACTCGACGCGCAGCACCTCCGCCACCTCGGCCGCCGCCACCTCGGCCGCGGCCGCCGCGGTCTCGGCGCCCAGGACGGCGACGGTCACCGGCCCGCCCGCCTGCTGCGCCGCCGCGATGGTTTCCCAGGTGGCCTTGTTGAGCGTGCCGCCCTGCTGTTCGGCGATGACGAGAATCATGAGATCACCCGCGCTTCGTCGCGCAGCGCCGCGACCAGGGCCTTGGCGGCCTCGGCCGGACTGCCGCCGATCATCTGCGTCTGCTTCCGCTTCTCGGGGACGTAGAGGCTGACGATCCGCTGGCGGAACGCAAGGCCGGCGGGCGGCGCCACCTTGCGGATCTCCTTCTTCTTCGCGGCCATGATGCCCTTGAGCGTCGCGTATCTCAGCTGGTTGATGCCGCTCTGGATCGTCAGCAGCGCGGGCAGCGGGAGCGCGACCCACTGGAACCAGCCGCCCTCGAGTTCCCGCTTCACGCGCAGACCGGCGCCCTGGACGTCGACCTCCATGATGATCGTGGCCGACGCGATGCCGAGCAGCGACGCCAGCAGCACGCCCGTCTGGGCGCTGCCCTGGTCATCGGACTGGAGGCCGGTCAGCACCAGGTCGAAGGCCTCGTCTTTCATCGCCGCGGCGAGCGCCTCGGCCACGGCGAACGCATCGGCCGACGCCAGCGCATCGTCCTCGACGTGGATCGCGCGGTCGGCGCCGCGGGCCAGCGCCTCGCGCAACGCCTGCGACACGCGGGCGGGCCCCACCGAGCAGACCACCACTTCCCCGCCGTGCTTCTCCTTCAGGCGGAGGCCCTCCTCGAGGGCGTAGGCGTCCGGTTCGTTGAGCTCGAACGCGGCGTCCTGATCGCGGACCCACGTCCGGTCGTCGTTGACGCGCGGCTGCCAGTCGCGCGACGGAACCTGCTTGAGGCACACGGCGATCTTCATGTCGGAACGCCCCGGGCGTCAGCCGTCGAAACGGCGGAGAAGGAGGGCGGCGTTGGTGCCGCCGAACCCGAAGGAATTGGACATCGCGTACGTGATGGGCGCGGTCCGGGACTTCCACGGCACGTAGTCGAGCGTGCAGTCCGGGTCCGGCGTGTCCTGGTTGATCGTCGGGGGCATCGTCTGATGGTAGACGGCGAGCGCCGTGATGCCGGCCTCGATGCCGCCGGCCGCCCCGAGCGTATGCCCGGTCATCGACTTGGTGGACGAGACGCCGATCCGCCCGGCGTGCTCGCCGAAGAGCGTGCGGATGGCCAGCGACTCGAGCTTGTCGTTGAACGGGGTCGAGGTCCCGTGGGCGTTGATGTACTGGACCTCGCCGGGGTCGACGCTGGCCGACTCGAGCGCCATCGCCATGACCCGCACGGCGCCGTCGCCGTCCTCGGAGGGCGCCGTGATGTGGAACGCGTCGGCGGTGGCGCCGTAGCCGACCACCTCGGCATAGACGCGGGCGCCGCGCCGTCGCGCGTGTTCCAGTTCCTCGATCACGAGGATCCCCGCGCCCTCGCCGATGACGAAGCCGTCGCGATCCTTGTCGAACGGGCGGCTGGCGCGCTCGGGTTCGTCGTTGCGCGTCGACAGGGCGCGCATCGCGGCGAAGCCGCCGACGCCCATCGGGGTGATGGCCGCCTCGGACCCGCCGACGATCATGGCGTCGGCCGCGCCGCGCGCGACGATGGCGAACGCCTCGCCGACCGCGTGCGCCGAGGCCGCGCAGGCCGTCGCGGTGGCCAGGTTCGGCCCCTTCGCGCCGAGGCGGATCGACACCTGCCCGGCCGCGAGATTGATGATGGCCGCGGGGATGAAGAACGGCGAGATCTTGCGCGGGCCGCCCTCGAGCAGCGCCTGGTGCTCGCGCTCGATGGTGCCGAACCCGCCGATCCCCGACGCGATGAACACGCCGACGCGGGTCGCGTTCTCCGGCCCGATCACCAGCCCCGCGTCTGCGACGGCGAACTGCGACGCCGCGATGGCGTAGTGGATGAAGGTGTCCATCTTCTTGACGTCCTTCTTGTCCACGTACTGCAGGGGATCGAAGCCCTTGACCTCGGCGGCAATCCGGGCGGCAAACGCCGCGGCGTCGAACTTCGTGATGGGCGCCACGCCGCTGCGGCCGGCGCACAGCCCCTCCCACGTCGCCTCGGTGCCGACGCCCAGCGCCGACACCAACCCGATGCCCGTTACGACAACGCGCCTCTTCACGCGGCCTCCGACCTGGAAATCCTACTTCTTCTTGGAGTGCGCCTCGATGTACTCGACGGCTTCCTTGACGCGGGTGATCTTCTCGGCGTCCTCGTCGGGGATCTCGATCCCGAACTCCTCTTCGAACGCCATCACGAGCTCGACCGTGTCGAGCGAGTCAGCGCCCAGGTCGTCGACGAACGATGCGTCGATGGTGACCTCTTCCTCGTCGACCCCGAGCTGCTCCACGATGATGCTCTTGACCTTGTCAGCAACGCCAGCCATTCATCCTCCTACGTATACATCCCGCCGTTGACGGCGAGAACCTGTCCGGTGACATACGACGCCTCGTCGGACGCCAGGAAACAGACCGCGGCCGCCACGTCCTCCGGGGCGCCGAACCGGCCGAGCGGGACCTTCGACTGCCACTCCGCCTGAACCTCAGGCGGCAGCGCCCGCGTCATGTCGGTGTCGATAAGGCCCGGCGCCACGACGTTCACGGTGATGTTGCGGGCAGCGACCTCGCGCGCGAGCGACTTGCTGAACCCGATGAGGCCCGCCTTCGAGGCCGCGTAGTTCGCCTGCCCGGCGTTGCCCATCTGGCCGACCACGGAGCTGATGCTGATGATCCGGCCCACGCGCTGCTTCATCATCGGCCGCAGCACCGCCTGCGTGCAGACGAACGCGCCGGTCAGGTTCACCTCGAGCACGCGATCCCAGTCTTCGCGCTTCATGCGCATCAGCAGCTGGTCGCGGGTGATGCCGGCGTTGTTCACGAGGATGTCGAGGCGGCCGTGCTCGGCGATCACCTGGCCGAACGCGGCGTCGGCCGCCGTGGCGTCGGTGACGTTCATCACCACGACATCGGCGACGCGCCCCGGTCCGGCGACACTGGCCGCGTCGGGGACGGCCTCGGGCTTCACCACGTCGGTCGGCACCACCAGCGCCCCGCGCGACGCGAGGGCAAGGCTGATGGCGCGCCCGATGCCGCGGCCGGCACCGGTCACGACGGCCACTTTTCCGGTCAGGTCGAACATGCGCACTAGCCCACCAAGGCGGCCGCGGCGTCGAGGCCCGACGGGTCCTCGATGTTCGCAAACGCCGCGTCCCGCAGGATTTTCCGGCCGAGGCCGGTCAAGACCGTCCCAGGACCCACTTCAACATACTTGTGGACGCCTTCCGATGCAAGCCGACGCATCACGTCTTCCCAGCGGACCGGCGCCGACACCTGCTTCACCAGCGCCTCGATGGCCGCTGCGGCGGTGCGCTTGATCTCCGCGTCGACGTTCGCCACCACCGGGATGGCCGGGTCGGCCGCGGCCAGCGCCCGCAGCTCGGGCGCGAGCCGCGCCTCGGCCGGCTGCATCAGCGCGCAGTGGAACGGCGCGCTCACGGGGAGCGGGATAGCCCGTTTCGCCCCCAGCTCCTTGGCCCGTGCCGACGCCCGGGCCACGGCATCCTTCGCGCCGGCGATCACCACCTGGCCGGGCGCATTCATGTTGGCGGGGCTCACCACCTCGCCCTGGGCCGCCTCGGCGCACGCCCGGGCCACCGCGTCGGCGTCCAGGCCGAGGATCGCCGCCATCGCACCCTGCCCCACCGGCACCGCCTCCTGCATGAAGCGCCCGCGTCGCCGCACGATCCGCAGCGCGTCGGCGAAGCGCAGCGTCCCGGCAGCGACGTGTGCCGAGTACTCGCCGAGCGAGTGCCCCGCCACGAACGCGGGCACGATCCCGCTGGACGCCAGCAGGCGGTAGGCCGCGACGCTCACCGCCAGAATGGCCGGCTGGGTGTTCTCGGTCAGGACGAGCTGCTCGGCCGGCCCTCCAAAGCACAGCGCGCTCAGGCGCTCGCCGAGCGCCTCGTCGGCTTCGGCCATGGTGTCGCGGACAATCGGAAACGCGTCGGCCAGCGCCTTCCCCATGCCCACCGCCTGTGACCCCTGTCCCGGAAAAATGCACGCAATCACGATGATGCCCCCTGCAACGGTTCACCCGGTGTCAGACCCCCTGCTCGCGGCCCGTTGTTCAGCCGCCCTCCGCAGGTTATGAAACCGTCTCGACAAGCGGTTTCATGACCCGTTCTCGCGGCCTTTTGTACATCCGCCCCACGCAGGTCATGAAACCGTACCTAGTAGTTCCTGTTCGATGCGCGGCACCAGCCCGTCGCGGGCGAATCGGGCCGCCATCAGCACCGCATTGCACACCGCTTTCGGCGACGACCGGCCGTGCCCCACGACGACCGGGCGCCCGACGCCCAGCAGCGGCGCACCGCCGTACTCGGAGTAGTCGACGCGGGCGCGAAAACGGCCGAATGCGCCGACGGCGGCCCGAGCCTCGTCGCCGGCCATCGCCGCAAACTCCTCGCCCAACATCAGCTCCACCATGCCGACGATGCCCTCGCTGACCTTGATCACCACGTTGCCGGTGAACCCGTCGCAGACCAGCACGTCGGCGGTGCCGGCAAACAGGCTGCGGGCCTCGACGTTCCCGGCGAATCGCAGCGGCGCCTCGCGCAGCAGGCGAGCGGCCTCGCGTGTGAGCTCGTTGCCCTTGGTCTCCTCCTCGCCAATCGACAGCACGCCGACGACGGGGTTTGCGACGCCGAGGCCGACGCGGGCGAAGACCGTGCCCATGCCGGCGAACGCCACGAGGTGAGTCGGCCGGCAGTCGGCGTTCGCGCCGATGTCCAACAGCACCGCCGTCCCCTTCATCGTCGGCACCGTGGCGGCCAGCGCCGGCCGCTCGGCGCCCTTGAGCACGCCGAAGCCGGTGCAGGCGGCCAGGACGGTCGCCCCGGTGTTGCCGGCGCTGAACAGCGCGTCGGCCGCACCGCGGGCTACCAGCTCGGCAGCGACACGGATGGATGACTGGGGTTTTCGCCGAAGCGCCGCGGCCGGCCGCTCGCCCATGGCGACGGCGTCGGCGGCGTGTTCGACAAGGATATCGAGCGTAGGTGCGTCCGGGTGGCGAGCCAGCTCGGCGCGCAGGCTGTCGGCGTCGCCGACCAGCGTCACGCCGACATCAGGGTGCCGCGCGGCGGCGATCGCGCCGTTCACGACCACGGACGGGCCGTGGTCGCCGCCCATCGCGTCGACCGCCACGCGCATCCGGCACTACGCTTCCTTGATCTCGCGCACCTGGCGGCCGCGATAGTAGCCGCAGTGCGGGCAGATCTGGTGCGCGGCCTTGGCCTCGTGGCAGTGCGGGCACGTGCCCAGCGAGGCGGGCTTCAGCGCATCGTGCGTCCGGCGCTTGGCCGTCCGGGCCTTCGAGTGTCGTCGCTTTGGATTTGGCATCGCTACTTGTCCTTGCGCAGTTGCTCGAGCACCGCCAGGCGCGGGTCCACCCACGTCGGCTGGCACTCGCACGAGCCGGTGTTGAAGTTCGTGCCGCACACCGGGCACAGGCCCCGGCAGTCGTCCTTGCAGAGGGGCTTCATCGGCACGGCCAGGTAGCACTGCTCCTGCATCAGCTGGCCGAGATCGATGACGTTGTCCTCGTAGAACGCCGTCGACAGGTCGTCGTCCTCGACCATCCGCTCCTCGCCGGCGCCCGCCGGCGCGTGGGGCAGGTAGAGTACGTCGAACGCTTCGTCGACAGGCATCGCGTAGCCCTCGAGGCAGCGGCTGCAGGTCAGCTCGATGGCGGTTTTCACCCGGCCGACCAGCCGGAACTGCATGCGGTCCTTCCGCACCACCACGTCGAGCGCAACGGGCGCGGAAATCCGGCAGATACTCTGGTCGGTCGGCAGGACGCCCGCCGCGAAGGTCCGTTCGATCCGGGCCTCCGGGTCGCGCATCTGGCCGACGTCAAGCAGGAGCTCACTCATCTGGCGCTATCTCTCGAGCAGGCACAGAACCCCAAGTATACCACGGGGTTTCGGCGCGCCGCCCCCGGCGCGCCCCGTCCGACGGGCCGCCTCCGCCGTCCAAAGGCTGGTGGGTGTTCGGCGGAGCCAGGGTGCGCTAGAATAGGGTGTTCATCTGCCACGTGGAAGCCTGACGTCAGGCAAGGAGTGCTCGTGCGTCGATTGCTGCCTCTCGGACTGTCCCTCTCGCTGCTGGCCCTGGCGGCGGCCGGCTGCGGGGACGACCTGACGGACCTGGAAATCGGGCCATCCGGCACCGTCACCGAGACGTTTTCCGGAACGCTCAACCCGGCCGGCGGGTCGACCCACGTCTTCGTGGTGTCGGGCAAGGGCACGATCACGGCCAGGCTGACGGCCGTCGGCGACGACAACACGCGGGTGGTCGGCCTTGCCCTGGGCAACTGGAACAACAACGCCTGCCAGCTCGCGGCGGCCAACGACAATTCGTTCGTCGACTCGCCGCTGGCCGCGACCGTGTCGGCTGCCGGTTCGATCTGCGCCCGCGTCTACGACTCCAAAGGTGTGCCTGATGCGACGTCGTACACCCTCGAAGTGATCCACCCGTAACCGCCCGCACGGCTGGCCGGGCCCGTGTCGTCGAGGGGCTTACGACCAGCGCCCGCCGAGGTTCACCCACGGCTTGGGAATGAACAGGTGCTCGTAGAGCGCCACGGCATACCGGTCGGTCATGCCGGCCAGGAAGTCACGCGCCGCGGCGTCCACTCCTTCGTCCCGCACGGTCCGCGCCTCGAGGAACTCACCGGGCGCCTCGTGGACCTTCTCCCACAGTCCTCCAAGGATCCCGGCGGCTTTCTTGAACTCGGCCGTCGACAGC
>Ga0316603_10001869_pt1 | contig 11392 bp, 12 predicted proteins | sample OWC_soil_day10_n_FD_207649 | JGI IMG/M metagenome (GOLD analysis project Ga0316603, IMG submission 207649) | Wetland soil microbial communities from Old Woman Creek delta, Ohio, United States - OWC_soil_day10_noCT | ecosystem: Environmental > Terrestrial > Soil > Wetlands | place: USA: Ohio...
TGTTCGCCGAGGCGATCGAGGCCGAGGCGCAGGCGCAGGCGCTGTGCATGCAGCACCCGGACTTCGCCGAGGCGCACGCCTCGTTCAAGGACAAGCGCCCGGCGCGGTTTCGCGGGGCCCCGGAGTGACCATGCGCCTGTCGACCGACGACCTGCCGATGTTCTTCGCCGAGAGCCACAAGGCACTCGCCTCGCGGCTGCGCGCGGCGGCGGCCGCGATCGAGGCGGTCGAGCTGCCGGGGCGCCACGTCACCGAGTCCGAGCGCGATCGCTCGGCGGCGGCCGCGCTCGCGGAGGCGGCGCTGTTCGAGCTCGTCGTTCCCACGGGCAAGATCGACACGCGTGGGCTGTGCCTGGCGCGCGAGATGCTCGGCTACGTCTCGCCGCGCGCGGACTCGATCTTCGCGGTGCAGGGCCTCGGCACGCACTCGCTCCTGCTCGCCGGCACGGCGGATCAGAAGGCGCAGCTCAAGGCGTACGCGCGTGGTGCGGCCATCGCGGCGTTCGCGCTGACCGAGCCCGAGGCCGGCTCCGACGTGGCATCGATCCAGACCCGCGCGGTGGCGACCGCCGACGGCTATCGTCTCGATGGCGACAAGCTGTTCATCTCGAACCTCGGGATCGCCGATCACGCGACGGTGATCGCGACCACCGATCCGGCCCTCGGTAGCGCCGGGCTCACGGCGTTCTGGGTCCCGCTCGACGCGCCGGGCGTCACGGTCAAGCCGCTGCACGCGATCGCGGCGCATCCGATCGGCGCACTCGAGCTGCGCGGGGTCACGGTCCCGGCGGCGGCGCGGATCGGCGAGGTCGGGCAGGGGATGAAGCTCGCGATGCAGACGCTCGACGCGTTCCGCGTGTCGGTCGGCGCGGCCGCGGTCGGGATGGCGCGGCGCGCGCTCGACGAGGCGCTCCGGTTCGTCACGCGGCGCAGCCAGTTCGGGAAGCTGCTCAGCGATCAGCCGCTCGTCCAGGCACACCTCGCCGACATGGTGGTCGACCTCGATAGCGCGCGGCTGCTCGTGCTGCGCGCGGCCTACGCGAAGGACACGACCGACGCGAAGGTCACGACCGAGGTCTCGATCGCGAAGCTCGGCGCGACCGAGGCCGCGCAGCGCGTGATCGACCGCGCCGTCCAGCTGCTCGGCGGCCGTGGCGTGATGGCAGGTGCCGTCGTCGAGCACCTGTACCGGGCGATCCGGCCGTTGCGGATCTATGAGGGGACGAGCGAGATCCAGCGCACGATCATCGGCCGCGCCCTCGCGCAGGGGGCGAAGTGACGGCGCCGGTGTTCCCCGAGGACTTCAACCTCGCCGACTACTTCCTGTTCGATCGGATCGCCGAGGGCAAGGGCGACAAGGTCGCGCTGCGGTTCGGCGATCGCACGTGGACCTATGCCGACGTCGCCGATCGTTCGCGCGCTCTCGCGCGGTACCTCGTCGAGGCCGGGCTCTTGCCCGAGCAGCGCGTGTACATCGTGCTGCCGGACATCCCGCCGTTCGCGTGGAGCATCTTCGCGACGCTCGCCGCGGGTGGCATCGTCACGATGGGGAACTCGATCGCGCCCGTCGACGACCTGCGCTACGTGCTCGACTACGTCCGCGCGACGGTCCTGATCACGACCCCGGCAGTCGCGTCGTCGCTGGCGCCGTACGCCGCGGACCTTCCGCACCTGAAGCTCGTGCTGCTCGCTCCGGACGCACCGACCGGCGAGGATCCCGAGGCCGAGATCCCGGCGGAGACAGTGACGCACCTGGACGGGCTGCTGCGCGAGGCCGATCACACGCGGAAGCGCTGCGAGACCGTCGCCCGCGCGATCGACCGGGGGCGCACGCTCACCTCCGGGGGGGACGCACCGCTGCCACGGACCAAGCGCGATGATCCGGCGATCTGGCTGTTCACCTCGGGGTCGACCGGCCGGTCGAAGGCGGCGATGCACAGCCACCGCGACTTCGCGTTCAACACCGAGGTGTTCGCGAAGCGCACCGTCGGCTATCGCGAGACCGACGTCTGCGTCAGCGTCCCACGGCTGTTCTTCGGCTACGCGACGGGGACCAACCTGTGGTTCCCGTTCGCCGTCGGCGCGACCGTCGGGCTGTTCAGCGAGCGGCCGACCGCCGAGAGCGTCGCGGCCGCGATCGCCCGCTACCGCCCGACGATCGTCACCAACGTGCCGACGATGCTTGGCAAGCTGCTCGATCTCGACGACGAGCGCCGCGCGAAAGGCGAGCCCGGACTCGACCTCTCGTGCGTACGCTTCCACCTGTCGGCGGGGGAGGCGCTGCCCGAGCCGCTGATGCGGCGGTTCACCGAGCGGTTCGGGGCCGAGGTCTACGACGGCATCGGCTCGGCCGAGATGTTCCACATCTACTGCTCGAACCGTCCCGGCGAGGTGATGCCCGGATCTCTCGGCCGCGTCGTCGAAGGCTATGCGTTGAAGATCCTCCCCGAGGACGCCGACGGAGCGGGCGCGCCGGCGCTCCCGCCCGGTGAGATCGGCGTCCTGTGGGTCAAGGGCGACTCCGTCGCGCACGGCTACTTCCAGGATCGCGACAAGAGCTGGAAGACGTTCCACGGCCACTGGTGCCGCACCGGCGACCTGTTCTCGATCGACGAGCGCGGCTTTCTGTGGTTCCAGGGCCGCGCCGACGATCTGTTCAAGGTCGGCGGCATCTTCGTCGCCCCGCGCGAGGTCGAGGACTGTCTACTCGGCCACCCGGCGGTGTCGGTCGTCGCCGTGATCCCGGCCCAGGATCAGGGGCTGACCAAGCCGAAGGCGCTGATCGAGCTGCGGCCCGATGCACGGGAGCGGATCGGCTCGGAGGCCGCCCGGCGCACGCTGGTCGCGGAGCTCAAGGCGCACGTCCAGCAGCGGCTGTCCAAGCACAAGTACCCACGGTGGGTGGCGTTCGTCGACGATCTGCCGAAGAACGATCGCGGCAAGGTCGACAAGAAGACACTGATCGAGCGCGAGAAGCGCGGCGAGCTCGGAGGCGAGTGATGGGCGAGAAGTTTTTGGCCAGACACACCACGGCGAGCCTGTACACGCTGCTCGCCGGCAAGAGGCCGGTGATCGCGCTCGTGCCGATCGGATCGACCGAGCCGCACGGACCGCACCTCGGCCTCGGCACCGACGTCGTGATCTCCGCGGCGGCGTGCGTCCGCGCGTGCGAGGTGCTCGACAAGCGGGGGCCGGTGACCGCGGTGATCGCGCCGGCCGTGAGCTACGGCGTGACCGACTGTGCCGTCGGCTTTCCCGGCGCCGTGTCGATCCCGGCGGACGTGCTGACGGCGTACGTCGCCGCGATCTGCGACGGGCTGCTCGCGCAGGGGCTGCGCCACGTCTGCCTCGTCAACAATCACCTCGAGCCCGCGCACGACATCGCGATCCGCGCGGTGCTCGTCGGGCGCGAGGGCAAGGTCAGCTACGCGTGCCCGCTGACGAAGAAGTGGGCGCGCACGCTGTCGGCGGAGTTCAAGAGCGGCGCCTGTCACGCGGGCCAGTACGAGACCTCGATCGTGATGGCGGCGGCGCCGGAGCTCGTCGACGAGCAGCTGCGGACCACGCTCGCGGCGGTCCCGGTGTCGCTGTCGGAGAAGCTCGCCGCGGGGGTCAACACGTTCACGGCGATGGGGATGGAGCTCGCGTACTGTGGCGCTCCCGCGGCGGCGACGGTCGAGGAGGGGGATCAGCTGATCCAGCGGCTCGGTGAGATGGTCGTTGGAGAGGTGCGCGAAGCACTCGGGTTGCCCGTCTGATGGCGCACGCGAAGTCCAAGGCGACCGCGAAGGCGAAGCCGATCGGGACGAAGTCGAAGGCGACCGCGCCCGCGAAGCCCGCGGCGAAGCCGGGCGCGAGGGCGAAGACACCGGCGACGGTGAAGCCACGCGCGGGCGCGAAGTCGAAGGCACCGGCGACGGTGAAGCCACGCGCGGGCGCGAGGGCGAAGACACCGGCGACGGCGTCCTCGACGACAGCCACCACGCCAGGCGCGAAGCCCGGGCCGGGCGGTCTCCGCGGGGAAACGCCGCGGACCCGCGCCCAGACGGTGTCCGAGCGCGCAGAGACGCCACGCACGCGCGCGCCGACGGCGCTCGACGTCAGCTCGCAGACGCGCCGCACCCGCGCGCCGACGGTATCCGAGCGCGCGGAGACGCCGCGGACCCGCGCGCCCACCGAGCGGCCGGGCATCGTCGCGGCCACCCCGAAGCGCTCGCGCGCCGACACCGTGCTCGAGCCCCCGCGCCAACCTGATGCGCCGATGACGCTGCGCTCGCGCACCGACACCGTGCTCGAGCCACCGCGCCACGACGCGGCACCGAGGCGCTCGCGCACCGACACGCTCCGCGAGCCGCCGATCATCGTCTCGACGCTGGGCCGGGACGACCTCGCGAAGGGCGACCTGCTCGGTGATCCAGCGCGCGTCGCCGAGCTCGCCGCGCTCGAGGTCCGGATCGATCAGCTCGCGGAGCCCGAGGTGCTCGTCGCGCTGGCGAGCCAGATCGACACGCTCGGGATGCAGCTCGCCTTCGAGATCTCGCGGCACGCGCACGACGCGGCACACGTCGCGCCGCTCAAGCCGGTGCTGATCCGGGTCCCGGAGGTCCACGGTCGCGCACTGGTCCGCGCCGCCGAGAAGTTCGACGACCTCGGCAGTCCCCGGCGCGCCGCGTACGTCCTGTTCGAAGCGCTGCGCAAGGCGTTCGATCCGGACGTGATCGGCTCGGTGTCCGCGGCGCTCGCCTTCATCCTCGACGCCCACGAGCAGGGGACGGCGGCGACCCAGCTCCGCGCACTGGTCTCGACGCGCGAGGAGCAGCGGGCCGCCGGTGTCGATCGCAAGGAGGTCCGGATCCAGTTTGCCTCCGCGCTCGAGCTGCTGCGCGATCGCGGCGTCGACTGGACCGCGCTCGCCGACGATCCGCCGCGGTTCGACTGAGCTGTCAGCGCGGGCGGCCGGTGGTCAGCAGGCGGGCTGCCGGCAGCCCACTCGCGCGCTCGCGGAGGAACAGCGCGCGCGCACTTCGATCGACGAGGCGGCAGGCGCCGGCTCCCGCGCCGACCCCGGTCCCGCACGCGAGCGCGGCCATCACCGTCGCGCCGATCGCGCCGCCGATCGAGACCGGCAGGAGCAGGCCGAACAGCAACCCGCCGGCGAGCACGGCGATCGGGGGCGCGAAGATCAGCTTCGCGGCACGCCGCGTCGGCGCCTCCTCGTGCCAGTCGAGCTCGCACCCGGCGCAACGCTCGCCAGGGAGCAGCGCGTGGACCGCGCAGCGGGTGATCGTGCAGCGACCGCAGCGCATCACCGGCCGGGTGCTGCAGTCGTCGCACGAGACGTCGCCCATGCTCTGACTGTGCCCGAACGGCTGGGAGAGCCAAGGGCGATCCGCGGCGACGGAGCGCGTGCCGCTAAGGTCGCGACTTCATGCGCCTCGCGGCGCGAGCCGGACCTACTCCTTGATGCCGTGCTTCGACTTGATCTGGTCGAGCACCTTCGAGTACTCGACGTCCCACGCCTGCGTGCCCTCTTCGAGGTTCTTGATCCGGTCGCGGACTTCCTGATCGATCGCCTCGTCCACCTGCATGTGCTTCTTGCAGATGTCCTTGATCTTGCGGCGGAGGATCACGTCCTCGGCGAACACTTCCTCGACGTGGCGAGACGACATGAACGCCTCGAGCATCTGGTTCGCGATCCAGGACAGGCCCTCTTCCCCGAGGCCGAATTCCTTCTGATCCGCGAGCTGGCGCTTGGTCCGACCGAGGTGCGAGTAGGGGAGGCCTCGGATCTCGAGGATGTCCTTCGCGCGCTCCGTCAGCTCCTTGTCGACCCGGATGTACTCCTTGAGCACGGACGCCGCATCCAGCTGGGCCTCGTTGTTGTCGCTGACCTCGATATCACCCGCGGTTGTGAGCGAAGTGATGATCTCGGCCGCGATGGAGTCGACCTTCCCTGGATACAGTCTCATCTCGGCGGCACTGTAGGGTCCGACGGGCACCCATGCAAGGCGCGTAGCATACTCTCGCGTCCCTTTTTTCGACGATGTGTACCATCGCACTCCTCCTCGACACCGTCGCAGACGCACCTCTGGTGGTCGCTGCGAATCGTGATGAGCTGTACGCGCGTCCGACGAGACCACCCGAACGGTCAGGGGCCGGCGTCGTCGGTGGCGTCGACGTGCTGTCGGGCGGAACGTGGCTCGCGGTCCGCCCGGATGGCCGGTTCGCCGCGGTGACGAATCAGCGCGCGCTGTCGACGCCGCCCCCCGGCCTGCGGTCTCGCGGGCTTGCCGTGCGCGAGCTGGTGGAGGCGGAGGATCCGGATGCGTACGTCGCGGCGATCGACCCGACGCGCTACGCCAGCATGAACCTCGTGTGGGGAGATGCGCGCGGCGTCTCGATCGCGTACGCGCGGAACCACGGAACGCTCGAGATCGAGCAGCTCGGTCGTGGCATCCACGTGCTGTGCAACGATCGGCTCGGCGCCGACGGCTTCCCGCGCGGCCAGCGGCTGCACGCCGCACTCGATACGATCGCCGGGCAATCGTTCACCGCGAGCCGCGCCTCGATCGAGCGCGCACTCGGGGATCACACGCGCCTCCCGCTCGCGGAGGTCCCGCCCTCGCACCTGCCGGCGGAGCTCGCGCGCGAGCTGACGGCGACGTGCATCCACAGCGAGCACTACGGCACGCGGTCGTCGACGCTGTTCGCGGCCGCGCCCGGGCGCGTCCTCGCGTACTGGCACGCCGATGGTCCGCCCTGCACCGCGCCGTTCCTCGATCGGAGTGCGTTGCTTGGCTGAGCCGCGTGCACGCAAGCTCGTGGTCGCCGGGCTGATTCTGGGCGACGACGGCCGGGTCCTGATCACGCAGCGGCGCGCGGATCAGAGTCTGCCGCTGCAGTGGGAGTTTCCCGGCGGCAAGGTCGAGCCCGGCGAGGCGCCGATCGCGGCGCTCGCCCGCGAGCTGAGCGAGGAGCTCGGGGTGGTCGCGGTGGTCGGCACGATCTGGGACGTGCTGTTCCACGCCTATCCCGACTTTGACCTCGTGATGCTCGTGTACGTGTGTCGGCTCGAGCCCGGCTCGGTCCCGCGGGCGGTCGAGGTGGCGGATCTCGCCTGGGTGCGGACCGACGAGCTGCCCGGGGCGTGGGACATCCTGCCGGCCGATCGACCACTGGTCCTGCGCCTCGCCGCAGAGGGACCCCCCGCTTGATTGACCCTATGTCTTTGACCTGCCTACAATTCATTTGATGGAAGGCCGCGCCAAGGTCACGAAGGAAGTCCTCTGCGAAGAGGCACGCTTCATCCTCGCGAACGTGATGGCGGAGGCTCGCTATGGCCGGCAGAACCGCTACGACGACATTCGCCGGGTGTGTGAAGGCGCGGTCTCGATCCCGTTCTCCGAGTACATCGGCTTCCTCGAGAAGTCGGGATACCTGCGCCACGATCGCGGCAACGAGAGCCTCGAGGTCACGCCCGAGGGCGAGACGGTGGTCAACGGGGGCAACCTCACCGAGTTCACCGAGCGCGCCGTCAGCCACTTCAAGAAGCTGCGCCAGAGCCGCGCGATCGCCGTCCCAAGTGCGCAGGTGCCGATGGGCTCGCAGTCCGGCGTGCTGTCGACGGGCATCCGCGAGCCCGTTCCCGCGCGCGAGCGCGAGGTCGCCGCGCGCGAGCGCGATGTCTCCGTCGCGGCGCCCGTGCCGGCGCGAAAGGATCCGAAGATGACGACGTCCGGAGGCCGCGGATCCGCGATCGCAGGCGGCGAGATCAGCCTCGGCGCCGACATCGAGAATCGCTACGAGAAGCTGGCTTCGATCGGATCGGGTGGCATGGGCACCGTCTATCGTGCCCGCCAGGTCGCGCTCAACCGCGAGGTCGCGCTCAAGGAGATCCGCGATCTGTTCGGGTTCTTCAGCGAGGACCAGCGCAACGAGATCGTCCGGCGGTTCACCGACGTCGTGCGCGCGTGGGGAAACCTCGCGCACCCCAACATCCTGCCGATCCACGACGTCAACCTGTGGACCGAGTATCCCAACGTCGTCACCGAGCTCGCGCCGAACGGATCGGCGCGTCGCCTGATCAACGACGCCGAGGAGCTGCCCGTCGAGCTCGTGTTCAAGTACCTGCTGCAGACGCTGCACGCCCTGCGAGCTGCGCATGCCCAGCGCGTCTACCACCGCGGCCTCAAGCCCGAGCAGCTGCTGATCGACGGCTACGGCAACGTCAAGGTCTCCGACTTCGGGTTCACGCGGATCGTCGAGCGCGATCACGCCGTGATCCGCCAGATCTACGTCGGCATGGGCAACGTCGCGTACATGGCGCCGGAGCTCTACACCGATCCGATGGCAGCGGGTCCGCAGGGCGACATCTACGCGCTCGGCATCATCTTCTACGAGCTGCTGACGCGGAAGCTGCCGGGCCGGCGCTCGCCGATGCCGTCGCAGGTCAACGTGGGTATGCCGCGCGGCGTGGACGACATCTTCGATCGGATGACGCGCGACGCGAAGGCCGAGCGCTACGCGACGATCGACGACATCCTCGATGACATCGACAAGCTCGAGGGCATGGAGACCCTCCTCGGGGGGGGCGACCGCGTGCTCGTCGGCGACAGCCCGTTGTCGTCGATCAAGTTCCGCCCCGGTGCCGAGGAGCCGCTCGCCGGGACCCCGGTCGAGGACGGCGAGGACGGCGACAAGAAGTCCCATCGCCCGTACTCGTTCCAGCAGCGCCGCAACAAGAAGATCTGAAGCGGCGCGTCTGCGCCGGTGGCGCGCGCGTCAGGGCTGCGGTTGGTACGTGCCGGCCGCCTTGAGCTCGTCGATCTTCTTCGTGATCGCGGCGCGTGCCTTGGTCAGGTTGTCGAGCGAGGTCCGTGCCGCGGAGCGCGCCGCGTCGGTGGTCGCCGCCGTCGCCCGCTCGGTGGCGCGCTGGATCCGCGCGTCGAGATCCTCGAGGATGCCCGCCCGCTGGGCGAGCGAGTCGGCCGCATCGGCGCCGAGCTCGATCGCCTCGCCGACCTTGTCCTTCGCCGTGTCGACAGCGTCCCGGGCACGGTCGAGGGCACTCGCCGCCTTGTCCTTGGCAGCAGAGGCGGCGGCCTTCGCCTTGTCGGCCACCTCGCTCGTCGTGTCCCGGGCTTGCTCCTCCTTCTTGCCGCCACAGCCCGCGAGGGCGATCGCGACGAGCCACGCCCACGCGGCCCGGGTCATAGCTTCTTTCCGTCGAACTGCTGCGTCGGCTGGGTGAACACGTCGACGTCATCGAGGCACCGGACGTTGACCGCGATCATCCGCTCGCCCTTCGGGCTCACCCCGCGAGCGAACGACTTGATCCCGCACACCTTGCAGAACACGTGATCGATGTGGTGCCGGTGGAACTGGTAGTTCGTGAGCTGATCTTCGCCCTTCTCGAGGGTGAACTTCTCGACCGGGACGAACTGCAGCATCGTGCCGGAGCGCCCGCACATCGAGCAGTTGCAGATGATCGCCTTGCTGGTCAGATCGAGCTCGACGTGGAAGCGGACCGCGCCGCAGTGGCAGCCGCCGTGATGCAGGGTTTCAGCCATGGCCGGAGCCTAGCCGAGGCTCAGACGATCTGCGCGCCCAGCGCGTGCAGCTTGGCCGCGAGCCGCTCGGCCTCGCCAACGTGGTTGTAGAGGTGGGCCGAGACCCGCACGAACGGGCCGCCCGGGAAGTCGACGATCGGGACCTCCCAGCCATCGACGAGCAGCGCGCGCTGGAATGCGAGGGGCTCGATCCCCATGGGCAGCGCGACCCGGATCGCCGCCATCATCCCGAGCGCGTCGTCGGGCGCGAGCCGGGTACCGCCGAGCCGATCGCGGAGCGCGATCACGAGCGCGTGGTTCCGCGCGTAGATCGCGGGCCAGCCGCCGCCCTCGTCGGCGAGCGCGCTGATCGCCGCGGGCACCGCGAGCTGCGCGGACGGATCGTAGGTGCCGCTCCAGTCGAGCTCCGCGTGCTGCCGGTTCGCCGGCCCGTAGCTCGGGTTCGCGCCGTGCGAGGTCACGAGCGGGCGCAACGACTCGGCGGCGGTCGCCGACCACGCGAGGAACCCGCTCGCCTTCGGGGCGCACAGCCACTTGTGACAGTTGCCGACGTACCAGGTGGCGCCGAGCTGATCGACATCGAGATCGAGCTGGCCGGGCGCGTGGGCCCCGTCGACGAGGACCGGGATCCCGCGCGCGCTGAACAGCGGGACGAGCCGCTCGACCGGGAGCCGGAGCGCCGTCGCGCTCGTGACGTGATCGAGGAGCGCGAGCCGCGTGCGCGGCGTGATCGCGGCGGCGACGCCGGCGACCAGGGCGTCGGGATCGAAGGGCAGGGCGATGTCGACCACGACGATCCGCGCCCCCCGCGCGGACGCGAGCCGCTCGAGCTGGAACCGGCACGCGGCGTACGCGTGGGAGGTCGTGACGAGCTCGTCGCCGGCCTCGATCGTCGCGGAGTGCAGGGCGATCGCGACGCCGGTCGTCGACCCCGGCACGAAGGCGAGCCGCTCGGCCGAGGTCCGCACGAACGCGGCGAGGGCTGCGCGCGCGCGATCGAGCTCGGCCTGCCAGTGGAGGACGAGGAACTGCATCGGTGCCGCCTCGAGCCGCGTGCGCGCGACCGTCGCGACGTCGATCACCCGGCGCAGGCAGCCACCGTACGAGCCGTGGTTGAGGTGGACGATCGACGGATCGAGGGCCCAGCGCTCGATCGGCGACACGGGCGCGGTCAGCTGCACCGCCCGAGGATACCTCTTGCACGGCCTCTTGGTTCGTGTACGATGGACACCATGAACGAACGTGCGAAGGGGACGCTGCTGGGCCTGGCGGTCGGGGATGCCCTCGGGACGACGTACGAGTTCGAGGCGCTCGAGCAGCGCGCCTATCCGGCGCTCGCCACGGGGCCCGCGACCGACGTCGTCGGTGGCGGACCGTTTGACCTCGCGGCCGGGCAGGTCACCGACGACACCCAGCTGGCCGTGTGCCTCGCGCGGAGCCTCGCTGCCCACGGGCGGCTCGAGGTCGCCGATGTGGCGGGCAGGTACGTCGCGTGGACCGCGGAGGCGTTCGACATCGGCAACCAGACCCGCGACGCGCTCCTGCGGATCGAGCGGGGGGCGGCGCCCGCAGCCGCCGGGCTTGCGACGTGGCAGCAGAGCGGCCGCCGCGCCGCGGGCAACGGCTCGCTGATGCGCACCGCGCCGATCGCGGTCGCGCTCGCGAACCCGCGGCGATGGTCTCGCGCCGGGGGCACGGCGCTGGCGGACCCGTTCCCGCCGTCCGTCCGCCGCGACGCCGCGGTGATCGATGCAGCGATGGCCGACTCGGCGATCACCCACGCGGATCCGCGGTGCCTGCTCGCGTGCGCCGCCTTCGATCTG